>SXGS01295141.1_pt1 | contig 48058 bp, 23 predicted proteins | sample 3174681 | NCBI WGS metagenome assembly SXGS01 (sample SAMN11356861, study PRJNA531348) | freshwater metagenome | isolation source: freshwater sample F1-80 | place: China: Fuxian Lake, Yuxi | collected 2017-12-25
AGCGCAAGCGAGTGAGAGCCTGGATTGACGTGTGCTCTTTTAACACGTGCTGGTTTGACGCACTCGCTTGCGCTTCGGGCTTGTATTGGTAAATTCCCATCTGCCGCTCGCCTAACAGACCGTATTGCACTGCTTGAGCTTACGGCTGCCAAATCGTGGCACCGATATAGCGATCAGACTTTGGCTGGTCGTGAAAGTAATAAATAGTTACTACCTTGCCATCAGGTCGTTGAATGCTGCGCGGATAGCCTACATCGCGTCCACCACCATGATCTCGCAATATGATTTCGTCACTCCATGTGTGTCCACCATCTTTGCTCAGCTTGGCTCGCAGTCCAAAGGGTTCGGCTCGGTAACCGTAAGTTAAACAAACTCGTCCGTCTGCCAATCGAATCATGGACGCGGGATTTCCTTCGCCCGTCGTGGGAACCGGCCGAGTATCCCATTGCCAAGTTTTCCCCGCATCAATCGAACGATAGTTTTCAATCCAGCTTTTCGCACCTTCGCGACAGCGTAGCGCTGTCAAGAATTCTGATTCACCAAGTCGAATCGTGGATGGCATAATCGAGTATCCGTTTGGTTCAGCGCCGATCCAAGCCACAAATTGCCAAGTCTTGCCACCATCGTCGGTTCGTACGCACAAGGGTCGACCTTCTTTCCCATCGGACTTGCCTGCGGTCAAAAACAGCAGACAACTTGTTCGGCCCAGCACAACATAATCGGTGCGCGCCGCGATTCCTGGCAAGCCAAACAGAGGCAATCGAAACGGCCCTTGCCAGGTGCGTCCACGATCCGTGGAGTAGTAAAAGCGCGACGGCCCAGCGTGCGCGTCCGTCATGCGCACCGTCAAAGCGAAATCCGGATGCGTAAAATCGATGCCCCCGGGACAATCTTGCCAGGTACGTTCTACCACTCCCGGTAGAGGCGCTCCGTGCAAAGATCTTCCCGACGGAATCAACACGCCGTGCTTGGCAGGATTTTCGATCGTCCACGACTCGCCGCCATCCATGCTGCGAGCTAACAAGTGCTCCTCAGGTTTGTCACGATCGATATGATGGCGGTCTCCCAGATCCTTGTAATAGCCGGCGCTAAGGCCGACAAGAATCTCGTTGCCCCAAGACCAAGCACCGTGATTGGCAGGCCATCCACCAAATCGCCCGGGTTGATAGTACACTTGCACATGCTTGGTGCTAGCGGCATCTATCTTGGGTCGTCCGTCCTCGGCGCGAGATTGTCGTCCAACAGCGCCTATGACACATGCCAAAATCGCGATGGCTATTGGTTTCATTGCCTGCTCCAGAAATCCTGCATGTTCTTGGGCGAGCGGCAGATAGTTTCTTACCAATACAAGCCCGAAGCGCAAGCAAGTGTATGCCAGCCCGAAGCGCAGGCGAGTGTATGCCAGGATTGACGCACTCGCTTGCGCATCGGGCTTGTATTCGCTTAGGCCTTGGTAAATTCCCATCTGCCGCTCGCCTTGGGGAAGGTACTTTGGGAGATCAAACGAGCAAAACATGATATAGTATTTCGTCCCCGGTTGTGGTTCTCTTTCTCAGAAAATGGGCCAGCGATGTGGGTTGTTGCGTCGGGGATCTCGACGTGGGACCGCTCGCGAATGGATCATTAGGTTAGAAAATTCATGATGTTTCGATCGCAGCTCGATAGTTCCCAACTTACGTTATCGCGACGTCGCTGGTTACACCATGGGTTTACCGGTGCAGGCCTTTGTTTATCTAACCTCTTGCAAATGCGCGCTTGGGCGCAACCAGCTAGCGACTCTCCGCTCCAGCCGCTCGAGGCGTGCATCGTCATTTTCTACTACGGTGGTCCAAGCCATCTGGATACCTACGATCTCAAGCCCAATGCCCCTGCGGATATACGTGGAGAATTTAACCCCATCTCGACGAAAGTACCTGGTTTGGCGATTTGCGAACACTTGCCGCAAATGGCTCGCATGATGCACAAGGTTGCATTGATTCGTTCGATGCATCATTCCAATCGGTTGCACGACTCGGCCTCGACCGAAGTGCTAACCGGTCGGCAGTCGCCGGTGGGTGATCGCGAAGAGTTCGCACCGATTCGCCAATTCTATCCATCGGTGGGATCAACGGTTTCCTATCTGCGGCGTGAGCTTGATATCGAGTTGCCGCATGCAGCGTTGCCCTTTGTATTTCACAACGTCGTTGACGTTCCATGTCAAGGTGGCGGTTTTCTCGGATCGATCTATGATCCATTACAGATTGACGTCGACGCCGCCGAGCGAAAATATCGCGCAGGAACGATTTCGATGGTCGATGGCCTCACGACGCCTACTGTCGAAAGCCGAAGGCGCCTACTGGCATCAATGCAACCCGCGGCTTTCGGCGCTCAGGCTATGCCGTTGGCTCTCCAATGGCAGAACGTCAGTGACCGCGCGTTTCGATTATTGGCATCGAAATCCGTAATTGGCGCGCTTGATTTAACGCAAGAACTTGCGAGTGTCCGCGAGCGATATGGCTATGGTCTGCAGCCCAAAAGCGTTGGTGAGGGTGGTAACGGAGCTGAACTGGGAACCGCTCGACATATGCGAGGGCAGAATTTGCTGGTGGCGCGTCGATTGGTCGAAGCAGGCGTTCCTTTTGTAAATGTCTATGACTTCAAGCAACAAGGGCAGAACTGGGATGCCCATTCCAAGAACTTCAATCAACACAAAACGCATTTGTTGCCATTGGCGGATCAAAGCCTGAGTGCGTTGATTGAAGATCTGGATGCGCGCGGTATGCTGGAGACTACGCTGGTCGTGGCGATGGGCGAGTTTGGACGAACTCCTAAGATTAATAAGGAAGGTGGTCGAGATCACTGGCCCGATTGTTACACGGTTCTTTTGGCCGGTGGCGGAGTTCATGGTGGCGCCGTTTGGGGTGCCAGTGATCGCCTGGGTGCGTTTCCTGCCAACGACCCCGTGACGCCAGCAGATTTGGTGGCAACCATTTTTTGGCGATTCGGATTTGATCCTACGACTGAAATGCACGATGCCAGCGGTCGCCCCTGGCGCATCGCGGATGGTCAACCACTAAAGAGGCTCTTCGCGTAACATGGCAATGTTGCATATTAATTTGCGGCCAGGCCCTAAGCAGCTTCGCCAGTTCGCGGCGATTGCTGCTGGCGTGGTGCCATTGGTGATGTGGCTTTGGGGATTTGCGCTAAACTCAATTTTACTGGGTGGTCTTGCCGGAGCTCTGTTCGGTTTGCTGAGTTTCTTTTTTCCTGTCATCGCATGGCCCACCTATGTTCTGCTAACCTTGTGTGCTGCACCGATTGGATGGATTGTCGGTGAGCTCGCGTTGCTGGTCGTGTTTTTCGGAGTCTTTATGCCGGTCGGACTGCTGTTAAGGTGCTTGAAGCGAGATTTGTTGCAGCTAAAGTTGGATAGCCGCGCAACTTCCTATTGGAGCAAGAAGGACGCTCCCGTTTCGCCGGCGAGTTACTATCGCCAGTTTTAGAGCAGCCACCTGTACCATGAATCTACCACTTAAGACACGGAACGAAGATGCTAAGAACGAGTTCGAGCGCGCCGGCCAAGAAGACGATTTAAGTTTGTTCCAAGAATTTACGATTTTCCTCAGAGAGAATCGCAAGTGGTGGTTAGTCCCTATATTCGTTTCGTTGGCGCTGATCGCAATGTTGGTGGCGCTGAGTGCTACCGGAGCGGCCCCCTTCATTTACACGCTCTTCTAAGTACCGCGTGAACATTGATGAATGATCGGCAATCGACAGGAATACTCGCACTGGATCGCGCGCTGGGTGGAGGCTTGATCCCAGGTACGCTGACGATGGTGCTCGGCGCGACGGGAGTTGGCAAGACGCAACTGGGCATGCATTACAGTTTTGCTGGCCAGAGCCAGGATGGTTGCTGCGGAGCGATTGTCGATTTTTCCAGTCGAGGTGATTCGCAGAATCATGACGGCTACAGCTCGCGGATGTTCGAGCGCGCACTGGAATTGTCGGACCCGGCGGCCGAGACACTGCCTTGTCCATTTCGCGACGGCAGGCCCAAAGATGTCTTGCCGTTTCTCGGCTATCGAGGCCAACGAGTATTGCGCAGTCAGATGGATGTGGATGCTTGGCACGCCTGGCAAAGTGAACTCAATCGACGTTTGCCACTACTGGTTCGATTCGTCTACGGCCATTTGGTTCATGGCACGCGGCGATTCTTGATCGACGGGATCGAGCCACAAGAAAACGCCGAGGACTCGCTGCAACTGGACTTGCTAGAATACTTATACCATCGCATGTTGCGCAAAGAACACGATTGGTTAGCGCGAGAAGTATTTCGTCACGAGTTTCTCGCCATGTCCGGCCACGTCGCCCAACATGCCTATGATAATCGTCAAGCAACTGCGATGGTCTTGGTGACAACCAAGGAGACCATGCTGGAACAATTGATGACGCGGCCCTGGTCGGACGGTGATCTGGCGGCTGGAGCGAACACGATTGTGCTGATGGGACGCATCTTCGCCGATGGCCGTATGGGACGCGGATTGTATATTGCAAAACATCGCGGCAGCGCGACCGATGACCGAATCCATCGATTTGAAATTAATGATGCTGGTTTAGAAATTCAGTGAGGTTGAACATGGAAATTGGCGCTCTGAATGCAAGACAAGAAATATTGAAGACTCCCAAAGGGGACGTCTTAGGTACTAGTTACAGATGGCCGAAAGGTCAGTATTGCGCGATTCATACCGATCGTGGTGTTGTAGGTTGTGGCATTTACGATGTGCACATCGCATCCAAGTTTGGTATGGTCGTGGCAATCGCCCGCGGAACCCCAGAGAAACCGCTGTGTGAGCCAGAAGACTTGCTCGGCGCGAAAATCGCCGACGTCAGCCAGCCGGCAGCCGCACTTGGTATCGAAATTGGCATGACCGGTTTGCAAGCGATCGAAAAGCTCTTGGCTTGACGATAAAGTCTGCGTACGCAGGGCTGATCCATGAGCAGTGAGGGTGAGCGAAAGGGCGCAAGCCCCGGCGGCCATCACGCTGTGCAATTCCGTGGGCTGGTTGGTCTGGTTAGCACTGCCGCAGAGGGCTAGCGTCTTTTCGCTCACAAAATCGGCCAATTCTGTGCTGCCTGCGGCGCACGCCTAGCCCCAATACCGTTCAACGAACGTGGGATAAGCTTCCAGCTTGTCAACCTGTAGCGGAGTTTCGCCATTGCTTGCACAAGATATTGACAAGCTGGAAGCTTATCCCACGTTCGTTGAACGGTATTGCGCCTAGCCCAGCAATGAATAGGAACGCAGTAGGTAGACGACCGTCAGGATTTGGGGGCTAGTTTAATGAATCGTTCGCCTGGTGACATGATTTCGTTGATGCGGAGACCGAATTTGTCGCCGATCTTGACGACTTCGCCTTGCGCGATTGATTGGTCGCCGACCTCGACGGTCATTGGGCTCTCGCATGGTTTGTCGAACTGAATCATCACGCCCGGTACCAACCGCAACACTTGTTCGACGGGCAGTTTCTTACTTGCCAGAGTTACCTTCACACACACATCCACTCGCAAAAGGCTTTGGCAAAATGGCGCGAGTAGATGCTGGGACATGGAGGTCGGTACCTTTGAAGCTACAATACGGTCTTATCTCTCGTATCGGCAGTTGTCGATCAATGACTTGATTCCTGCCAACGTGGCGACCGATAATGCTAGCAAAATACATGTCGAGCCCGAAGACGTGTTTTGCAGGCACATCCCGCACCGAATGGACTGGCATCTTGTTTTGACCTACATCCCTAAACCGCTACAGCTTGTTCCGTAGTCCTGGAAACACCTATGTTGATCGCGCCCCCCCTGATAAACTCTTCCGGAAAATTTCCCCTCCCGACATTCAAGACCCAGAGCAATGACTCGCTGGCCGTAAGGATTACGCAGGCGAAGGAGAAACTGGGCTCGCGACTGTTGATTCTCGGGCATCATTACCAACAAGATGAAGTCATCGCGCACGCAGATTTGACCGGCGACAGCTATCAACTTAGCCAGCAAGCTGCATCCAGCGCCGATTGCCGCACAATCGTGTTCTGCGGCGTCCATTTCATGGCTGAGACGGCTGACATCCTTGCCAATCGCCCGGAGAAACTGGCAGAGCGCGGCGGGGAACGCGTCACGGTGATTTTGCCGGATATGGCCGCCGGTTGCTCGATGGCCGATATGGCCGCAATTCGGCAGGTCGACGATGCCTGGGAGCAGCTTGAAGAGGTGATCGACGTCCAGCGCTTGATTCCAGTTACGTACATCAATTCGGCGGCTAGCCTTAAAGCGTTTTGCGGACGCCACGGGGGGATCGTCTGTACCAGCAGTAACGCTGCGGCAGTGATTCGCTGGGCATTCGCGCGCGGCGAGCGGGTCTTTTTTTTCCCAGACCAGCACTTGGGCCGCAATACGTCGCTGAAGATGGGAATCACCCAAGAACAGATGCCAGTGTGGGATCCTCACACAGAGCAACTTGGCGGAAATACAGCGCAAACAATTCGCGACGCAAAAGTGATTCTCTGGAAGGGCCATTGTTCCGTGCACCAGATGTTTCGCGCTGCGCACGTACTACAGTTCCGCGAACGATTTCCCGGCATTAACATCTTGGTGCACCCAGAGTGTCCTCAAGAGGTGAATGATATTGCGGACATTTCCGGCTCGACCAGCAAGATCATTCAGACAGTAGAAGCAGCACCGCCAGGAACGAAGTGGGCGATCGGAACGGAGCTGCATTTAGTAAATCGGCTTAAGAAACAGCATCCCGACCAGGAAATCCACTTCCTTTCGCCAGTGGTCTGCATGTGCGCAACGATGTACCGAATCGACTTAGCTCATTTGGCTTGGACACTGGAAAATCTAGTCGAAGGTTCCATCGTTAATCCCATCCATGTCGATGCGGAAGTCAGCAGCCAATCGCTGGTAGCGCTCAAACGCATGCTCGAAGTGAACTAACGTCGCGGCGCAAAATTCCCGAAGAGACTGTGATTGTTTGTAACCCGAAGCGTAAGCGAGGCGCGATGATCGGCCCTGGGAAAGTGTGATTGTTTCCTGCATCACAGAATCGTAGGCCCAAGAGTAGCCGAGGGACCGATTATCGTACCTCGCTTACGCTTCGGGTTTCAAAAAATCACATCCTCTACGGGACGATAACGCAGCCCGGGACTGAATTACTAACACTGGCAGGTTTTTTTGGCTACGGTTCAACCTCGATTACGACAGGTGAACTGCGGACTGACTCTTCGTCAATAGTTGCGTTTGCAAACAACCGAGCTGGTCCAAGTCCGAGGCGGTTGGGATCGATCTCGAAAGTAGCCTCTGCGGCCTGTTTCGTTTCCAATCGCTCGTAGTCGTGCCACACACTAACCGCGCTGGCGCCGGTAGCGCGTACGGAAACATTCAGCTTTTTGGCATTGCGTAGGTTGATCTTCTTCGGCGCGTCCAGGCGGATGATCCCTTCTTCGCCAATCCAAATAGGAATGGCTATTTCACGCCGAATAGCCAGATCGCCAACACCCTGTGCCGCCAATCGAAGATCGTGGTAACCACGCGATTCATTACCGGTCAGTTTAACGTTGATATTCTCGCGAAACACACCAAATTGCGGTGGCGATGCGTCGACAGATGCGGAAATGATGGCCGGAGCGAGGGCCGGTTTCCAGCTCGATCGAGCTAATTTAGCTTGCCGTGGTCCGTCGTCCCTAAAATGAAAAGTAAGCTGCTCGCCGCTGCTGGCTTTTCGCAACTTGGTATTCGTACTGACCAGCGGTGGGTTAGCACATGGTTGACATAACGGGTCGCCGATAATCAACAATTGGTAGGGACCGGTGACGTTCAAGTAAAATGCTTCTGCCAGCGAAGCACCCTGTGCGTAATGCACGTACATCATCGGGTGTGGGAATTTGGCTTGCAAGGCATACGGTTCCGTCACAGTACCGCTGCTTCCTGCTGCTCCAGCGAGCAGCAATTCTGTGATTTTGACCTGATCGCCACTGGTGTGCATTGAGCCGGCCAGACTGGTCAGGTTATCCGCCAAAGCGCCTGGCAACATAACGCTATGCGATTCTGCCCATTTAAAACCGGCCGAACCAACGCAGACGCCAAGTACCTTGAGTTTTACACTCGGCAATATGCCATTTACCACTTCTGCTTCGAAGCCGAGCTGTTTCAACTGCGAAATTGCCATTTCAAAATTTGGCTCGCGCGTCGTCGTGCGTACGTCAGGCGTCAGGCAAAAATAAAATCCTCCGTCAGGCTGAGAAAAGTCCGCTGTGGCAGATCTGCGTAGCCCTTCGATCGCTTGTTGAGTGGTCGTGCCGGGACCTCGAGTGACTGCCAGTACCGTGCTCAGCAAATAGTTGATACCTGTACCCTCTTTCGCTTTGGGCACGCCATTGGTCGACCAGAATTCGCGAGAATCAAAAGCAACTGCCTCTTGATATGGAATGACTTTGTCGTCCAAAGACAATTGCAGAGCCTGAAACTCTGCATCATCGCGGCAACTTACAAATCGCTCATCGTCGCTAAGGTATTTGCCGTTGGTCCAGCCAAGTTCGATAGATTTACTGAGCAGTTGGATGGCCTTTTTCTTGTCGCCACTCATCGCCGCTTGACCTGCAGCGAGGTAAGCCACAGGATACTGATGAGGCAGCTCGGCGAAGACCTTTTCTAGCTCGACCACGGCTTCAGCATGTTGCTTGTTTTCCATCATCGCCTTGATGGCTTCCCACTGAGTTCGTAATTTGTCGCCAATTGGATTGGCAAAACAAGCTTCCAGCGGACGCCGCGCGTAGAAATTGGCTTCCAATCCAATGTAGCTCGGGTTGCCATTAATCACCCAGCGATAAAAGTAAGTCAGGCTATTGATCGAGGCCATCGGTGTGAAAACAATCGGTAATTCACCCTGGGGTTTCAAATCTTCTTGAATATCGATCGCCGTGGGAAAATCTGCCGAGTAGGCTACACAGTGAATCACGCCTCCCAAGCCACGTCGGTCGATCTCGGCCAACAAAGGACCGAGAATTCGTTCGCGAAACTCGGCTACCGAAGCAGTTTCCGAATTCGGTACATTGTCGAGCACGACAACGTTCTTGGCCGGTATGTTGCGCAGCGCGATATAGTGGTTGGCGATCGTCCTGGATCGCAACGATCCACCGTTAATTACCACAACGACTTGCGAGGCACTCAACCCAGCCAATACCGGCTGAGAAAACTCAGTGGCCACAGAAGTCCATATGGCCAGCGCCAACATCCCCAGCGCGCGTGAGGCGCCCGCATTAGGTGCGCGTACAAACGCCGACGTCAAACAGAACCGATGCGCATTGCGCCCACGGCAGGGTAGGTTTCCCAAAGCAACAACTCGCTTTATTCCTCGTTGACCACGGTTACGGTCGTAGGTTGTTTCGAGAGCGTCCGCTTGGCCACTTGTTGAATATCGTCGACCGAGACCGCCGCGAAGCGTTTAAGGATAACATCCAGCGGTTCGTAGTGGCGGCGCGACAACCAGGACTCGCCGATCGCAAATAGCCGATTGCTGGGCCGTTCATCCGACAGGATCAAACTAGCGACGATTTTGTTTCGCGCTAAATCGAGCTCTCGCTCGGTAACGCCCTTTTCCGAGACTTCCCGAATAACACGCATCATTATATCGGTGTTTTTCTCTGCGTCTTCCGGAGCGCAGCAAAGGTATCCCACGACGCACCCACAGTCGTCGAACATTTGCGGATACAAGGACGCGGTTTCTGCTTGGCCGGTATCAATCAATTCCCAGAACAATCGGCTGCCTGAGTCGTCGGCAATGATACTGCACATCAGTCGCAGTGCGTAACGCTCCGGATCATTCGCACTGGCACCGGGCCAGATTTTGATGATGTACTGCTGGTGCGTTGCATCGCGCGCGATGACGTCATCGGCGTAATGGTATCCGGGCACAATCAGCTTACGGGGCGCCGGCTTGGCAGACCAACCCTGGGTCAGGGCTTCGACTTGCTCAACCAATCCATCGAAATTGATTTGGCCGCTGGCTACCATGAACATATTATCCAGGGAGTAACGCTGCGCATGATACTGTCGCATGTCGTCAACGGTTAATTCGGAGACCGTTTCGGCCGTCCCCAGCACGCGCGTCGCCAGTGGATGACCGGCGAAGAACAACTCCATCGCGCGTTCAAACGCGCCGTAGGGAGGTTGATCGTCGTACATCGCAATTTCTTCCAAGATGACCTGACGCTCGGTTTCGAAATCGTCGGGTTCCAGGCTTGGTCGCATCAAATCGGTCAGCAGATCTACAGCCCGGTCTTGGCATTCTGGCAAAACAGAAGCATAAAAAATCGTTGCGTCTTCCGAGGTACAGGCATTCGACTGAGCCCCGAGGTGATCGAGTTCGCGATTGACTTGCTCAGCCGTTCGGCGCGCCGTCCCCTTGAACACCATATGCTCCAGGAAATGGCTGACTCCCGCAAGGCTAGCCTTTTCGTCGCGCGCTCCGGTAGCTACGAACCAACCTATCGAAGTCGTAAACGCCTCAGAATCGCACGACGCAATAATCTGTGGTCCGCTACCCGATCTATGAGTCAACAGTTCCACTCGGCAACTCCAACGGCTGTGAGCCTACGGTAACCAATGAGAAGTTCTTCGGTGCATGCTGGTGAAAATGCTTCAGCAAACTGTCGCACGTCAAAGCGTCTATTTCCTTGCAAACTTCGGTGCGTGTCGGCACGCGTCCTAAATGATACCAATCGCTGGCAATCTGATTGGAGCGAGCGGCGGATGACTCTTGTTCCATGACCAACGAACTTTTAATGCGAACCTTCAGTCGATCGAGTTCATCCTCAGTCACACCGTCACCCAGCGATCGAACCGTTTCCAATAGCACTTGCAAGGTTTCTTCCGCCCGATTCGTTGTCGTGCCTGCATAGCACAACACGCTCCCTTGTCCAGCCAGTGAGAAACACGTTGCGAAGACCGAATACACTAAGCCGCGTTTTTCGCGAACTTCGGTAAAGAGCCTCGAACTCATTCCATCGCTCAATACTCCCACGAGTGCCCGAGCCTGATAGTATTCTGCGCTTTCATAGGGCACGCAATCATAAGCCAATGCAAGGTGCGTTTGGTTCGAAGCATGATCCGTGTGGCGACTGCCATAGCAGGCCACCAAAGCCGGCATTGACTTGGACTTCAAATCGGGCCAATCACCCAGCAGTTTCTCCACTTGCAAGCAAACATCATCCCAGTCGAAGTCCCCGGCAATCGCCAGAATTGAGCCCGAAGGGTGATAGCTGTTTTGAAAAAAATCGCGCACGTGCGCTATGCGAATCGCCGCCAAGCCTTCGCGAGTCCCCTGCGCCGTGCGACCATAGGGAATCGGAAAGCGAAAACGTTTCAACTCGCTAAAACAACGGTGTGTCGGCTCGTCCTCGAGCGCACGCATTTCCTGAAACGCCAACTGCCGAGCATCCTCGAGTTGCTTGCCTGGTAGATGAGGACGACGAACTAAGTCGGCATACAGTTCCAACGCCCGCGGCAGAACCGCGCTAGGCATCGCACAACTGAACGAAACATGGCTGGTAGTAATCGAACTGCCGCGTTCAATTCCCAAATAGTCGAGTTCCTCCAGATAGGCTCGACTATCAAGCCTGCCACAGCCACGTTGAGCCATTTCGCAGGTAACGCCCGCCAGTCCATCGAAGCCAGTTGGTTCGTAACAGGTACCCGCCGGCAACATGAAGGTGAATGCGGCGGATCTTAGCCACGGCATATGTTCACCAAGCAAGACGAGTCCGTTGGCGAATTGCCGATGGCGTAGCTGCTGATTCATGCGTGTGTTGCTTACCGTGGTCTAAGCGTAGCTTTTGTTGGGTTCAAAACTGTAAGGGATGTGGACTTTCCGGCAACTCTTCCCCGGGCCAGAAAGCGACAATGACTCGTCAGCCAAAATCGAATTAAAATAACTCTGCGATTGGCTTGCCTTCTTCCAGTAAATGAAAGGGCCGACCAAGGCTGTCGCGGGCGTATAGGTCAGTGACACCCATCGCGTGATATACCGTCTTGGTCACATCCGCAGGGGTAACAGGCAGATCGGCCGGATATTCACCGAATCGGTCGCTGGAACCATATGCTTGACCGCCGCGAATGCCACCGCCCGCCATAACGACACTCAAACAATGAGTCCAATGGTCGCGGCCAGCTCCGGATACTCCTCCCGAGCGTGGATCGCCGATCTTGGGCTTGCGCCCCATTTCACTAGTAACCATCAGCAGAGTTTCATCGAGCAGTTCGCGCTGCGCGAGATCTTCGACAAGCGCAGAAAAACCACGATCAAACTCGGGAAGCAGATTCTCTTTTAAGCAAACGAAATTATTTCCGTGGGTATCCCAGCCGCCAGCACTTTTGCACTTGTCCGCGATCGCTTCGTTCTCTTTCCAAAACACGGTGATGAACGGCACTCCAGCTTCGACCAACCGTCGAGCCAACAGCAGGCTCATGCCATTGACGGTGGAACCATATCGTTCGCGCAACGCGACCGGTTCGCTCTCGACATCGAATGCCTTAGTCGTCGTCGCAGACAGCAACAGAGAAACGGTCCGAGCTTGATGTTTGCGCCACAAGTTTTCCGCGGGATACTGTTCGAATTCGCGTTTGGCAATATTCAGCCGCTGCAATAATTCTTGGCGTGATTGAAGTTGGTCACGCGTTACATCACCTTGCAGAACTAGCGCCGGTGCGGTGAATTTCAGTGGCTCGTTAATACTCCCGGAGATGTACATCGGATCGTGTTCCACACCCAATCGCGCCGCAAACTGGCCAGGTCGAGTGTAGGGCGCGCGACTTGGCTTGTGAGGCAAAGTAATTGCATTTGGCAAGCTGCTATGTGGCGGTCGGCGCGCGGCGACAACCGAACCCATAAACGGCCAATCGTCGGGATAGGGCGTACGGTCATTTCCTAGCGACAGAAAAGTTGGATCGGGTACATGCCCAGTCAAGTTGTAGTAATATCCAGCGTGGTGATCATTCGTGTTCACTCGCCCCGAGACTGACTTGATGATTGCCAGATGGTGCGCTTGCTTGGCCAGCAATGGAAGATGTTCGCTCAGTTGGACGCCTGGCGCTGATGTCGAAATTGGTGCAAATGGACCTCGGTATTCCAGGGGAGCGTGAGGTTTCAAATCCCACATGTCGATATGCGACGAGCCCCCGCACAGAAAGAACAGAATCGTCGATTTGGCCTTGCCGCCCGATTTCGCGCCAGGGCTGGACGCAGCTTGAGTGAGCGAAGGCAATCCAAATTGATAGCCGGCAAATCCTAATCCGGACGCGACCAGAAACGTTCGTCGGCTTGAGTTGTGAGTTGAGGTTTGCGGTAGCATTTTTCGTTTTCCTCGAATTGAGAAAATCTCATTGTAAACCACGATCAGGCCAAATGAGCACGCTCACTTCTTTTTTGGTACTTCGGTACGAATTGGCCAGTCTGCCGACTCGCTGCGGGCAGACTTCAAGTAATCGTCCAATTTCCGAGCGATAATTGAATTGCTGGAGGAAATATCCAGTTTTTCTCCGATATCGCTATGCAAATCGTACAGCGCGATGGGCGCCTCTGGGTTCCTCTCGCGAATTGCCTTCCAGCGCCCTTGGTAGAGGGCCGCTTGGCTGAAGCCTCGTTCGTGAAACTCCCAATATAAAAACTCGTGTTTGGCTTGAGCTGCTGGGTTACTTCGCAACGTGGCAGCGAAGCTGATCGAATCCAGATCGCTTGGCTTGGCTGCCCCTGTTAATTCGCAGGCAGTAGCGAACCAGTCACCATGATAGGCCACGTGGTCGGATTGTTTCGCAGCCGCCACAGTCCCGGGCCACCAGGCAATGCAAGGCACGCGAATACCGCCTTCTGTTAGACTTCTTTTGATGCCCGTCAGCGGTCCAGCGGGCTGGAATCGGCTGAGGTTGTGATTGCTTTCATTGTGTGGACCATTGTCGCTAGTAAAGATGACAACCGTGTTTTCGGCTAGCCCAAGTCGACGCAGTTCGTCCAGCATCTTGCCGACGTTCGTGTCTAATCGTGTGATCATCGCAGCCTGGCCTTTATCTTGATTAGGCCAGTTCTGAGTTGCGTAGGGGCCGTAGTCCGGCACGTGCGCACCATCTTTCAAATCGCGATTGCGTTCGTTGTTGGCATGTGGAATCACCATACTCCAATACAAGAAAAACGGCTGGTTCTTATTTTGGTTGACAAACTTGATCGCTTCATCGACAAACAAATCATCGGCATATATCTTTGCTTCGGTTGCATACCCGGCGCCCGTTTCACCTACTGCGGTAATGACATTGGGCAAGGGGACTCGTTCTTCGTTGCGCCACAGAAAACTTGGAAAATGGTTGTGGGCATGATGCTGATTCAAGTAGCCGAAAAAGTACTCAAAGCCTTGTTTGCGTGGTAATCCCGACTCAGCCAGACCGATGTCACCCAGCCCCCACTTGCCGACTAGCGCAGTGCGATATCCAGCCGACTGGAGCGTTTTAGCGACCGTTAAATCCTCTGGACGGAGCGCTTGTGCTTTAGGATTGACCGTACCAGCATTTCCACGCACGCGCGTATGACCATGGTGCTGGCCCGTCATCAAAACGCTGCGCGACGGAGCGCATACCGTTGCTCCCGCGTAGAACTGCGTAAATCGCAGACCTTCTCTGGCCATCTGATCCAAGCGTGGAGTCTGAATTACCTTTTGTCCGTAGCAACCAAGATCGCCGTACCCAAGGTCGTCCGCCATGATCCAAATCAAGTTTGGCGCTGCCCAGCCCATTGGCGAACAAACCAACACAGTACACAAAGCGATCCAAACACGGTTCAAAGAAACAATTGCTCGACGCATGAAAACGATCTCACCTAGCGGTACAACGGCAAAATTACTCAGATGCTTGGCGAAGGAAGTCGGGCAGTCGGCGAACTTGACCTTGTTTATCGATGCAGGCAATGCGACTGGTCCCTTCGACGATTACTAGCTGATCAGGTTGACGAATTATGCGATAGCTGTGGTAAATGCTGGCTCCCCGCGCTTTGTCGACTTTGGTATTCAAGTGCAGCACATCGTCAAATTCGGCCCCTGCCAAGTATTGTACATTCATTTCCGCCACGACCAGCATTAGGCCAGTAGCCTCGAAATCTTTGTAACTGTGACCCATTTCGCGCATCAATTCGACTCGTCCACGCTCGAAGTAATTCAAATACTGTGCGTGATGAACTCGTCCTTGCCCGTCGGTCTCGTTGTAGCGAACGCGAATTTCCAGGTGGTGTTGCATGGGTCACGAGAAAAAACGTTATTGAATCCACGAAGAGAATTGGTAACACTGGTGCTTCCGTAACGTGCCTGCTTCCTGGCTGGGCCTCCCCTCGCGAAGTTGTTTTCCGCGCAAGGTTGGATTGACCTATAGCAGTGCGAAACCGTAAATTGGTGGGCGAGATAATAACCGGTAAGACACCATTCGCAAACTACTTTTCAAGTAATCCTTGCAACTCTTCTCTATTCTTCCACTAAATTGAACCAACATGAGTACAGGTGAAGGAGCAGTTACCGACTATCAAACGGCTCGGGGAAGGGATTACCCGACGATTCGGCAATTTACGGTATTCTTGGAGAATCGTGTTGGCCAGCTATTGGAAGTAGTTCGCAGATTTGAAGGGACCGGAATTCGAATCGTAGCACTTTCGATCAGCGATTCGGCTGAGTGTGCGTTTGTCAGATTTCTGCTGAGCCATCCCGAGCGCGGTCGCGAAATTCTCGAACGAGCAGGATTGGCGCTCATCGAAACCGACCTCATCGGACTCGAATTGCCCGGTGGAAGCCAACCGCTATTGCAGATTTGCACTGCGCTGTTGCAAGCCGAAATCAACATCATTCAAGCTTATCCCTTGATGCTTCGCGCACACGGCGCGCCTGCGGTCGCAATCATGGTCGACAATACCGAGGTCGCGTTAGACATGTTGGCTCGCAAAGGATTTCGCATGATCACCGAAGACGACTTGCTCGAAGAAGTCACTGAGTAGTCCTTGGCATCATGTTCCACGCGTGTTGCCATACCAGTGAATGTGGGCGCGAGAACAGTATCGTACGTGATGGTCGCTGCACCATGGGACCAGCCACTGTGCTTGCTGGTCAAGGGCATCGGTTGTGATACCTTGCGGCATCAGCAACACGCGTTGCCCGTCATAATCGACTAACTCGTCTAGAAACCTCAATACCTCCTCGGCGTCCGCAGTCGTATCAACTACGAATTTCAATTGATAGGCATGTTCAGACATCAATCGCAGGATGATATCGACACGTTTCCTGCGATGCTCGTGGGCATGAATCCAACCTGCGGATGCGCCCCGCGGAGCTGAGCTGGAAAGCTTGGGACTGATTGAAATCAAATCGCATGGTACTGACTGATAGATCGTGGCCGCAGTTTCTATGGTGATATGTCGATTGGCCGCAGCGATTGAGGCGCACAACTCCGGCAGCGCTCCATATATCATGGGCTCGCCTCCTGTCAGCACAACGTGCGAAGCCGAAAACGCCAAGACGCGCTCGGCGACCTGAGTTGCTGTAAGGTAATCACCTTCGGGCCGCCACGAACTGTAGGGGGTATCGCAGAACCAGCATCGTAAATTGCAACCGCTGGTCCTGGCAAATACGCTGGGCACACCCGTCAGAAATCCTTCGCCTTGGACGCTTTGGTAGATTTCGCTGATCCGAATCAGGGCCCCCTTTCGCAATCGAATTTTGGATTCCATACTTCACAAACTATAAAATCTACCCATAGTTAGCAAAACAGTTGGCCAGTCGGAAGCACACGTATTGAAAGCAAGTAACGCCGCTAACCATTTTTGTTGAGAGGAAATTCGTGCCTACTCCGTTCCAGGACCAATTGGAAATTTTTGAAAACAGTTTTCCAGACCGAGACTATACGATCGAGATTACTTGCCCCGAGTTCACGTCGATTTGCCCAAAGACTGGTCAGCCTGATTTCGCTACACTGGTGATTTCGTACGTTCCAAACAAAAAGTGCGTTGAATTGAAGAGCCTGAAACTTTACCTACAAAAGTTTCGCAATGAAGGCATCTTCTACGAGAATGTTACCAATCGCATCCTGGATGATTTCGTGGCGGTCGCCGAACCGCGCAGCGCAACGCTGCGCAGTCATTGGGGAGCACGCGGCGGAATAACCTCAGTTATCACAGTATCTTTCACAGCCCAACGATAGACGAAAAATGAACGATCGACCAAGTGTACTATTGAGTGGTTTTGGCGACGAGGCCGCAAACGAAAAGTTGGCGATTCAACAGTTCGCAGCCTTTGCGGCGATTGGCCTGCAGTATTATTCGATTCGCTTTATTGACGTCGGTGAGGGCATTAAGAATGTAATGTTGCTGTCGAACGCTGAATTGAAAAAAGTGAAGGAGATGCAAGAAGCCTATGGCCTCAGCGTAGCTTCGATCGGCTCGCCCATCGGGAAAGTCAAATTGCTGGATATCGACGACGGAACACACAACAAATACATTCCGTTTAAACAATATTTGGCCAAAGACGTCAAACACATGTGCGAAGTGGCCAACATGCTGGGTACCAAATTGGTGCGCGGATTTTCCTTCTACCATCCGAAGGGAACCCGACCCGAGGATCACATGACGCAAGTCTGCGACCAGCTCGGCCAAATCGCGGACGCGTGCGAAAAAACGGGGCTGACCTTTGGCTTGGAAGTAGAGGCCAATCTCGTTGGTCAAACTGGCAAACTGCTGGCGGATATTCACAAGAAAGTCAAGAGTTCCGCGCTGGTACTGATTTTTGATGGCGCCAACTTAATTTGCCAAGGGATGACGCCCGACGAGGTTTTCTCGGAATACTTGGCGATGAAGAACGGTTTGGGGTGGTTGCATATCAAGGACTATCGACATCCGACTGCCGCCCAGCGATTGGAACACGTCGATGAAGCCTCGCTGAAGAACTTCGTACCGGCTCATATCGGCGATACTGGCCACGAAGCGATTCTGCGGGACTTGGCAACCGAAATTCCAAAGATCGAGAAACGCATGAAGAAACGGGGCGCTCCGGGCGTATTCCTGGACTTGGAACCGCACGTAAAAGGTGGCGGACAGTTTGGCGGATTCTCCGGTCCCGATGGTTTTGGCGTCGCTCTGCGAGGGCTCTGCAAAGTTCTCGACTACGTCGGCATCGGATATCATATTCGGGACTTTGACGATATTCGGCACGCGCGAGGATTCTAGAGTATTGAGTGCACAAACGCACGCGTCGACTTTTCCCAGGAACGATTTCGAAATTGTCATTTTATTCAAAATTGGGCAAATATGTTGGCAGCACTTTCCCTCAGTCGTGTTCGCTCGGTGAGCCTTTATGCTTTGCTGGGAGTTTTGTTGCTGGAGAATTCGGCTGCTGCGCAAGACGGTGCACCAACGATTAACTCTGGCGACACAGCGTGGATCTTGGTGGCAACGGCGCTCGTTCTGTTTATGAACATTCCTGGCTTGGCCCTATTCTATGGCGGATTAGTACGATCGAAAAATGTACTCTCGTTGCTGATGCAATGTTTGGCGCTGACTGCGGTGATCTCGCTGCTGTGGATGGTCTGCGGTTACAGCCTTGCCTTCAGTACGGTTGGGATGTCCAAAGGGGAAATTGGACTGCACTCGTTTATTGGCGGCTTGGACAAGTGTTTCTTTGCGGGAATAACGGCGGAATCCGTCAGCGGATCAATACCCGAAATATTGTTCGCGGCATATCAAATGACTTTCGCCGTGATCACGCCTGCGCTGATAATTGGCGCGTTTACCGAACGCATGAAGTTTTCCGCAGTCTTGCTGTTTTCATCGCTGTGGTTGCTGGTGGTCTACGTACCAATCTGCCATATGACATGGTCGGGTGATGGCGCCTATTTTTACGACCTGGGAGTCAAGGACTTTGCCGGCGGAATTGTGGTTCACATCACCGCAGGTTTTGCAGCGCTGGTCGCTTGTGTTTTAGTTGGTCCGCGCGCCGGGTACCCGCAGCAACTTCAACCACCACACAATATGACCATGACGGTAACTGGCACGGCCATGTTGTGGGTCGGCTGGTATGGATTTAACGCTGGCAGCGCTTTGAAGGCCAATGGTGACGCAGCCATGGCGCTGATGGTCACGCATATTTCCGCGTGCGCCGCGACTGTAGTCTGGATGGCGATCGAGTGGATCAAGCTGCGCAAACCCAGCGTGTTGGGTGCCGCGACCGGTTCCGTTGCCGGACTAGCAGCCGTAACTCCGGCCAGCGGTTATATTGGACCCATCGGCGCATTAATGATCGGAGCGACTGCGGCTGCGGTTTGTTACCTGTTTGCCACCACCATCAAACGCCGCGTCGGCTATGATGATTCTTTAGACGTGTTCGGCGTTCACGGAGTCGGGGGTTTTTGGGGAACAGTTCTGGCCGGCGTCTTTTGCGCTGGGATGTTTGGCGGAAAATCAGGCGACGTCAACATACTCTCCCAGTTGGGTATCCAGTTTGGTGCAGCCGCAGGCAGCGCCGTTTTCGCGCTAATCGCGAGCTATTTGCTGCTCAAGATCATTGACGCAACCATCGGTCTACGAGTCAGTGGCCAGTCCGAATTCGAAGGCCTAGATTTGGCCGAACACGGCGAACGTGGATACAACTATTGACACCCTCTCAAGCATTGCCAATCTGCAATTTCACGTTGAGAAAAAACCCAGGCGCTATTCGAAGAAGATAAACAGTTACCAGAAGGTCCGAGCGAACATGAATCGCCAGCGTTGATTGTGAGCTTGGCGGCTATGCCGAACAGGAAGGTAGTCCCGCATTGGTCGTCGAAATTGTTAGCTCTTTCTCCGTCGCGAAGGACTCCAATTTGCCGCGAGAACAGTATGCCAAAGCCGGTGTTATGGAGTATTGGCTGATCGACGCTCGCTCCCAGTCGCATTCGATGGAGATTCAGCACTTAACGGAAGGCGCCTATCCATCCGCGTCTCGAACGGACGCCGCATCGCCTTCGTGGGCTTTGTCGCGCTATATCGCGCTGATCCAGGCGAACAGTGGCGCACCAGAAGGCGAGCATCGAATTCGTTTCGATCCCGGCACCACCCACATGCAAGCCAGCCCAGAGATCGCGTTGGGCAAGAAGATGCCCGTTCGTTACTTGGAGTTTCGCACTTCGAAGCTCAAGCAAGTAATCGTACGAGGTGACAATGTATTCACTGTTGAAGTCGATCCGCCAACCAGCAAGTGACCCAACTTGTTCTAGTTGGGCTCCCCGCCGTGGCAAGCCACACCAGGACACTCATGCGCAGCCCAAAGAGCACCAGTGCGCGCGGCCAAGATTGCGTCAATTGCCTGGAAAGAGTTCATCAATCCAAGTGCCGACCAAATCATTATCACCGGCGGTAATCGGACCATTTGCACGCGGTTCGTTCGCGTTGAGTTCATTGATGATCCACAGGCTATCCAAGGGTGTCAATCGACCGTCGTCGTTGACGTCCAAGTATGCGGTCCGATCGGTCGATTCGAAGACTCTTGGAAGCACACCGGTAGTGGGATGACTGACCCGCGGCGCATTCAGTTCGTTTGCGATTAGAAGGGCGTCCAGTGCTGAGATGTATCCATCGCGGTTCACGTCACTCGGTTTGGCAGCGTTATGCCATGCCAAAGAATGTTCGCCGCCAAGTCCTCCGCCCCTTACAGCTCGCGTGTTGAGATAGTTGATAACGATCAGCGCATCCAGAGGCGAGGCGAATCCATCTTCAAAGACATCATAATATGGCGGCGGACCGAGCGAACTGGTGATGGCTGGAAACCGAGGACTCGGGCCAGTCACCGCATGCGAGTTGAGTTCGTTGATTACCAGCAGTGCATCCAGGGGCGTCACGAATCCATCGTCGTTGACATCGACATCGAGGGTAGAGTTGTGCCAACTGAGCGCCTTGGCGGCAACCAGTTTGACGTTTTCGATCTTGACTCGCGAATTGTCGGTCGTGCCAAGGCCGACCAGATCGACGTAAAGCGTATTAACGGAGCCGGCCGGCAACTGCGCCAGATCGATCGACACATTCATGGGCTGCGCCAAGTTCACCGTACTTCCGCTGGACTGAAGTCCGGTAACGGTCACACCCGGCGCGACGAAAACTCGACCGTCGGCTTGGATATTGAGCAATCCGTCGCTGCCGGTCAAACCGGTAATGGGTGCTAGCTGTGATAGTGTTTCATTGGCTCGCAGCAGCGCGACTTCGATCGCGTCGCCCGGCTGGCTAGCGCTACCGACATCCAACTGGATGCCGCTGAGCGTGAAAGTCAGTTTTTGAGTTCCCACGGGCAGAATGAATGTTTGCGAGAGGTCCGTCAACATCGAGCCGACGGTCTCAGTCAGCGTGGCTCCCGCGCCAATGCTGACGCTGCCGACGATATCCCAAGTGAATTGAGGATTGGCTGGATCATTGATCGTAAATGCACCATTCATGATACCGGTCGCGGGACCGTCGGCGATGGCTTGGCTGACATGCGATGCCAGCAGAACGAATCCGTTCTGATCACCCATCAATCGATTTCCGTCGATCATTCTTCGGCGGTCGCTGGGTTCAGCAGACGATTTCCATACTCGGTTGATGATATCGAGATCGATTTGTGTTGGAGTCTTACGCGATCCAGGCGCGAGCGAGGCAGCCATAAGCGCCTCTGGGTGGGCTATCGGATCTAGCTCGCTGTACGGCCCGAACAATTCGTATTGACCATAGTCACCTAAAATGAATTTCTTGCCGCGATAATCGGTCATTACTTGGCGATCAAATCCGTCAAAGGCAAACGAGAAACCGATCAAGTGTCCAATCTCGTGCAGCGCCGTGGAGTACAAATCATATCTGCCTCGAACCTGTTCATTGTTCGGGTCTGCGAATTCCGAACTATCCCAAGGAGTTCGATCGATGTACCAGCCGTTTGCATCCGCATTCACATCGAACACGATCGACGCGCGCGTGACACCGCCGTTCGGGCTGAACTCGATAATGCGAGCTTCGGCCAATTGACCTTGGGGCAGGTCTTCGACGAACACGTCCACGGCAGGCACGAAGAAATTGGGTGCGTCGACCAGCGAGTTCCAACTAGCTATCGCTGCGGATACAGCATTCAATATGCGTCCGTCAAAACTACCCGTCAGTATTGTCTGGCTGATCGATTCGTCAACCGCAGGAGAAAGTCCCGAAAGGAAAGTGGAATTGGCCAGTAGGCGAAGTAAGGTCGCCGATGGCAACTGAGGAGCCCGCACATCGTTCCAAACTCCGAAGATACTCGTATCATCCGGTATCGCGGTGACCCTTGCATAATATTGCTGAGTGGGGTCGTTACCGACTTGGTCTGGACGACGGCGTTTCGCAGCCTCATAGGTGGGACGTAGGAAACCGATTCCCGCGTCGCTGCCATGTTGTTGAATAATAGCATCGAATCCTGCCTGATCCATAATTTCGATCAGATGCATGGCCCCATGTGCTTTGGTTACAAGTTCATGCACTTCCACTCCGGAAAGGTCAAACTTCGGCAAGGTCGAATCGGGAGCATGGTGTTTTCTGGCCTGGTCCTCAAGTGCTTTGAGCACGACGTCAAGCGCACCACCTTGATCGAAATGGTCAAACTCTTTTGAGAGATTGATGCCGAAGTGCCCGGTTCCGTCACTGATCGCTTTGAGCTCCCCATTGACGATTTGCAATTCACCGCCGCCGACAATTTTCGTATTTGGCCCTAGGAACTGTGAGTGTTTGAACTCGTCGAGCAAAACACCATTTGGCAGAGTCCCAGCACCGGCATGTTCGATGCGCTGTTTGCCGTAGAGATTGCCGTGTTCATCCATAACAAATATGAACGATGAATTAGTGTATTGACCGTCAGGGTAACTTGTAAGACCATGCAGGGACGTGATTGGCTGACCATTGTGCGCCCAGTAAAGGCGGCGGTCTCTGCCTACTACAATTCTCGTCAACTTCAGGTCGTCGGGCGCCAGTCCCTGCAGGTTATTGTGAGCGTCTTGAAACGCTTTGGCGTTAGAATGCTTATCCGAAAAATGTTTGAGCTGCGAATCCGTAAAAGCAGGGTAAAATTCGGGATGTGGCTTTGCTGGCGGTGTCGCGGCGGCCCCGGCGGGTACGGCCGCGCTTGGATTGTCGATGACTTGGCTCTGGTGCAGCGACTGAAGTTGGTTCATCTCCATTTTATAGTAGTGCGAGTTGTATCCCCCCAGGTCATCCGGACTGAGATGACTTGCGCCCTGGCTGAGCTTTTCCGCTTCATAATCGAGCGTACCGTAATGCCATATATCGTTCGGCTCAATCGGTGAGCCGTTGACGGAAACTGTGGCCGTTTGTTGACTTTTGCCCAGCAACGGTGTTTGGCCGGGACGATCGACTTCGTCCGCAACGAACGCCACGATGGCCGACTTCTCCATCCGACTGGCCGGTTCATGTTGTAGTCGAGTTAGTTGTTTTCTCAGTTGCAGTGCCACCAATTGTCGTCGCGCGTAGGCCAAACTGCGTTCAATGGCACCGGCGCTGTCGCCCGCCAAATTCAGCTTCTGGACCATGTTGCGAGAAAAACTCTGCAAGTCTGCTGAGCGCACAATACTGGAACCGACGTCGATAACGCTGGTCGCCAAATTGGTACTCAACCGACCAACTTGACCGGCCATGACGATCGATTGTTCGACTAATCCGCCAAACGCTCGCGCCGCTCCTCCGCCGACATGGATCGTCGCGCCGAGTGCCGACGAGCCGACAATTGAAACGCCGCTGGCCAAGCCAGTCGCCGCACTGCGGACTCCTGTACCAACGGCCGAAGCGGTCGAGCGCCCCACGGCGAGCGCACCCGCACCGGCGGCCAGTCCTGCCTCATTGACGAATGCTCGCGAAGCGCCGAAGACCGTTTTCAGACCACCGGCGATACCCGACATTTTGCCAACTCGTCCCAACAGGCCTACGGCTGCGCCACCAACATTGAGCAAGTTGAAATCGGCGGCTAGCTGTCCCAGATGAGCGGTTTCGCCGTTGAGTATCAAGTCGGGTATGCTGGCGACTTCGTTAACGATCGCTTCGAAAGTCGCTTTCGCAGTCATTACCGCTCCTTGCTGAGCGACTGCCTGACCCACCATTGAATAGTAGCGACGCTGTGAACGATCGCTGAGCAATCCGTTATCGCGTAACCCGAGGCTAGTAAAGTCGGCAGCCATCGCGCCCAACTCGGTGAACGCTTGCGCGGTACCGACCAAGGCTCCGCCGATAAACGCGTCGACATGCAGCAACGACGCGAACAGGAATCCACCCAGCGACGATTTCGAAATCTTGTTCGCATCGCGAGACATTCGATTCAACGAGTCCATATTTCTCGTCAAACCCGCCGTACTGTCTTTCGAGAATTGGCCGAGTTGGTTCGCGTAAGCGTTCAGTCGTTCGCGTCCTGTCTTGAGAGCTTCATCAATGTTCCCGGTGTAATACCAGGCTGCAATTCCTTCAGGTTTGGCCGCGAGCAGCGACGCCGCGAACACAGATGCTCCAGCCACAACTCGAAACGAATCGCCGATTCGCTTGTCGATTTGCTTGATATTTTCCTTGTAAGACTCGCCGAATTCCATCGCGGTCGAACCAAAGGGATTCGCAACTCTAGAGCCCCAGACATGGGCAGCGATATTCTGCCGCGAGCCGCGCGATTGTGCGCTGGCCATCCAGCTATCGCCGCCCGCGGTCGACCTGCCTGTGAAAAACTCTCTCGATAAACCAGTTGGATCGAAGTAATTGGCGGGATCGCCACCGGCGTAGCGATACAGGTTGAGATCGCCACCGCCAAATCCTGACGGGTCAACCGAAATAAATCTCCCCAGCGCTGGATCATAATATCGCGCGCGGTAGTAATAGAACCCCGTCGCGGCGTCCAACATACGACCCGTATAAAAATAATTGCCCACGAGGGATGGGTTCTCGCGGAACGCAAATTTCCCATAAGCGTCGTAGCGAATTCTGTCCAGCGCAACTCCTGTGGGGTCGATGATGTTGCGCACCGAACCCATTCGATCAGTCAACAGCCAGTGGTAATTGGCTGCTCCAAGGTCTTGCGCAAATATCTGATCGGTCATGGGACCGTGCATGTAGGCAACGCTGGGGACCAAGCTGTTGTTCTGCACTGAAAACTCGACCATTACGTCATCGCCATCGTATGCGTAGACGCGGTCGAGCACGGTACTACCACTGCGCTGGACCGTCTGTCGAATCCGCCGATTTAAGCCATCGTAAACAAACTGGACTCTTTGCACGACATTCTCTTGCGCATCGACATCCGAAACCGAGGTCATGCGATTGCGATGGTCCCATTCCATCAGTCGTTTGGCCCCGGTTTGCTGCTCGCGCACCAGCACAATATTCCCTTCGGCATCGTATTCGTAGGTGTGCCTACCATCCGATACGACTCGGTTTCGACCACCGATGACAATGGAACTACTGGTACTCGTGGCAGTCGTATTACCAGCCGCGTCGTAACGATAGATCTCATCGGCTAGGTTACCGGAGTAGTCAATACCGGCCAGTCGATGTAACGGATCGTAAGAGTAGATCGCTTGACCAAACTCGTCAGAGTGCGTGGCGATTTCCCCAGAAGCATTGTAGGTATAGTCGAGCTGATGCAGTTTACTTCCCGATGCCGATTGAACGATCTGCCGCACCATGCCGCGATCTTCGTAATCCATGTCGCTGGTGGAGACAACTTGCCCAGCAGCGCTTGCGCGCTCCAAGCGATCGATGCGGTACGACAGGTCAGCAACGTACTCGAAATTGACTCGCTTGTCCGTTGCAAATGAACCTGTTTGACGAATAGTAGTTATGCGGTCCTTGGTTAAATCGCGCAAGTAGCTGTTCTGGACCAGAACTGGGCCCGCAGCCAGTCGAAGCTGAGTTACCTCGGGTCTGCCAAGTGGATCAGGCGTGTAATTCACTTGGATCGGTGACAAACCAACGAGCGTCATTGATTGATTGGCAATTCGATTGGATGCGTCCTGAGTAAACCCAATCGTGAAATTTGAAACCGAGTCACGAACCGTAGTTGCACGGCCGACGGCATCGGTATCCATGAAAATCGAGTGGATGATCGTCCCTTGACTATCGAGCCATTTTTCCGTTCGAACTCGATTTGCGAAATCGTATTCGTATTCTTTGCGGCGCCCGTTTCGATCGACGCTGGATATCGCTTGACCAGCGGCGTTGTACGTTGTTGTGCGTGTGCCAAATGAAGTCGTTTCCGTAATCGGCCGATCCAGTCCGTCGAATTTGATGGTGGTCACATTTTGCGAAGGATCGCTGACGCTCTCCACATTGCCGCCCAGATCGTAGGAGACTAACGAGCGTCCTCGAAGCGAATCGATGGTCAGAACGCGTCGGTTCAATCCGTCGTATTGAAACTCTGTCGGCGGATTTCCAACTGCATCAAAGTGAAATCTCAAGTTGCCAATCGAATCAACGACGAAGCGTTGTTCGTTGGTGGCTGCATCCGACTCGCTCTCAAGATGATTTCGCTTGTCATATTTGCGAGTGACAAACCATCGGCCTTGCTGTACCTTGGCAACATTCCCCACAGCGTCGTAGGTAGTAACTCGATCCGGTTCACCGCGGATCGATTCACGCGACACGCGCCCCAGTCCGTCATAATGGATGCTCGAGCTGCTGGTTCCCAAAGCGTCGATTTGTTCGACTCGGAAGCCGCTCGCGTCGGTAATATAACGATTGGTCGTGACCAGTGGACTCGCACCTGGTACCATTATGGACCGCTTAGTCACACGACCAATTTGATCGTATTGCCACTCTGTACGCTGGCCCAATGCATCCACCATAGCGGCAACATCGCCGGCGTGGTTATACTCGAATCGGGAAACGCTGGTTCGCGGTGCTTGTCGAGTCCCCGTCGGAGCTTGAGTCTCGATTCGTCGATTCATGCGATCATAGGCTTGCGTAATCGCAAACTCTTCACCGCCGATTGGAACTTGTTTAGTTACATTTCCAACCGCATCGTAAAACGTCTGCGTCACGAGTCCCTTGGAGAATCCGGGAGTTACGAGCGTCGAGGCTTGAACGGGAGTGGCTGCGGAATGTAGCGTGCGAATTACTCGTCCCAAATCGTCGTATTCGGTTCGCGTGGCGTAGAATTCGCCGGTCAAGTCGCGTGGATCAGTACTTAGGATCGGTCTACCCAGGGCATCATATTCTGTGCGAGTCTTCTCCTGTTCGGGACGGCCCTTGGCCATGACTTGCTCGACAGGCAATGATCGAGCATCAAACGTGGTGGTGTGCACAAGGCCAATCGAGTTGGTGACTTGAGTCATGTTTCCAATCGCATCGAACTGATTGAGAGTCACCGAGCCGAGTGGATCTGTTTCTCGAATGGTCCGCCCCAGGCCATCGTTGTCCTTTTTCCAGTCGTTTTTGCGAGCATCTGTGGTGATTTGCGTGCTGCCACTGCGGGCGTAGGCGATCAAAGTCTCATGACCCAACGGATCTTTCTTGTAGGTCATGCGATTGAGAGAGTCGAATTCCTGATGCGTTGTTCCAAATTTGTCCGTAGTCGATACTGGGTTTCCCCAGCGATCCAAGACGACTCTCACCGATTCTCCGACAGGATTGATAGCCAGAACTGGCCGCCCCAAATTGTCATATTGACGCAAGCTGACATAGACTGGCCCGCCGATCCCAATGTGTTTAATTTGGCGACCGTCTTCGTCATATTCGTAACGCTCGGTTAGCTGCGCAGGGACATCGACCGTTCCCGCTGCATAGGTAACACTGCGCAAGAGGCTGGCGGCATCGTATTCATAAGTCGTTGCAAACGCTGCTCCGCGCGGATCGACGTAAGTCGCTAAATTGCCCGCCAAATCATAGCGCCATTTCTGCACATCTCTGTGACCATCCCCATCGCGTCCTGCCGCTCGTGCCAACGAAGCTTGCGAACCGCTGGCCGTGTAGGTCGCGACTGTTGCAAACGTCGGGCCGCGCGGATCGACATGAGTAGTCTTTGCACCGCCCACCTGATACGTCGTCGTGTAAACGCTTGGCGTGCCAGGGACTTCGGGAGTACCAGTGGGTTGTTCCATGCGAATGATGCGGCCAAGCGCGTCATATTGCATGCGTTTGGCGTAGAACGCTCCTCGCGCGTCTTGATCGACAATTACGTGCCCCGCACTGTTGTATTGCAGTCGCTGGACGCCACCTTCTGCGTCCGTGAACGAGCGCTTGCGGTTGGCGGCGTCGTAGACAAACGTCGTTGTCGATCGAGTATCAAGTGAATTTAGCTCGGGCTGAATGGTCTTAATGATATTTCCGACCGGGTCGTAGAAAATCTCGGAAATTCGCGCTGTGGGATCCGTGGTCCTGATCAACTGGTTTTTCCGATCGTAGGTATAGCGAATCACTCGATCAGGAGAATCTTGGCCAGCGCTAGCGCCCTTGCCAATTTGTTTTTCGACAATGACGTTTCCATTTCGATCGTGCGTGTGTTCCTTAACAAAGCCACCCGAGTCGGTGATTTTGACTTGCCGCCCGAGCAAGTCTTGATCGTAGACGATCGAGAGTTGTTCACTGCCAGTCGAGTTCTTCCGCGCCAGGATATGTGCGTCCAAATATCCGGCTGAGTCAAAAACGAAAGACTCGACGCGTGGTGGCAACGGTGCGGCAGGTGTACCGCGAGGTTGGCTGGTGCGCTCCAAACGACCCAGCGCGTCGTAATCGTTGAACGAAGTGTAGTAGGCTCCCCGTGGATCTTGTGTCGATTTCAAATTATTGCTTGGGTCGAAAGTCTTAATCGTGGTTGCGATTTCGCCTGGGTCCTCGGGAGTGCCTGTGCGGAAACTGGTTTCAACCCGATTTCCCTGCGCGTCGTAATTGTGGAACATCGTGTAAAAGGCACCACGTGGATCGGTTAATTCCTTTAAGTTGCCCGCTTGGTCGTATTTGAAAGTCGTGACGTACAATTCGCCGCCATGGTATCCTTCGTTGGGCACCGATGTGTTCACGGTCGATTTCTTCAGACGGCCGAGAATATCGTACTCAAGCGAGGTCTTAACGCCGCGCGGATCAGTTCGCGAATCTACGTTGCCAGCGGCGTCATATCCGGTCAGGGTGACAAGTTTTTCGTCGTTGCCATTGAGTCCCGACGCTCGTTCGACTTTGATCGGCCGCGAGCGTTGGTCATAGGTGTAGCTGGTAACAAACTGAGCTCCGCTTTCCACGCTCCGCGCATCCGAGAAGGCTACAACTCGTCCGAGCGTGTCGTAAACGTAACGAGTCTTGTGGCCCTCGGCGTCGGTAGATTCGATGCGGCGTCCGAACTTGTCGTAGGAGAATCGCTCGGTGTGAGTCAAGCCGCCGATACCGCCCACTAAGATCGAAGAAGCCGAATTCTGTAAGCCCGCATTGGGAGACACGGTCGCCAGCACGTTACCATACGGATCGAATTGCGTGGCGGTGACGTAGCCGAACGCATTGACCGTACCGTACAACCGATTTAGCGCATCGTACTCGTAGGTCAATGATATGCCGTGCGGATTCGTGGACTTTATCCGATTACCCACAGCGTCGTAATCGTACAGCCAATCTTTGCTGAGAGCATCGGTTTTCTTGATCAGCCGATTGGATTTATCGTAAGCGTATTGAGTGATCCACTGGCGATTGCGGGGGTCGGTTTCGCTGATCAAATTCCCGGCTTTGTCGTAGTCGAGAACAATTTCTGCCACCGCAGGACCGATAGCGCTGCCAATGGGGCGCGTTTCCTTGATCTTGCGGCCAAGCCCATCGTAGGTGAATTGCGTCTTGATCTGATCTCCGCGCGGATCGGACTGCGATATCAAATTGCCTGTGTCGTCGAATTCGGTCTTGATGACGATCTCGTCGATGGTTCCAACGCCCTGCCGCGTTTCGCTCAGCCGCATGCGACTATCATACTTGAAATCGGTAATCATTCCGCGCGGATCGATCGTGCGCGACTGCAAGCCGCGCGCGTCAAATACAATTTGATACGTTGCGGCAACGGTGGTTCCAGGCGCCTCGATGCGTTTGCGAACGCGATTTAGTTTGTCGTACTCGAGGCGCGTAGCTACTCCGACTGCCTCTGGGCGATCAACTGAAGCCTCTTTCAAAATAAGATTGCCAAGCGCATCGAACGATTGACGGGAAACGATGGTATTGTTCGTCTTCTGGCCGACGGTTGTGGTTAACTGTCGGCGATTGGCGGACCATTCATTGTGGGTGATAATGCGCGCGTCGCGGTCGCTGCCTGGCTGGGGAGCATCAATGTCGATGATCGTGTCCCAGACGTCGTATTCGTACTTCGTCGTGTGGCCGAGCGCGTCCGCATGCTCTTTGAGTCGCCCTATTGCATCGTAGGCCAAACGCTCAACGTATAGTTTCGAGTCGATATTGCCCTTCGCCCGAGCATCTGCCATCGCAATCTTGCGGCCCATCTTGTCATAGGCATATACTGTCGTGTTGTTGAGCGGATCGACCGTGGTGACCAGGCGGCGGGCATGATCGTATTGAAACGTCGTCTTGTATTCTGCACCGCGTCCATCGGTCGTGGACAACAAATCGCCTTCGCCGCTAAACTGGGTGCGGATCGTATTCTTTTCGGCATCGATGGTTTCGTAGACACGGTTCATTCCGTCCAGACGATACTCGGTCTTGTAATCGCGTTCATCGGTTGCGACGCGCAAGTGACCGCTGGCGTAGTAAACGAATGTCTTGGGCGCCGCCGTGCCACGTTTTTCGGATTCGACTCGATTGCGTTTGTCGAATACCCACTCGGTACGAAAAGCAATGGCAGTACCAAAGCCAATCGTTTCCGCGGTTCGGTTACCAGCTAGATCGTACTCTCGACGGGTCTTGTGGTTTTCGGCATTGGTCAGTTCAACCACTTGATCAAACAGATTGTATGTCTGCTTGGTTACCTGCTCCTGTTTGCCGTTGTACACAGTTTGCGTGACGAGCCGGTCGGCATTGTCATATGCGAATTTGACCTTCTGGTCGGGCAATGGACCAGTCTGCAATTCGATGCGTCCGCGCGCGTCCAAGTCCAAGGTCACTGCTTTCCCATGCGGAGGAATTTCGCCGATCTTGCGCCCAGCCTTATCACGCAGTGTCTTCGTGAGGCGGCCCAGTCCGTCGTAGGTTCGAATCAAGTCGCCGTGTTTGTCGTGGACTTCGACGTTAAACGTTCCATCGGGGCGCTGGGTGACTTGAGTTGCACCGCCGGGTTCTTCCAGCACATCGTACGTTGGCTTGAGATTCACTAATTTGTATGCGTTCTTGGTCGTCAGACTCAGCCCACCTGGCTCGACAACGGTAGTCACATTTCGGTCGAGTACATCGTAAGTGAAAGTCGTGACATTTCCGTCCAAATCCACACGCCGAATTAGATTACCTTGCGCGTCATAGTCCATCTTCGAACCGAATTGCGGCGTGACCGGGTTGGCCACATGATTGGTTTCGAGCACGCGATTCATTTTGTCGCGTTTGTATATGGTTCGATTGTTATTCGCGTCAAACGTCTCCGTGGGTTTCCCGGTCAAATCCGCATAGACGAATTTCTCGAAGCCATCGACATAAATAGCGCGGTCCAGCCGACCGTAAATGTCGTAGGTATAGTTGATGTCATTGCCTCGTCCATCTTTGACTTGCCTGCGCAGCCCTTGCGAATTGTATACATAATGCGTGGTCACCGCAGATGGACTACCTGTCGGAGCGTGCGGGTCGGTAACGGTCGCGCTGAGAATGTTCCCTTTGCCGTCGAGTTTGTTTTCCGTACGTCGGCCGACACCATCGACCGTTATCACGACCTGATTGAAGCTCTGGCTATACAAACTCGGAAATTCGTAGTCGTATTGATAGATCGTCTCCGAGGTCGTCGATTTGTTGGGACAATCTTTGATCGATTTGACGTTGTCGAAAGCATCATAGGTATAGCACATGAGATTTCCGACGGCATCTTCTTCCGCAGTAATCCTGCCCGACGAGCTGTTGCGACCTTGAACCGAGGTTCGCCTTTCGTCTTGGCGCGAGTCGTGATACTGGCCATAGCTGGTCATGCCAAACGTAGTTGCGGTGCCACGAAAATCCTTATAGTCGGCCTGCGCTAGGTACTTGGTTTTTTCGCTAGCCGTTTGCTCGGGCGTGGCGCCGCAACGAATCGCCAGTAGCGAGCTTTGGTCGATCGTCTCTGGCGATGACAATTCAAACAGCTCAGGTGCGTTTTCGGCGTCGGTGGACTTGCTGACCGAGTAGGTGAATTTTACCTGAGCCGCCTTGAGCGAAAACGTCTCACCATCGACGCGCCGACCGGAGGCAATGCGCCCGACCTCGTCGTACTTGTACGTTTCTTGGAATGGGTCGTCGAGCGGTTCGTTGGGTGCGTGACCGCGTTTGAGTATTTGACTGGTCAGCAGATGCTTGGTTCCTTCGCGGATCGTGCCTTTCTCGGGTTGGGTCAACCCAACGGACGCGCCGTAAGCGAAAGTCCGCTTCGAACCATCTGGGTCGGTGATCGACTCCAAGTGACCGTCTTTATAGGAGAAGCGAGTAATTCGTCCGTCGGGATCTTTCATGCTCTCGACTCGGTTACCAAGATAAATAAACTCGGTCGCCAATCCGACCGGATCGATAATCTTGGTTAGGTTTTTGTCGACGTGCTCGAATCGAGTCACATTTCCATTGCGATCGGTGACGGTGTTGAGCCTGCCTTGGCTGTCAAAGCGTTCGATAGTTCCATCGCGCAAGCGGCGTTCGAACAGCTTGTTGACGATGCGCAAAACGGAGTGGTCGTTGGCCAGTGAAGTGTAAGGCTGATCGGCTTGTTGCGGTGCGAGGAAAATTTGCTCTTGGCCGTTGCCATCGACCAGCAAAGCGCCAGCATCGCCCGGGTAGAGTCGCAGGTAACCCGCGATTCCCCAGCCGGCGCCGATGGGACCATCGGTCGAGTTGACGACTGCGACCGGAAAAGTCTGCCGCAGTAGATCGCCTTGATATTTTCCGTCGACGTTGCGCAGAATTCCGTAATCCAATAGGAAGGTATACAATCCCGTCTCGCCTTTGCCGAGATCGATTTGCAATCCCGCTCCAAAAGAATGTTCGGCGACGCTTACTAAGTTTGAAGGAGTCTTGTTTTCGAACTTTGGTATCTTGAATAGGTTCTCGCTGCCTACTAGTCCAAGTTTGCGAGCATCGGCCTCTTCAAGGCCCAAACCGGCAATTCGCGTGTCGCCCAATTGCGCTGTCAGGCGTGCTACGAATCGATCTTTCGCGACATCGACTGTCTGCTTATCCAAGTTGGATGCTGCAAAGTGGAAGACTTGCAGCGGGTCCGCTCGCAATGAGTCGTAATGCAAGACGAGCCCTCGGTCCTGCTCCTGCGAACGATAACTGACGAGGGAATGCATTTCATGAAGAGCCCCCGTATGCACTTCGACGTTGGCGGTGATTCCCGCTTCGACCTGAAACGGCCCGTTGGGGAATGCGTTCATCGAAGGTGTTTGGTTGTAGGGCGTTGGCACCAAGAGAATGGATTGCTCGTCAACTGCGGGCTGCACCGAAACACCGCGTGGCAATCGACCACCTGGCAAAGGCGCGTAACTGTTGGGACTATTATTGTCGGGGCCTCTAGGCGGAACTCCGTACCCGAGAACGACCGAGCCATCGGTGCCCGTCGTTCTAAAGAAACGGAAATCAGCCGCTACGGCGGATAACGGATTGACCCAATCGATGGGAACCGTCGACAGCGGTCCGCGCAGGAGATTCGATAGTGGACCATTGCTGGCGGGATCTTCTGGGAACTGGCTCCACGAACTCAGTTTTGGTCCGCGGGCCGATGATTCGACTGACTTGATCATCGCAGCAAGATCATATCCCAACACCAAGCCGCGCGATTGAAAACCTGCCAACACTAAACCGCTTTGTGAGGCGACCGCCAAGTCATCTGGAAAGCCATTGATCACGGGCATAGTTGCCGCCACCACACGTGGCTTGGTGAGCGACTCGCCGAATTTGCCGAGCGGATTGCGAATCAGTGCAAAATTGCCACCTGCCGCCACCGCAACTGACTTGGGAATTGTGACGCGCAGATCTTTATCGTTGCTGGGGTCGCTATCCTTGACGTTGCCAGGCAGCGTAATCGTTTCAGTGAAATAAGCGTTGTATGCAAAGAAGGGCCCGATATTGGGATCGTGCTTCGGATCGCCCTCGGCAAAGGTTCTAAAGCCGGTAATGATGGCATATCCAGGATGGGAACCGATCTTGTCCTTGAATTTGTCGGCTGGTACGTATTGAATTCCCTGCGCGTTGCTGACTCCGTGGACTTGAGTGCCGCGCCCTTCGATCAATCGCGGAATGATCCCGTATCCGGTCAAATCGACTTGATCGACAACGTGCCCACCCGAACTCTCGCGGCGAACGATAGTCACGCCATGTTTGTCGTCAACTCGATCAGCGACGAGCATGACGTTCGGATCATCGGTGGCAGTGATTTCATACGGCCCAACTCCAACGACGGTTACGGCATCCAAGTCTCGCGGATCAAAGGTTGGAATTGCGATCGGTAACCCCTTTTCGTCTCGCAACTTGACGCTCAGCAACACGCCTTGCGAACCACCGACGACGCCAAACAGATCGCGTGCCGGAGCTGTGACGTACAATCGGTTTCCGTCAGGCGTAACCGCTAGTCCGCGCAGTCCAATCTTGCCAATGGCGCTGATGCCGCTAGCAACGCTTGGAAAATTGATCGTTTGAATGAGCTGGTGATACTTAGACGAGTAAGGGTCAATATCGATCACATACACACTTGCGCGGCCACGATCGCTTACGTAGAGTCGACGGCCAAGTGGATCGGAGGTCACGTCGAATGGACGCGAGCCCGGGGGCAGGGTGATGTGATTGGTGCCTTGTGTGTCCGGAGTTGGTCCGCTGGCTGCGTCGGGTTTGAGATCGATTTCATGCAAGGCCAATGCGTCTATGACTGAAACACCGCCATTCTCGAGCGTCACATAAAATCGCGTGCCATCGGGTGTTGCCAGTGTCTTTCGCGGTGCGAGAGTTCGGCCGAGGCCGACGCCCAGGCGGATCGATGCGGCCACCGAAGGTTCGAGCTTGGGTGGATCATCGGTGGTCGCGGTCGCTGACTTCTTGCACGCGTTCACTACCTTATCGTCCAACTCAGCCGCGCAGATGTTGTAAATGACCACGCGATCTTCGCCGCCTGAAGCTGCCGCTGCATAAAGACCTTCGGACAGAACGGCGATGGGATTGCTGGTGAATTCCTGACGCTTGAATCGTCCATCCAATGGCATATCCATCGGTCGGGTCACAGTGATCGTTCCGGCACCTATGGCAGCGCCGGCAGGCACGGCTGCCGAGAGGATCTTGTCTTTCAGTGTCAACTTCGAGCCGGGAATGCGTACGTCTGGGCTGCCGACAACTTTCACTGTCCCTTGCTCGTCGAAGGTATCTCTGCCACCGATCTCCAGCGTAAGATAAATATCTGCGAGTTTGCTTCCCAAAGTGCTTGAGTTGAAGTTGGGTGCGTTCTTGTAGGGATTTTCTTGCAACAAGTTGTCGACTTGTAGGACGATTTCAACACTGCCACCGCTAGTCGTCGGGAATTGGATTTGACCCCTGACAAGCGCGGGACTGGTGAAATACTGATCGACGCGCGGAATTCCAGGCAACACATAATTGTGAACTTGACCTGCTGCCAACTGAACTTGGCTGGATTCGATTTCGACCAAACCCTGTGGGCTGGTTCGATACGTTGTCACTAGATAGGGAATGTTGACGACCGCCGGCACCAGCACAGTCCCAAAGATATCGTTGGCGGCATAATAAATCGAATCTGCTGTTCCACCGAACGCGTCCATCCGCATCACGTAGCTGCCAAACCGCGCATCGCCAAACAGAGCATTGCGAGTGTTCAGATCCTGAATCGCACCCAATGCGGTTAATACCGTAGGAACACCTGCAAAGAGAATTCCAGATGCACTTGGATGCATCAGGCCTCGCAGGTCTGCTGGCGATCGTGCCAGGACTCCAACATTCGGCGGCGAAGTCGTCCGCACTCGCCCATCCTGGTCAACACGGGCCGAATCGACCAACTGCCAAGTGCGCTGAATGGGTTGTCCTTCAAGCTGTACGTCGACAGGTTGGAACAAATAAATTGGTTGACCCGCGGCAATTCCCAATGGCGCGGGAAACGAAACGCTCAGCGGATAATCGCTTCCCTCTTCGATGCCGCTGATTTTGATCCCCGAGCCAAATTGGAATCCCGTTGGTAGTCCGTAAGGCAGATCACTCGACTGTAGAGCCGAAACGCTAACCGAAGTATTGCGAGCCAAAGCCCCCGAGGGGACTTCAACCTGGATACCAGCGACATCACCAACAATTCCTCCACCCTGGCCAATCGTCGCCGTCGAGCCCAAAGGCGACGCCACAGTGATCGTGGAAATGAAACTCTGACCACCTTGGAATACAAACACGCGCGTCGTGCCGTTGGCAAGTGCCGTGAGCAAACCGTCGGTACCGATGGTTGCAATAGCTGGACTCTCGACCACGTACATTGCACCAGAGCTGGCCGAGGAAACGTTGCTGACGGATGCGATATCGCGCTCGCGAACGACGAATTGCCGAGTCTTTCCCACTGGCAACGTATAGCTTGAGGGAAAGACATCGATGCGGTGTTGATCGCGGGTCGCGATGCGCACCAAGGCGCCCGTTTGCAATCCTGCAGCGGCGATGGTGACCAACGTCTTGCCCACTTCCTTGGCAATGACAACGCCACGATCAGTGACTTGTGCAAGCGAGTTTGCTCGGCTGCCAAACGTAACTTCGCTGGCGGGCAACGCCTCGAGAGCACCATCGAAAAGCACGCCGAATACTTGAATTCGCTGGGTTTGGCCGACTTCGAGGTCGACTACGCGGCTGTCAAGTTCCAGTCCGACATAGGCCAGGCTTTGAACGGCGATCGAGATCGGCTGCGACGCCGAATCCAACAATCCGTCGGTGGCCTTGATCGTCAGTTGCATGGGATCGGTGCGACCGACGTCGGGAACGACCAGCACCAGCGAATCGCCGAGATACCGAACCGTTCCACCGGTAATTTGTGACGACCAAACGATTAACTCGTCTGCATGTGGATCTGCCCAAAGTGTCGCTAGATCGACAACGGTGCCGCGCTGGCCTCGGCTGACCAGAGGCTGCGTCGACGCGCGAAATTCGGGTGCTAAATTCAATAGCGTTCCTAGTGCGGAGATATACGCCGACTGGTCGAGGGCATCAATTTTTCCGTCGCGATTAAAATCGGCGCGCGAATTGAACGCGGCTTGTCCAGACTGTGCACCCAATGCCGCCGCCAACAACGAACCATCTGCCGCGGTCACACTACCGTTGTCATCGACGTCGCCCACCAACTGGGTCGTCAACGTAAACGGCCCAGACGTGGCGTCGCGAGAGGCGAATCGCAGTACATACACGCCACTGCGATCAAAACTCAATAGAGTCACGCTCCGGCCATTCGACGTGACTCCCGACCGCGCTACGGAGCCATCGGCCGCTATGAGGTCGGGTTGCAAGCCAGTCGAGCCCACAACGTCGAAAGCAAATGTGATGTGACCGTGAGCTGTGGCAGCGAGTTCCGTTTCTGAGATGACAAGCGAGAAGCGCGATTCGAGTCCGGAAGCAAGTGAGCCACTGTGAGTTTGGAACAGCAAGTTGCGAGTTGAACCAAATTGGCGATCAATCGATTGTTGCCCGACGAAAAGGCCCTCGTTCGAGTATTTGATCTGCTGTCCAGTTTCGCTCAGAGGAACGATCGTTATCAATCGACCTGCCGCATCGTAACCGAAGTGAGTTTTTGCCGCGCTGGTGGTATCGCTCAAATCGATCGCCAACACCAATCTGCCCGAGTTGTCGTAACGGTACGATTGCCGCTGGCCACCAGGTTGGATCGCTTCGGATATTCTTCCCGCGGCATCGTTGATGACGGACCAGCGCGCGCCGTCCGCCGCGATGAGACCACTGTCGCTCCAGATCACTTGACGACCACTGGCCCCAACACTTGAATGGAGCGAATAATCGCTGGAGGCAAGTTCCGCTGCGCGATATCGGTATGACAGGCCGCCTAGCGAGTCGAGCTGGAATGACCATGAGTCGTCGCGCGCGAGGACTTCCGATGAGTAGGGCAAGCCGTTACCCAGAACGTACATTCTACCCGCCACAGCGCGCAGCTCAGCGAAGGGAACTTGCAAAGTCCATCCATCGGTGCGGTCGGCCAAGAATGCCGGTGTGAAAATCGTGAGCCCGCCTACGGTCCTGGACACCGGCTGAAACGTAAAACCAACTCGCTCGCCATCGGGGCGACTGATGTAGACTCGCTGACCGATTCTCCAAGCTGAGTCCGCAAGCGACGTGCCTTGACTGGACGAATGGTGTTGCGACACAGAAATCCGCGGCTCGAGCATCGGCAGGGACCAACCGGTTCCCAGCAGACCACTGCGATTGTTCGAGAGACTGTCGTAGCGCCGGATTATTTCGATTGGCACGCCATCGAGATTGATTGACGCATCGATTCGTTGAGTCGTGAACGAAGCCTGCTTTTCTGTCGAGCTAATTTCGAGCCTGCGCTCTAGGGTTGATTCCAATCCTCCGAGATCCACTGCGCGAGCTCGCAGTGTATAGAAACCATTTTCAAAGCGGCTCGAGTCGATGACAACTTGCTGAGTACCACTCGCGCGACCGGTGGCAAGTACCGTTCCGGTCAAAGCACTCTCTGGCACTAATTCAATCGTGAACAAGTCCAACGAATCATCCAAAACTTGAAACGCGGTTTCCAAACGACCCGCCAGAATTCGTTGGCCGTCGATCAAGGTCGTCGAGAGGATCGGCTTGTTTAGGTCAACCGGATTGCGAACTCGTATCGTTGTTCGCACGACCGTTTCAGCGTTATCGATCGTGCGTACTGTGGCGACGGCTTCATAGCTGCCAACCGCAGTTGGCTTGAAGTTTGCGCGACCCAGCGAGTCCAGAGAATAGGCGCGACCGGCGATTGTGAGTTGAATCGATGCCACTGGGTTAACGCTATCGACGATCGGCTGCACGAGGACTTCCGAGCCAGGAATGACTGCGAAACTGGGCGTCACGACAAGCTGAACTTGGGGAGCCGGTGAAGCAGCCAGCACCTCGATCTCCATCGTTCTGGCAACACTGAACTCGCCGTCCTCGGCGATAAAGCGTATCGTGTATCGTCCGATTTGAAAGGCTTCTGCGGTCCAACGAAACGTCTGTGATGGGATGTCGAACGTGGCACCAGGCGGCATGCCCTCAACCTTCCACGCAAGTGCGTCGCGATCAGGATCAGTCGCGTTAATCGAAACACTCAGGGGAACTCCCACGACTGCGGTTCTTGTCGTCGGAACGGTCAACTGTGGTGAGCGATTGATGTTGAGTACTTGTATGGCCAGCGCTCCCTGCGCAGTTCCTCCGCGCGCGTCGGCACCCTCGTAGGAAATTGTATAGCCACCAGCACTGTCGTAGCCGGGTGTCCAAAGCAATAGCCCGCTATTCTCATCCAAACTAACGCCGGTCGGGTTCGTTCCAGTTAATCGAAACCGCACGGGATCGCCATCCGGGTCGGAGATCGGCACGACGAAACTGAAGTTATCGCCTTCGGATATCAACAGCCGCGGAGGTTGGCTGGCGACTGGTAAGCGATTCGCATCCAAAACAATGATCGAGACGTCTTCGCCACGCGATTCGGCGCCATCGGAAACGGTCAATCGGACAGAGTAATTGCCAGCTTGCTCAAACGTCGGCCGCCACTCGATCTTGCCTGATAACATATCAAACTGAAAACCGAGCGGAACTTGAGAAGTCGTCGTCGTGCCATCGGGTGACAAGAGGTTGGCGGTGAAAAATAACGAGTTATTGTCCGGATCGGTTGCCACCGGAGCGATACTCAGTAAGTCGCCTTCGCGCACCGACTGCGTTCCTAGGGGAACTAGATTCGGTCGAGTGTTGCTCGTACGAACATCGATCGCAAATTCTCTGGTCGACGATAGGGGACTTGTCGCGCCAGCGTGACCGTCGTCGGCAACGGTAATTTTGAAGGAATGAACACCTAGTTGTGCTTGCGTGGGAGTCCAGCGAAACCGCGACAATCCATAGATCGAGGTTGGTTCCAAAACAGCTCCCGTCGGCCAAGTTGACGCCGAAAACTGCAATGGATCTTGATCGGCATCGGTTGCTCGAACATCGAATACCATCTGTTGACCAACGACGGCCACACGACTGGGAAGTGTTGCGAGTTTCGGCGGCTCATTCAGGCTAGTGACGTTGATCAGAAATTGTGATGTTCCTACTAGCGCCGGTGTTCCCGTAGCTTCGGTAGCGCGCAACACGATCAAGTAACTTCCTCGGTCGCCGGCAGCAGGATTCGCGCGTAGCGTTGCGGTACCGTCACCGTTATCGGTGAAGGCGACGAATCCAGGCAGTTGATTGAGCGATCCTACGACGGACTCATCGAGACTGGCGGAAAGGATTAAACGTCCAGACTCAGGATCTTGTGATCGCAGCGTCGCAGTTAGTGTTTCGCCCGCCGCGATCGACTTGTCGCTGATCGCGTCCCACCGCGGCGCGCCATTGGCATCGTTGACTCGAATGCTCAACGTTGACGTATCGGTGGTCGGTAGATTCGTTCCGTCACCATCATCGCGAGCGGTAAATGTTACATCGTAGGTACCGGCTTGGTCGAAGGTGGGCGTCCACTGGAAAATTTGAGTCGCGGCGTCGTATTTGGCGCCGGATGGCAACGCAGTATGCGTATATGACAACAAGGCTTGCAGGCTTCCTTGATCGGCTTGAAAATCGTCGGCCGTTGGCAGCGGATTCGAAGAGCTGGTCGGCGTCTCGGGATCGTAACCGGCGATACGGAGCCGAATTGTCTGCCCCTCGAATACTGTAAAGGCATCGAGCTGCGGCATCGTAACCGCTCCGTTGACGTTTTCGACAACGATTTGGAAACTCGTTTCTACTGCTGCAAGTCCGTCATTGACTAACACTGTGATCGGGTAAATGCCATGTTGGTTGTAGGCGGGAGTCCATTGGAGAACGCCACTGTTCGGATCGAGAAACGCGCCCGGTGGCAGATTAGGCGATCGATAAGTCAAACGGTCGCCATCCGCATCCGTGGCGCGGATCAGCATTGAGAGTGAATCGCCCTCGCGCAATGACCGATTGGTTAGCGGCTGCAGATCCGGAGAGCTGTTGCGGTTGCTGACCACAATTTCAAACTGCCGTCTTTCGATCGCAAGTCCATCGCTGGCATACACGGTTACTTTTTCGTAGCGTCCGGCGCCACTGGCGTTTGGACGATAGCGAATGGCGTTGTTCAGTGAATCGAAAGCTGCACCCGGCGGAAGGCGATCAGCCCAATAGAACAACCGGTCGCCATCAGCATCAAAGGCACTGACGGGAATTTCGATCAACGAACCTTCTAGAGTTGACACGTTCTCAATCGGAGCCAAAACAGGTGGCGTATTGATGCCGCTCACATCGACTGACCAAGATTGCGCGCGATAAGCGCCGCGAGAATCAAATGCCCGCATTTCGAATGGGACTGAGGTGGTAGCGCTACGCGGTGGAGCCCAATTGACCAGGCCCGTGTTGGCATCGACCGTGGCTCCCTCTGGTCCGCGAACGAGCACATAGGCGACGCTACTGCCGTCTGGATCGTCGGCGTTTGCATCATAGGCGTAAGCGGTCCCCACGCTGGCCGCTACCGATGGTGTTGTCGTAAAAACTGGCAATTGGTTCTTGGGGAGCGACGCCAATACCTGGGACTGAAAACCGACTTCGAGCAGATTGGGATTCTTGAGCGCGAGCGTTACTTTGCTGCTAGTCGCTCCTACCGCCAGTGTCGTCCCCGTCCGATATATCTCGATGTAAGGCACTAGAGCGGGATTCAATCCAGTCGTCGTTGGTTCGCCTGGCCCAATCGTGGCCAACTCCATGCCACCGCTGGTCCAAGCATCAAAACTGACCCGAATAGGACCGGCGATATCCGTTACGCCGTTATTGGTAACCGTCATGTCCACCAATAGTGTACCATCGTGACGGTTGACGCGCGGCGTACTGAAACGTACCGCGGCCGTCGCCGAAACGTTGTCCATAACATTAAATCGCGTTGTATGACCGGTGCCACCCAAGGCGAGCCCCTGATCACTCTGGATCGAAGGCTTGACGGTGAGTTCGTAGGCGGCAGGTGGCAACGCCTCAAAGAGCAAATGACTGGTGCGAGTCTGACCGTGGTGAACAATGCGCGCGATCGACATGCCTTGACCGGTGTCGGTATTGACCAACTGATAGTTGGCAGGATTCGTCGCGGACGCCAAATCTTTGGGATCGTCAAAAATCACGCCCACATCAAACGTCACCGAAGCCGTATTGACGACCGGGACAACACCGTCGCCAGCAATCGGAGTGGTTGATATCACGCGCGGGGCCACGATAGGTTGCAGGACATCAATCTGACCTTGCTTGGTCAGCATGACTCGACCGTCACTCAAGATTTCGATCGTCTCGATTCGCTTCGCGCCACCAGAAGCCAACGTCACGTGCCGCAGAGTTCGCAGATCGATGGCGACAAGTTTTCCAGTGCGATCGGTCCCGGCCAGCAACAGACCGTCGAATAGCGTCCCTGGTTTGCCAATGGCCAGTGATTCCGCGGGTTCATCCAAAGTCGCGACCACCAGGGCTCGTCCTCGATGGTCGAATCGTAATATCTCGCCGCCTCGCGGCCAAGCCGTACCATAGATAGTTCCGTCCTGGGCTACGGCAATCGCATCCACGCGTGTTTCGCTCACTGGAATAAAACGCCGCGACAACACGTCAAAACGTTGAATGCCAGTCATGGTCGAGACGATCAACTCAGCCTTCCCCGGGACCGGCGCAATACCTAACGTTACTCCAGCCCCATAAACCGAGAGTATTTGCCCGGTCGCTGGATCGAGCTGTACCAGGCCCAGTCCGCCACTGGTTCCCCATAGTTGGCCAACCGCGTCAAAAGCCAGCTCGTAAATGGGATGTTCGAGGGTGCTCAACAAAGTTGTTTGAGTCGTTGCCCCATCGAGTGCAAACCGAAATAGTGTTCGTCGCCCATTGCCGCCCGATGCGTATAGATACTTGCCGTCGGGACTGGACGCCAAAGCTAACGAACCAATCGACGCACCGCTGTCGCCCAACCCCACGGCAAAACTCTCCGCAGATAGCGGTTCCAAGACTCGAGTGAAAGAACTCGGTCGAGTCGTACTAGCGCGCGATGTCACGCCCGCTTGTGCTTGGATGAACAACCGGTTCGCTGAATTTACTGCGACCGGTGAGATCGATGCCAAAGCGGTTTCTATTTCGACGGGTGCCGTGGGCGGCTCACCCAAATTTACTCTTGGTACCAACCTCGGCGCTCGGATCCCGGCAGCGACCGGCTCGACATTTCCGGCCAAATCGATAGTGCGTACTAAGAATACAGGTGGACTTGCCCCAAAGCTTGCATCCGAATAGGTAAACTCGTTTTGTCCAGCGTCCAATCGCGCGATCGTGCTATAGCGCACGCCATCTCGGCTCATCAGCACAACGGACTCTGCCACGCCTCCATTGGGCAAGCCGTACTTGTTGGAATCGTCAGTCACTGAAAATATTATCCGATAGCGGTTGCCAGACAGCTCTGTAACAGTTGAAGTCGACACCGGCGGCCGAGCGTCAAGAGTAACGATATTGGCAAGCGACTCAATTGGTTTAGCGTCATCGAATTGAATCGTCGCAACTGTGCGAGCGGTCATTCCAGTCTCGAGCGTCGAAATTTCGTCGGCGCTGGCGTCAATCCAGTAACCGACTTGAATCTTCTGGCCTGGCGCGATCAAGCCGACCGACGGATTGGCAGGTGGCAATCCATCGATTGGATCGATGGCCGATAAATTCCAAATCGCGGTGCGGGTAAGCACGTCGACACCGGCCGTTACTTGCAACGAGAAACCTAGCGACGAAGAAAGGTCGAATTCGCCTGTGAAAGCCGGACGGCCATCTGGAATAGCGATTCGCAAGTCACCCAGTTGTAAATCCGACAATTGGAATCGCCGTACATCCAAGTGTGAATCCATGGGGACGGTAATGCGGATCGAGCGAGCAGCGGCTGTCGCGTTCTTGGGCAACGTGGCTTCCACCGTAAATGGTAGCGGAGTATCGATCGGTACGATGTTCTCAATGCCAATACCGGTGGGACCAAGAATGCCAACCTGATTCGCGTCGACCTCACCGGCAAGTTGAACGTTCAGCGGCACAGTTGCCGACGAACTTGTGGCGAGTCGTTCGCCAACAATCATGCGAAAGGCAACAAATGATGTCTCGCTACTGGTACCCAAGTCAAATTGGCTGCGATTGGGAATACCGCTTCCACCATAAACCTGCGGTGTATGTCCGAGGTAGCCGCGAAGCCGGTCGATCAGCTCAAGCCGCTTTGTCGCGGCTGTTAGCGGGCCGCGTTCGATCTCCCGCAATAGCGCTTGTCCCGCATCGTTTCCAAGCAAGCCCGACACTGCCACAAAGAAACTAGACACGGACTCGGCCCGCGCATCGGGAATCGGCGCGCGATCTTCTGGTCGCACCAGACCTGCCGACGACAATGCGTTTAAGTAAGCATCGGTCCAGGTGGCAACGTCGCTTGCCAGCGATACCAACTGAGTAGGCGCGGACGCATCGTTCAGAATTGCATTGCGAATCTTGCTCGCCTCAGTTCGCTTGCGCGCCAGGTATTCGTCTGGAGTCAGCGGTGTGGCGGCGGCTGCGACATAAAACTCGAACGATAGCAATTCCTTTGTTTGCGGATCGAGCTTTTGCAAGAACAGCGGATCCTCTTGGAGCAGCTCGGCCAGCCCAGGATAAGTCTCTACAAAAATCGAAGTGCTCTCAACTCTGCCCGTTGGCAAATCCATGACCAACGCGCCCGCCGTATACACGCCATTCAGATTGAGGACGGGATCGTACTGGGAAAAGTCCATCGGCGGACGGGCGGGCAAGCCGTTCAATCCCGATGCCAACTTGATCGCTTCGCCCGGAATAATATCGGGAGCTGGATTGCGTACGTTGGGAACGCTAATGTACAGTTCTGTATAGGGCGTATCGAGATTGGCCAAGTTCCGAATCGTGACACCGTAAACACCGGTTTCACCGATTTGCAACTGCGCTTTACCACCCACGCCGACGTCAACCGTGTAGTCGTCTGCCGACTCGACCTGAAATCGGTACGGTTCCACGGCGACTCGACCATCGGGATGGAGTACTTGGACGTCGTACAGACCAGCGATCGCCGTCCTTAAATCGAACACGGCAATGATTTTCGTCGCGTCGACTCGGTGTATCGAAACAGGAGCGAGTTCGGACAGCGTCGGGCGCACTAATCGCGCTGTGACATTCTGTGGAAATTCCGCGCCATGAATTTCTAACGTCACATATCGGGATTGGCCGCCGCGCTCAGGCGATACATTGGTTACGCCAAACGGAATTGCTTCAGCGAACAAACGAATCGGGTGCAGTGGAGGCGGCGGTAGTGGATTGCCATCTGCCCCAATTCGCTGGTCGCTGAGAATTCCTCCACGGGCTAATACGTAGTAATTACCGGCTGACGTTTCAGGAATCAGCACGCGCTGATTCGGCTTTAAGTATCCGTTAAACGCATGATCATAGAGGATCGGAGATGGCAAACCCTCGTGGCGAACGTACAGTTCGTGAGCGCCCGCGCCGTCGAGACTGGTTAAATCGATTTGCAGCGTCTGTCCAGCAATTGTTTCGATCCGCAGCAGTCGCCAACCGCCGACTTGGAGCGTATCATCCAGCGCGACTCCCAATCGCAATTGCTGCACGTCGATGCGCAGCTCGGTAGCCGAAAAGCCGGTGTTATTGCGATTACTTTCCCCTTCGAAAATGTCGTCGAAAATATCGGTCCTGACCAAGACGCGATAGTCGCCAGGCAGCCTGGGAGGTAGTTTGACATCCATGCTCGCAGTGTAAGTCTCACCCGGTGCGAGCGTTCGCGATTGCTTGGTTTCACTGCGGCCTAACAAGGCATCCCCTAGGTCCCATTGACTATCACTGGATAGATAGATCGCGTCATCCCAATAACCACGCGCCGGTTCGTTGCCTCGATTCGCAATGGTCCAGGAAACAGTTACCGTTTGGCCAACCTGACCAGTTGTGGGAATTGAAATTTCGGTGACTTGCAGGTCTGTCGGGGGCGGCGCCTGGATCAATAGAGGCGTGCTGCCGGGCGCGTCGTTATCCTTTTCGTTGGACTCGCGGACGATTCCCTGGGGATACTTGATCGTTCGAGTCGAGTCGGCGCGCACAATCACGTAATACGTGCCGGTCAGTCCCCTGGGCAAACGAACGATTCGGCTAACATCGCGCGCCTGGCCGGGCAACAATGTTTGAGAATGTTCAATCGTTCCAATCAGGTGATCGCTCTGAGTATCAAGTACCGGATCGCGCGACAAGTAAATGTTATCGGTCCATGGCATCTGACGAGCTGGAATCGCGCCACCGTTGTTCCGTATCGTGTAACGCACCAAGAAATCGCCGCCAATCTCAACGCGTGCATCCGAGGTGACCGAAGTGATTTGCAGATTGGGACGCTGTACTTGCGTAACTTGAATGTCAATAGTCGACGTGTTGTTACCTTCATCGCGATACTCGGGCACGCGCCCATCGCCGCCGCCAGAGATCCGATCCGCGTTTTCGGGATACGGAGGATTCAACCCTACGGCTTCGCCATAGCTGACCGAAAATGGCGAATCGGTGTAAAGGATGATTCGAAAAGCACCGCCGATATTGTCGGGGAGCTGAAGTTGGACTTCGCTGGAATAGCTTTCACCCGGCGCTAATGCTCCATTTCGACCTAGGCCTCCCAAGTACAAATCGTTGGAGGCCAGGGATGCGTCTTCGGAAAGGAAGAGAGCATCTTCCCATCGCGCCACTTCGGTACTACGCGTACCCTTGTTCATAACCGTCCAACGAGCAGTGGCCAGCCCTCCCGAATCGGACGTTGGAGGCGTGATCGAAAAACTCGTAACCTGTAGGTCAGGCTCCTTGTACGTCACGTCAATAATGTTGCTCGAAGCGCGATTGTTGATAATTCTCGAATGCGTCGAGCCAACTCGACCCTCCCACTGCCGAATGCTGAAATGCTCGGGCCAGTTCGGAAACTCCGATGCTGACCAACCGCCGTAGAATAGGCCGTAACGCGTAAGTTGTGCGTTGGCAATCACGTGAGCATACCACTTCCCTTCGATACCTCGCGGCAAGCGAATATCGAGGCTCATTCGTCGCGCATCGCCCGGCGCTATCGACTCTCCAGAGTCGACCGTAGAGCCTACGTAACTGGCTCGCGACTCGATGAAACTCGGGTCCTTCGACACGTATACGTAGTAATTGAATTTTGCACCGGGCCAGGTCTTCTCGGGACCGAGGTTGGCGATGTCCCACGAAACTCGGATCGACTGGCCCGAATCCGCGGTGGCGTCGGTTTGAACATTGCGAACTTGCAAATCGACATTCAAGTCGACGATATTCGAAGGCAAAGCGGCATGATTGTTTTGTGTGAATGGCCCTTCGAAAACTGTGGCGATAACGTTGGTTGGTCCACGCAGGATTTCCAGCAATGTGCTGCGGTCAAATCGCTGGAGGTCGGTTAACTTGATTTCTCCGATCGGTTTGCCGGTAGCCTGTTCGAACCGTTCGAGGATCGCCCGCACTTGTCCCAGCAACCCCGGATCTGCGACACCCGCGGCAATCGACGGATCGACATTAGGGCCTGTGTAAAAATAACTTTTACAAGTTGCTATTGGTCGAATTCAGTCGGATATGTGATAACGAAAGCATCATGGATGCAAAAGTTATCGCAGGAATTCGTCGCAAGTATAAGTTGTTGGCTCCAGAACTGCATGA
>SXGS01250990.1_pt1 | contig 47987 bp, 43 predicted proteins | sample 3174681 | NCBI WGS metagenome assembly SXGS01 (sample SAMN11356861, study PRJNA531348) | freshwater metagenome | isolation source: freshwater sample F1-80 | place: China: Fuxian Lake, Yuxi | collected 2017-12-25
GCTCTACCAACTGAGCTATTCTCGCTTGAATGAATTCGCTTGGAATGATTCTGCGAAAATACACCAATGTTATTAGTGTATCAAGCAGAATATAAAAATTTTAAAAAAGGCAGTCCTGTAAGCCGGGTTCTGTTCTTGGGCAAGCCCAAGTTTCTATCATTGATCTGGGGTGCAACTCACGTTACACCTCTATCGGTCTACCCTTCTGGCTTGCCTAAGCAATTGAGCGGGACGCTCTTTAATCCAGGTTTATTTGACCTTTCAACCCGTAAGGTTTATCCCAATTCTGAATCACTTCAGAACGAGTAGGCTCTTACCCCACTGTTTCACCCTTACCTCTCGAAAGAGGCGGTTTCGTTTTCTGTGACACTGTCTGTCATCTTTTGCCGAAGCAAAAAATGCCTTCTTATTAGGAAGTACGGAACCCTGTGTTGCCCGGACTTTCCTATTCGGTTTTACGAATCGATAGAACGGACTGCCAAGTTCAAAGGTACATATGAAATCGGTGGAAAACACAAGTTCCGATCACATTGCCTTTCACTATCTTTGCAAATAAGAACTATGGAAACACAATTTGAGGTTGTAATTGGTTTGGAAATTCACGTACAATTGCAAACCAAAAGCAAGGCTTTTTCATCCGATAGTATCGAATATGGAGCCAACCCAAACACCCAAATAAGTCCAATTAGTTTAGGTCATCCCGGCACCTTGCCTATGCACAATAAAGCGGCCATAGACAACGCCCTTAAAATCGGATTGGCCTTGGAATGTGACATACGGACAATCAACCATTATTCGCGTAAAAACTACTTTTATGCAGACTTACCCAAGGGATACCAAATCACCCAATTTGACACCCCTTTATGCAATCATGGTCAAGTGCGAATTCCATTGACAGATGGAAACTTTAAAGACATCCGGCTAACCCGAATCCACATGGAAGAGGATACGGGTAAAAGTATGCACGACCAAGATCTAAATGATACATTAATCGATTTTAACAGAGCGGGAACTGCACTAATAGAGATTGTTACAGAACCCGATATTCACTGCGGTGAAGAAGCGTACGCCTTTGTTACTGAAATTCGTAGATTGGTTCGCTATTTAGAAATTTGTGACGGAAATATGGAAGAAGGAAGTTTGCGGTGCGATGCGAATATTTCGATAATGCCAAGAGGTTCTAAAACATTTGGAACCAAGGTTGAAGTAAAAAATATGAATTCGATTTCGAATGTCAAACGGGCCATTGATTTTGAAATACGGAGACAAACAGACGTGATTCTCAGTGGTGGTAAAATATTGGGAGAAACCAGGGGCTTCAATGGTACCAATTTGAGTACATTTAGCATGCGAACCAAGGAAACTGTAAATGATTATCGTTTTTTTCCTGATCCAGATTTGCCACCCACAATTATTTCAGCGGCGTATTTGGCGGATGTTCGCTCGCGAATGCCAGAATTACCCACAACGCTCTACGCAAGGTTTACGAAAGATTATGGACTAAGTGATTACGATGCGTCTGTTTTAATTGACGACAAGGACACGGCGTGGTTCTATGAAAAAGTGGTCGCCATTTTACCCCTCTACAAACAAGCTGCAAATTGGATAACCGGAAGCATACGCGGCTACTTAAATGAAAATGCCATGGGTATCAAAGAATTTGTATTGAGCCCCAACCAGATAGCCAGTATTATCGATTTGGTGGAGTCAAATAAAATAAGCCATACGGCTGCCACGCAGCAACTTTTCCCGGCACTCACCAAAGATCCTGAAACTTCCCCCGAAATATTACTCAAAAAATTGGGACTCTCAACCATTACGGATACTCCGTTTATCGAAAAATTGGTTCTGGAGGTATTGGCTGACTTTCCGGACAAAGCTGCAGCCTATCGATCTGGAAAATTGGGATTGTTGGGATTATTCGTTGGTGAGGTTATGAAACGTTCTCAAGGCAAGGCCGATCCAAAAACAGCCAATGAATCGGTTAAAAAATTTTTAGATCTGCACTAATTGTATGCAATTACGATACCGTTTGTTTTTTGCTACGATACTCCGCAATACAGCCTGTGTATGTCAAAACTTATTGCCCTACAAATCAAATGGTTCTTTGATTTCGAGCGATTTATTCATTCCCCAAAAAAAAGGTCTTGCTTGGATACCCTTGTTGTTGTCACTGCTTTCTGTAAATGCACAAATGCTTGTCTTGCCCCAAAATCGGCAAGCCTTACCCTTCTTAGATACCAATAACAACCATTTCCAAGCGCACCAACTCCAAATTATTGGCAGCATTGCAGAAATTGTGCAGAAAAAAAATAGCCAAAAGTTGTCTATTGTGCACATCGGAGATGAACAAGTTAGTTATTCAGCTGCACTTGTTCAACCGCAACTAATGGGTTTGGATGAAACACCCGGTTGCTTTTTCCCAAGCAGCCTGATTTGGAATTCCTTGCCAAGCAATGTATTGAGTAAACATACTGGTTTGTGGCGATATGCCACACCCGCAGAACCAAATCATCCATTGCCTTTGGGAATTACTGGCTATGCAGCTTCTACAGAAGATAAATCTGCCACGCTCACCCTAATGATTCCGTCAAAATACCAGCAGTCAATAGACCGCTTGGCAATCTTTTGCGAGCGAAGCGAGCAATCATTTGAACTCCTTATCCAAACAAACGAGGGAAGGCATTCTGATGGGCGCCCCATTAACCCTATACAAAAAGAAATTTCTACCAGCCAAGCCCAGTATATTTCCAAGGGATTCGTCGAATTGGAAATCGGAAAAGGAACCAAAGAAATTGTACTTTCCTTCAAACAAAATCGTTTGTCCCAGCAACATTTTTTATTGTGGGGACTCTCACTCACCAATAGTACTAAAACTTCAATGCACTCGATTGGCATGCGTGGAATTGGATACACCAATTTTTTAACCCTTGACAGATTTGCCTCCCAGTTGCCATTCCTTTCACCTAACTTGGTTATTTTAGATTTTGGTCTTTACGACCTATATCGTCAGGATGAGGCCATTCAAATTGAAACACTGAAAAAAAGTATTCAGCTTGTGAGGTTGTCTGTTCCACTGGCAAAAATTCTGTTGTGTATTCCTCAAGATTGTATGCGCGGAGGCCGAACGCTCGATGTCTTCGAAAAGTACCAAAGTGAAGTGATTCGGCTCTGTAAAACTGAAAAAGTGGCTTTCTATGATTGGTATCGAGTAGCCGGGGGGAAGTATTCTGCGCAATATTGGGCAGATTATGGCCTATTTACAGCAGATGGCATTCATTTGCAAGCAGAGGGGTTACAACTAAAGGCCGATGTGTTCGCAGCAGCATTTGGCAATACTGTAAACCGTTATAAAAAAGGAAATCGCCAATGGATTATACCTCTTAATCCAGAAAAAATGCTGGCAGCGAGAAATCGTGATACAATTCCAAAAAATATTACTGTTTCAAGCGTATGGCGATACCACGTTGTAAAAAACCATGAAACTGCATTGCGAATTGCAAAAAAATATGGCATTACCGTCTCCCAATTAAAACAGTGGAATGCCCTGCGTGGAACAACAGTTATCAAAGGAGTAAAATTGCGTGTAGGAAAAATAGCCATCGCAGCAAAAACAGATCCTATTCAACTAAAAGAAAATTTGGATTTAGACAGCCTTAATGCAGATAAAATTGTTTTCTCACAATCTTCAAATGAAGAATCCGATTCACCAAAACCCTTGCGAACAGAAAAATCTCCCCGTGTAACAGAATTACCTGTTGCAAGCAATGATTCCAATAAAAAAAATGCATTGGAAAAAACAATCAAATACCATATTGTGCAAAAAGGTGAAACCTTGTATTCAATATCAAAAAAATACGGACTCACGGTCAATGAATTGAAAAAGTTAAATACGCTCTCAACCAACAACATTGGCTTAGGCTCTCGGTTAATCATTCAATAAACAACACCCTTAAACATAATGATATTGATTTTGTCTAACTCTATTTATAACAAAATTCTTTATTTAAAATATTTAAAAACAATGCAATTTTACAAGCCCAACACACGCATCCTTATTGGCCTATTATTCGCAATTCAATGTCTATTCATTCGCCAACTCCAGGCCCAAGAGAGTTTGGGTAATCAATCCACAATTGGCCAAGACAAGCAGCAAAATGGCAATCGAAATGAGCCTCCAAAAACACTATCGGATCCTGAGGGGAAAAGACGTGGAGGAAGTTTTGGAATTCAGGGCATTGGAAAAGTATTAAATGCCAATGGCATGTCCGAATCTGGGGCTTCAATTTCGATTTATACACCCAAAGAAATCGGTCTTATTGGTCGGCCATATGACCCAAATAAACCCGAAAAATACACCCTTGTTCAGACTATTCTCAGCGATAGTTTAGGAATTTACCAGGTTACTATGGGATTTAAGATTTTTGTCCCCGAAGGAAAAGATTTTATGTGGTTGCGAAATGAAATACAAGATTCTGCAAGCACTTCCTTCTATTTTTTGGTTGAAGCAAGGTCCAAAACCAATGCACTGGGTTTTATTTGGGTAAACCTCAAAGAAAAAATCACCATGAATCAAATGCCACCACCTCAAGGTGGATTTAAATTCATAATCCCCGATTTGGTTTTAATTGGCAAAGCTGAAACACTGGTTCCAGTAGAAGTAAAAACCCCCTCTGTAATCATAAAAGGAGATACAACAGAAATTAATGCCGCAAATTTTAAAGTGAATCCTGATGCAAGTGCAGAAGACCTCGTTGCGAAAATGCCAGGTATCGCTAATTCAAACGGTCAAGTTCAAGCCCAAGGTGAGCAGGTTAAGAAAGTATTGGTGGACGGAAAACCCTTTTTTGGGGAAGATCCATCCGCAGCGCTCAAAAACTTACCCGCAGAAGTTGTAAGCAAAATTCAAATTTTTGATGCCAAAAGTGAACAAAGTCTTTTTTCAGGAATTGAAGATGGCAATACAACCAAAACGATGAATATTGTTACTAAATCTCAGTTTCGAAATGGGTCTTTTGGTAGGGGTTTTCTGGGATATGGCCAAGGTGTAAAGGGCAGTAATGATATACACAAGTTTAAATCAGGGATCAGCGTGAATGTATTTTCAGGAAATCGCAGAATTTCATTATTGAGTCAAATGAACAATATTAACGAACAAAACTTCTCGTTCGAAGATATCGTAGGAAGCATGGGTGGCGGCAATCGATCGGGCAACAGCGGTGGTGGAAACCGCTGGGGTATGGCTGGAATGGGTGGAATGGGCGGAATGGGCAATTTTTTTGTGGGCACCCAGAATGGGATTACAACTACACGGGCCATCGGACTAAATTACAGCGATCAATGGGGAAAAAAAATAGAAGTCTCAGGGAGTTATTTTGTCAATAGTACCGATAACCTGAATAGCACAAAAACATCCAGAACCTATATCCTTTCATCACAATCTGGAAATCCGATTGAAAGGGGTGGAATTTTGTATAACGAAGAAAACCCCAGCAGAACCGACAATTATAGTCACCGTTTAAATTTGCGTGTAAATTGGAAAATCGATTCAAGCAATTCTCTCTTGGTTGAACCAAAATTTTCTTTACAAGAAAATATCTCTCGCAACCCGGTTTCAGCGATTACCCTGGCAAGTGAAGGGTCTTCTATCGGTTCTCAACTTCAGGAAATTGGCAAATTGGTCAATAATACCCATACAGAAACGACCGGATACCGTTTCAGTTCGAATTTTTTATGGCGACACAACTTTGAAAAAAAGGGACGCACCATTTCGATGGAAATTGTTCCGGGCGTAAATGCTCAAAATGGATTTTCTCTTTTGCAGAACTCAAATATCATTCAAAAAAAGGATACCAGTGCGCGCGATCAACGGACTGGAATTGATAAACTTACCCAAACGCTCAGTGGCAATATCACCTTAACAGAAGGATTAGATTCAACACATTTTATTGCTGGCACCTTAGCAACATCAATTAACGAAAATAACAATGACCGTTCTGCCTATCAATACGATTTAGCGCAACTCGGGTATACACGCTTAGACACATTTTTTTCAAGCAAATTTGCGAATGGATACGCCTCTCATAAAATCGGTTTATCTTATCGTATTCAAAATTACAAATGGAATATCACTGCTTCACTCGATGGGCAATTGGCATTTTTAAAGGGAAATCAAACCTATCCCAAAACCCAAATATTGAATCGCCAATTTGGCTCCATTTTACCGGGTTTTCAGTTGCGTTACAATATGGGGGCAAAAAGAAATCTGCGTTTCAGTTACAGCACATCAAACAACGCACCCAGTATAGATCAATTGCAACCAGTAATCAATAACAGCAATCCCATGCAATTGAGCTCAGGCAATCCAATGTTGGTTCAAGATTATCAACACAGTGTGTTTGTGCGTTATTTTTCGGTCAAGCCAGAAATTGGCAAAAATCTATTTTTGATGCTAAATAGCCAATACAGCAATAATTACATGAGCAATAAAACCATTTTGGCATTGCGCGATACCCTGGTGATACCATTAAATTCTTCAACCTATGGAGGTAATTCAACCAATGACCCCACTATCTACAATGGAAATGATAGCGTTCCTTTACTGGTGGGCTCTCAACTCACACTGCCTGTAAATATAAATGGTTATTACAGTATTAGGGCATATGGTGCATGGAGTCGTACGATTAAAAAAATCAATATGAGTTTAAACGGAGGTGCCAATATTTCGCATATTCCCAGTTTGATTCAAATGGGTAACACGAAAGCCCTCACCAATATCGCTACCAATCCCACATCCAATCTTGGACTCTCCATCGCAAGCAATATTTCTGAACGAATGGATTTTACCCTCAATGGAAATGTCGCTTATAATCAGGTTATAAATAGTATCCAAAAAAATAACAACCAAACCTATATGAATTATACCAGTCGGGTTGCGATTAATTGGATGCCCAGCAAAAAATGGGTTATGAATTCCGACATCACCTACCAAGCCTATACAGGTTTGTCGCGTTCGTTCAACCAACAGTTTTATTTGTGGAATGCCGGAATAGGGTACAAGTTTATGAAAGGAAATGCTGGAGAGTTGAGGGTAACAGCCTACGATATATTGAATCAAAATCGCAGTATTCAACGAACTGTAAGCCAAGCTTATTATGAAGATGTAAAAACGCAAGTATTAACCCGTTATTTAATGCTCACTTTTACATATAAATTGCGCAAATTCAACAGCAAGGAAGCAGATGGAAAAGACATGAAGATGATGTTTCCCGGTGGAATGCCCCCTCCAGGATATCCTGGACATGGAATGCCACGAACTGGAGGCGGAAATTAATGGTTCTTTATGAACAATCAGAAGGCCTTCACAATTCGGGTTAACACAATTATTGACCAAGCGGCACACACACAGTAGTGTTGTTGGCCATTCTTTCACCGTCTTATCATTCGAAAACCATTGGAATTATTTGCTGCCCCTCCAAAGATTCGACTTTGATATACCACAGACCGGGTGAAAGTTTTACGCTGAATTCCTGACGGGCTAATTCTAATAACTCCCACGTCTGAATGGTTTGACCCTTAACATTCATGATAGAGACACCCACACTGTGCAATGTAATGTTTGCATTGATTGTAAAAACTCCTTTGCTGGGATTAGGTGATACCATCAGATTGAAATTTTTATACGCATTGAGTCCGTTTACAGCAAATACTATACAGTTAGAGGTGTCGGTACAATTATTTTCCTTTACCTCCAAGGCGAACAATCCATTCTCAATGGGCGTATATTTTTTGGAAGTCTCAGCGGCAATCTTTCCATAATTTTTATCGCAGTCTAGCCATTGAAATAGTGCGGATGGATTTGTTGTAGATGCAATCAAGGTATTGATTTCTCTTGTAATACCCACATTGGCATTTATAATGGTAACATCAATGGTATATGCAATACTGTCACAACCAAGCTTTGATTTGACAAAATCTTTTACGGTCTTAGAGGTGGTGATGATTTGATTGCCAGAGGGAACCGTATAGCTTCTGCAATTTTTGACAGTCAATCTTTCTTGTATCGGCACATTTAGAACTAAATATATCTTAATAAAACTATCACACCCTTCACTATTCATACCAAATAAGGTGTCATAATAGGTACCCGTTTGGGTATAGGTATACCTCAGAGATGGACTTTTATAAGAAGAGCAGGCTTTTGTGTTGATGGTTCCGTTACTGGATGCAGACAACACGGTATATTCTATAATACTATCGCAATTGGTTTGATTTGTTATCGTGTCAAAATACACACCCGTTTTTTTGAACACCTTATTGCTATTCGTCGGACATACAACGAACTTACACATTTTAAGGGTTTTTTTGGAGGTCGTAATCTTATTTACTATTACCCGGTGAACCACAAAACTATCACATTTATTTTTTCGATAAAACGTGTCTATAAGCGTTCCACTTTTGTATACTGTTTTGCCATTGTTTATCTTCACAGATGAACAGCCTTCGTAGGAGAAAAAAGTTGTATCTCGAACAGATATAATAACATTAAATGTAATGACACTATCACAACCTACCGAATTGGTTCGGGTTACCTTGTTGAATCCTGATTTTTTATACACCACCCCTGTCAAGGGGTTTTTAAAAGAATCACAAGCCGAGACATACACCTCAGAAGCCGTCGAATTGTTAATGGTAACTTTAATTGTCATCGCTGAATCACAACCCAAAAATGACTTAATTGTATCTTTATAGGTTCCAGATTTTGTGATAATTTTTTTCTTGGAGGGTAAAGGGTATTTGCCACATCGAGTCACGGAAAAGTTGGAATAGGCAATTGTATCACAATACGAACGACCCAAAACATAATTGGAGGTAGAATCTTTCAACCTGAAATTGGTTAATGCACCATCATTTTTATTTGGACTATTGTCTTTAGTTGTAGTAATCGCTGTATTGTCTTTGTAGGGAACACCTTCATCGTAACTCAATTGTAAAATTAATCCTTTGGCATTGCTGGCAGTTTTCTTGGACATTCCAGTCCGAATTTCTGATTGTGAACGGGCATAATTCCAAATTCTTGTTTCTTCAAGTATCCCTCCGTAACCTGTAACCGGGTCAACAATCCATACATCTGAAGAAGTGGAACCATACGAAATGGTAAAAACCGATGCCAATGAATCGGTTAGACTTCCATCAATATATATTCTTATCATGCTGCTATCATAGGTTGCCGCAATGTGGTGCCATTTATTGTCGGTTAAGGTTGCGGTAGATTTTAAATTGACAACAGAGTTTCCATCTTTTAGCGCCAAACTCACTTCTTTGCCATTTCCGGTCCCAAACCGATAACCCCCACTTTGAGCCCAAATAATGGGGGCACAATCGGCGCAGGGTGACGTATTGAAGTTCTTAACATATACCCAAGTTTCGAGTGTTATTTGCGTTGGCCCATTCAACTTGCTTGTGCCACTTACAATAACTTGGTCGTTTGAACCGTCAAAGTGAAGCGCTCTTACTTGGGAAAATACAAAATTGCCACATACCACAATACATATAAACAGTAAGATTTTTTTCATATTTTTTTATTCAAATGTTAACAAAAAAAAAATATAAATCAAGTATACAATAAAAAAAACACACAAACCCTATCGAACAGTATAATTTAAAACTGCATAACCGCAAAAAGTGTTGTTTTTATATAATCGCTAATACGCAATTTGTACTGTTCATAAACTACATAAAAATAAATGGTATACATTAGTTTTGTAAATCATGTTTTATTGGCGTAGTTTCGAATATAATCAAGTTATGGGCAAGTTAAAACGATAACGTCACAGTGATAGAAATGAATAAATCTTCTTGGCTTTGGCTGACATTTTACGACTGACAAAAACTAATAATAAAACGTGGAGACCAGAACCCACGCTAAAAAAACGGGGCGAAACCGAAAAGCCACACGATTAGGATAAATTTAAATGAAATAAAAATGGATTCACAAAAAGTCGACATGTTCATCATGTCAAATGGAAAATTCTTCGAAAGTCATCAAATGAACATGGTTAGAGAAAGACTGATTGCTCTTGATGATTCAAAATGGGCAATGTTATCATCTGTTCAATTGAAAGATCCAACAACAACCCTTATTGTTTCAATCTTAGCAGGTAGCTTAGGCATAGACCGTTTTATGATTGGCGACAACGGGATTGGTGTTGGTAAACTTTTGACTTGTGGGGGTTTCGGATTATGGACAATTATTGACTGGTTCATGATTCAAGGAGCAACAAGAGAAAAAAATATGCAAAAACTTCAACAATTTTTGTATTAATGACTTTTGCCAGGAATAAGCTATATACAATATTATTCTTAGCTTGTATAGCAGGGTATATTTGGCTTTATTTTGGTTTAAATATTACTGAAACTAAATCATTTGAAGTTTGCCTTGTAAAGCATACTACAAATATACCCTGCCCTTCCTGTGGCTCAACACGTTCAATCATTTCTTTGACAAAAGGAAATTTTGTAGAAGCTCTAATCATTAATCCTTTAGGCTATATAGTTGCGGTCATACTGTTTTCGGCTCCTCTATGGATTGCTGTTGACCTTGTAACTAAAAGGAAAACGTTGTTTGAATTTTATCAAAAAATTGAGACATATTTAAAAAAACCACGCTATGCAATACCATTGGTATTGCTCGTAATTATTAATTGGATTTGGAATATAACAAAAGGACTATGAAAAACGTTGCAAATTTCGCCTATAAACCAGGGGATCATGAAGCAGAAAAAGCATCAAACAGTTATTTAATGTCATTAATTGCCATTATGGCAGGCTTGCCTTTACCCATTATTAATCTAATCGCAACTTTGATTTTTTACTTGGGTAATCGAAAAGGAACATACTTTGTTCGTTGGCATTGCACCCAAGCATTGCTTTCTCAATTATCAATACTTTTCATTAATAGCTATGGGTTTTGGTGGACCATTTCAATAATCTTTACAGAAGAAACAATCACGAGTAAATATATTGCTTACATAATTGCTATAATAGTATTCAACTTGACTGAATTTATTGCAACCATCTATACAGCAATTCAAACAAGGAAAGGAATCCACGTAGAATGGTGGTTTTATGGTTCGTTGACCAACATAATTTGTAAACCATAATCATGAAAAGAACAATTATTCAAGGAACAATAACGGTTGTGCTTTTTTTCGGGACATGGTTTGGATTAAATCATATTGACTGGGTTAGCGTTTTTAAAGTCCAACAAGTAACTGACAAGACAGAACAAAAGTTAGGAGAACTTTTTTGGGAAGTTTTTAAAAAAACAGAAAAGGAAATCACCAACGAACTGGTGATAAACTCTATGGACAGTATTGTAACTCTCATTTGTAAGTCAAATAACATTGACAGAGAGAAAATAAAAGTTCACATCCTTAACAAAGATGAAATAAATGCTTTTGCGCTACCGAACGGACATTTAATCGTCTTTAGTGGGTTAATATTAAATTCTGACAATCAAGAAGAGTTAGCTGGAGTTATATCTCATGAAATTGCACATATAGAACTAAATCATGTGATGAAGAAACTAGTCAAAGAAATCGGACTTTCAGTTTTAATATCAATGACAACAGGTAATGGCGGGTTAGAAGCTATAAAAGAGACAGCAAAAATACTTTCATCATCAGCCTTTGATAGAAGTTTAGAAAAAGAAGCAGACATCAAAGCAGTTGATTATTTAGTGAATGCTAAAATCAATCCTCAACCATTTGCTAACTTTCTCTATAAACTATCAGACAAAGAAGATGAAGCGACAAAATACTTAACATGGATAAGCACACATCCAGATTCAAAAGAAAGAGCTGAGTATATCATTGAATACAACAAAGGTAAATTGACAGATTATAAACCAGTTTTATCTAACGAGACATGGGTCAAATTGAAAGCAGAATTGAAGGACTGAAAATAAAATCAGTTGCTAACGGCACCTACAAGAAATTGGCGATTCATTGCTAGCAGACACATTTGTGGTAAAATTCGCAACATTCGCCAAGCCCCAACCGTTAGCTTTTATTAATGCAGACCAAACAACGACAGACATAGTAACAACTAAATAAAATTTAACACAATGAAAAATCTACCAATCATCTTTACATTGACAGTTGCAATACTATTTCTTGGCTACAACAAATCATCGCTTGAAACAACCCAAATGGTTAACCCACTTCTTGGCGACATTAGTTATGAAAGTAAGTTTGGATACAAGCCAAACGCAACGACTGACAATAATCTTAGAATTCGAACTCATCTTGAGTATGTTGAAAATTTACTTAGAAATAAAGACGTTTCTACTCTTTCTGCTGACCTAAAAACCAAACGCAATCACCTTTTAGACCTACTTCACGACTACTGGACAAATGGAATATTTCCTAAAAACTACGACTATGCAGACCAAAGAAAACCTTGCTTCATTGACAAAGACGGAACTATTTGTGCAGTTGGTTATTTGGTAGAGCAAACCACAAGCAGACAAGTTGCGGTTGACATAAACAGCAAACACAAATACGATGAACTATTAGCAATGAATAATTCAACGGTTGACAAGTGGGTTTTGACAAGTGGACTTACAAAAGAAGAATGTGCAATGATACAGCCGACTTACGGACCATCACCAGTGAATATTACTCCTGCTTACGGTATTTCATCTTCAATTATTGGCGGACTAAATCTATCACTTAACACAGTTAACGGAATTCAAATTGGCAAAGGCACAACGAATAAAACAATTCCAATTATTGGACTAATTACTGGAGCTGGACAAATTGCCCTTGGTTCTGCAATGTTTCCAAAAGAAATTAATGGCGGGGGAACAAATTACCCAAACGAAAGTCCAAAAACACTTTCAATGGTCAATATAGGACTTGGGACAACTACAATGATTTTAAGTGCGTGGAATTTAATAACTAGTCGTAAACCAAAATACAAATTAACGACATGGAACATATATAGTTTTCCGTCAAAGGACAACAATACAGGCATAGCGTTCAGCATGACACGAAGATTTTAACAGCCGCTAACAGGCGTTTGGCAGAAAAGCGGGTTCAGTGCTTCGTATGTCAGTTTTGTGGTTCAACAAACATTCAACCTCGCAGCAACATTGGTTGTAAAAATCGCCAACTTCTTGAAGCGCCAAACCCTAAGGATTGAACAAAAAAAGCCACCAAAGGTGGCTTTTGTGATCCCGCTGGGACTCGAACCCAGGGCCCATACATTAAAAGTGTATTGCTCTACCAACTGAGCTACGGAATCAATGCACTTAACTTGTCAAAATCAGGGTGCAAAAATACAACCGTAAGACTTAAAATCAAATGCCTTCGACAATTTCTTTTCGATAGGTATGGTGAATTTTGGTTTTTTGTGCCCCCACTGCTTCCAACAGGCTGATCATTTTAGGATTAAAGTCTCCAATCCATGCCAATTCAAGCGTATGTATTCGTTTAGATAGCATAACGCCTTCATGAAACTTCATGATTAGACCTGTTTCGATTCCCAAATTTTGGTGGCTTGGAACAATGCCAAATACAATGGCTTTGCCTTTGTCTATATTTTTTCGATTGAGTAAAAATTGCACTTTTTGTAGTGAGCCCATTTTCCCTTTGAATCTCGAAAATACCTGGTTCAACTCTAATATTGCAATAAAAAAACCAATGGGCTTTTCATTGTCGTAGGCAAACACAGCAAATTCCTTGGGCATAGCGGGTTTTATCTCATTCAAACGTTTTTGAAGAATAATAGATTCAAGGGGGGCAAAATCTTCGTGAAATGTCCAAGCCTCATTGTAAATTGATACAAAATCTTTGGCGAATGTTTCGATTTGGCCGTAATCTAAAAAAACAAACCGGTAATTGGGTTTTTGCATTACACGATCAGCGATGGTTCTGAACCGCTTGTAGTTAAACTTCTCATTGGTAATCTCATAGGTGTTTTGAACGATTTCTACAGAATACCCCCTAGATTCAATCCACTGTTGATAATAGGGTGGATTGTAATTCTCTTTATAGGATACGGGTGTATGGCTGCAAATCAAAAGACCCCAAAAGCTGTCGCGGTCTCCAAAATTAATGGGGGCATCTATCCATTCACATCGTTCTTCTATTAAATACTGCTCAGCTATATCCCAAAGGGTTGTGGCATATTCGGTATTGTCTACACAATCAAAAAATCCGATTCCACCGCGTTTACCTGATTTGGATTTTTGCAAATAGAATGCAGCGATTCTCCCGGCCAAAAGACCCTCTGAATCCAACAATACCCATCTTCGTATGTTGCCACGTTGAAACGATTTATTTTTATTTTTGTCAAAAACCGCCTCAACATCATTCTCTATCGGGAAAATAAACTGTTTGTCATTGCGGTAAACCCTATGTAAAACCGAATGGAATAGTGACACTTGTTTTGATTCTATTATTTCAATTACCTGCATTAGGGTGTATTTTTTTCCAAAGAAATTGTTTCGTCGTTGGTTTGGTAAGGGGTGTAGGTAAGGATACACTGAAACATCTCATCTGAGGCGCGCATACTCGCCCCTCCTGTGTCAAACCTTTCCCGCACTTCGATAGGAGGTCTATTGGGGTTAGATTTGTTGCTTGTAGTGTTATCAAATACAGCAATTGCCACAATTTCTGAACCGGCTGGAATTTTGGTCATCTTTTTAAAAGTGTAAAAATACTGCCAATTGAAATTCCAACGATTGATACGAATCAATGGAATAGTATCTCCATTGGGCTTAATGGCAAATGCCAAAAAAGATTTGCCCAACTGGTGCAAATGCGGATTTATGGTAAGGACTGAAATATCGGCATCGATCGTGTAACGGGTAAAATGGGTCGAAATTTGGTTGGGAGAAATAACCAAAGGCGGAGTAATTTTACTGCGTCCGTTGGTACCCAACATAATCTCTGAGGTTTTTCTCTTGGGTTTATTTTTGGAAAAAAAAATATTCAATACGCTATGATCAATTGCCTCCTGATCACTGGGTCCGTAGTGAATATCATTTAATACAACAGCAAAATTCTTGCTCAGTGTAAAGTTTCCAATCCCGTTGGGATATTCAATCCCCTCAACCCCCGGCAAATAATTAAATGCAGAATGAATTCGTTCGGGCAAACTGCCGTCATCTTGTTCTAATTCCAATGCCTTGAATCGATATGTTTGATTCGGCTGGCTCACATCAATTGTAACGTTGGCATACTTGGGCTTTTTTTTGTTTCCGTCTCGATACAAGAGCAAATGGCCATTTACATGGTGAACCAATCCGTATACCCCAGGAACAAATTCAAGTGCAGAAACCACTCTGTCTTGGGGGATTTGCACATGTGCCTTCATAATATAAAAGCGATCTTGATCCCCTTCATGTAAGGCAATACTATCAAATTGAACCACTAAGTCGGGTTTGCGAATAGTGCTTCGAGAAATTAAGGGAGGCACATACGCAAATTGTATTTTGGGGCCTTCGTTTGCGCCTGTTTTATACCATCGCTGAATCATGTCTATTTGAATTTGGGAAAGCACTTTTTCTCCAATAAAATGTGAGTACAAAGGATCGGCTGGCCAGGGAGGCATATACCGAGCCAATGTTACTCTTGCGATGGTTTTGGCTCTTTTTTTTACTGCAGAGAAAGATTCCAATGAAAAGGGTGCGGCCCCATTTTTACGATGACAAGGCAAACAATTCTTGAGCAAAATTGGAGCGATATGCTGGCTAAATGTGGGTTTTTCTGGCAATACAGCAATCGGAGTAATGGGGGTTTCGGTTCTTGTAAAAAAAAGACAGGCCAACCCAAGCGAAAGGGCTATTACTATCCAAATAATCGGCAATTTGTATTTGTGTAAATCTCCCATGAATCGTTTATTCTTTGCCAATAAAACAGCCAATAGCCTTGTTCGAAGGTACTGAAATATTGGTATTGTGCTGAATATCCATTATTACTTGTGCCAAAAACTTCTTTGTAGCATGAGGGTATATAACACCCACATCAACAGGCCTATCATCGATACATCCCCTGTAGATAACCTTCTTCTTTTTTGACAATACCACGCATTCAGGATACACGGTAAAACCGAAGGTATTGCAAACTGCAAGGCTGGTATCTCTAAATTCAATGTCCTTAAAAACTGCCATATTGCGTGAAGACACATTGGGAATCAAAACACAAAACGCAAATGAATCGGGATTAGATTGTTGAACAAATTGTTGAATATCAGATACATATGATTTTGAAATAGGGCATTCGGTACTAAAAGTAATCAATACAGTATAGGGTTTGTTGAGGAACCTATTTTGCCAAGAACGCAAAACAGATATTGAATCAGAAATGGTGTTTGGGTGTTTGGGCAAAGGATTTTCCCTTCTCTCTTTTGAATCATTTGTTGAGCAAGACACGATCAATATCGATACAATAAACACGATTATAATTTGCATTTTTGGGAACGTTTTCGGAGTCAAGATGGAAGGGTTTTTCATTGCTACGACTAAAAACGTTTGCGCGCAAACTCCCACAGAACCATCCCACAAGAAACAGCAACATTAAAAGAATGCTTGGTTCCCAATTGGGGAATTTCGACACTTTCATCGCACAATGCAAGAACCGCATCCTCTATTCCATCGATTTCATTGCCAAAAACAAATGCTGTATTTTGATGCGAAAAAGATGTGTGTTGAAGACATTTTGACGCATCGGTTTGTTCAATTGCTACAATGTGATAATTCAATTCTTTGAGTTGTACAATGGCATCGACTGTGCTGGCTTGATACTCCCATTCAACACTGTTTTCAGCACCGATAGCCGTCTTGGTAATTTCGCGGTGTGGAGGTGTTCCGGTAATACCGCAAAGAATCATTTTATGGCACAAAAATGCATCGCAAGTACGAATCATAGAACCTACATTGTGCATACTTCGAACATTATTTAAAACAACAACAAAGGGCAATTTCTCAACAGCCTTGAAATCGTTTACCGATAGGCGACCCAATTCAAAGAGCACGCGTTTTCTCACAAAAACAAAGATAGGGCTTAGACGGTGAACAAAAGGCAGTACAATTGTGGAAATTGGGCTGGTAAATAGTTGTAAATTGCGAGGCAATGTCGGTTAATACTTCACAAAAAGAGACACCACTTATGAAGCAATATTTGGGTATAAAAGCCGAATATCCAGGTGCTATATTGTTGTTTCGGGTAGGTGATTTTTATGAAACATTTAGTGAAGATGCCCGCACTGCCTCATCAGTATTGGGCATTGTGCTCACGAAACGATCCAATGGCGCTGCGGCAGATACGGATTTGGCTGGATTTCCCTATCATTCCCTCGATACCTATTTGCCAAAATTGGTCAAAGCTGGATACAGGGTAGCGATTTGCGATCAATTGGAAGATCCCAAAAAAACCAAAACCATTGTCAAAAGAGGCGTCACTGAATTGGTAACACCCGGGGTAAATTATAACGATAAAGTACTCGAGAGCAAACAAAACAACTATCTGGCATCGGTGTTTGAAAAAGGAATGCAATGGGGAGTCTCTTTTTTGGATATCTCCACAGGTGAATTTTTGGTCGCAGAAGGTTCCTTAATTAGCATCAAAAAACTCATAGATGCGTTCAAGCCCAGCGAGTGGATTATGCCCAAATATCAACAACAAATCATACAAGAAATGTTGGGTACGCCTCCATCATTCCAAACCATTGATTCATGGGTTTATGAAGAAACTACAGCCCAATCAGCCTTGTGTAGACAGTTCCATACCAAAAATCTAAAAGGGTTTGGCATTGCAGACATGACACTGGGTATTGCCGCCTCTGCAGCAATTCTTCAATACCTAAACGTAACGCAACACAAGAATATTCAGCACATTAATGTTATTTCTCGAATTGATGAAACTGAATCGATGTGGCTTGATGGGTTTACCATTAGAAATCTTGAACTTTCACAACCACTTTATCCGGGTGGTTTCGCTTTAATTGATGTAATAGACAAAACATGCACCGCAATGGGTGCGCGTTTACTTCGAAAATACTTGGTTTTTCCACTATTGAACAAAAAAGCCATCGAAAAACGCCAAAACCTCGTAGAGACATTTATTCATAATCCAAAAGAAAGTGCTCTGTTTCACGATGCCCTCAAACAAATAGGGGATCTTCAACGATTGGTCTCAAAAATAGCCCTCCGAAAGATTGGACCCCGAGAGTGTATCACGTTGGGTTATGGTCTGTCTAATCTTCAAGCCATAAAAGAAGTGTTTGGTAAAAGTAAAGATTCTGTTCTATCTGAACTTTCCCTTCGCATGGATGCATTGCCGATTCTACAAAATCTTATCGCAGAACAGCTTCTTTCAGATGCTCCTGCGGTCGCAGCTAAAGGGGGTATATTTATTTCAAATGTTGATCCAGAATTGGAAGAATTGCGAAATCTAACCACCAAAGGCAAAGAAAAACTCATTGAAATCCAGCAACAAGAAATTTTGCGCAGTGGCATTTCCTCCCTAAAAATTGGATTCAATGGGGTTTTTGGCTATTACTTAGAACTCAGCAATTCTCATAAAGACAAAGCCCCTGAAAATTGGATTCGAAAACAAACATTGTCTCATGCAGAACGCTATATTACCCCTGAATTAAAAATCTACGAAGAAAAAATTTTGCATGCCGAAGACCGAATATTGGCCTTAGAAGCCACCTTGTGGGAAAGACTGTTAGACACCATCAGTGCATTTGTTGCACCCCTACAAATACAGTCTAATTTACTGGCAAAATTAGACGTCTTAGCGGGTTTTGCCCGACTGGCAATCGATAATAATTATTGTAAACCCCAGATAAATGAAGGCTTTGGCTTGTTACTCAAAGACTGTCGGCATCCTGTGATTGAATTTTGTATCCCCCCAAGCGAAACCTATATTCCCAATACATTGCATCTGAATAAAGAAGACCAACGCATCATCATTTTGACTGGTCCGAATATGAGCGGGAAAAGTGCCATTCTACGCCAAACTGCACTCGCCGTTATTATGGCACAAATTGGCTGCTATATTCCCTGTTCATCCGCAGAAATTGGACTGACAGACAAAATATATACCCGAGTGGGCGCCAGCGACAACATCTCTTTGGGAGAAAGTACATTTATGGTGGAGATGACCGAAACGGCCAGTATTCTGAATAACCTCAGCCATAGAAGTTTGATATTACTGGATGAAATTGGCCGGGGTACAAGTACCTATGATGGGGTATCATTGGCTTGGAGTATTGCGGAATATCTTCATAGCCATCCTTGTAAACCCAAAACCCTCTTTGCCACACATTACCACGAGTTAAACGAATTAGAAAGCAAGTGTGAGGGAATAAAAAATTTCCATATTACCACAAAAGAACAAGGCTTACAAATCATTTTTTTGCGAAAACTCACTGCAGGAGGAAGTGAACACAGCTTTGGAATTCATGTTGCCCAATTGGCAGGCATTCCAAACCCTGTATTGTTAAGGGCAAGTGAACTTCTTACACGCTTAGAAGAAGAACGCTCAACCCTATCTCCCCAAAAGACCTTGAAAAAAACCCCAACCAAGACAGTGTATCAAATGAATATTTTCCAAACTGAAGACCCTACTTTAATTCAAGTAAAAAAACTACTGGGGGGGGTCGATATTAATACACTCACACCCATAGAAGCATTGTTAAAAATGCAAGCACTGCAAAAATTACTACACCAAGGGGATTAAAAAGAGTAGTTGCAACCCAGAGCGGGTAAAATGGGCAATTGGTCAACCCTTTTGTTACCAACCCGATCAAAATAAAAAATATTGCTTCGGTTGTAAACATTCGTAACCGAAAAGTTGAGATTCAACTGTCTATTATTGCTCAATTTCCAAATCCTTCGCACCGAAAAATCTAATCGGTGGTAGTATGGTAAACGTCCTTGATTGATATTGGCATACACAATACCCAATTGCCCATTGGTGGAGGTATAGTCTGTTCCCAAGCCAGTGGAAAAATTATATTTTTCATAGTACCCCTGCGTTTGTGTGAATGGAAATCCACTTCCAAAATTCCATCTAAACGATATTTCTGTTGGATTCTCCTTGTCAAACTCATAATTCAACATAATATTGGCATTGTGCCTGCGATCAAAATTGGGTTGATATTGAATATTTCCATCAAAACGATTTACCCATGTCAAGGAGTATACAGCCCATAAATACCATCTTTTATCGCTGAATTTATAAGACACGTCACCACCATAGGCATTTCCATTTTCAATGATGTAGTTTTGGCGCAATCTCAATGGCTTGTCGAGGTTGAATTCATCGTCGTCAAAAAGTTTATCCCGGTTGATATTGGTGATCTGGTCAAATAGTTTAACAAACGACTCAATATTGATTGTTTGGCGTTTGTCGATTCTGTAATCAAACCCTGCAACCGCATGACTTGCTTTTTGCAATCTGTGTTTGAGGGCATCGCCATTGAATGAATCAGGTAAATTGTCTGGCCCAGAAAGAAAACCGTAAAACAGGTTCACGACATCCCTATCGCTCATCGCAGAAAGCAAATTTTGAGAATATTGACCTAAGGCAAATTTGATTCCCATCGATTTAAATGGAATATACCGAAACTGAAAACGGGGCTCGAAGCTACTATTTCCCAGAGATGCATAATATTGCGAACGAATTCCTAGATTGCAGATAAATTTCTTTCTTACGATATGATAATTCCCAAATCCATTGACTTCAGTTGTACTTTCAAGTTGATTGATTTTGCGATTATTGGTATTGTATAACTCAAAATCAGTCTGAAATCCATTGAGTTCTATACCCCATTTAAAATCGTCTCGCTTAAAATTATACGAAAAATTAAACCCCAAATTAAACCCCCCAATGGCACTTCTTCGGGGCCTTGAATCCTTTTCTTTCTGTTCAATGTCATATTGACTGTATAAAAAATATCCATCCACACGTGTCTTTGCCTGTTCGGGAACAACCAAAAACTTAGCTCCCAAACCCGTCGAAACCCAATTATAGGAAGTCGATCCGGGAAAAGCCACATTGTCGGAGAATCGGTAACCGTATAATTTGGTATACCCTCCAGAAGCAGAATTGAAACTAAGTTTGACAAATAAATCACCAAAATTGTATGGCAATTTATCAGGATTGGCGTAATTATAAAACAATCTTGAGGATTCTCGAAGAAACGAATTCCTATATGAAACGGCAATTGAACTATTGTTTTGACCTTGCGTATATTTTGTCAAAGGAGATTCCAACAATAATTTTGAAGTAAAGGTTGCAAGACCAACCTTGCCAGCCATCCGCTTTCGATTGGCATCGCGGGTTTTAATATCGACCACTGCAGAAATACGTCCGCCATACTCTGCGCCAAAGCCAGCACTGTATACATCGGCTGTCTGAATCAAATCTGTTTCAAAAACCGAGAACAGTCCAATTGAATGAAACGGATTGTAAATCGTTAATCCATCAAGCATTACCTTGTTCATTATGGGAGACCCTCCACGGATATACAATTGCCCACCTTGGTCTCCACTAAATACAACCCCAGGTAAAATTTGAAGATATTGAAGAATATCTGGTTCAGCTCCAATCGAAGGCATTTTATAAATGGTTTTTGCTTCAATGCCTGTAACCCCTACCTGCGCATCACGCAATTTTCTGTTCACTGAAATAGTAACCGCATCGATAGATGCAATTTTGTGAATAAAAAAATCGTGTTTGGTATTGACTCCCTGGTTCACGATTACTTTTTCATACAAAGTATCGAACCCGTCTACCCCTACCCTAACCCAATAACTACCAATAGGCAAGCTGCTTAAAGCAAAATATCCGTCATTGTCAGAAGAAATTGTACGGCTTGTAATTGCATTGGGGAGCGTTAATACTGCAGTCAAAATGGCCCCTGCAATCCGGTCTCCATTATCGGCATCATACACAAATCCCCTTATATCACTTTTAGCAGTTTGGGACTGAGCCGATAAAGGAAGAATGCACCAAACAAATAGTATACAACGCCACATTAACGCAGCAAAAATAAGCCTAATTTTTCTATCGCAATTTTTTTTCATCGATTAGCAAAAACTAAGAACTATTTTTGCAATCTAGATGGTTTACCGTTTTAAAGTTTGGTTTGAAGAGATAGAAGATGTGGTGAGATGGATTGAGATAAAACCCTCTCATTCATTTCAACAGTTTCATACCATTATCCAAGAGTCAATTGGATTTGACAACAAAGAATTGGCCAGTTTTTTTGTAAGTGATAACCAGTGGCGCAGAATTTCTGAGATCATATTGTCCAAATCTGATAAGGATGATTCTGGCATTGGCAATTTGGATGCCCCCTTGATGTCGGAAACAAAACTCAGAATGTTAGTGAATGACCCACACCAACGATTTATCTATGTATTTGATTATTCCGCATTGTGGACCTTTCAGTGTGAGTTAATCGGAATTGAGGAGCACAACGACAAATACGCTTACCCAAGAGTTTATAAGAGCCTTGGCAAAAGCCCGCGTCAACGTGATGAAAGTAAATTTAATATGTTAAACGATGCAGAATTTGATGCCCTTGCCGAAAAAATATTGGCTTCAAAAGGGGTGCAAAAATTGGTGATTGAGCCCGAACAGGAATTGTTTGATGCAGAAAATACCTCCGATCTTGAAGCGCATGATGCACCTGAAGAAGACGATATGAAATTATTTGAAGGAAACGGTGAATCTGAAGAATTGCAATAATCCATTGTGAAAGAAAAACCCACCATATATGTTGTGGGTGGCCCAACTGCCTCCGGAAAAACAGCTGCATCGATTGTATTGGCGAAATTTTTACAAACTGAAATTATCAATGCCGATAGCCGTCAGGTATACAAGGAGCTGCAAATTGGTGTCGCAAAGCCGACACCATCAGAACTTTCAAGCATTCGCCATCATGGAATTTCTACCGTAGATATTCAATCACACTATAATGCTGGAATCCATGCAAAATTATACCAAAAAGAAATTGCTGCCTTGCTAGAAAAAAACGGCAATGCAATCATATGCGGTGGAACAGGGATGTATATCGAAGCGCTGATTTTTGCGCTGGATGAATTTCCACCCCTAGACACAGAACTTCGCAACAAATTAGAAGACCAACTCAAATCCCAAGGAATTGCTGCAATGAAATCCCTGCTGATAGCCAAGGATCCGGAAGCGGGCAAATGGATCAAACTCGATAATCCATCTCGGGTGATGCGGGCACTCGAATTGTGTACCCAAACACAAAAGCCTCTTTCAGCTTTATTGAGCCACAACAAAACACCCGTATTTGGCGACACTGCCATTCGACATATTGGACTATTCCATCCTCGAAATGTTCTATACGATAGAATAAACCAGCGGGTAGACTCAATGGTTGAACAAGGAATATTGGAAGAAGCAAAAGCCCTTTATCCTAGGCGAAATCTTGGTGCGCTGCAAACACTCGGTTACCGCGAATTATTCGATCACATCAATGGTGCAAATACGTTTGACCAAGCCATTTCGCTTATCAAACAACATACTAGAAATTATGCAAAGCGACAAATCACCTATTTTAGCAATCGATTTACCACTACCTGGATCCCTGCCGAAGAAATGCATGATTTAATTGTTAAATTTGCCATCAATCAATTTAAATGACACAAGAATTACTAGTCAATTTATCGATTCTTACACTTCTAGAAATAGTACTGGGCATAGACAATATTATCTTCATTTCAATACTTTCAAGCAAAGTCCCTGCCAAAAAGCAAGTCCAAACAAGACGTTTGGGATTGTTTTTAGGAATGCTCATTCGAATTATTATGCTCTTCGGATTGCAATGGATTCAAGAACAAGAAAAAGAAATATTTAAAATTTTTGATCAAGGATTTTCTGGGAAAGAATGTTTATTAATCGCCGGAGGATTGTTTCTACTGTATCAAAGTGTGCGCGAAATTCATCTAAAAATGAAGGGCCACGAAGCCGAAATTAAACAACGAACCCATGCCATTGGCAGGTCGGCTGTAATTCTGCAAATGATACTCATCAATATTATTTTTAGTTTAGATTCTGTTATAACCGCCGTGGGTATGACCAATGATCTTTGGGTAATGATTTTATCTGTTATCATTTCCATGTTGGTTATGTTGGCGGCAAGTGGGCCCATATCCAAATTTGTAAATGAAAATCCCAGTATCAAAATTTTGGCGTTGGCCTTCCTTGTCCTGATTGGTGTTAGTCTTTTGGGCGAAGGATTTGGTCAGCAGATCAACAAAGGATATATCTATTTTGCGATGGCATTTTCGTTTACCATTGAACTAATCAATTTGAGATTAGACAAACAAAAATAATCGCTTCGTAAATTCCAACTGGATTATGCGCATAACTCAGTTTTAACTCCTGCGAATCTTGGGGTATAGATAGAAAGGATATACCCTAAACAGTTATGAACCAAAAAGCACTATTTCCATCATACTTCCTTTGATTACAAAGCACATGTAACCAATCCGTCTGGCCGTTTAAAAAATATTGTAAAAAGAAATCTTTTCTCTCTTGCGGAAAACCAACAGAAAAAGTATCCTCTTGTATCGCAAGTACTGTATTCCAACCAGAATCAGAAAATTGTGCATTTAAATAATCTGATATCGCTGCATCAGTAATTTTTCGACGTGCTTTTAAAAATACATCTGCCTGTTTTTTTGCATCAATAAGTAGTTCGCTTTTCCAGTTATACAGCACTTGCAAATAATCGGCAATTCCATTGTCAATATTTTGTTGCAATAATTCCAATTCATTATTGTCTGTCAATCTCTGCATCAAACTCATTTTCAGGGCACGTATATCAAGAAACATGTCTTTTGATGACAACCCCAATCGAGCCAGTTTCTTATTCTGGTTATCTGTTACAATTACCCCACCCATTCGATGAATCAATGCAGGCTCTGGCAAATTCAATTGCACAAATGCTTGGGTCGTTTGCAACCAATACAAATACTCTGTAGGCCCAGCGATATAGGCAATTGCCGGCAATATCGCTTGTTGGTATAATGGCCTGAGCAATACATTTGGTGAAAATCTCTCGGGCTGTTTTTCCAGTGCTTGACGCATTGCAATACAATCCAATTTCTCACCAGAATCAACCAATACAAACCCATCTTCCACTTTTGCAATTCGCTCTCTTCGATGCGCATCCATCCAAAACAAATTGCATTCCCTCGCATGGGCTGTGACTGCAATATTTTCATTCTTCAGCAATCTGGACTGCGCAGTAAACTTTGTATGCAACACATCATCAAACAAATCCGACATAAAAATTCTTTGCGCTCTGTTTTTTAACGCAGCCACATTTGGATCTAAAACCAACAACCCAAATGCAGCAAACAATTCCGAAACCCACTTGGCGGTAGCCGTTGACAAAGTCTGGTTTTTTGCCTGGTAAATCTCCTTTAGTTCTTCCATTCTCTGAAGGGCCTGTGGAAAGCGCTGAAACTTCAGCTTCATCCAATCCCACAGCGCAGCCATTTCATAAGTTGGCAAGGTTCCAACGCCTGTTTTCCAATCGATATCATAGGTAAATCGATCTCCAAATAAATCAATATGGTTAATCTCAGCAACATCATGATCCTCCGTTGCCATCCAAAACAAGGGGATAAACTGTTTTTCGGGATATCGATCGTTGAGATCATTGCACAAAATAATGGCAGAGGCGATTTTATAAATTACATAGATCGGGCCCAAGCCAAGATGAATTTGTTGACCTGTCACAACCAGAAAAGCATTTTCTTGTTTGATTCGATTAATGTTCTCCAGCTGGGAAGTAGAGCCGTCATTCGCCAACTGTGACAATATGATATCGGCCAATTCTTGGCGTTGCTCGGAACCAAAATTATTGGAAACCTTCTCAATGACCGCTTGCCAATCGCTGTGAATTCCTTCAAAAGGATACAAGCCCAAAGGTTTCCCATCCCAAGCACTATTTCTTAGCGTTGAGGAGATAAAATTGTTGGGATACGATTGACTTACAACATTCATGACTTTATGACTTTACCAAACAAATCATAGGGGGTTGCCTCTGTAATTTTTACATTGGCAAAATCACCCATGCGCACATAATTGTCTTTGGCCGACACCCTTACCTCGTTGTCTACTTCTGGGCTATCATATTCGGTGCGACCTATAAATTCATCGCCCTCGAGTCGGTCAAACAATACTTTTAAGGTGTGTCCTTTCAACGACTGATTAAACGCCTCTGAAATGCTCATCTGGGCTTCCATAACAGCATCGGAACGAAGTTGTTTTTCTTCCTGAGCAATCGTATCCAATAGGCTAAATGCATGCGTATTTTCTTCATGGGAATAGGTAAATACACCCAGTCTTTCGAACCGTATATCCTCAATCGCATTGATCAAGTATTTTACATCGGCTTGGGTTTCACCGGGATGACCCACCAACAATGTGGTTCTCAATGCAATTCCAGGAACACGATCCCGAATTGTATTCAATAGCTCGTAGGTTCTGCGCCGGGTAATACCCCGTCGCATCAACTTGAGCATATTGTCTGAAATATGCTGAATGGGAATGTCCAAATAATTACAAATATTACTTCGATCTGCCATTACTTTCAAAACATCTAGTGGAAACTGAGAGGGGTAAGCATAATGTAATCGCAACCACTCAAGCCCATCGATATCGGAAAGATGCTGCATCAAATCAGCCAACTTGCGATCTCCATAAATATCCAAACCATAACTGGTAGAATCTTGGGCAATCAACATCACCTCTTTCACGCCATTCGCCACAAGCCCTTGTATTTCTTGTTTGATGATCTCTATGGGCCTAGAAACATGTTTTCCGCGCATCAATGGAATGGCGCAGAACGAGCAGGGTCGATCGCACCCTTCTGAAATCTTAGTATATGCATAATGCTTGGGTGTGGTTTGCAAGCGTTCTCCCACCAATTCATGCTTGTAGTCTGCACCTACTGTTCTCAATAAATGTGGCATATCGAGTGTACCAAACCACGCATCCACCTCGGGAATTTCAAGTTCGAGTTCATCTTTATACCGATGCGATAAACACCCCGTTACATACAACTTTTCGATATTTCCTTGGGCCTTGGCATTTGCATACGCAAGAATTGTGTCAATACTCTCTTGTTTTGCATTTTCAATAAATCCACAAGTGTTTACAATTACAATATCGGCATCCTCTTTGGCACTTTCATGCGCCACATCAAACTGAGAAGCTTTGAGTTGTCCCATTAAAACTTCACTATCGACGAGGTTTTTACTGCATCCCAGCGTAATTACATTGATTTTAGTTTCTTTATTCGAACGGGTTTTCACGATACAAAAATTGATTTGATAAATTCGTATTTATTAAACAACTTAAGATCTTCGGCTTGTTCACCCAATCCGATATATTTCACAGGCAAATTGAAAGTGTGGCTCACCCCAATCACCACCCCACCTTTTGCGGTTCCATCAAGTTTTGTTATGGCTAAGGCATTTACCTGTGTTGAAGAAGTAAATTGCTTGGCTTGTTCGAAGGCGTTTTGTCCGGTTGTAGCGTCAATAATTAACAATACTTCTTGCGGTGCATCGGGTTTAAATTTTTCTATAACCCGTCGAATTTTAGACAATTCATTCATCAATCCAATTTTATTGTGTAATCGACCAGCAGTATCAATAATCAGTACATCTGCACTTTCTTCAACAGCCTGTTTTACAGCATCAAAAGCAACCGCTGCGGGGTCGGAATTCATCCCGTGAGATACGATTGAAACCCCTGCCCGATTTTGCCATATCGAAAGTTGGTCTACTGCTGCTGCTCGAAATGTATCAGCTGCGCCCAAAATAACTTTTTTCCCTTCTTTGGCATACCGATGGGCCAATTTACCGATAGTCGTGGTTTTGCCCACCCCATTCACACCAACCACAAGAACCACGTAGGGTTTTGCGATCTGATCAAGTGTAAAATTTTGTGCCAAGGGCAAAGACACATCTGGCATCAACATCGAAATCTCATCTGCCAGCATTTCATGTAATTCGTCTTGAGAGACGAAAGCATCCCTTAATACCCTTTTTTCGAGATTTTCAATAATTCTTATACTGGTTTCTACCCCGACATCTGACGTGAGCAAGACTTCCTCTAATTCATCTAAAAATATACTGTTAATCTGCCGCTTTCCCGAAAACATTCTACCCAATTTAGAAAGAAAACCGTTTCGGGTATTTGCAAGAGCACGTTTTGTTTGGTCAGCATCTACCGCATCTTCTTTTTCTTTGGGCTTGTTTTTAGAAAACCAATTAAACATATCTCAAATCTATGGGTAAGATAAAAAAAAAGCCCCAGAAAGGGGCTATAAAATGATTTAATTGCACAATTATTTGGCAAAAAATGCTTTTACCTTATCGGCAGAGACAATTTCTTCTTTGAATGTGTATGCACCTGTTTTGGGTGATTTTACAATCCTGACAGCTTTAACATATTCGTTTCCAGCGCCTTCTTTTTTGAGTGTTGCTACAACTTTCTTTGCCATTATTTGATTTCTTTATGAACCGTTACCTTGCGAAGATGGGGATTGAATTTTTTCAATTCAATTCGCTCGGCAGTATTTTTTTTGTTTTTGGTGGTAATATAACGGCTCATCCCTGCCACACCAGAACCTTTTTGCTCCGTACATTCTAAAATTACTTGTATGCGGTTTCCTTTCTTTGCCATGGTTTAAATTTTTCCTTTCGTAAACAAATTGTTGATGCAGGAGGAAATGCCTTTTTTATCGATGGTTTTGATTGTAGACGCGGCTACTTTCAAGGTAATCCACTCCCCAGTTTCGGGAATGAAAAATTTTTTGGTTTGAAGGTTAGGATAAAAGCGACGTTTGGTTTTCTTGTTAGAATGAGAAACGTTATTGCCCTTCAAGGCTTTTTTTCCGGTTAAATCACAGACGCGAGACATAATTTTAGGGTTGCAAATATACTAAATTTCATTTGTGATTCAAAGCAACCTCATTCTTTATTCTTTATTTTTGATTTTAACTGCATTTCAACCCCTTCTATCAATTGCCAGACAATGATACAAGCCAAAACACCTGCTTGACGTTCCAATAAGCTTTCAAAAAACATCGCTAATCCCAGACCAATGGCCATTGAAAGAGACAGCAAAAATAATTCTTTTTGCCGGCTTCGTACCCAAAAAATCCAAGCTATAAAAAACACCAAAAAGGAGATAAATCCACTCTGTAATATTGTTTCCAGAAATTGGTTATGGACACCAATTCGATGAGATGCGGCCAAATTTATACGCAGTTCTTCGTATGAACCATGCAATTTTTCATCGAGTAAAACACCCTTTCCCCTGAATATGATACCCGGATCACTTTGAATAAGGTGGACGGCTGATTTCCATGCCATCCATCGCTGCCCAAAACTTTGGTTGCTTACTTCATTCCCCGCAACAAGTGTTTTCAAGTCTACTATCGTATTGCTGATTCTATTTTGAACGCTGGGAAAAAATGCCATCAACCCAAAAAGTCCAATAAACAATGCAATGTATTTTACCCCTTGTTTGGGCTTTTGGAACAGCCAGGCCAACGCCATAGTAGAAAAACCACCATAGAGCAGTAACAGACCAGTCCTGGATCCTAAAATATGCATTGAAACAACCAAAATAAACAAAGCTATCCCTAGAATGGCTTTTTGGGTGTGCATCGGAATATCTTTTGAAAGTTCTTCATCGTTCATTGGCACTGCATCACTCGATGCTTCATTTGCGGGAAATTGCCTGGAATTGTTGGCGTTTCTTGGAGTACCAAACAGTAGTTTCCATGAATAGCATAGTACTACCACCCCCACAATTACCGAATATTCTATATGATATACCCGAGTAAATAGTGGGATAGGCTTGCTTTCAAGAACCATTTGGTTGTAGAATTCCATATCCATAAAATAATGAATAACACTCGCCACAGAAATCCAGACAAGCGGCAAAATAACCAGGGGCCAAGCCGACCAAAAAATGGTTTTTAATCGCTTCCCACAAAAAAAACACAAGGGGATCATTAATAGGGGCAATTTGAGAGACATCTTAATTATTCCAATATTCCAAGCGCTGTTGATAGCGTCGCTATCCACAAAAACGTCACCAAATACATTCATTTGTGTGCCCGAAACTACATGCATGCTTAAAAAAATATTCACTATAGACCACAATGCTGTCAAACAAAAACTTCCCCAAACAATTTTTTTTGTAAAAGATATTGTATGCGATTTACCCCAACAAAACAACTGCACCAAATAGCCTATCAATGCCATCGAAGACAATAATGGCGACACATGAATACACGCCAAAGAAATCCATAACAAAACGTCTGTTCGCAACAAATTCTGGACACTATATTCCCTATGGGGCTGCATAGAATAACTGCAAGAGTGTATTTTGCTTTTCAATACCCAATCGGTTGGCGACAGACTCACTCAGCGCAATTTGACCACCAGACTTATTGGGCAGTGACCCCATTACTGTGCAATAAACCATTGCCTTGTTTGCTGGATTTACCAGCGCAATTATCTCTCCATTTTTATGGTCGTTGAGCATCACCCATGACCGATTCGACTGAAGGCCATCAAATCCAATTTGTGCATTCAGGGTTTTTGTATATTCTCTAAGGGATATTTTTGCTTTGATGGCAGACATCTCTGGCATACCCCCCTGTATTGGATTTGGGGCGATCGGACTACTCACTGTGTCTGTAAGAATGTGATTGGAAAACAAACTAGCGGTTTGAGATACCGAAATCGACAGTTTTTGAGAAATTGAGATTTTGTCGCTTTGTAAATTGTTTGCCCGGCAAATGTTGTCAATTGAAACACCATATTTTTTTGAAATGCTGTAGAGTGTTTCTCCTTTTACAACAATATGGTCAATTGTACTCGACGCATTGTCTAAAGATTCTGTTTTTTGCGCAGGGCTTGGAGAAATATTGCCCAAGGGATTTAGATTGGGCGCTTCGATGGATTTAGATTTTGTTGGAATTTTTGATTTTTTCTTTACGTTGATTCGCATCCCTATTTTGAGCACCCCAATACCTGGATTGAGCAATTTTAGTTCTTCGATAGTACAATGATATTTTTTTCCAATAGAATACAATGTCTCTCCTTTCTTTACTTTATGCGATAAATCGATACTCATTTCTCCATTAACTGATTGGGAAAATCCGTTTCCAATAGAACCAAACATACCCAGCACAAACAATAAAATCCATGCGCATTTTGCTGTAATTTTTTTCATCAACACAATATTAAGCTTTCAAAAATACCGAACGCCTATTGTCTTTGCACAAGCATTCGCTTGTTCAATAAATCAAACACTCAGCCAAGATGATGGAAGTGCTTTTTTTTGGCCACCCTCCAAAAATACTATACGGTGCGACATGGCACGGGCAACTTCCAAATTGTGTGTGATAAAAATATATGCCAGACCCCTATCCTGCTGTAATTTTACCAAAAGCGCAAGTACTTGCTTTTGAACCAACGGATCCAAAGCCGATACTGCTTCATCGAGAATCAGGACGCTGGGCTCAGATGCCAAAGCCCTCGCAATACACAAACGTTGCCGCTGTCCACCACTCATTTGATGAGGATAGGCTGTTAACAATCGATCATCAAAACCGACTTCTTTTAAATATTGACAAGCTTTTTCCGCCAGTTCTATTTTATTTTTACCATTGCCAGCATGTTGTGTCTGTAGGAATTCATTTTGCTTGAACACCAATACCTCTAAGACGGCCTGTATGGCGGTATAATTCGGATTAAGCGATGCATAAGGATCTTGAAATACCATTTGAATTCCGGTAGGTGGGACTTGACTCAATGCTTTTCCATTCAAAAGAATTTCTCCTTCACTGAGCGTCTCGAGCGAAACCAAAATCTTGGCCAATGTGCTTTTTCCAGAACCCGACAGTCCAACCACCGATAGGGTTTCTCCTGCATTTAATTGTTCGTCAAATGCATCCAAAGCACGAACACGCCACTTACCCTTGGTATATAATTTCCCAACACCCTTGAGAGAAAGCAGCACTTTCGGTGATTTCAAATCACTCACCAGAGGTTTATTGGGCATAGCATCAAGAAGTTCTTTTACATAGGGATGCGTTTTTTTTCCAAAAACAATTTCTTTGGTGTCTTGCATAAGACATTCACCCTTGCACAGCACCGTAACATTTTCTGCATACTGCTTAACAAGATCCAACTCGTGACTCACCCAAATAAGCGCACTCCCCTGTTCATTGCAGAGTTTCTTTAAATCGGCCATCACTTGCTGGCGAGCAAGACTGTCCAGAGCAGTCGTAGGTTCATCAGCCAAAATTAGGGGTGGCTCGTGCACACAAGCCATTGCAATCATAACACGTTGGCGCTGTCCACCACTCAGTTGGTGGGGATACGATTGCATTATACGTTCAATACTATCACCCAGTCCGATTTGCTGTAATTTACGGTATACCAGTGCTGAGGCATTTGTAGGAGAGTCTGCATGAACACTTGCCGATTCTAATAATTGCGCCCCACAGGTCATTTGAGGATTCAGTGCGGACATGGGTTCTTGAAATACAATACCCATTGCCTTGCCACGAATTGATTGCCATTTTTTTGCATCGCATTGAAGCAAATCGAAGTGTTGGCCTTCGTGACTAAATAGTATTTCACCCTCAACCCTTAATTTCTGTGACATAAGGCCAATAATGGCAAACAATGTAAGAGATTTCCCACTTCCACTTTCTCCTATTATACCATGCAATTCGCCCAAATTTATACTTAAATGAGGCAAATGAATCAGTTGAAGTTGGGCAGAATAAACTCGCAAACCCCGTATTTGTAAAAGTGGCCACTCCTGTAATTTCAATACTCCCGTTTTTGCACTCTCAACCATCATTGTTTCAAAGTTAGGGATTGGAATTGAAAATTTTGGTTGGTCGACAGTAAGCTACACCAAATTATATACAAGCGCACAAAAACAATTGCCGTTTTGCTGCAGTTTAGTCAGTTTCTCAAACGGATGTAGGTCAGCGTAGTAAAAAAGTGTAAGACCCTACTCAACGGTAAGTTTTATGGGAATTTCACGCCATGACTTCAAAAATACCCCATTGTTTTGTCCAGGAATCCAGCGTGGAGATTTTTTTAATACGCGAATGGCTTCATCGGTAAATTCCGGACAGCTTTTTGTTTGCTCAATGGCTTGAATACGGGATATTCTTCCGGTTTCATCAACTGCAAAACGAAGAACGACAGAACCGTTGATACCCTCATCTTGACATCGAACAGGATATTGAAAAGCATTGGCAACATATTCGCGGAAAGCCTCTTCTCCACCGGGGTATTTCGCTTTAACCTGTACATTGGTTGCAGGCTCAGAATTGCCTACCAAAGGGCCAGAGCCATCATTTAAATCTGGGGCGTCAAAATCTTCGGAACCCTCTTTGGTCTCCTTTCCGGTATTTGTAATCTCATCAGGAGGAATAATAACATCTTCCTGGGTGGTTTCGGGGTTGATTTTTGGAACTACGTATTGTTGGGTAGCGACAGGAGGCTCCGGAATTTTTGGTGGTGGCGGTTCAGGCTCCTTTTTCTCATCTGGCGCCTTTACATCGTCAAGATTTGTAACCTTAAGAACGGTCAAAGTTTCAATATTGTCGGCAAAAAAATAATTGGATATAACAGGCAATGAGGAAGCTAAAATCGCAATTCCAAGCGCCCACATTGTTGCTACAAATTGATTTTTTCTAAACTTACTGCGAACCTCGTAGGCACCATATTCTTTGAAACGATCAGCAAATACCAATTCTATTCGAGCCGGTGATTCGGGTTGTTCCCAATTATTGATATTGATTTCTGCCATCTCGCTTAGATTTTTATTTTTTGGGAGATGAGTTTCTTTTCAAGATCAGCCATTCCTTCGTCAACAGCAAAATATTTGGCAATCTGGGTTATCATAAACTCATCCATTACATCAATCACATTGCGATAGGTGGCTTTATCGTCATTTTTAAGCAATACAACCAATTTTGAATCACTTTGGGCTTCTTTTACTTTTTTGTCAATAAGGTTTCGCTTGGCCGAATCCTTTCCATCAATTTTGTTGAGTTCTTTTTCAAATGCTCTCAGTTGGGTAAGCAGTGGGAGATTGTTTTCTACCAAAACCTTACGCAAACCTTTCTTGGTGTAATCGGTTTCTTCCAAAACGGTTTTGGCATTCAATGCACCCCGATACCAAAAGATTTTATCATTCCCCGTGAGCAAAATGGTTAACCCGTCTTTGACTTCTGGTTGTTTGATATCTTTATTTTTGTCATCCAACTTTTCTGGAAATATCATTCTCAATACTTTGGGCTGGGAAAAGGTTGAAGTTAAAACGAAAAAGGTAAGCAATAAAAACGCCAAATCTACCAAGGGGGTCATGTCTACGCGCGTACTCTGCTTTTTGGCTCTTTTTTTGCCACCCTTTTCACTGTTGCCGACTGATTGTATTTCTGACATAACTTTTTCCTGTTCAGTCGATGGGCTTAGATTCAAGACCCGTAATCATTTGAAAATTCTTTACTTTGGCTTCTCTGAATACTTGAATAACGTGCTTTAACACATCGTATTTTGTTCTACCGTCTGCTTTTATTGCAAACTGAATGTAGTTTTCTTTATCAAAAGGAAGCCCGCGTTCTTCAGCCAAAAGTTTTCGCTGGGTAAAGTCTTCGTGGGCACGCAAGCGTGCATTGTAAGCCCAGAGATACAATTGACTTTTTTTGATGTCTACAGTATCGTACGGAATGCCTCCTTGTTGAATTTTTTCACGTTTGGAAGATTCTAATGCCAAAAAGGGGGGGATTGCTTGCATGGAAAGACCTATCGGACCTGCTCCTGAAAACTTTTTAATACTTTGATCATTCATGTCCACCTTAAATGAATTCATCATGTCTTTCAGAACCAATTCTTTTACGGCTGGGTTTGTCAGGTCGATAAAAACCTTGCCCGTCTCATCTACAGTTACTAAAAACACTTGTTTGGGTATTTGGACATCTGTGGTAGAAGTCGGTGGATCAACAAATACTGGCTCGGGTGAACGAAAACTTGCCGTCAGCATAAAAAATGTCACCAATAAAAATGCCAAATCTACCATTGGAGTCATATCCAATGATGGCGTAGAGCGTGGCATGCTAACTTTTGGCATATTTGATTAACCTACAAGTATATATATAAGAAGAAGCACATTAATTAAGCGTGTTTGGCTTGAAAGTTTGAAATGATTGAATATCCAGCCTCATCCATGCTATGAGTCATTGAATCAATGCGGTTTGAATAATAATTGTAACTCACAATTGCAAGGGTTGACCCAATAATACCAAATGCAGTATTCACCAGGGCTTCTGAAATACCGGTGGCCAGCGCAGACGTATCCGGTGCTCCTGAGTTTGCCAATGCAGCAAATGCCCGTATCATTCCGAAAACCGTTCCAATCAAACCAATCAGTGTTCCAATAGAGGCACAGGTCGAAATAATTACCAGATTCTTTGACAACATCGGCAATTCGAGACTTGTTGCTTCTTCTAATTCTTTTTCGATGGCTGCTTTTTTCTCATCTCGAGACAGGTCTGATTTGCCAGAAACAACCTGGTATCTGCTCAGACCGCTACGAACAACATTTGCCAGTGAGCCTCGCTGCGAATCGCAGGCTGAGATTGCCCCTTCGATATCGTTATTGGTTAACTTATCTTGTATATTTTTAACAAATTGTGTTGCGTTACCCTTTCCTGAAGCAGTGGTCAGTGTTAAAAACCGCTCTATTGAAATTAAAATAACAGTAATGTTTACACCTATTAGCAAAGGAACAATTGCAATCCCCCCTCGATATATAATACCGAGTAGGCCAAGAGGATGCCCCTTTTCTACATCTCCACCTTCGAAATTTGCAGAATTTCCAAGGAGTAAAATATAAATTAAGTAACCCGCTGCAACGGCAAACAAAATAGCAAGTCCCGAAAAATAGGACATCCATTTATTGGCACTAGTAGAAGAATTTGAAGTGTTCATATGATTTATTTGGTATAATATTTTGATTGTTTTGGCAATAATACAACCAATACCCCTCAAAGCAAAATAATGTGTGTGTTAAATTATGGGTTTTCTTGAACAGGCCCAACCGCAGGTGGAGTAATTTTGGGTTCAATACGCTTTTTTTTACCCTCCTTCTTTTTCGCAGTATTTTCAATCACATTATCTTTGTTTTTACGAATCCCCCGCGCCTTTGCAATCATCTCTTTTTTAATTTCTCGTTCGATCTTAGGAAGCTGCAGGGCACGACTCATACCAATGACAGGCTTAAGTTTCTTTGTATAGACCTCCATAAGCTGCACTTCTGTTTTGCGCAAACCAATGGCATCATTGAAATATTTTTCGGCATCTGCTTCGCTAAGTGAAGACATTTCTTTGTCTTTCCAGTTGACCCGAAACAAAACTTTAGCCTCTCTCAACTTGAGTTGGTACTCGTCATAGACCAGAAAAAATTTTGTTTTTTCGGCATCACTTAAATGCAATTTCTCGACAAATAGACCCTCACGATACTTGCGCAATCCTTTTACTTTGACTGATCGCAAACTATCTTTTTTGTCTGGCGAATTGGAATTGTTGGCATTTTGAGCAATGGCTCCAATAAAGGAGGTGAATGCTAATAAACAAAGCGTGGAATACTGTATCAATTTCATAATGTTTCTAAATCTAAATCTTCAAATAATTCGTCTTCCATATCGAAAACAGACAAATTGGAATCCTCTAATTCACCCATTGCCTGTCGTTTTTCCTCAGGAAGCTTCTGGGCATCCACCAGGCTGAATACCCTGGCCTTTTCTGTATTTGCAGGCAGTTCATCACGAATGATTGATTCTAGCAATAGTGTAGAAACAGGCAAAGATGCGACCGGTAGCTGAGAAACTGAGGGCTTGACGATTTGTGATTGTTCTGTTTGTTGGAGCGTTACTTCGGCAGTTTGCTCTTTTTGAGGGGGTTGAATCGCATTCCATATAAAATACGCTGCAACAATGGCTGCAAATGAAGCCGCAATTCCCAACCAACCAGGAGTTGAGGATTCATGCTGACGACCTGCAATGGGTGCAAATGCCATGGGGGGATCTTCTGTTTTTTCTTCTTCTAAAACACCCTGTGCTTGATGTTCTGGAATAACTGAAGATTTAACAGTATCAGAGGGCTCATTCATTTCAGCCTCCAGGTAAGCTGCATAAGCAGCCTCAATATCAGCGTTCTGTTCAATTTTTAGGTCCTCCGCAACCGGAGCTTCAAGGGGAGTAAGTTCTGGAACACGGTGAACAAGAATGCTTGGCTCGTTTTTTACTGCCAATCCACCATCAACATCAATTTTCGTCGCATTATTCGAAAAATCTTCTGTTATGACTTCATCTGAAACAGACAAGACATGATTTGCATTGTCGTTTGATTTAGGTACAGTATCAGAAGGTTCTAGAATGGGAGCCGGTTGGAATAATCCAACTTGTATTGGTGATGGTTCCGAAACGACTTCTTCAGCTTTAACGGGAGCCACTGTGGGCTGTTCAAAGGTTATTTTTTGAATATCTGCAACATTTATATCATTGGGCAACTCTGAAATCGCAGTTAAATTAACCCACTCAGGATTTTCGTTGGTAGTAAATGTTAATGCTGGTATTTCAAACGTGCCAATATTTTGAAGTTCTTTGTTGACAGCATTGCTGCGCGAAGTAATGGGATCTTGTTTACGGGCACGTTTTTGCACGCCTTCCGTATCGATACCCTTGGCTGGTGGATCGATAGGCTGTAAAACCGGAGGATTGGTTATTTTTTCTTCTACAACCTCAGATTGAATTAAATCCAATTGTTGCAAAATCCGAGTTTCCAATGCTGAAAAATAGGCATCTGGAGCCTGAAAAGCACTTTCGATTTTGTCGTTTTCTAAATCCATGATTTCTTGACTGTGATTGTTCTTTGACGGATCATTGCTTCAAACGTTTAACCCAGAACGCCCAAATAAATCTCCAATTTTTTAACCGCATGGTGATAGGATGCACGCAAAGCACTCTCAGAAGTCGTAGTGAGGTCTGCAATCTCTTCGTATGAAAGGTCTTCAAAATAGCGAAGAGAAAAAACCAATTTTTGTTTGAACGGTAAGTAGCAAATCGCTTTTTGCAGTTTGAGGGCAATATCATCCCCCGATAGATAAACATCTGATGTGATCAAATCTGCCATTTCTGGCTGAGCCTCATTAAAATCTATCGATGGCTTTCGTTTTCGCAATAAATTAATGGCTTCATTGGTTGCTATGCGGTAAATCCAAGTTCTTAATTTGCTTTCTCCCTTAAATTGGTCTGCATGTTGCCAAATCTTTATCAGGGTGTTTTGGGTAGCGTCATCTGCATCATCATGACTTACCAATAAATTTCGAACATGATAATATATCTGCTTCTGATAACGCCTGACAATTTCTGCAAACAACAAGCGCGACGGCTTATCCCTTAAAAGCTCATTCGCTAACGCATCTTCAGACAACAAAGTCAATCGGCTTACATCGTTTTTTTCATTTACAATAGGGGTCTGAATATTCATGCTCTTGCGTGCGGGTAGATTATTGTGCGAAATAGGTAAAAATTTACCATTAGACACAATGAAGTTTTAAAAAGTTTAACACAATTTATTCCCCATTGCTATTTTTGGTCAGTCAAAGGAAAATTTGAACAATCTCTTTGCAGAAGTTCGAAACAATGCGTACTTTTGCACCCCAATTAGTATTATAATCATGAATATCATTGTTAATAGTATCGCATCCGAATATTTAAGAACCGATTTACCCAACTTTAAGTCGGGAGATCGTATTACCGTTTTTTATAAAATTAGAGAAGGTGTGAAGGAACGTATTCAGCAGTTCCAAGGCGATGTGATTCAGCGTCGAAATGCTGGTATTGATGAAACTTTCACTGTTCGAAAAATCTCAAACGGTGTAGGTGTTGAGCGAATCTTCCCATTACATTCACCTTTTATTGATAAAATTGAAATTAACCGAAAAGGCTTGGTTCGACGTGCGCGCATATTTTATCTTCGTGCCCAAATCGGTAAGGCCGCCCGAATCAAAGAGCTAAGAACAAAGTAAATCTTGATGCAATACCCCAAAAAAGCCCACTCCAAGGAGGGGGCTTTTTTGATTTTTACCCTCCCCCTTTCAATCTCGGTGTAATTTCTATCGGCCACGGTTTGTCGAACATTACCACTACCCCTTCAGCTAATGTACACTTAAAACTCTCAATGAGCCAATGCTTTCCAAAACAAGTAAATTTCAATGGCTAGTTGTTAAAACCCAACCCTAAACAGTTTTGAACAAAAGGAGTATTTACAGCAGGTGAACCAGAAAAACCATGAAGAATTGTCGACTGAATAAACAATGACCATCAGCACCGAAATTGTTTATGGTATGTAATTCAGCGTTACGCCCAATCCACTATGAAATGCACCACTGTTATTGAAAAAACGGAAGACCATTTTTTGTTGAAGAATGGAATACATGCTATAATCCAAACTAAGCCTACAAGAAACCTTTTCTGAAAGCTTCCATCCCACACCCATTGAAGCCAAACATCCAAATCGGGAAAAATCATCGGCAATGCCTGGATTGACACCCTCAGCTTCTTGAATTTTTAACAACATTGTAGGCCTTAATCCCACTATAGCTTCTACAGATCCAAACCGTTTGACGCCTGCAATTTGTAGTTCTATTTGTTTGGCACGAATATGAAATGCCGATTCAAGCGTCTGGGCATTAAAAAACCGCCTACTCCCTCTTTCGGCAATACCCATCGACAATTCCAATGCATCTATATTTCTGGATTTTAATCTATACCCTGTAATCACCGCAAATTGAAAACCCAGTTTGTTAAATCCCGAAGCCTGATCTCCATCAATTTGACAAAAAAAAAGGCTTGCAGAAGGAGTCCAATAAAAAGAATTGGGCGAAAAATTTGTTGGATCAACCACCCTTTTTTGCAACAATTGTCCCTGCAAGGAACAACAAAAAAGAAGGAAAAAAGAACATCCCGATAGAATGGCTTTGCTTTGCATGGTTTAATTTCGCAGCAATTTATTGCAAAATATGGCAGACTCCAAGAAAGTAGATGTATTGATTGTTGGAGCAGGAATCACTGGAAGTACTTTGGCACTAGAATTACTCGCACAAGGTGTCACCATTCACCTGATTGATAACCAGGAACCAAATAGCAGCAGCCGCATTGCTGCAGGTCTAATAAACCCGATTATTTCAAAAGGCATTCGCAAAACATGGCAATACGATCAACTTTTTCCTGCAGTATTTGATTATTACAAACAATGGGAAAAAGAATTTGAAGAGCGTTTTATATCTCGCTACCCTTATCTGGTGATGCATGCCAATTCAAATGAAAATAAACAGTGGGAAAGACGTGCATTGAGCCTTGAGTTGACTGAATTATTGGAAATATCCAATTTTCAATGCCCCCAACTAGTTCTTGATCGCCACCCCTATATTACAAAAGTAAACCACTGTGGAAGACTCGATGTTCAGCGATTTTTATTGGCGGCACAACACCGATTCATGGCATTGAAATCTTTTTGTGCGGAAGAATTTATTCACAATGCATTACGCTGCAATTCAGAAAATCATTGGTGTTACAAGAACATAGAAGCGAAGAAAGTAGTTTTTTGTGAAGGTATGGGCATTGGCAAGAATCCATGGTTCAACAAGCTATTTTTCGACCCCACGGTCGGAGATGTTCTTACTGTAACTATTCCAGGCCTTGACGCTGCATTTATGTATAAAAAAAAGGCTTGGCTGATTCCTACAAGAGAGCCCTTTCAATTTTTATTGGGCAACAATTTTTTGAAAGTTGAGACCAATAATGAAGACCTTTCCATCGAGGCTGAAGCGCTGATTCTCTGTGCAAAAGAAATAACTGGATTGCCCGTTACACTGTTGCAACACAAACGGGGCATAAGACCAACAATACAAAATAGACGCCCTTATTTGGGCCAACACCCCAACTACAATAATTTATTTGTATACAACGGGTTGGGAAGCAAAGGTGTAAGCCTATGCAGTTGGTTGTCGCCAATGATGGCAAACTACTTGGTTGAAAAATCAGTCTTGCCGGTTGATTTGGATATCAATGGGTTCAATTTGCGTCCACAAACCGAAAAAACGCTTCCGGATTTTCAATGACCGCACAATTGGCTGCTAGGGTCAGGTCACGGCGCTTAACAACCTGCCCACCTGTTATTAGGATTTGAGAGTCGGGCCAATTGCGGCTGAGCATGTTGATATACACATCGACAGGAAAATTATTGTTTGCATTGGTTATAGAACAAAACAGCACATCGGGAGATACCAACTTGTGGACTTTATTTAAATCATCAAGCGGTGTTGAAGACCCCAAAAAAGTTACTTTTTGTCCACGAGACTTTAATATGAAAGAGGCAAACAATAAACTTAAATCATGAGTTTCACCGCTGGGCAAAAACAACAAATAATGTTTGGCCCCAGGTTTGTAAAATACCGGGAGCTGGTCAACAGCTACATACAATCGCTGTTTGATAATATTGGTTACAAAATGTTCGTGCGCAAGATGAATAGAACCTCCCAACCACAATATTCCAATATGTTGCAAATAAGGAAAGATAATTTCTATTATCGTTTTCTCCATCCCAAAATTAAGCACACACATTGACAGTATTTTATTGAATTCTTGTTCATCAAAATCAAACATGGCAATGGACAATGCATTGGTTTGGTGTTGATGGGTCAAATTGTTTTGGGAAAAAAGCAACACATTATCTTGTACTTCTTGATGCGTCATTACAGCAATTTTGCTAATTTTTATGCCATTGGCATTGAGCATGGATACATTGATCAAGTATTTGATATCTTTGTCATCGTAATACCTGATATTGGTTTCGGTTCGTTTTGGCGTAATTATATTGTACCGTTGTTCCCAAATTCGCAATGTAAATGCCTTGATGCCCGTAATTTTTTCTACATCATTGATAAAATATTTTTCCCGGTAATCTTTTTTTGACTTTTTCTCCGTTCGTTTGTTAGATATTAAATTGTTTGATTTTACAGTTTCTTCCATAATTTATGAAAATTATCGTAACAGGGGGCTCAGGATTGATTGGAACTTGTCTTTTAGAACAGCTACGAACAAAAGGACACGATGTTTCTTTATTAATTCGTTCCAAGTATAACACTACGAAGCAAAAAAATGTTTCTGTGGTTGAAAAAAAACATTTTTGGGAAAATCATCACGAACTATCAAATGCAGATGTGGTGGTGCATCTGGCGGGTGCAAAAATCTCTGATCGTTGGACAAAAAAACATAAACAAGAAATTTTACAAAGCCGCACAAAATCTACAGAAGCCCTTGTTTTGGCATGCAAAGCATTAGAACATCCTCCCAAACACATTATTTCCATGAGTGGTATAGGATATTATTCCGATCCCTGCTGCAGTCCTCAAATAGAAACTTCCCTCAATGGATCAGGGTTTCTGGCCGAAGTGTGTCTTGCCTGGGAAAATGCACTGCATATTGCACATTTACCCTCATCGAAAATCAGTATTGTTCGAACAGGTTTGGTATTGTCCAACCAAAGCAAAATTATCAACGCCAGTGCATCTCAATTTTATCTCAGTGGAATGATTGGAAGCGTCGGCAATAAAAATGCTCTGTGGAGTTGGATTCATATTAATGACCTTTGCGCAATTTTTGGTGGTTTAATTGAAAACACAATTCCGCCAGGAATATACAATGCAGTTGCTCCAACACCTTGCTCTCAAGCACAATTTGGCTTAGCATATGAGCGATTTCCCAAAAAATTAAACACCTCTTTTATCCATTATTGGATTTTAAACGCAATGTCCCTTTTAGTCCAGAAAATTATCCACGCTATCGGAATGAAATGGCGTCCCACTCTACCCGGATGGCTGCTCCGGTGCTTTTGGGGAGAAAAAACCCTTATCGCCTTAACCAACCAAAATATAAGTGCAAAAAAACTATTAGACACCGGATTTTGTTTTCAATACGATACCATTGAAAAATCCTTAGACCATCTTTCAAAAAATCCAAAAACATGAACAACCAACCCATACACTATTTTTGGATGCGGCGAGACTTGCGTCTATTCGACAATCATGGTCTTTTCAAAGCTTTGAAGCAATACAATCGTGTGCGCTGTGTATTTATATTTGATACCAACATCCTCCATAAACTTGAGAATCCAAACGATGCCAGGGTGCAATTCATTCACCAAGAAATTGTTCATTTGAAAAAAATCCTTCAGGGAAATCAAGATTCTGAGATGTGGAGCGACATCGAGGTTTGGTATGGAGACCCAATTCTTTTGTGGCGTGAGCGACTCAAAAAAAAAGACGTTGGAGCATTGTATTGTAACCATGACTACGAAGAATATGGTGTCGGTCGAGATGATCAGGTAAAACAGCTGTGCCAATCTGTTGGAGTTTGTTTCGAATCGTTTAAAGACCACTGTGTATTCGAAAAGGATGAAGTTGTGAAATCGGATGGAACACCCTATACCGTTTTCACTCCCTACAGTAGATCATGGCGCGCACACTTGGAACAGAATCCGATACAACACTATCCGTCTGAAGATTATTTACAGAATATGGATAAATTTATAGCTGAATCAATTCCTACATTGGCTTTAATGGGGTTTAATTCCTTCGATTTCATATACCCCGATCGACACGTGGCACAAAAAACACTGCGCGATTATCAGGAAAAAAGAAATTTTCCAGCGATTCGCGGCACAAGCAAATTGGGGATTCATTTTCGATTTGGAACCCTGAGTATTCGTCAAGAACTATCATCGGCGATCCCATTGAGCACAATTTTTGTAAATGAACTAATTTGGCGAGACTTTTACCAGCAAATTTTATGGCATTTTCCCCATGTGAAACACGGTGCTTTCAAACCCAAATATGGCCGTATTGAGTGGAAAAACGACGAAGGTGATTTTGAAAAATGGAAAAATGGTCTTACAGGTTATCCCATCGTTGATGCAGGAATGCGTGAGCTAAACAAAACAGGATTTATGCACAATCGTGTTCGAATGATTGTTGCGAGTTTTCTCTGCAAGCACCTCTTGATTGATTGGCGTTGGGGAGAGGCCTATTTTGCAGAAAAACTTCTGGATTTTGATTTGGCGAGCAACAATGGTGGATGGCAATGGGCCGCCGGCTCTGGCGTCGATGCTGCTCCCTATTTTCGGGTATTTAATCCGACATTACAAACAGAAAAATTTGACAAGCAATGGGATTATATCAAAGAATGGGTTCCTGAAGTGTTTGGTTCTCAATATCCCCAACCCATGGTAGATCATGCCTTTGCCCGCAAGAGATGTTTGACAACATACGCTGCGGCATTAAATTCTATTACTTTTTAAGTTCTCCTCCACTGGCAGCCAAAAGATAACTTTTGATAAAAGGCCATAAATCGCCATCCATCACCGCAGCAACATTGCTCGTTTCTTCGCCGGTTCTTACATCTTTTACCAATTTATATGGATGAAAAACATAATTTCTAATCTGGGAGCCCCATTCGATTTTCATTTTGCTATCCTCTATTTCTGCACGCGCAGCATTGCGTTTGGATAGTTCTAGCTCGTAAAGTCTTGATTTAAGCATTTGCATTGCACGTTCTCTGTTTCCAAGCTGACTTCTATCTACTTGACAAACCACCACGATCCCCGTAGGTATGTGGGTCAATTGAACTTTTGTTTCTACCTTATTCACATTTTGGCCACCTGCTCCCCCCGATCTGCTGGTATGCAACTCCACATCTTGGGGCTTAATTTCAATGTGTATCGTATCATCAACCAAAGGATAAACATAGACACTTACAAAGGAAGTATGGCGACGCGCATTGGAATCAAAAGGGGAAATCCGAACCATTCGGTGTACCCCATTTTCGCCTTTCAAAAAACCAAAAGCAAACTCACCCCGAAACTCAATGGAAACACTTTTGACACCTGCCACCTCACCATCCTGTTTGTCTAGTTCTGTGAGGGTAAATTTATTTTTCTCTCCCCACATGGCATACATTCGGTGCAACATTTCTGCCCAATCGCAACTTTCTGTTCCGCCCGCGCCCGCATTTATCTCCAACACACAACCCAAGTGGTCTTCTTCGTTTTGGAGCATATTTTTAAACTCTAGATCCTCAACCCCTTGAACAAGCTTAAGAAAGTGGCTATGAACTTCTTCGGATGTGGCCTCCCCGATTTCTTGAAATTCAACCAATACTTGAATATCGTCTAAAGACGAAGCAATAGAACCAAATGCATCCGTCCAGGTTTTTTTATCAATAATTTTTTTGAGATGCCCTTCTGCTTTCTTTGGGTCTTCCCAGAAATTAGGATCGAGGGTTTGCTCCTCTTGATCGGCTATTTCGACCAGTTTTCTATCGACGTCAAAGATACCTCCTCAAAGCCTCTACACGGCCTTTTAAATCCTTAAATTGATCATTATTCATACTTGCGAAGCTACGTGTTTTGACCGATAATTTTTAATCGTCAAATGGCTTTCCAAAATATAAAAATCCCATTTTTAAGGTTATTACTTGAAGAAAAATGAAATCTCGCAAAAAATACTAAGAACCAGTTTGCCTGGGCAAGCATTATTCAAAGATTTGTAATTCTCTGGCAACTCTTAGAGGAACTCGATTGGGTGTTGATGGTATTCTGGGCCCTGGGGTTTTCGGATAGCACCAGAATGGTCTGAGACTGAATCAAATCAAACCCCTTCAAGTGCAGAAAAGACCGAACCCTTGGTCTCTACTATTTGTGGTAAGCATCATTTAAAAAAGGAAATTTGGATCGAAACTGCGATAAGGGCTCCATTTCCAATACTATCTTAGATACACCCTCTGTTTCAAAAGGCTCACATACATACAACCCAGAAAAATCAATTGCTTGAGAGTGACCATTGTGAGCAATGCCTTTGCCATCAATGCCCAAACGATTAACCCCCAAGGTGTATGTTTGATTTTCTATTGCTCTTGCAACAAGCAATGCATCCCATGCCCCGACCCGAGAAATAGGCCAATTGGCGACAAATAACAAAATATGGGGTATCTTATCTTGTGAATGATTCAACATGGTATCGCGCATTGATTCTGGAAAGCGCAGATCAAAACAAATAAAAGGGGCAATGCGCCACCCATTGAATTCGAATATGCAGTTTCGATCTCCTGCGGTATAATGCATTGGCTCGTTGCCAAATGAAAAAAGGTATTTCTTGTCATACTGCCCATAAATTTCCCCCTTGTATACAGCAAAAAAACGATTGAAATAGTGACCATCTTCTTGAATGGAAAGGCTCCCACATATCATTCGATCATGACTAAGTGTTCGCATCCACTGCAAGGATTCACCCTGCATTGACTCAGCATATAAAGCGGGGTTCATGGTAAATCCAGTGGAAAACATTTCGGGCAAAACGACAAGACTATTGGGAAGTGTTTGAGAAATAGCCACTTCCAATCGGGCAAGGTTTGCCTTTGGGTTTTCCCATTCAATATGGGTTTGAACCAAGTATACCGTTAAAGCCTGCATAATATTTCTGCACTTTTAAGCAATGTATCGGCGTGTTTGGCAAAACAAAACCGCAGCAAATTTTGACTGGGTGGAGATGATTGATAAAAGGCACTCACGGGTATTCCAGCCACTTTGTGCTTTAGGGTAATTTCTTTGGCAAAATCCATATCGTTTAACGCTGAAATCCTACTGTATTCAACAATTTGAAAATATGCTCCCTGGCAGGGTAACAGGGTGAATCTGGAATTGCGCATGGCATTGGCAAATATATCTCGTTTTTCTTGCAAAAGCGTTCTTACCGACGATTCATAATCAGGGTATTCACACATAAACTCAGCGGCAGCCCATTGCAAAGGGGTATTGGCAGAAAACGCGATAAATTGATACAATTTGCGAATTTCTGTGGTAATGGTTTCTGGGGCACAGATATAACCCAATTTCCACCCGGTTGCATGAAATGTTTTACCAAACGAAGAAATAGCGATGCAGCGATCGGAAAGACCGGGAATTTCGAGAACAGAGATATGCTTGCAGGGCTCAAAAACCATGTGTTCATATACTTCATCACTCAATACCACCGCATCTGAATTCGAAAGTAAATTCGCCAATTGGTTCCAATCCTCTAGAGTGAAAATGCGGCCCGTGGGATTATGCGGCGTATTGATAAGAATCAGTTTGGTATTGGAATTGATTTGTTCTTCGATACGGTCCCAAGGCATTGAAAAATCTGTGGGATTTAATGCAATGCGAATTGGCCTTCCACCCGCCAAAATAACTGAAGGAGCATAACTGTCGTAGGAAGGATCAAAAAGTATCACCTCATCTCCGGGATGAATCAGTGCTTGAATACAAACAAATAATCCGGCTGTTGCTCCAGGAACGATGGTTATTTCAGTATTCGGATTGGCTTGAAACCCCCTCCATTGGCTCATTCTCAATGACAATACTTCTCTTAAGGAAAGAATACCAGGCATCGGAGCATATTGGTTTTTACCCCCCTCTAAGGCTTCCTTCACTTTCTCAAGCAAAGCCATTGGAGGATTAAATTCAGGAAATCCTTGTGATAAGTTAATTGCATTGTTTTCTTGGGCCAGAGAAGACATCACTGTGAATATGGATGCCGGTTGTTTTGGCAGTTTGGTTCTCAACACAGAACAAATTTACTACCTGGCACGATTGAATGATAAAAAACAATTAGTTTTGCAGCCCTCAGGGCCCTTAGCTCAGCTGGTTAGTAGCACCTGACTCATAATCAGGGGGTCGCTGGTTCGAACCCAGCAGGGCCCAC
>SXGS01142239.1_pt1 | contig 47951 bp, 34 predicted proteins | sample 3174681 | NCBI WGS metagenome assembly SXGS01 (sample SAMN11356861, study PRJNA531348) | freshwater metagenome | isolation source: freshwater sample F1-80 | place: China: Fuxian Lake, Yuxi | collected 2017-12-25
CTCCACCGATAAAGAAAAGAAAAACAACCAATTAACCGTCGAAGATCAACTATTCGACGGCCTCAGCGGACAACGTGACTCCAGTTCATAGCTTTAGAAACGTGGCATCTCAAGCCCGCCAAACTACGCATCGTCCGCGTCAATTCACATCTGCAATTGGTCTATAATGCCCATGCCAAAGAGATAGTCGCATGCAGGCAGCCAACAGTCTAATCTACTAGGCATCGGGCGAACAATGAGTGTCGCCTTTCGCTCCGCGAAAGTAGCGTTACATCATTCTGTCGCGGAGCGAAAGACGACAATAAAAAACCTGTCGATGCTAGGTAGACTTAATTGAGATCGTCTCAATCGATCATCTCAATCATGGTTCCCTCGCTGCAAGAGTGGTTTGGGCACAGGAAAAATTGGCGCACCAAGAATGCAGTACGTTGAACTTCATTGCAAAACGAATTTCTCATTTCTTGAAGGGGCCTCTCATCCAGACGAGTTAGTAGAGCAAGCGCAGAGATTGGGATATGCGGGGTTGGCGATTACCGATCGAAATTCGCTTTCGGGCGTCGTTCGAGCTTTTACCGCGGCCAACGATTGCCAACTTCGTATGATCGTCGGGGCTGAGCTTCATCCGATCGATGGTCCACCGGTAGTTGTCTGGCCGAGCGATCGAGCTTCGTATGGGCGGCTTTGCAAGCTGATTACTCGAGGTCGAATGCGGAGGGAGAAAGGCCATTGCGAGCTACGATGGAACGACATTATTCAGCTTCGCGATGGGTTGTTGGTAGGGATATTGCTGCGCGAACCAGTGCTGGACGAAATAACGGTTCGCGACAAGTTGCATAGGCAAGAAAGTAGTGCATTTGTCTGGGAAGCGAACGATGGTTCCAAACAATCTTTAGAACACTTTGACGTACCAAGCATTACGTTCAACTCGTGCGACGATGCGGGCTGGTTAGGCTGGTTACATTTTCTGCGCGACGTCTTCGGCGACACTGCATATCTATTGGCACAGTTGCATCGCGGAGTCGATGATCGCGATAAACTGGCGCGTTTGGATCGACTGAGTCGGGACTCGCGCGTGCCATTATTGGCCTCCGGAGATGTCCACTATCACGTACCAGCGCGCTCTATTTTGCATGATTGCCTGACGGCTACTCGGATGGGAACCACGATCGAGATTATTCAAGCCGAGCGATTAGCAAACTCGCAATATCATTTGCGTCAGTTGGACGAGATTCAACGAATCTTCCAGGAAGCTCCTGATGCAATAGCGCGCACCAACGAAGTTGCTGACAGGTGCGGATTTTCTTTAGCTCAACTAAAATACGAGTACCCAATTGAACTTGCGCCCGACGGCCAACGCCCGATTGATTACCTCAAACGACTAGCATGGGAGGGTGCCAAAGGACGATTTCCGGACGGCGTACCCGAGAAAATCATTAACTTGTTGCGCCACGAAACTAACCTGATAGAGGAACTTGGTTATGAAGCCTATTTCTTGACAGTCTGGGACCTGGTCCGCTTTGCGCGATCCATGGGAATTCTATGTCAAGGGCGAGGTTCAGCGGCGAACAGCGTAGTGTGTTACTGCTTGGGCGTGACGTCGGTAAACCCCAATGAGCTCGATTTGCTGTTCGAGCGATTTATCAGTCGCCAGCGCAATGAGGCGCCCGATATTGACGTTGATTTTGAACATCAGCGGCGCGAGGAGGTCTTGCAGTATATCTATGCGAAGTACGGTCGCCACCGAGCAGGCATGACCGCAACTGTGATCACGTATCGCACAAAGTCTGCGATTCGCGATTGTGGGAAGGCCTTGGGAGTCTCGCTGGATCGATTGGATTCACTGTCCAAGCTGGTGGATTCACGGTACGAGGAAGGTTCTTTGGAACATCGTGCTGCCGAAATAGGATTGGATCCCGAGTCAGCAATTGGTAAGCGATTCATCTATCTGGTGCAGACACTGGTCGGTTTTCCACGCCACCTCTCACAACATGTCGGTGGCATGGTGATGACTCAAGGGTGGCTGTGTGAATTGTGTCCGATTGAAAACGCATCCATGGATGGGCGCACGGTGATTCAATGGAACAAGGACGATTTGGATGATCTCGGAATTCTAAAAGTCGATTGCTTGGCGCTGGGGATGTTATCCGCAATCCATCGTGCATTCGACCTGATGGCGGAGCACTACGAGCGCACATTGACGTTGGCAACCGTTCCGCGCGAAGATCTCGCCGTTTACGACATGATCTGTCAGGCCGACACGATTGGCGTGTTTCAGATTGAAAGCCGCGCTCAAATGAGCATGTTGCCGCGTTTGCGACCACGCTGTTTTTATGACTTAGTGATTGAAGTCGCCATTGTTCGGCCCGGCCCCATTCAAGGCCAGATGGTGCACCCGTACCTACAAGCTCGCAAAACAGGAATCCAGCCTGAATATCCCACTGATGAGATACGCGATGTACTTGCTAAAACGATGGGCGTGCCAATTTTCCAAGAGCAAGCAATGCGTCTGGCTGTCGTTGCAGCAGGATTTACACCGGGTGAGGCGGATCAATTACGACGAGCCATGGCGGCATGGCGACGTCCAGGGGTGATCGATTCGTTTCGGCAGAAGCTGATCGAAGGAATGCGCGCCAAAGGGCTGCCCGACAAATTCGCCGAACAAGTCTTTACGCAGATTCGTGGCTTTGGTGAATACGGATTTCCTGAATCGCATGCGGCCAGCTTTGCGATCTTAGTCTACGTCTCATGTTGGTTGAAATATCACTACCCAGCGGTATTTTGCGCTGCGCTGCTAAACAGCCAGCCCATGGGATTTTACGCGCCCGCACAATTGGTTCAGGATGCTCGCAAGCACGGTGTCGAAGTTGCTGGAGTCGACGTCAACTTCAGCCGTTGGGACTGCACGTTAGAACCCATTGGAGATCACCATTCGAAGCCGGTGAGGCGACTGCGGCTGGGGTTGAACATTATTCGTGGATTGGCCATATCGGTCGGATCGGTAATCGAGATTGCTCGTGACAAAGCTGGGCCATTTCGCGACCTGGCTGACTTCACCAGACGATGTCGACTAGGGCAAGCCTCTATCACCATATTGGCAGATGCGGGTGCGCTGCAATCGCTTGCGGGTGATCGGCGTGCTGCGTATTGGCAGGCACTCGCGCAGGAGAAATCTGCCATGCCTATGCCGCTCTTGGAAGCGTACGGTGCTAATACTGACGATCCTTTACCAGAGCACATCCAGCCGATGCGCGCGGTAGAGGAAGTTCAGGCAGACTACCAAACCACTGGCCTGTCATTACGAGCACATCCGTTTTCTTTTCTACGAGCTGAGTTAGAGAAGTTACGAGTCACACCCGCAGCACATCTAGAACATGTTTCCGATGGCCGATTCCTACACGTCGCAGGTTTAGTTCTAGTGAGACAGCGTCCGGGAACTGCCAAGGGAATTACTTTCGTAACGCTCGAAGATGAAACCGGAACTGTGAACCTGGTACTCAAGCCCGAAGTGTGGCAGCGGCATTATAAAGTTGCTCGTCGCTCCAATGCGTGGCTCGCTCACGGAGTACTCGAAAGCCGCGATGGGGTCATGCACATAATCGTTGGTCGCATAGAAGACCTCACCGATAGGATTGGATCAGTTCCAGGCAAGTCTCGTGATTTTCATTAATGAATTGCGACAGTTGCTGAATGAACTTGATTAATGGGTGGACCGTTACAGCTTGACAGCCGCACAAAGCTGAACGCAAGTGATGAACCTCAATTAGATGCTTGCTACAATTACCGTACGATGGAAAATTCCAATCTACCTACGCCACACAACAACTTCTTTCAGTTTGCGTTATCGCACGTTGAGTTGTTGCGGAGCTTAATAGAAACTCAGTTGCCTGTCGAACTCGTTGCCGCATTGAATTTGAGTTCACTAGCGCTGATAAAAGGCAGCTTTGTTGACCCCAATTTGCGCGAGATGCACTCGGATCTATTGGCTTCTACACGGTTGACTGGTCCGCTTGGCGAACATGACGAAGAAGTGCTAATCTACTTTCTGTTCGAGCATAAAAGCGAAGCGGAACCGTTGACGGTTCTGCAGTTGCTGGCGTACATCGTGCGTATTTGGCAGCAGAGAACCCGCGAGGGCAAACCGTTGTGCGCGATCGTGCCGCTGGTAATTTATCATGGCTCGAGCCGCTGGAAGACCGCGCGCCGAATTAGCGACTTGGTACGCGTTCCCAAGATTTTTGATCAATACCTTGTTCAATTCGGATTTCGACTGGTGGATCTTTGTGAATTATCCGATGAGGAAGTTTCCGGCGAGCCATTTTTACAAGCCACGTTGCGGCTGCTAAAATACAGTCGTAGCCAGGAATTGCCCAAGCGACTTAGGCCGATCCTGGAATTGTTGGTCTCGGTCCCGCAATTCAGCAGCATTGAGGTTTGGATTCAAGCCATTGGAGTATATATCATGGCGGTAAACAAAACGATTGGCGCTAGCGAACTGTCTGCTATCGTTCAGCAAGTGTTCCCAACTCAATTTGAACTCGGCTCGCTCGCGGATCGTCTGTTGACCCAAGGGCGACAAGAAGGAGCCCAAGTCGGTAGACAAGAAGGTATACAAACAGGTAGACAGGAAGGAGTCTTGATTGGCAAGATTCAATTGCTGGAAGAACTCTGTGGCGTCGAGCAAACGAGTGGTGACAAGTTGCTATCGTTGAGTTCTGATCAGCTTGAATTGCGAGTCGCGGAACTCCAGACGCAACTTCGCGATCGTCGCTCAAAGGAGTAGTTTGACTGCATAGCGTTGTTGGGATCGCTGGGTAGCAATAAGTGGTCTTAATTGTTTGGTCTTGCAAATTGCAGATTTCGAATTGCAGAACTCAGAATCAAATTGCAGGTTGCAATGGCAAGCTAGCAGGGGCAACTTCAGCTCTTGCTATCAACTTTGGTTCGGATTGCCCAGTCGGTGGATTGTTCGAGCGAGGAAACATCGTAGGGACGAAATCGTGCAACCGAACTTGTCGCATCGTCGTGTGCGAGCAGAACATTGGGACTTAGCTGCGATGCGGCGATCGAATCGATCAAATTTGTAGAATCGTTCGCGCCCATCTGCATCAGTATGCGCACTTCAATTTCGCGCAACGCCGAGCGGCTAAGCCATCGGTTGGCGGTGGACGCGTTCTCGGCCCAAATGGCGACGTGCACGCCATGGCTGGGACCATCTCGTAGAATTTCCTCAAGCAACTTGTCCGGTGTAAGACTGGATTCACCGAACGATCCCATGCCAAATTCATCTTCTCGCCTCAACGTTCGCAGCCGTCCAATCTGTACCAGTACAACCAGCAGCGGAGTCCAATTCGATTCCTCGACGGTATTGTCGATGCGCTGCTTCAATTGTGCGTGGACCTCTGCCAACATTTCGTCAACACCTCGCGCGTCGACGATTTGACTGTTTGCGTACCCGACCTTCAATCGATCACCTAGTTGCAAGCAACTTGCATCAGTGGGTTTTGCAGCCTGGACGAGGATAACTTTCGAAACGGATAGTCCGTAGTGATGCACGAACGAGGCTATCACAGAGTTCAGTACCGCCGCAGCGTGCGAGTCGTCAGCCCCGACTAGCAGAATATTCCGACCTGCCTGCTGAGTAAGCGGAATTACTACTCCTGGATTGATCGCAACGCTGTCACCCAACAAGCACCAGCAAGCGTTTGCATTCAAAGTCTTGCGAGCAGTTTCAATCGCTAGGGCAGCGCTCGACGAATCCCAATTCGAGGCCCGATTACCTTCGTAAACGACTGTGTGCCCCAGCATATTGGTGCTTGGGTCGGAATTGCGATACTGCGTGGGAAATTCTGCGAACCAAGCGATTTGCTCTTGTTTGGTCAACCAGCCAATTTGCATGGTTTGATTGCCTTCGATCCTGCCGCCTGCATCGTTGTAAACGGCTTGCCCGGGATGCTTGAGACGTGCAGCGGCTGGATTGTCATCGGCAAAAATCATCTGTGCGTCCGCCGCATCACACTGCAAAGCGACGCGCACTGCCATTTGCCCCATCGTCGTTCGCGGCAATGAATATGCTCCCGACAGAGTCTGGCTGCTCAGAATCGAGTGTACGCCGAACGAACGCCCTTGCCGAACGATGCGATCCAGAATCAAGCTGGCTTGATTGGATAGCTTATCATCTTCGACAAACAACTCCTGGAACTCATCAATTACGATCAATACGCGCGGCAGCGGCTGGTCTGGACGTACCAGATTCCAGCTTGCCAAATCCTGAACACCAGCTTCACGAAACATCTGTCCCCGGATCTGCATGCAGCGATCGATATGCTCCAGCGCGCTTAAGCCAAATTCGCGTTCGCTCTCGATGCCAATGATATCGGCATGCGGCAATCGACCTTGACCATAGACTTGGAATTCGACTCCTTTCTTGAAGTCGAGCAAGACCATGCGAAGTCGCTCTGGCGAGTACTTCACCGCTGCGCTCGTTATCAATGCGTGCAATAGAGTTGACTTGCCCGAGCCCGTTTTGCCGGCGATGATCGCATGTTGGGCTGTGCCTATGCCCAGTTTCATGGAGTGAATGCGGCCGACACCACTTTGGCCAATCGGAATTTCCAGCGATTTTGAGCTGTCGGCGGTCCAATGTTGCTCTTTGGGTGGAACGATGGATTGCAAAGGAACTTCCACGCGCGCCGCGAGTATGGCTTGTCTTCCGGATTCTTCGACCAACCATTGCTGTTGATTCTCGTCAGGCAGTCGCGGCGGATCGATGGGCAGATCCGCATATTGCGCACCGTTCAGCCTAAGTCCTTGGCCGTTATCGGTAACCGTCAAATGTAAACCCCGGCGCATGACAGATTCACAGTGTTCGGACGTCAGCCACGGTAGGTTTGGATCGATCAGCAATATCGGCACGATGCCGCAACGCGTACCAGAATCCAGTAAACTTTGTAACGCTTTCCACGAGTGATCATCCAGCCCCGCGGGAAATGAGGACCAAACGAGCAGACGATACGGTTCAGCCAGCGAGCCTGCATCACGATTGTATTCGACGATACTGCGATACTGATTGCGCAGCGATTGCTGGATAAAATCCTCGGCAGCCATGGCTAGTTGATCGATTTGCCTGGCGATGTGTCCCGGTTGAGTCCAGACGCGATGTGTGACCAATTGTGGATCGAAGTCGGCCAAGTGCATCAACCATCCGAAATCTCTGCCAAGCGCCGGTGGATCGATAACGCATACTTGAGTCTTGCCTGGCGGCAAACTAGTTAGGGCCCGCAAGATCAAGTTCCGCACCGAGCACTGTGCCACTTCGCTTGCAGGATCGCCTGTCAGCGTAAGATATTTGTCCTCGATGGGCTCAAAGGTAACTGTTGCCATATGGGGTATAGGGCCGTTGGCGCGAACATCTTCGTGCAGCAAATCGTCTACAGCCAGCGATCCGATCGGAAAAATAGGTTGTTCCAATCGACATGGCCAATCTCGGTTAGACCAAGTGCTGTTGGTCCAAACAGGAAAATGCTGTTGGCACCATTGATTGCCCCGTTGCATGAATTGCAGCGCGGTACTGCTGGCTCGAAGTAGTCGTCGGGCGCCGCTGCGGTCAATGCGTTCGATGTGGGCGACGATTGAGGATTTGCTTTCCACAAACCTAGTTTCGACATCCGAGATAGTCTGTTCGTGTCGAGCCAAAAAATCGTGCTGGCGAGACTTGAATTGTTGGTCAGTTGAGGCAATCGACTGAGTAAGCTGGTCACTCGCAGAACGTTTTTCGGCTGTATGGCTTTGCGACAGTAATTCGAGCTGCTGTTTGACCTTCGAGTTGATTTCGGTGACTTGTTGTTCGCGCCATTTGACAACTTTTTCGATCTTGGCGTCGCGTTTGTCGGCCAATCGTTTGAGCTCGGCCTCGCTCTCCGCCATCGATAAACGCTTACCTTCTTCAATTACTTTGCGCGCAGTATTTAGTGAGGTTTGCAGTTTGGGAAACTCCGCCAGTGTAAAACGTCGCAACCAAGGATATGCGGCCAATTGGGCGCCACCAATCAATACAATCGCGAGCACACCTCCGATCGACAAGGCGACTGGCCAGTTAACGATTTGGAGCGCGCCGAGAACCCCGGTTATGGCAAAAGCGATGATCAAGCAAGCAAGCCAAAACCATATCGATCGAAGGGCTTGAGTTACGTGGTTGTTCGCCAGGTGCTGCAGATGGCCGGATGCCTCGTTGATAAATTGATGCGCCCTCTGAAGGCATTCCCTAGCAGTGCCGGGAAGTTCAGTTATCACTTTGTCAATCGCGGCCTGAGGAACATTGACTCCACGTTGCGCGAGCAATGCTTCACTCGATTGTTGAACGCCGAGGATCTCATTTGATTTTAATTCAAAGGCGTTCTTGAATTCGCGTAGCTGAGCAATCGGAGCATTTTTCGCCTGCATGAAACGTTTCTCAGCAGATCCAACTCTTTGCTTGGCCTCATTGTTGATTTGTTCGGCATGGACTCGTGCGGCGGCTCGTATCGCAGCTTCCTTGGCTGAATAGCCGTGGACAGCGTCGTACGCACGTTGCTCGCACTCACTCCAGCGCGCGTGCCTGGCCGAGTCCCACTCAGTAATCAACTGATTTAGCGATCGTTGGCCGGTTTCTTTAAGTGAAGCTAAATGCTGCTGATGCTGTTCGTCAAGCAACAGGATTTGCTGGCGCAGTTGCTCAACCTCCAGCGCGATTTTCTTGCTGCTGGAACTCATCCGTTCGCGCAGGCCACTTATCAGTTTTTGGAGCCGCTGGCGTCGAAGAAATCTCGGCGTCGATTCGATCATGAGTATCCGATGCGGTTCTAGTTGGCGGCAATCCGAAGCTGGTACAACGGCCAGGCCAATTCTCTGTTCTAGCGAGGTTCGCTGAGCTTTTTGGCAACGTCCTCAAACAATTCTACTGTACGAGTTATCTCAACCACCAACTGCTGCACCGTCGGACGAATCTCTTGCATATGCTCCTTCACAAACGCCTGCGCTTGCGAATCTTTCCACACTTGTTGAGTGTTTTCTACTTCCGTCAACAACTCGTCCGAAATCCGAGTCAGTCGTTGAGCAACACCGGGTAAATCGTGGCTGATGCGTTGCATGAGGCAATTCCAGAAGATGTTGAGCCAGATTCAGAATAGCAGACTCGCCCCGCGCTTGCCACGGAACAACCCCTACAGGCAATTTGATCAGTACGAATTTAGTCGTGGATTCAACTTTATTTGCGGTCGACGTCGTTTAAAGGGCTCAGACGATCCTGGGAGAACTAGGCTGAATTTTGAGCGACTAGTGCTCAATGAAAGTGTACAAGCTTTCTCACCCCCCGTTGAGAGGCGAGGTTGGTCGATTGTCGATTAGCTTCGCCTCTTTTTTTTGTACCTGAGATCAGCTTTTTGACTGTCACGGTGGGATACATAACAAGCTTGTCATCTTTCAGCAAGAGTGTCACTATCGGTCTGGCGGCTTTGCGGTGGAGGAATTCGGATTGTTGGTGACTGCTTGCTCGGCAATTTTTGGATCGAAGGTCTTCTTCTGTTCATATAGTTCCATAATGCTCTTGGCGAACGGTTTCTGCGAATCGCTCGACAACTCGATTATTTTTTCCTGCCAACCGATAGCTTTTTCAAATTGACCATCAGCGGCCAATGCAGCGCCCAGCGCAGTGAGGTCGTTAATGTCCTTATATTCGCTGAGTTCGCACGCGGCGGTCGCCGACTCAATCGCCTTTTTTGCATCGCGGATTGCAGCGTCGTCTGCGAGAGTAAGTAACCAGGCTTTGTTTTGATGGGCCAACCCGTATTTGGGCGCGAGTTTAATCGCCTGTTCAAAGTCCTCAAGCGCGTCCTTGAGCTTACTAAGGCGCTGAAGATTGTAACCGCGGTTGTTGTATGCCACAGCGGTTTGCGGCGACAGTTCGATAACCTTGCTAAAATCGGCGATTGCTGCCTCGTGGTTTCCCAATTGAAATTGGACAAAACCACGCCCCATCCAAGCAGCGACATCGGCAGGTGTCAGCTCGATTGCCTTGTCGTAATCAGTAATCGATTGTTGTAACTTGCCCGCAATCTTGTAGGCCACTGCTCGCTGTTGATAAAGCACGGCATTGGCAGGCTTCAGCTCGATCGCGCGCGTATAGTCGTCGAGTGCTTCGTTAACCTTTCCACTGGTCATGTAGACGCTGGCTCGGTTCAGAAACGAGGCATCGTCTTTGGGATTCTTCTCGATGGCAATTGAGTAATCACTGATCGCTCTGTCGTAATTTCGCATCGAGGCGTGGAACATGCCGCGACTGGCATACGCGTGTGGTGATTGGTAACCAATTTCGATGGCTTTGTCGAAGTCCGCCAGCGCTTCCTCAAATTTATTGAGCGCCCACCAAGCTCCCGCCCGCAACGTATAAAGTCTGCCGTCGTCTTTTTTGGCTGCGATCAAGTCGTTATAAACGTCGATCGATTCAGCGAGTTTTACGGCGTTGTTCTTGGCAACTGCGCCTTTGTGCCCATTGTATGTTTGAATCACATAAGAATCCGGACGTTCGGCCAGAACGGTTAACAGATCACCTTTCTCGATAACGTCGATCACCTTTTCACCAAGGGTCAGCTTCATTTCCAAGCGAGCCACCAATGGTTCAATTGTGGCGAGAGATTGTGGCTTTGGCTGAGCCCGAGCAGATGTGACGGAGATGCTTACCAAGAGGAAACCAGAAATTGCTGCGATCCTGAGTTTCAAGCACCAAAAATTGACAGCCATGTTTCTCTCAAAAAATCGTATCTCGGGCAAAGCTATCCGTCGCCTACGGATAATCGCTTACATCGGCAGCACCTTATTCTGGCGGTCACGTCAAGATTAGGCAAGTCGGAGGCGCTGTTCCATTTTGGTACTGTCAACACCCCGCTCGCCTAACATCTTTGGATGCCCGCGAGATTCAACGTGCGAATGGCCAAAGCCCGTATTGAAGAGCGACAAATTAGACGGTAGCCGCGGGTTCGTTGACTACCTCCGTGTACGCGTCGTCCGCCCCTTGGGTGCTCGCGGCTTCGGATTCCGTTTGCTGTGAACTTAGGATAAATTGTAGTGCCTTAATTTTCTCTTCGCGTTCCTGCAACTGAGCTTGCAGCCAGTTGATGGGCCCCACCACGTCTTGCCAATAATCGCTGTCGCGAAACGAAACTGGATCGGTATCAATATCGTCTTGCAGATTATGCAGATGGTTGCGCAATCGATAGATTGGTCCAACGAACTGATGACTGAGCCTGACGACGTCGAACAGGACCAATGGCATGAGCAGAAATACGCTTGGCAACCAAGGCCACACTTGACCGAAGAACTCCGACGCATGTTGGCCGAAATTTCCATCCGGATTGCGCCACCACTGGTCACATAGGACGGTCCCTCCCAGCAAAATTAAGCTCGCGACCCAGTAGATGACAATGCGTTCCAAGAGAATTCCTTGGACGTTTCGGTCAATCCAGATCCTTTGTCGCTGAGCCACGCCGAACTCCTAAATGGAAAACTGATCATTGAAGCCGGAGACTAGCCTCCGAACGTGTCGAAGCCAATCGCCCTGTCACAGCGCAGAAGAGATCGCACCAGCGGAGGCGTCGAGGCTGCCCTTCGTTTTACTCGCCAACAAAGATACTGCCGACATGCAAGTTATAACGATCAATGCCAGAATTACCGCATACTCGACTGCAGTTGGACCGTCATCTTCTCTGAAGAAGCGTCCGATTTTCGATATTCTCGACTCGGTATTCATGGCTCGTCTCACTGCAAATGAACTAGGCATGTCGCATTCTCGTAGAATATCGACCCTCGACCAAACTCTAGCTTGCGCAGTTACTCGTCCACTCGAGCGATTGTATTTTTGATTGTTAAGGGGAAGTTTGTCATGGTAATTGGTGTTACAATCCTCACAATCAACAACCCACCGCCTTCGCCAAGTGTTTCATTTACCGAGGAAAAAATCGAGCGTTCCCAATGATTGGACCAATACTTGGTCGTGAATGGCTGGTTAGCCCGCGACGAATGCGATTTTATGCACAGCGAGTTGTATTTGTTGCAGCGTTATTCAGTTTAGTTTGCACGATGTGGCTGCTGCTGGCAGGAATGCAGCAAATTCGGAATGTGGGCGATCTGTCGCGCTTCGGATCTTTGGCATTTCAGTTGGTCGCCCCCATGGAACTGGTGGTGGTGATGTTTTTGGCAGCCGTGGCAACTGCTTCGAGTGTATCCCAGGAAAAAGATCGACGGACATTGATATTGTTGTTGTTAACGAGGCTGACCAGCACTCAGATCGTGATGGGCAAGCATTTGGCAGCCATGTTAGGAATAGCAAATATTGTCGTGGCATCGCTGCCACTGTTATTGCTGATTTCGCTGATGGGGGGCGTTTCAATCCAACAAGTTTTTTCTGTCTTAGCGATCGTCCTGGTCACCGCGCTGGTGTGTGCCTCGCTTGGAACAGTGGTTGGATTCTGGCGAGAAAAGACCTTTCAAACTTTGGCGGTCACATTGCTGGCCATTACTGCTTGGTGCGTATTAGGGGAGGTTATCGCCAATGGCGTTTGGCCAATGCTCGCGCCCAGTTGGGCCGAAGCAATCAGTCCTTTTCGTGCAGTGTTGAACGTTTGTCAACCTTTGCCCAGCAACCATTGGCAAAATATTTCCGGCGGAGTTACAGCGGTCTATTCCGTCTTCGGATTTGGTCTATCGGCTGTGTTGTGCTCGATTGCGATTTCGCAATTGCGAGTGTGGAATCCGTCGCGTGAATTGCGCCTGCAAGCTCCCGAGTCGGACGACGCGGCTGACGCGACCGAGGCATTGGGCACTCGTAGCTGGAAAGTGCGCGCACCGCGGCCGATGTGGAAAAATCCAGTTTTGTGGCGCGAGATGCGTACTTGGGCATACGGTCGCAAACTACTGTTCATTCGATTGTCGTACGTAGTATTGTTCTTGCTTGCCGTTGGCTCGCTTTACTGGAGTGTCGCCAGTGGCGCAGCCCTACAGCGCAGTCGCTTGACGACGGAATTGATCCCAGTCGCGACCAAGATTCTCGCCCCGTTCTTTGTCGTTTCGCTGGTCATGCTGAACGCATTGGCGGTGAATTCGATCACTAACGAGCGCGATGGCCAAGCGCTCGACCTACTCTTAGTAACTCAGATTTCTCCATCCAGTTTCTTGTTGGGCAAGTTGCTGGGAGTCCTCTACGTTGCCAAAGAGATGGTGATGCTGCCACTGGTGTTGTGCATTTATCTGTGGTGGCAGGGAGGATTGAGTACGGAGAATCTCGTATTCACAGTCGCAGGGTTGTTAGTTTTGGATATTTTCGTGGCGATCCTGGGAATTCACTGCGGTATGAATTACGGACTGTCGCGAACGGCGATCGGCACGAGCCTGGGCACAGTATTTTTCCTGTTGCTGGGCGTGGTTGTGTGCATGATGATCATGATCAGTTTCCGAGGTTCTTTCTCGCGGCAGTTGCCTCCCTTCTTGGTCATTATCCTGGGCGGAGGAACAGGCCTGTTTGTGGCTCTAGGTAATCGCAACCCGAGTCCAGCAATCGCATTGGCCGCCTTCAGTCTCCCATTCTTGACATTTTTCTCCATTACCAGTTTCATACTGCGCAACCAGGAGCTGACGGTTTTCTCGGTGATTGTCACGGCATACGGATTTGCGAGTCTTGCCATGCTGATTCCAGCGCTCAGCGAGTTTGATTTCGCGATCGACCAATCGCGCGCCGCCGAAGACGAGAGTTAGTCGAGCATGCTCGAGCCATGGTCGGTTATTGCTGCATTTCTGCCTGGCATGCTTGTGCTGCTGGTGTTAAGCGCTTTTTTTGCGGCCAGCGAAGCAGGTTTGTTTTCACTCTCGTTGAGCGAACGTCGCCAACTTCACGGGGGTTCGACATCTGATCAAGTAGCCGCCACGCTGTTAAATCGTTCTGATCGCTTGCTGATGGGAATTCTGTTTTGGAACCTTACAGTCAACCTAGCTTACTTTGCAATCGCATCGCAAGTAACTCAGAAACTTGTCGACCTGCAGCAGCAGTCGCCAACCGCAATTTCACCCGAGCTATTCGATGTAGTAGCGATTGTCATCGTCGTGATCTTCGCCGAGTTCTTACCCAAATGCGTAGCGGTACTTAAGCCTCGCACGGTTGTGCGTGTGGTCTCAATCCCGCTGGCAATCGCGATCCGAGTCCTCGACAGCGTCATACCAGCTCTCAAGTTTGTCAACGAAGTTTCACGGCGCATTATTCTGCCTGGGTTTCGCCCCGAACCTTATTTAGAAACGGCGGACCTGGATCGCGCCGTCGTACTAACAACTGGGGACTCGTTGCTCTTGCAGCAGGAAAAAGAAGTTCTGCAGAATATTATCCAGCTCAGCGACATTCGTGTGGAGGAATGGATGCATCCGCGCTCGCAGTATCGTACTTTGCCGATCACTGCCGACGTTACAGGCATCGATGCCGAAATGGCTGCCAGTGGTTACTTGATGTTAACCGACAAGTTTGGTCGAGAGATAATTGCTGCTGTCGATCTGGCCGACAATCGACTTGGGCACGAAACGAACTTTGTTGCTCTTCGGCAGTCGGTCATCATTGTTCCATGGTGTACGAGTATTGCCGACGCGCTAAGTCGCCTTCACGAAACTCAACGAAAAGTCGCCTTGATCGTCAACGAGTTTGGCGAAACCATCGGCGTGTTGACTTTTGATGAGATGATCGATGCAGTATTCAAGCTGAACCCGACTCAGTCCCATCGCGAATGGTCCAGAGCGGACATTGTCCCGCAGGACGAGGATGTATGGTTGGCGACTGGGATGACCAGCCTCCGGCGACTGGAGCGAGTCGTTGGCCGAAAACTCTCCGTGGGCAGGAATTTGACTGTCATCGGTGCCATTCAAGAACGATTGAAACGGCTGGCTCAAGTCGGTGATCGCTGTTCAGTTGGTGATTTCGATATGCAGGTGGTGGAGGCCGCACGAGACGGCGAATCGTTAGTGCGCATCGCTTTGCGAAAGAACTCGCAGGAGCCACAATCATGATTTGGATCGTGGCTTTATTTATTGGTGGTTTATGTTTAAGCTCCTTTTTTAGCGGTAGTGAAACTGGATTCTACCGCGTGACTAAGATGCGGTTGCTGATCCACGCCAAGAGCGGCAGTTGGATGGGCAAAGTTATGTTATGGTTGGTGAACAACCCAAGTATTTACGTGGCAACTGCTCTGATCGGTAACAATATCGCGAACTTCTTGGTGGCTAAGAGCATGGTCATGTTCGGCCAACAATTTTTTCATGGGTCCGGTTGGGGCATCGAATTCCTGCTGCCCATTCTCATGACACCAATTCTGTTCGTGTACGGAGAACTATTACCCAAGTATCTATTCCACCAAGCACCCTACCGTCTATTGATGGCCACCGCTCCGCTAATATTCTTGGTAACCGCCATGCTGTTACCTATTTCACTGATCGTCGTTGTCATTGAAAGAACATGGAGGCGTTGGCTTGGGGTCGCGGCGATCGAAGTCCAACCTGCGCTTGAACGCCAGGAATTGCAACGCGTGCTGGCCGAAGGTCAGGAAGCTGGAGTTCTCAAGTCGATTCAGCGGGAACTTTCTCAGAATCTATTTGCATTCGGTGACCGACCGATTCGCCAATTTGCAATGCCCAACCGAGCCATACCTTGGGTGCGCCAAGGTGCGCTTCGCGACGAAATTCTCGCACAAGCTCGGCGCGGCAATCAATCCATCATCGGCGTCATGGACGGATCCCAACTTTCTCTAGTGGGCTATTATCGTGTGGCAGATGTGCTATCGTGCCGCGATGACATACCACCCCAAATGATCCAAGCAATCGAAGTTTCGGCGACTGTCTCTCACTTGCAGGTGCTAACACAGCTTGAAGACTTACATACGGAATTGGCGCAAATCGTCGATACGCGAGGCAGGGCGTTGGGGATTGTCACTCGCCGCCGGTTGTTGGCTATGATGCTGTCCGGCAGCGCTCCAGCGAACACAATATAATTCGCATCCAACGGAAAGATCGCCCAAGAAACAACTCAACAATCTCATCATTGAACCACTCAAGAGGTGTTCCATGCGCCGCAGTCTCGAATTACTCCTCAATACTGCGTTGTTTGTCATCGTGCTGGCCATGGCTACGCCAAGTCTTGCACAACCGTCCCGCGAAATCGATATTCTGATCCGTCACGGCCGAATCATCGACGGTACTGGAAACCCAGAATTCACCGGCGACGTAGCGGTCAACGGTGATAAGATTGTCATGGTCGGACGCCAATTAAACGTCAACGCGAAACGCGTTATCGACGCGAATGGCTTAATCGTCGCGCCGGGCTTTATCGATATTCATTCCCATTCAGATAACCTGTTGTTCGAAGACGGTTCTGCGCAGAGCAAGATCCGCCAGGGCGTGACAACCGAGGTGCTCGGCGAAGGCGAATCCGCCGGTCCCAACAAAGGCTCGCGACAATCCACTGCGAATACCTCCGATCGCAACGCACCCTGGCCAACTCTGGGCGCGTATTTCAGTGCTGTCGAGCGATCAGGAATTTCCGTAAATGTGGCTTCGTACGTGGGCCTAAATAATATCTGGCAATCAGCAATGGGGACGAGTTTCGATCGTCCATCGCCGGACCAGTTTGAGCAAATGAAACGGACATTGGACGAAGCTATGAACGACGGAGCTTTGGGCTTGTCCAGTTACCTGATGATGCCGCCAGGGTCGCTCGCCACGCTCGACGATTTGGTCGAACTGTGCAAAGTGGTTGCCAAACACGGCGGAATCTATTCGTCGCACATCCGCACCGAAGGAGTTGGCGTAGTCGATGCCGTCAAAGAGGCAATATCCGTGGGAGAGCGCGCCGGAGTGCCCGTCGATATTATTCACATGAAAATTGCAGATGAAAAATTGTGGGGACAAATGAGCCAGTTGGTGGCTTTGGTTTCAGAGGCACGCTCGCGGGGAGTCAATGTACAAGCCAACGTCTATCCGTACACTCGCGGCAACAACAATTTATCGAGCATTATTCCTCCGTGGGCTCATGAAGGAGGCTCAGCCAAAATGCTCGAGCGATTGCGAGATCCGGAGCAGCGCAAACGCATCAAGCAAGATGTGCTGCAAGGAGTCGATGGTTGGTACAATCATTACACTGCCGTCGGAGGCGATTGGTCGCGGATGCAAGTCGCCGCCGAGAATCGCTTTAAGGGATTGACGATGGATCGCGTGATGGCGCTGCGTACCGCCAGCAAGAACAACGTGGATTTGCTCGATGAGATGTTCGATTTCTTACTCGAAGAAGGAGGTTCGGTCAGTACTGTATTTGCGCATCACACCGAAGCAGATATGAATTTGGCACTCAGCCAATCATGGTGCTCGATCGGATCTGACGGCTCGGCATATGCCATCGAAGGACCATTGCGTCGCGGCAATCCCCATCCTCGCAGCTTCGGAACTTTTCCGCGCGTCCTGGGCGAGTACGTTCGCCAACGCAGTTTGTTGAGCCTTGAGGATGCAGTACGCAAAATGACATCGCTCAATGCAACGAAAATCGGCTTGATGGACCGCGGGATATTGCGCTCTCAAATGGCTGCTGACATCACGTTGTTCGACCCCGCCAAAGTCAAGGACCTCGCAACCTACACGGAACCTTTTCAATATAGCGAGGGCATTACTTATGTCTTAGTGAACGGAACCATTGTGCTCGATAAATCCAAACACACCGGCGCCACGCCAGGTCGAGCACTGAAGCGCTGACATTCAAAAACTGCACGAATTATCAATGCAATAACTTCGTTTCGTCGTTTTCCAAGCGGAATTTTGCATGATCAAACCAAGTACTTGCGCGTAAACGCACGTTTGACAATCATTTTCGTATGCGATGATGGGCGTGTATGCCAGGATTGACGCACTCGCTTGCGCATCGGGCTTGTATTCGCTGAGGCCTTGGTAAAATCCCATCTGCCGCTCGCCTCACTTAGTCAGGAAGTCCTGCTACCTCACCACTGGAGATGGAGCCTAGAGCGCGCCATATGTCCAAGCCAATGCTGTTGGAGATGAAATGAACTGAGCCGTCGCAATTCACGACTTGCACACCGCCAGTGTGACGACTGCGCGAGGCTACCGTTTCGTTATTGCCGTTTACCGGCACGCAAGGTTGGTTTGTGCGCGGTTGATTCTCAGCGGCAGGGCAACTCGAGACTCGCAACGAATCTGGTACGGGGCTGTTGGGTCCTACAAATGTGAATATCCAAGCTCCGCCTGGGAAGTCGTACCAGTAGGATCCGCGCATCGTTTGGGCCGGGTCCGACGACGCGCCTCGCAATTGCTCGCCCAGTGCCATCGAGTTGCTGGTGCCATCGGTAATCGAACCAAATTTGACAGGGCGGTAACCAAATGCAGCCGGTAGATGATTGGCCGCCAGCGTGCGAGTCGCGCCTTTGTTGACGTTGCCAAAAAAGGCGCCATAGTTTCCCTTGGCGGTCGTGTGCGGCTGGATGCCTGGGTGTGCGTAGACTTGCGAACCGGCTCCGTCGCTCGGACACATCATCGTGGAAATCGTCCGGGCAGTCAACGAATTGGGACCAGAAGAATTCAGATTGTTAAGATACATCGTGTCGTTCGAGCCAAGGGAAAAACTGAATTGGTTGTAGATCGCTGTTTGTTCGATGTAGGGATAGAAATGGATGCCCCACGTTAATCGCGGAAAACCAAACTCCGCGCCCAAGTTCGCTTGCAAAACTCCCAGCGGGAAAACTCGATGCGTGTCGTGATAATTGTGCATCGCCAAACCAAGTTGCTTGAGATTGTTCGAACACTGCATTCGCCGAGCCGCTTCGCGAGCGGCTTGAACCGCCGGCAACAACAGGCCTACCAACACGCCAATAATGGCGATCACTACAAGTAGCTCGACCAACGTAAATCCAAGTCGATTAGTTTTCATAAAAAGAAGCCTCCAGAGGGCCAATGAACAATAAGGACCGGGCCAGTATTATTTCGATGTCAGATCAAAATTGTGTGACATCTTGGATTCGGAAACTTCGACATCAATGCCCATAATATATTTATCGGGAATTTTATTCTTCTTTTCCGGATACTTGATGCCAAGTTCCACAACGGTTCCGCCCGTTTCCTTGAAGGCGTACAGATGTACCAAGTTCTTTCCCTGAGCCACTCCTTTGGCTAAGTACTTTCCGTTGCGTATCTCCGCTGATACTGCGTCTCCGGCGACCGTAGGTGTAAACGTAACGGTACCTTCTTCAATGGGGACTTTGTCTACCTGCACCGTCCCTTCAACATCGCTGACCGGATAGCCAACACCACCGCAACCTGCTATTGCCAGCAAGAGAAAAAGCTGCCAGAGCCTTGGTCTGTACACCACACAACTCCACACGTTAGAAATGGAAAGGATTGCAGTCGAGGTGATTCTAGCTTGTGACGTTGAATTGTCTAGCTTGCAATTGCTGCGTCTAACGAGGAATCTCGCTAAGCTCTGGGCACCTCTCTCTAGTTTGCCCGCAAAACACCTGGCTTCCGTCGATGCAGTATTCGCACAGTAGAAATGGTAACGACCACGAATCTGGTCGTAGCCATTTGAACGAGATCGGCAGTCTTATAGAAATACCGGGACTGTCTTATCGCTTGACCTCAATACCTTGCAGTATGCCGCCTTCGATAACCGTCGGATCGTTGATAGTCAACGACGGCAATTCGACCGGCTTCAGCGCCGCCAGCAGTTCGGCATGAGCTGATATGCGATACTCCTACTTGAAAATAGACAAAATGTCTTGTATATTCGCGTAGAGTGGACACAAAACGACGGTATACAAAGGAGAAAATGCATGATTCAAGCACTCGTGATAGTGATTGCTTTGGCTGGCCAGGTACAGCCTAACGCATCTATCTCTGGCAAGGATTTGGACGATTCAGAGCGACTTGTATTACAAAAATACTATCTCAAAACCGCCTCAGAATACTCCATCGATCTAGGCGCGAAACGTGACCGAAAGCTATCGCTACATCAGCAACCGATTCTAACGTACTTGAATGCGGTAACAGCTTACATGTCCTATGGCCAGTTGTTCGTTTGGACGCTGGATAACCGCCCCGAAGCAGTTGGCATTTTATGGTCCAGAAGATACGGTAACGACCGGTATGCAATCCACTCCTTCCATTCGTTGTCATTGGACCCCTTACGGGCTGAACGCAACGGTGCGGTCTTTTGGTCCCCAAAGGAAGCAGGAATTAAACCGATAGAAATCCCTGACGCACCCACGCCCGCCGAAAAGCCGCAACTACGCTTGGCGCAAATGCGCAGCCTGGCTCGCGAATTTGGATTTACTACTCATCAGGGCACAACGAGTCGAACACCACGGCTGATTCCACAACCGGTTTATCGATTCGTTAGTGACGATGGACCAGAGGATGGCGCGCTTTTCATGTGGGTCGATGACTGGGACCCCGAACTTTTAATGTTCATTGAAGTGCGCAAAACCAGCAGCGTTCCTAAATGGCATGTTGGATTTGCCCGACTATCGAATTTGACATTATCGGTCCAATATAAGGGAAAGTCGCTTTGGGAATTTACCCCAAACGTCGCTGAACCTCCCCTGGGAGGACCGAATCTACCCTATTATTCCGTACATAACGTTGAGAGAATTCCCATGCATGAGGATACGCCGAACTGATCGAATATGGCGGTACATTGATGTCAGCTTGACAATCAAGATAGCAAACAATCGCGCCAACGCTACAAGAATTCACACACAATGCGCATCAGTTGGTCTCCACCAGTGTCGGTTTCAACCGCGACGGCGGGCGGTTAGTGTTGGCGGGGCTGGAAGGCAACATGAATGTTGGAAACGTGATGAATCGGCAACGCACGTTCACCTTGCGGGCGCAAAGCGGCTCTGTTTGGGATTGAACTTTCGCCCGATGCCCAATCAACCGGAGATCTGGAGTACACGCCCTGCAATCAAGTGCAGCGACGGGCCATTGGCTAGCGGTTAGACGATTACATCAATTAGCACAGATTCACATTGTCTTCGCTGGGCTGAGTTTCGTCGTCCACTTATTCCAGTAGCGCTTCAAAAACATAAGCCTCTTCAGAGGAATTCGTGGGTGTACGGTGCTTGGGCTTGAAGAGGCGCCAAGCCGAAATGATCACGAGAACACTCCATGTTCCAGCCGGCCGATGAGATTCTCAACTTCGCGTGCCCCGATCTCAGTTTCCGCCAGTTGCAATGGCGTCTGACCACCTAAACCTTTGCTGGGCTTTTCAAGCCACTCCCGGGCGGCATCGACATCGCCATCAAAGAGGTCAACCGCTTGTTCGAACAGAAAACTTAGCCTCAACAGCCGCTCCGATTCAGCAGGATTCAATCTCCCTGTCTCTTTCCGCCGAGCCATAGTTCGCAGCGGAATGCCAGTCACCTTTGCGACGTCCGCCAGGCGCAAACCGCTCTTCTGTTGAAGACTTTCAAGGGCTTTGTAGGGCAAGCCTGTGGCGATTCGTTGTAGGACATTGAACAGATTATTAGACCGCAGACCAACAGTATATCCACGCACTGGCTGCTGGGATGTCTTCGACCGAGTCGCGCACAACGGATCTATTTCGCAAGTTGCCTTTAGCCCCGATTCCAAAGGCCGCTTCCTCGCGACAGCCATGACGAATGTAAAAGTCTGGGATTGGGCAACCAATTCGACCAAACCGCTTCACAATTGGCCCGGTTGCAGAGCCGGCACGTACGATTTAGCGTTCAGCCCGGATGAAAAAACTGCTGGCAACAGGAGGTCGCGATGGCCTCGTTCGATTCCATAGCCTCCAGTCCGGAAAAGAAGAATTCACTCTCAATGCACATCAGTTGGCGGTCACCAGTGTCGGCTTCAGCCGCGACGGCGCACGGTTAGCCTCGGCGGGGCTGGAAGGCGATATGCATGTTTGGAACGTGAAGAAACGGCAACGCCTATTCACGATGCACGGTCACAGCGGTAGCGTTTGGGATTTGGACTTTGCGCCAGGTGACAATCAACTCGTCTCAGCCGGCCACGATTTTCTGGTGCGCGTGTGGAATGCTACTGCCGGTCAAGAAGCGGCCCCACTTCCGATGCAGGCGCGTATGGCGTCGGTCCGGCGATTCGATTCGTGTGAGTCAAAGTCACGAAAAATTAACTTATCGCGAACTTTGTGTCTTTAGCGCAAATTGCTTACGGGGGAAGCGATGTAGATTTGGCTTGTCCAGCGCGAGCAACTCGAATTCGCTCGGGCTGGCTCGATGTACTTGCCATTGTTGTTGGCGCAATGGGGTTTTGAACGTTCAGTTATCGTTGCTTGCCGTGGAAAGCAAAAGCGATTGAGATAGCCTGCGGTAGACTTCGAGTGCAATATGGAAATTATGAATACCTACTGCGATCGGGTATGATAGTTCGTTAGACTCTATCCACAAAGTGGCGCGTCAAATGTTCTGGGATCACCGGACGCCATGACGATGAAATAGGAGAGCGTCCCCATGAGCTTGAGCGATATCGTTACTTGGTTGGTGGGTTTGGAATGGTCCAGGCTGGTTCCCGAGATCTTAGGGAAGGGGCTGGGTTTTTTGTTGGGTTTTGCGGTTAGCTGGTACTTCATTTTCCGAAAACGGATCAAGGATCTCCAAAAATTCCAGCACGGAGATTCTGACGATGTGCTGTTCCAAGTGCATTATTTGCTCGACGTAAACGCGGGCCAATTTCAACTGGTATTTCGCAACGTCACTACAAAATTGACGGTCAAGAATTTGTACGACAACCCGGCCGCGCGTGATTTGGCCAAGTCGCTAACCGATGGCACAACGTTGAACGATCCTATCCTGCCAACACACGGTACCTTGGGCTTTGAATTAGTAAACGACGCGGCCAACTACGTGTGCGGATCGCTGGCTACAACTCCTCACCCGAAGAGCGTTTGGTTGATGTGCATGACCTGTGAAGACCGTGCCGTCGTCCGACGTAGGTGTATTCGGTGTTTCTTGATTCGCCCAGGCGATCTCGAGAAATTCACCGATTGGAAATGGGCCAGCACCTACGTGCGACTGGAAAAACCGTGGCATTGGTTTCGAATTGTGGCATTACATCGGATCGCGCGCATGTGGTTGTCGGAAAATGTTCGGTTCTCGCGCATTGAACGGGACGACACAATGCCATTGGTCGACGATCATGCCGAGCACCGACGGATCGTCAAGCTCTCGCTGGGATTGTCCGAGACTGAACTGGCGGTGGCAGAACCCTATGCAGTCGACTGGTCGCAACATGCTGCGGCTCTCAGCACCTGGCAGGTTGAGTTGGAAAATTCAGAGCTTGCTTCTAGGTTATGAAATCGATTCTCCTGTCAATCGTAATCGACTTTTTTTCAGGTGGAGTCCCACTGGCTTTGTTGGGGTCATATTCGTGAACCCGACCGGGTTCAATGATCCGTAGTTTTCCCCTAACCGCGCCAGTCTAGAGTTGCGGCCCAACGTCGTGCGAATCGACAGCAGCACGGCTTTCGGGGCGGTACGACGACGAATCCTGCTAAGTCTGCAGGCGGAAATTGGATCGGGTTCGAGAAATCGAGAAATCTAGGTCGAGAGTTACCAGCGTGCGGCCGACCACTTTGCAGGTCACGTAAATCGACTTGTCAGCGGGCTGTTGTTAATTAGTGCGGCAGACTTGTGGATCGAATCAGGGCGAGATTCAAACTACCACGTCAGTTCTTGCGGCTGTCGCATCGAGTTACAGGGTACGATAGGGGGTTCCAACTTGAATTTCTGAGGCCGTTTGCTGGAAGGGGGAGAGGGGTTTTTCGAGGGTTTGCCAGTGGCTTCGTTTAATGGCGGCTCCTTGCAATAGTGGGCCTAGGCCGTACTCGCGGAGTTTGGTGTTGGATCGGATCAGGAGTTGAAGTTGAGTGGGGTCATCAAAACCGAGTTCGGCGGCGACATCGTCGAGTTCAAGGTCTCTTTGGTACGAGCGAGCCGTTGTGCCGACTGGCTCTGGGATGCTCTTAATGTCACCGTCGGCAGAGCTCTCGGTTTCGAGGAAAGGACTCATCGCTTCATTAACGGCTTGCACAAATCGTTGCTCGTCCTTTTCGAGTAACTTATCCATCTGTTCCCTGGTGGCAAACAGGCGGCGCGCTTTGACTTGCGCCTGTCCGCCGATCGCGAGGCCCTCGCGAACTGTATCTCGGAAGCGAATCGTGCCACGTTCGTGACAAGCCATACATGAGATTCCGTTGACGACCTCGGGCGTTCCGGAGGTCTCTTTCAAATCGCGAACGATCTCGATGGGTCCCTTATCGATACGATTTCCCTTCGCGTCAGTCAGGAGATATCCCTGAAGACCGTTTGGAAGGTTGAAAATCATCTCACCTCCCGCATGTTCAAAGACCTGATTCGGAAATGGGTTGTCTGCGAAACTCGGACCGAGAGGGAATTGGAAAAGGTTTCCTTTCGTTTCGCTCTTTTCAAAGTCGTAGCTTTTCCAATACGCTCCGTAAAGCGCGACGTGTCGATCAACAAGTCGATTGTGGCGGGACACTCCGCTCTCTGCAAAACCGGCTCTGGCGAGTTTGTCGCGAAGAAAGTCGGTCTCGGGATTAACTCGCAACGATTTTTCCAGGTCCCCAACAACCGTCGGCAGTCCCAGGATAGTATGATACAGCGGCGGACGCGAGGCGTTGTCGACGAACCAATCGACTCGCACGGCGGGAATCTTCGAGTTGGTCAGTTCATAAACCTGAGTCGCCAGTTCGCGAAACTCGTCGTCCATTGGAACAGTCTCGTGGGTTAATCCGTAGGGATACCGCTTGAGGATTTCGTTCCAGAGATTCTGTTCGTCCCAGCCGAGGTCACGAAGATCAACGACCAGAAGAATCTCCTCTTCACCCTGATCGACAATGCGAGGAACGACGATTTCCGGCTTCCAACTCAGGCTGTTGACCAGCTTGGCCAACGCGGCGCGAGCCAGACGCAGGTCAGAGTCATCCAAGTTCTTGCCCTGCCGCCCGATCCGCTTCTCGAACGAATTGTTATGCAAATTGGTCAGCGTGAAGTACCGTCGAAAACGACGATCTTCGCGGGCGGTCGCCATCAGGTCGTCCTTCATCCGGACGAAGACTTGCTTTTCGCTGACGTGCTTGCGAACGCCGGCCTTCGGAAACGGAGCCTCCGCTTCGATCCATTTTTTGAGGACGGTCAACTCCTCCGCAGTGGGCTTGGGGTTATCGCCGGGAGGCATGTCCTTGCGAACTCCGGCTCGTTGCCACATTAGGGATTTCTCCGGCTGACCCGATACAACGTACTTCAGGTCTTTGTCTTCCTCCGGAACCTTGTCGAGTAGGATGCTGCGACTAAGAACGTTGAAGCCTTCGACTTCGAACCGCTGTCCGTGGCATCGATAACAATATGTCTTCAGGATTTGATAGCCTTGAGCGGCCAAGTCACTCGCTTCGTCGGCTTTGGTCAAGGGTGTCATTGACGGAAGGCTCAGTCCCGTCATCGTCAGTAGCAGCAAGCGAGCAAACCAATTGCGTGGCATCGTAATCATGGCTTCCTCAAGATGGTATGAGTATTGTCCAGCATCCTATTCGAGAACGAATCGACTTGCAATTTCTTCCCGATCAATCTCCGTTTCCGACCAAAACGAACGCGGCCCAATAGTAAGGGTCGGCGAAGGGGCGGTCGCCGCTGGGAGCCCGGGCGTTCTCACCCAAGAATTCTTTGACCAGCTTGTCTGCCTCCGGCTTTGTGAGGTTACGCAGCCATTGCTTTGCCTCGCGCAATGCGTCGGCTTTGGGGAGCGGCTGGACGGGAGCGTAGGTCTTCCGGGAAACCGTGCGAGGCGAGTCAAACGAACCGAGGACATTTTCGTAAAGGCGTGACATCAGCAGTGCGGTCGCTGTGTCATCCACTTCCCACAGACTAGCAATAACACACCGAGTTCCGGCGTACAAAAAACCCCAAGTCAGCGCGACGAATCCGTCTCCAGAAGACATCTCGCCGCGCGCCGTCCGACAAGCGCTGAGCACAACCATCTCAGTCCCTTTGAGTTTCCCGCCCCATCCTTCCAGCAAGTTGGCCAGAGTGAGAAAGCCGTTGTCGTCGAGCGTCACCGTTGGAGGAGCGGCAAACGCCAGTGCAGATTCGTGAGCCTTGCGACCTCCCTCAGCCAACCCGTGTGTCGCGAGATGCAGAAAGCGCGGATGATCGACCGCCTTCATCAGGTTGGCCACTGTGGCTTGGTCACTCAGCAGCACGCGCGGAGCGGAACGGTCTGTCGATTTCGAAGGCCAGCGTGAGACGATCGCGTTGATTTCGGCACGGGTTCCCGGAAGAGGAGACAACTGACCGAAGCGGTTGAGTGCTCGTGTCCGTCCCAGTAGCGGAGCATCGATGGGGCCTGACGTTTCCATGTTTGTTGAGTCATTACCACGCGAGAACGTTGCATCGCCAAGAGCCACGAGATCCGTGCTATACGTCTGATCCGTTGGCTTGTTCCGATCGCCAAGCATGATCGTGGCCGATGAGCCGTATACGAACGACGGTGCGTCGTCCAGCAAAACCTTGTCACCATCGGCGTCGAGGAAGAGTGACTCTAACGGCAACCGATGCAAGGCTCCATCGGCAACGATGAAGACCTTTTCCGACTTGCTCAATATCTTACGAACCTTGTCTGGTACGACAGCCTTCGCCAGTTCATCGGGAGCGAAGAGCTCGATTGACGTGACCGAGTTGTTCGTGCCGGACGTCTCGCGGGAGATTTCCTCGAAGAACTCGGCAACGTTGGCGTTCAGAGATTCCTGAGTGACCGGCTTGCCGTCGGGCCACGCGAGGAAAAGCCCCTCAACATTTCCATCGGGAGTGACCGTCAACAGCACGCTCTCGCGCGGACCGATGTCATAGACCAACAGCGCTTCGCGCGGGCCAAGCTGGTTCGCAACCTCGTCGCTGGTGAGCGGCTTTCTGGTTTCGTCCTGTATGATAGTGCGCGCAATGTCAAACAGATCGCGGGCGGCCTGCCGGTCGGTGTCGCGCGCGGTATTGATCTCTGCCATCTGAGCCTGCATTGCTTGCGGATTCGTCGGAGCAATCGCTGGAGCAGCGACCTGGTTCAGAGTTTCGCGAGCCTTCCGTTGTTGGGTGCGCAACGTTTCGACGCGAGACTTCAGTGCCTCGTCGTTCCGTCTGCGAGCGGCTTTGCTGGCGAGTTCGGCTGGGTCACCACCACGCCGACTCGTCAGATCCAGCAGCGCTCGTCCTCGTCCCGCTTCGAGCGTATCGAACGCAATTCGAGGTCCAAACCGTCCGAATCCGATAGAATCCGCATAGCCTTCACCGGCTTCAAGCTGAATTCGTACCATCTGCGAATAGGGGTTGAATCGCGTCAACTCAGTAAAGAACTGCGAGCGAGACAGTTCATCACCTGCAATTTTGGAACGCTGTTGTTCGACGGATGCGATGCCGTGCTCGAGTACGATTGCGGCCTCTGCGAACCGGCCCGAACGACGCAGCGATTCGGCAAAAGTGACGGTCGGCTGCATCCCCGCCAGGTAGTTAACCATCGCCGCCCGACTTTCCAGGCGCATCGCACAAGCCCACCCGTCGTAGGCCATCGGTGTTGCTTCCGACAGCGAGCCACCGCGCATCATGATGACGTCAGAACATCCCGCGAGTGTTTTCGCATACTTACTATTGGATTGAATGGCCCAACGCGAAAACATCTCTGTCAGTGAAGCTCGAAATATTTTCTCTGCTTCCGTGAAATCCCCGCGTGCAATCTGGATGCGTGCCAGGTTTGCCAAGTCATCTCCATGCATTGAGTACAAATCTTCGCCCCGATATGCAGTGACAGGGCTCCACAGTTCCGGGTCTTCGATTTGCTTCTTCAACTCCCTTAGTTCAATGCACTCCCGATAGACCCGTTCTGCCTCATCGAACTTTCCCTGCTGTTCCAGCATTGCCCCCAACTGCGAGAGTAGTGTGAACAGTGCGTAAAGCTGAGGTGCCGTTCCTCCATATCTCTGATCGCGGGGAAGTTTCATCGTCTCCTTGATTTTCTGATGCTCCTTCTCCCACTTCGTACGCTCGATGGCAACCGATTCTGATACTTCGACGCCTCGTCGGCACTGCCGACGATTGATAGAACGACGGCCAGGCTCCTGCAAACCATCGAGTGCTGAAAGTCATCGCCGACTTTACGAGTCGTCGTCAAACGGTAGGCTTCACGAAGAACTCGTTCCGCGGCGGCATAATCACTTTTCAGCATCATGGCGGTGGCCGTGGACGTGAGTTCGGAAGCCGCATCGGCTTTCGTCGATCCTGCCTGTCCTACACCGGCGAAACTCAGGGAATCAATGGAAGTCGTTTGAAGCATCCCTTGAGTAGTTCCGCCGGTCCAGTTGCCGTTTCGTTTTATCAGAAAAGGAACCAGGTAGTTTGTTAAGCTCGGTCGGTAGGCCAATCCTGCTCGTAGAGCCAAGGGTACTTGTGACGCTGTCTCGTGATCGAGCGTCGCCAATTCGGCCATGTAGATTCGATGGACCCGTTGTTGGTCGTTAGGACTCAACGAACGAGAGACGTCGCGAGACAGAGCAAAAGCCCTCAGTGACGGTTCTCGTTGTCCCTGCTGTTCACAGGCTCGGCCCAAGTTTGCCAGGATCAGTACCCCATCGAGTGTGGCCAATTGATGATGCTTTTGCAGCAGGTTGACGGTGAATGCGAGCAGCTTTTGAGCGGCTCCATGATCGGCCCGATCCATTCGAACAAGAGCGAGGTTGCTGATTGCTCGCGCTGTCCATGGATGGGCGTCTCCCAGTATCTTGCGAACTCGGTCAATAACTTCGAGATGGAGCGATTCGACATCCTGGCCCGCTGCCCCGCGTAGAAGAAACGCCAACCAACTCGTGGCTGCGATGGAATCGGAGCAATCGTTTCCCAGATGGTCTCGCCGAACGGTGCGCTGATCGACTGCCAAGAGAAACGATTTCAATGAATCGTCCCGTTCTTGTAACAACGACAAGTTAGTCGCATCTGATTGAGTGATCTCCCAACGCGCGTTATCTTTCAGTGTGAGGATTCGTTCTAGAGTTTGTTTCAACAACGCGGACTCACGAGTTCGCCAGTGATTCTCTCCCAGGGCAATGCGGCACTTTTTCAGCAGTGAGTTCGCCGACTGATTCGCTTCGTCGTATTTGCCGGCAGCGCGCAGGTCCGCAATCGCCGATCGCAGCGATGACAGATCGGAACTCTCGTTCTTCAACGCGGCATCTTTCGCTCTGGCAAAATCATTTGCCAGTCGCTGGAAGAACTCATCCCAATCTGGAATGGGAGGAAGTTGGACGAGCAGTTGCTCCGTACCCGGCTCGCGTCGAGTGGAGATGTCTCGATCCTCATGTGCGTTGGACAAGTACGTCTCATATCCGGTTCGTTCATACATGTGGGACACGTCGGGCACGTTGAGATCGAATGTGACGCGGCGATGCAATCCTTGTTTGATGGGAGTCGTGCCGTACAGCATTCCGGCAGCATCGTGAGAAAGGTCAAACCGAGGTAAATTGCGTTGAAAGTTTTGAAGCCACCAAGCCGAATCATACGTGATCGGATTGAATCGGCCTCGCGAAGCCTCATAACGGTTTTGCTTTACGACGTCGTCGTAATTCAAGTATCCGTCCCACTTCTGCCCACCGGCTTCAATGGTCACATGGTATCTGGGTAAATCAGGTCCGAATTCGTAGCTCACTCGCCGCACTTTCAACGACGTTCCGTGCGGGATCAAGTAGTCATCGCCCTTGTTGTAGTCACCCTTCGTGAGACGCAACGGTCTTCCGTCCGGCTGGTACAACGGTGCTCCGTCTTTCTGTCCAAATAGACTGGCTTTTCTTGACACGATGACAGTGTCGCCTGCTTTGATCTCCAACTCGTCGCGGCGATTGAAGACAAAGGGGCGATCCCACGGTTCCAATTCGATCTGCGGGCGGCCTCGGTTTGGAAGCTGCGATGCGGCCGGAGCGGGACTGGTCATCGAGGCGATTGTCACGTCCTGTATGCTCACCCAACCGGATCGCTGTTGGCCGCCGAGCTTCACCGTCGCCTGCAACCACACGCCGCTGATCTTCTCGACTGTGAATTGAGTTCCTTTCGGCAGCGTGCCGACTTGGTTTTGTCCGGCCATCAACTTGGTGGCGGCCGCATTCACGGTTACCTTGTCACCAACCTGGATCGCTGGCGGCTGAGCGAGCGCCGAAAGTCCAAATCCGATCCACAACACACAACCTGCAAACATCCACGTCGGCTTCATAAGGCTGGCTCCGTCAAGGTGTCGTTGGTTTGGTGTAGCGGCAACTGATGGCGGCGCGTGTGCGGCCGATAACTCGCTGGATTTCTTTGTATTTGGCGGCGATTTCCGGGCCTCGTCCGGTGGCGTTGTCGCCTCGACGAGTCTCATCGGGTGGAGCCAATCCATCGACTGGCCAAGCAGCGCTGACACTGCAAGTGATCGTGCCTAGGTCAGACGTCTGCTTCAGTTCCGCAGCGGCGCTCTTGGCGTATTCGGTCACGAGGAACGAATCGGAAACCTCGTTCGTGCGATGCCAGCCGTAGATGGTCCCAGTCGATTTCGCGCCGATGATCACGTAGCCCAACTGCCGGTAGGAAGCATTTTGGCTGAACGAAAACATGCTTAAGCCATCGATCGTCAGCGTGACGGCAGCATCGTAGGGAGAGTCGTTATGGAACAGCACGGCATAGGTTTCGTCAGGCTTGATCGGCACATAGGCAAGGCCCTCGTCATCGGTCGCACCGCGCGGCAACCAATCGCTGCCGGACTTGACCAACACTTCTACGGCATACGGGCTGCTGGTACTGGTGGCGATTCTCGACTGCGCAATCGAGGCTTTCGGCTGGTCGATGCTCTCGCGAATCTTCTGCCGTCGATCGCGAGGACTGTCATCGGGCGGCAGATCCACCGTGATGCCGAACATCGACGCAACGGTGATGTCGTTTGAGAAGCCTTTCTCAAATTCGTAGACCACATTGCCGCTGGCATCGAGGACTCGACCTTTCAGTAGCGCGGCGGGACCACGGTTCTTTTCGCTGACGACCGCCAGGTAATCTCCTTTGATTTCGAGGGAAGCCCGTTTGTTAACCATGATCCCCAGCTTGGTCAGCTCTTCGGAAAGAGCCTTTGCAATCGATGGACCTGAACTTGATGGCATTCTCGACGGACCGGAAAATTGTCCCACTGCAATCCGGTTCTCGTTCTTTTGCTCCAAAACGCTAGCGATGTTTTTGGCGACATCGACGAGTTCCTTTTGAATCTCGGTCGAAGCCCGTGCGTCACCTTGAATTGAAACGAACAAAACCAACGTGGCCGTAAGACCAAAATGCGGAGTCAGTCGTGATACGAGTTTCATAAAAAGGCTCCTTAAATTCAGTGGTTATCCGGTTTGGAGTAGCGGACGGTAATGACGGCGCGCGTCTGACCGAACTCGCGCGGGGCGGTATCTTCCTTGACTTGCTGAGTATCTCGTTCACCTTGACCAATGCCGAGAACCACCGCATGCGTGGCGGTTTCATCGGCAGGTGGCCGCTCCGATTGTCGCCAAGTTGCCTGAACTGAAGCGGTGATCGTTCCGAGTCCACTGGCACTACCAAGCTTTGCGGCGGCGCTTTCGGCGAAGTCGGTGACCAGGAACTTGTCTACGTAGTCATTCGTGCGATGCCAACCCTTCAGGGTGAAAGAATGACTGCGAGAGACGATCCACCTTCGGTACTTCGCTTCGCCGCGCCGTGGTCCCTGTGTTTCTCGAACATCGCTGAACGAGTACGAATTGACTCCGTCGAGCATGAAAACCACTGAGACATCGTAGGGAGCTTTGTTCGTGAATTGAATTTGGAAACTTTCCCCTTTGTCCAAATGGACGAATGGCTGGCCATCTTCGAGCTTTATTGGGCGAGGCCGACCTTCGACGAGAATCTCCATGTGGAATGGGCTTTCTCGGCTTGCAGCTACGCCTGTTCCATTCGCCATCAAAGCGACCGTTGGTTTCTCGAAACTGTCGATGACTGACTCGGAGCCACCGGAGAAGCCATCTTTGTTTTTTTGTTTGAGATCAACGGTTGCTCCCAAAACTTCGGCGAGCGCACGTGCTCCCCCGATGTCTCCGATTCCTCCGTAGGCGTCGATGGTCAGCGTCCCCTTGGCGATTCTTGTCTTGTCGATGATGGGCTGACCGTTATCTTCGACACCGACTTTGACGGCGACTTCGACATTCAACTCGGTCAACACCTGACCGTTCTTGTCCACAAGCGAGGCCAAAAGTTGCAAATGAGGCGGCCCCTTCTGCGCTCCGGCGAATGCGGCTTGATCTTCTTGAACGAGATACTTTCCCTGGATGCCGATACTGGCTCCGATCTTCTTTTCACGAATGCCGACTTTCGCGAACTCTTCCGCAAGCACTTTGCGTATCCCTGGGCCCGCCGCAGACGCGAAGGACGGCGGGCCGGTGAACTCGCCAATTGAGATCGAGTCCGAACCGCGATCCTGCAAGACCTGCGAAACCGCTTTGGCGATCCTGGCAAGAGGTTCGCGCAGGTTTTCGTTGCCACGCCCAGTCACAGGCGTCAGTGCTGAGGTTACCAAGAAGATCAGCGTGAAATGATTCGTTCGCATGATAATAGGTTCCTCAACTGGAATGACTCGATTTCAACGTAGCGTGGGACTTGAGATCCTCGACACACGCTACGAATGTCCGTACTTGGCATTTTCGGCAAGCACTATGGTGCTGGAAACGAAGGAGCGTCTTCTGGCGGCAAGTCGAGCGTGGCTCCTTCTTTCGGATCGGAGTCTGGAATCGCGGGCATCTTGCCTGGAGGCGGGAACGCAGATTCCGGAATTTTTTCCAAATCCTGCTGCCGGTCTTCCATCTTCAGTAGCGAGTACTGCGGCTTGCCAGCGTTCTCGATCGGGCAGCGGCCCCAATATTTCTGTGTCTTAGGGTTGTAGTAGTAATAATGCTTCGGTTTTTTCGAAAAGTAATGGACTTCGTGAGTGCGATAGCCAGCGTAATCGGGAGTCGGCTTCGCGTAATACTTGCGGATGTGGAAATCTCCACGAGAAGGCGGCGCTTTTTGCCAATCCGAGTAGTACTGGCGCGGTGCGTAGTTCTGAGCCATCGCGGGTTGAGTTGCCGCAACTCCCAGAAATAATCCTAAGGCGAGGCCACTCAGTACCAGGTTCGGTAGCGTTCGAGACATTGAATTTCTCCTTGAATCGGAAGACCATACGAGAACGGTCAGTTGAGCCGCCACGTCACTTTCGCATCGAAAGCAACTCGCGGAGGCTTCTACTAAAGACAACGAAACAGATGCGAATTTCTTCCCAAGAATCTTTGGGCGAAGGAAATGACACTAATAAATAAACGACTCGATCTGGGCCGCTTATCATAACAGACAACATGGTATTCATAAGAAACAGGCTACGGTATCAACCAATTGTTTGAGCGCGGTCACGGATTGCCATGATGAGTTTGCTAATGGTCTCATCAGCAGCGGCACGAACGGAGGAAATGTCTTCGCCGGATTCTATGGCAATGAGGTGTGCATCCAGTTTCGCGGCCCAGGCTCGGCAGCGTTCTACGAGCCAATCGCGGTCTGGCTGAGCGAGCGCGGTATGTTCCGTAAGAATGAGCGTCGAGCAGCCCTGACGAAATTGTGCGATGCGTCGAGCAAGATCCGAGGCATTCTCCGGCCGCTTCTTAAACCAGTCCTGAGCCGCATTGGCTAATTGTTCAAGGTACTGGCGAGGCGGCAATTGGACAGCCAGAACGCCGGGTTTTTCCCAACCCCAGCCCGGTGCCGAAGCAGGAACCAACCGGTCTCGCACTGAAAACGCAATCAGCAACAAGGCTGCCACTGAAAGGACCGCAGCGATCGTCGCTTGGCCAAACCAATTGCCGCGAATGGCTGGAGAAACAGGAGCCGAGGCTGGCGGCAACATCACTGTTTCAAGCAGCTTCCATTGCGACGCCAGTGTGATTTCCTCTTCGCGGCTCAATGGAAGTTGCAGCCAGTACTCACTTCCGCGCAGCACGACTTCGTTCTGAAGCGACAGCAACAGTTGCGGATGCTCTAGCAACTGCCGCAACTGTTTTTCGTCCAAGGCCGCCAGACCCTTCTGTAACACGCTGTCCATACTCTCACCGAGAGCCTGATCCAATGACAGTTCGTACGCGCGCGTGCCGTGTACAACCTGCAGTTCCGCGACGAGATCGCCAAGCTGCAGTCCCAACAGGTGGGACTCCAGCCAGTCGACTTGTTCGCACCGATCTTTTGGGATGTCGAGAGAAATTGGGGTCATGCCAGTTTGCCTTGCATGCAATTCGCGAGAGCTTGCTTGGCGCGGTGAAATCGAGTCATCGCAGTGTTGCTGGGAATTCCGAGTTCGAGACTGATCTCTTCGTGGCTTCTTCCCGACAGTCGAAGCTTCACGACTAGCTGCCGTTCCTGATCGAGTCCCCCAAAACACTCGCGGAAGGCCAAAAGCCGACTCTCGTTGATTTCAGTGTCAGCGGCTATGCGTTCCGCCGGGTCAATCTCTTCCGAAAGCGACTGCGTTCGTCGTTTGCGAGACTCGTCGATCACCCGGTTACGAGCAATCTCGTACAGCCATGATCGGAATTGCCCCCCTTTGAACGACGTCGGCAATACGCGCCACACGCGATGCCAGACATCCTGAGAAAGGTCCTGAGCTGCGTCGGCGTTGCGGGTTCGAGCCGCAATGAAGGCCAAAATCAATCGGCCATAGCGAGAGTGCAGGTGTGCAAATGCTACATGAGCCGACTCAGAAGGTGGCGGGGGATTGGCTCCCTCCGCCACTCTTTTGGCCAGCTCTTCATCGGTCGCGGAAGGATCAAACTCGGCAATGCTCATGGCAATAGTATATTCCATGTCACCCGGGCATTGAAGTCACCGTCGTTAGTAGCAGACCTTAACTACCTTTTTCACGGGAATTTTGACCGTGACATAGCTGACAACTTTCGCTTCGTAGGGCCGACCACAGTGATCGTACTTCGTCACCCAATCGACGACCGGCTGAGTCTGCAGCTTTCAAACGATGACGGTCTTGTAGTAACAAGTTGGTGTCGTACAGTGATCCGCCGAAGCACTCGATGTACCAACCAGAGTGATCGCTCCAGCAACCAGCATTCCACAGACTGCTTTCTTGAGAAGATTGGTGATGTTCATGATTTCCTCTTTCGACGCTTGCTTGGTGATGTTCGAGGCGTCAGGCGAGCGAAGCGTGATAGCTTCCTGTGATTCTCGTTTCTTTGCCTCACACTCAAGGAAACGAACCAGTCGTGAATTCCTTCCCAAAAATCTCTTCTTGACTCGAAATACTTGCTGACGAGCACAGCAACGCCTCTCAAATCCTATAGTTTCCTGTGAAAAACCTGCCTCGCCAAAGCACTCCTACCTTTTAGTTCGGCCAAAAACAGTCCATCTACGGGGAACTGGATTTTCCAGCGGTTGGACTGAGTCTTGCGGAATACATAAGCATTAGATGGATCGCAGCCTAGCTACCTACCTACCTAGGATTCGCAAACATTCTTCGATGATTCTAATGCGGAGATGAACGACCGAGGGTATGGGCAAAGATCCTGAGTGGGCCTAGTACATTCCCTTGCATGGAATCGCCTAGCCTCGCTGGCCCGCTATTGTTCTGCCAATGCTGGTGGGAAAGCTGAAGACGAAATCAACTGCGCTTACGAGGCCTTGCTTGATGGACGCAATAGTACGAAGAAGGCAGGGACCAATAACGATCGAATGATCAGTGTGTCGAGCATTACTCCTAGGGACAAGGCAAACCCTAACTCAGTAATGCCACTGAGCACAGGAGCATCGTAGGTAAGACTCAACTGTGGCCACAAGTGCGTTACCCAGTGAATGATGGCTGGACTAACCATGGCAATAAAGGTGCCTGCCATCACGAATCCGCAACTGGTAATAATGCCACCGGTCATCACCATCGCTTGTCGAACGCCAGCCAGTGTTCCCAGCCGTCGCTCCTCTTCACGAATACGAGTCGTCAAATACACGTTGTAGTCTTGTCCCACGGCAACCAAAATTACGAACAGAAAAAGCGGGACTTTCCAGTCGAGTCCTGAATAATCGCCGCCGTGTAAGATCGAGAAGAAGAAATAGGTTAGTCCCAATGTTGAAAAGTAACTAAACAGAACCGTCAAGATCAAGTAAGTGGAAACGAGTAGCTCACCGAGCAAAACGATCAAGACGGCCCAAACGACAAGCGTAACCAAAACTTGAATTCTTCGCTGATCGGCTTGAGTGACCATGCGCAGATCTGTAATGCCGACCGTGGTTCCGGCAGCCGCAATGGTGGCTGATTTCCAAGGCGAACCATCGCGCTTCGTTTCCACGTCCAGCAATTTCAAGACTCTCGCCAATGTACTGGCGGCATCGAGCGAGAATGGATTGTCGGTCAGGATCAAATCGAACTTCGCCAAGCGTTTGCCGAGATCTTCGACGGTACTAATATATTGATCTCGAGCAATGCGATGCGTCTGCAAAACGCGCCGCCGCCAGGCATCTTTATCAAACAATCCCATGCGTCGCCCGGGTGGATAATCACCCAAGGGGTCGGAGACGTTGCGGACTGAATTCACGCCAGAGGTATAAAGAGACTTGGATATTTCTAAACATGCGTTCAGCAATTGCTGGTCGGAATCGAACGGTTGCTCGCGAATCATCAAGATCGTAACAGGACTGCTGTCCGACGTTGGGAAGAACTGCGAAATTAAATGAGCTCCCCGCCGGCTCGGTGCATCCTCGGAAAGTTCGGCTGGCAAATCGTAGGTCACTCGATCCATACAAATCGCTCCGTACGTTGCCGGAATGCCCAACAACAAGATCGTCAATACCAGCGTTAATGCTGGCCGAGCGACTACGATTTCACCTACCTTATCCCACAGTTTGTACCAAATCGAAGTCGTCATTCTCGACGGTTCACCCTTGAGCCTAGTGTGTCCGAATTTCGAGGGCCAAAATGCCACTAACCCAAACCCACTTAGCAGCGCCGGCGTGAAACTGAGGCAAGCGACCAGCGTGACCGCTAGAGAGATTGCGATCACTGGCCCGCTATATTGAAACTTCTCAAAGCTGGAAAACCACATGACCGCCAACCCGAGTATCGTCGTCATTGCGCTGGCAACCAAGGCATTGTGGACGCTGCTCCAACTCCGTGCGATGGCTCGGTAAAGCTGACTACGAGAACGAATTGACTGTTCCACAAAAGCTTCGCGACATCGAGCAATGAGAAACAAACAGAAATCGGTACCGGAGCCAAACAGCAGTACCACCACAAAAATTCGCGTCGTCGTAAATACTCCTAAGCCGACACTTCCTGGAACATTGGGGTCGCGAGCAAGCAATGCGACAATTGCAGTCGCCACGACTAAACTCAAACCAATGGTAGCAAGCGGAATGGCGACTAAAAATGGACCACGGTAGGCAACCGCCAAAATCAACAGCACCAAAAAGATGGAAACTCCTTCGGTCAGCCTGACACTTCCCGCCGAGGCGCGCAGCATGTCTGCACCCAACGCGGCAGAGCCACTGACTTCGATCATCAAATCAGGCGTCAATTGGCCTGAAAAATCCTTGCGAATTCCATCGATAGTCTGTTCCAATCCCTCGAGCACATCAATATTTCCCACCGCAGAGAATTCGTTGCCAAGCTGAATCGCGATCAGTCGCGCGTTAAGGTGCTCACTGCCCAGCTTATGCCCCAAAATGGAATCGCGCCATGTCCAAACGTCCTGCACCGCTTTGGCCCAGTCCGGTGGTTCGCGCGAGATGGACGGAACCGATTGGACACGAAGCTGGTCGAGCACCTCTACATCCTGGGCAACTTCAATTGCCCTCCCAAGTGCAAGATTGAGTCTCTGCCGAAGTTCATAGGCGGCGGTCAGCCGACTGACGGCTCGCGTGGGTTGAGCGCTTTCCAGATAGGTTGCCAGTTCCTGATCGATCTCTATCGATTGATTGACGTTGTCGCGCATGGTCTCAATCAGAGTCTGCGTTCCTCGCGGCAGCTCAGCTTCATTGACCGGTGTATCGCTGACCCCAGGCAGTTCTTTGGCGATACTTGTCCATGCGAAATGCGCGGCGTAGAAATGCAGCCGGCGAGCTAATTCCATACCCACTGCCAAGTCGCTAGTGGCAAGTGGCTGATGTTGGTTCGCGATCACTACCACCATCTGGCTGCGCACGCGCGATCCTGGAAATGCTTGATCGAGCGTTTTTTGCCCTACAGCGCTAGCAACTGTAGGAGGAAGAAAGGAAAGGTCACCGTCGGCAGCAATGGAATCCCAGTCGGGTGCGATACCATACAGAAACGCGGCCAGTGCCAGCCAACCTACGATGACCGCAGGCCAGTAGCGAGTTACCAACCTGCTGCCGACAATCTTGTACCAATTCACTGCTGCCGGACCTCGGGAGGCGGATCGACGAATTCTGGCTTAACAAGCTTGGAAATCATTCCCGATTCAAATCCTCGCCGCAGCAACAATTCCACGGACGCTCGGCCCTTGGCACCAAAATCCAAAGTCCAATCGTTGACATACATGCCGACAAAGGTATCCGCTTTGTTGCGATCCAGTCCCCTGCCGAACCCTAATGCATAGTCCAGCGCAGCGGATCGATGATTCAGCCCATAGTAAATGCTCTGATACAACAATCGGTTGACATCACTAATCGCTTCGGTACCGATGTCCTTGCGAATCGCATTGGCACCAAGAGGCAGCGGGAGACCGGTTTCCTTAGTCCACCACTTGCCAAGGTCGGTGAGCAAGTGCAACTGCTGCTCGTGGTAAGTCAACTGCCCTTCATGAATCACCAACCCGGCTCCAACCGGCTGGCTACCGAAGAAACCGGACTGTACGACTTCCAAGGTCTGATCGAAGGGTACAACCACATAATTACATCGCTGACCAAACCAAAGATTTAGCGCCAAGAATGCAGTCGTCAAAGTGCCAGGCACTGCAATGGTTTGGCTGAGCAATTGTTCGCGCGACATGGGCTGGCGAGCAACCAACATCGGTCCATAATTATCTCCCATGCTGGCGCCGCACGAACAAATGATGTACTTGTCCGCTAAGTACGCATACGCATGCAAACTGAGCGCTGTCAACTCCAGCTCGCCACTAAATGCCCGCCGATTCAACGTTTCAATGTCAACCAGCTCATGGGAAAAAATATATCGGCCCGTATCGATGCGGTCTTTGCTGAGAGCATAAAACATGAAAGCGTCGTCAGCATCCGGACTGTGACCCACCCGGATGCGGATTTTTTGCGTGCTCAATACAGGATGAATTGCGGTATCTTCGTTAGACATTCGATTCTCCTCCTCTAGATTCCCGCAATTACTTCAACTGGATAACAAGCCGCAGTTTCTCGACCTTCGGAATCTTCGATCCAACAAATGCGTTCGAACTATATCATCAAACGCGAATCCACCGACGGCGAATAAGACCTTGCGAGCTGACGAAGAGCTTTATACACACTTTAATCCGGCGAGTCGCCACCCCTTTGCAATCAGGGGGAGATACGTTCTATAGACTCTGGCCCGTCGAATCTTGCATGATTCACACGCATATCGACCGGATAGGCCTCAAGGAAGTCGTCGGGCGCCGATTTCAGCAAGCTCTGAATTCTTGTAGAAGGCAGTGTAGGATCAAGCCAATCTCTAAGATCGTTGCCCAATAGCATGACGGGCATGCGATCATGAACAGGGCTAACTCCAAGTGACGCGTCGGTCGTAATCAAGGCGCAGGTTCTGATTGTTTCTTTCGTAGCTTTGGTGTTAGTTTCCCACAACCCCGCCATAACAAATAACGACTTGTCAGGCCGGTGAATCCAGTAGGGTTGCTTGCGATTTTCCACCTGCTTCCACTCGTAATATCCGTCCGCAATAACGGCACACCGGCGCTCGGCAAGCGGTTTACGAAATGACGGTTTCTCAGCTACAGTTTCCGCGCGAGCGTTAATCATTCGACTACCGATTGTCACATCAGTAGCCCACGATGGAACCAGCCCCCAACGAAAATACTGAGCCAAGAAACCACCGGTTGCGGCATCTTGAACAAGCGCGATAATCGACTGCGTCGGAGCAATGTTGTAGCGAGCGCGCCAATCGGTTACCGCAGAACTGTCGATGATCGGCAACAGCAGTTGTCCCCACTGGTCCGGCGCCGTTTTCAAAGTGAATCGTCCACACATATGAAGCATTCAAACTCGACAGAAGAACCTATTGTTGAGATAACCACTATCTTTGGGAAATGAGCAGGATGCGCTGCAGCTCGCTCGAAAGCTGGTTGAATCCAAACTGGCCGGCTGTGTGCAAATTGCCGGACCACTGCTCAGCGTCTACCGATGGAAAGGGACCATCTGCGAAGATCGCGAGTGGTGCTGTACGATCAAAACACTCTCTAGCTTAATCGCAATACCGTTCAACGAACGTGGGATAAGCTTCCAGCTTGTCAATATCTTGTGCAAGCAATGGCGAAACTCCGCTACAGGTTGACAAGCTGGAAGCGCTGGAAGCTTATCCCACGTTCGTTGAACGGTATTGAGCTTAATCGATCCGGTAAAAGAATTCATGCGCACTCAACATGCCTGTGAAACACCCCAGGTCTTGATCAATCAAGTGGATGGCAGCAGCGACAAATACAATCATGGTTTCGCGCGCAAATCGAAGTCCAACGACCTGGCGATTAGGCGAGTAATTCGCGAATGATAGCACCCTCGTCTAGGATAGGCCGCGGGCGATCTTGAAAGTCTGCCGTAAAATCTTCGTGGTTAATGCCCATCAAATGGTAAATTGTGGCGGCGACATCCCACGGTCCATAGGGGCGAGTCAAAGGACGTGAGGCCGTTCGATCCGTTTGGCCGACGACCTGCCCAGTTTTAATTCCCGCGCCTGCAAAGAACAATGAACCCGCGCGCCCCCAGTGATCTCGGCCACCTAGTTTGTTGATCGTCGGAGTGCGCCCAAACTCAGTTACAAATACCACGAGAGTTGTCTCTAGCAATCCGCGACTGCTGAGGTCACTAATCAATGCCGCAAACGCGCGGTCCATGCCGGCCAGATGGTAGCCGCGAAATACCATCTGCTGAATCGGCGGGTGGTTCTGCACTGGCGCATTGTGATTGTCCCAGATATTTCCGTAGTCGGGATCGTAGCCGTAGTCGACCATAACAAACCGCGCTCCCGCTTCGACCAATCGCCTGGCAGTCAGACAGCGACCGCCGATCTTTGTGCGACCATAATTTTCGCGTACGCTTGACGGTTCATCACCCACTTCAAACGCTTGTCGAACTTCAGGTGTATGCAACAATCGCAAGCCATTCTGAAACTGCGCCTCGGCAGCTTGAAACTGATCCTGCCTTTCCACCGTTCGCAGGGCTTGATCAAAGGCATCGCGCAGAGCTTGCCGATTACTTAATCGACTAAGCGAAACATCTGGCGACAACGACAGCGACTGAGGGCGCAGTTCCTCTTCGTACTTTGCAGGCGGATCATACAATTTTTCGCCAACAGAAAAATCAGGTTGCTCAGGCAAGCCACCCAAGCAATACGGCGCGTACTTGCTGCCCAGCCAGCCACCGACAAACAAATTATGCGGAGGTGGCCCCGGACGCGTTACTCCCGGTACTGCGATATATCCGGGCAATCCACTCCGCGGTCCGTGAGTGCGCCAAACGACGCTGCCGATATTTGGCTCGCTAAACAACTGCAGCCGATTGATCCGCCGGCCCGATAGCGTATAAACTTGGCTCAGTAAATGATCGTCACTGTCGTGCGAAAAACTGCGCAGCACAGCCAACTTGTCAGTAACGCTCGCCAATTTGGGCAGAGTTTCGCAAAAGCGGATTCCGGGGACATTGGTAGCGATGTCCTCCAACGAGCCACGAACTTCGCTCGGTGCCTGTGGCTTGGGATCGAACGAGTCGATATGCGTAACGCCGCCGCCCATCCACAAAAAGATGACCGACTTTGCTTTTCCCGGCCCCGATCGATCGACCGTACCGATTGAGCCAGCAGCATGCAATCGGCAAGATTGCGGAATCAATGTTGCGGCAACACTAATTCCACCAACTCGCAACACATCGCGTTGGGCAAGCAACGGTGGCAAGCGTACCAGCGAAGTGGTTTCGGTGCTGGCGTTCAAATCCTTCGTATCCAACATATTGCGAGATTCCATTTTGTGTTCTGCTTAGGTGTGAAGCAACAGAAGTGGAGAAAACGGGCAACCTCTTCGGATTCTAGCTCAACGTCGACGACCGCCGCAATGAATCATCTGAAAAATTTCAACTCTTCGTTGCATTGGATGGTTCGTTCTGTGAACGAAAGCTGGCGCGGTTCGAAAACGCGTTGGTTCGGCAATTGAACCACGACGACCGATTAATGCTGCATCAGGAATTCGTTCGAATTGATCAGCGCCCATCCAACATCTTGAAATGCGATGAGTCGATTCGCTTGCTTGGAAATGTGAATCTGGATAGTTTGCAATTCCCGTTCTGAAGGCTTGCGCGAATACGCGGCCATATAGAGTTCATGTGTGATTTGTTGATCGGACGTTCCACCATTTACCAATCGGTGAATTCGTCCGTCGGCCGATGACAGTTTATCGTGCACTAGCTTCCCATTGGCCATTTGCAATGCTTGTGACAAAGTGGCTTCGACCATCCGCTCGCACTGACAAACCGTTTCTCGCTTGGGTTGGCCAAACGCTTCCAAAAATTCGCTGTTGATATCAGGACTAGGTAATTGAGTCGCCCGCGTGCCTTCCGGAAGGCCGCGAAAATGCTCGGGCAGCTCGGTAAACGAACCAATCGCATCGAGCAACTGTTCAGCCGTCAATAATCGAGATCGATAATGTGAAAAGTACTTTTCGTCCGCCGGTTGTTGGTGACTAGTTTGGGATGCTGACTGGTAGGTGCGACTGTTCGTGATCAGCCGAATCGTTCGTTTGCGATCAAATCCATGGCTGCGAAAATCATCAGCTAACATGGCCAGCAACTCGGGATTACTCGGCGGATTGGAATCGCGAAAATCATCAATCGGTTCGACAATGCCTCGTCCCACCAAATGACTCCAGATTCGATTCACTTCCACGGCTGCTAGGAACTCGTTATTCTTCGCAGTCAGCCAGTCAACAAATGCTGCACGACGATCCCCGTCCGATCGATCTTGTACGTCGCCGATTCCTGGCAACCACGGAGCAACGCTGCGGCCAGTGCGAGGATGATTCAGCTCGCCTGAGTCTGCCATCCAAATCACCAAATCGCCGCTGCGCCGATTGGTTTTTCGTTGCACGCGATTGAAGAACGCGGCGAATCCGTAATAGTTGTTTTGAGTCCACTTTTCCATCGGATGATTATGGCACTTGCAGCATTCCAGCCGCACGCCCATGAAGATTTGGGCAGTGGATTCGGTAGCGTTGTTGACATCCGTCGCTGTCCGATAGTAATTGGCGGCAGGACTCGTCAGCGTACTACCCTGCGCGAGCAGCAGCTCGCGCGTGAACTGGTCGTAAGGTTTATTGGTTGCGAATGAATCGACCAGCCAACGCGCATACTTCTGAACACCCGCATTGCCGACTTGTTGACTATTGACTCGCAGCAAATCGCCCCACTTCAGTGCCCAGAACTTCGCATATTCCTCGCGCTTGAGCAACTCATCGATTAACTTCTCGCGTTTTTGCGGGTCTGTTCGAGGCAAAAATTGCTGAACTTCGTCGGTTGATGGCAGCAGTCCGATCACATCCAAATAGGCGCGGCGCACGAACTGTTCGTCAGAGCAAAGTCCTGAGGGTACTACTTGCAGTCGAGCCAATTGCCGGTCCACCAACTCGTCGACTTGGTTCATTGGATTTGGCCAGGTGGCTTGCTGCGTAGTCCCATTGGGCGCGTAGGTAACAAACAGCGAGCGCCAAAACTCCAAATAGCGAACGCTGATCGCGGCGTGACCTCTTCCCTTACCGATAACCTGTCCGTCGCCATCAACTGCGACGACACCTAGATCGGAGCTGGAGAATACTGCCAACTTAGAAACATCGCGCTCGGTTCCATCAGAAAATTTTGCCCATACTTCTAACCGTCGGCTCGCGTCGGTCGGTGACAGCATCACGCTATCCGCACAATTGAAGCGGATTCCGACGCACGCCGCAGCCGGCTCAGCCGTTGAACAACCGTGCCGCAGCCATCTGCGCAGTATCTCCAGCCCGTAGTCCCCGTTTTTTAACTGTTGTCCGCCGCCATGCGGTACGCGCATCATGGGCTTTTGGATCAGCAAACTAAGGTCAGGAGAAATCTTGTTTACGCGTCGCCCAAGCTCATCGCGAGTTAGCGACTGCGCATCCGCCACCGGATCATAACCTCGCAAGCTCAACCGAAAACCATTCTTGCCGTTGGGTGAACCGTGGCAGGCTCCAGAACTACATCCAATCTTCGAAAGCAAGGGCACGACTTCGTGAAAAAACGAAGGCCCAATGTCGCTCGCATTTAAATGCCCCAAGAGGCATGGGATGAGCCACATACAAAACATCAGGCTGAAACGGTGTCTAAACATCTGACTATTCGACGATGACAATCAACAATGCCTAATCTCCGCGGTCACGACCTTAGTTGGGAAGCGCCACTTTTATTGCGGAATACAAGCCCGAAGCGCAAGCGAGTGAATGATCGAATGAGTGGATGAGTAACTTACGACGACGACAATTCACTCGCTTGCGCTTCGGGCTTGTATTCCGCAAAAAAGGTGGCGCTGTCCAATGAGGCATGCCTCAAACGAGGCCCGCAGTTACCGCATCGGTTTTCTGAGTACGCGGTACTACAGTACCTGCACCATTATGAACCACGTGAAAGTCCAAGCTAACCCGCCAAGCGGGGTTTGCAATACCCCGCGTAACCGTGTTACCTATGGAAATCGCTCGTCAATTAATTAGATGAGCTGCTTAAGCGCTGCTGCCGCACCGGCATAATTGGGCTCGTGAGTTACTTCAGGCACTATTTCCGCATAGACAACTTTGCCTGTCGAGTCCAAGACATAGACGGCTCGAGCCAGTAGCTTTAGTTCGTCGATCATAACTCCCCACGCGGCACCAAAGCTGTGCGTTTGGTAGTCGCTGCCCACGCGCATGTTTTTGATACCCTCGGCACCGCAAAAGCGATTCTGCGCGAATGGCAAATCAAGGCTCACCGTCAGTGCATTGATCTTGTCGCCCATGGAAGCGAGTTCTTCATTGAACTTCTTCGTTTGAATTTGGCAAACACCTGTGTCGAGCGACGGAACAATCGAGACCAATGTCGGCTTACCTGCCAAGTCCGATTTGCGAATCGTCTTAAACCCACCTTCAAAATAATGCAGGGTAAATTCTGGAGCGGCGCTGCCAACCTTGACTTCGTCCCCTGCCAACGTCATCGGATTCCCTTTGAACGTTATCACACCAGTGCGTGCCATCGTTATACCTTCAATGTTATTAGTTAATCCCGAACCCAACAGTACCTATCACACTTAAACGCAAGTTTGCGATTTCAAGAAATTGGCAATTCAGTGCGTTTGGCCAAAATGTAGGCAAAGCGAATGAACATTCAAGGGCGTCACTGGGGACTGGCTGAACGAATCACGACTAATTGTGGACCCTGCAGGTTCAATTCCTGCGGTTTGATTCTGATTGTCACCGACTATTTCCAGCGCGAGTGGCCAGAGCCCTCGATGACGTGGCCAATGGTCCAGCATTTCAGTCCCTGCCTAGTTACAAACTCGCTGATCGTTTTAAAATAGAACGGGTTGATCACCAAAGCCAATCCAATACCCATGTTAAACACGTGAGTCATCTCATCATCGGGGATCTGTCCAAGCTGTGACAACCAGCGAAATACCGGAGGAATCTCCCAGGAGTCGCGCTCGAATACTATATCGACTCGCGATGGCAGAATTCGCTCGGTGTTTTCCAGCAAACCGCCGCCGGTAATATGCGCAATACCTTTGACGACATTTTTCACACGATAGTGTGCTAGAACTTGGCGCACGAGTTTGGCGTAAATGACCGTCGGTTCGAGCAAGGTTTGCCCAACGGTTGTTCCGAGTTGATCAACGAATTGGTCGGTAGCTAGCCCAGCTTTTTCAAAAACTACTTTTCGCACCAAACTAAAACCATTGGAATGCAAACCGGAGGAATTCACTCCCAGAACAATATCTCCAGCGGAAATTTGCTTTCCCGTCACCAAATGCCTGCGTTCGACGACTCCCACGCAGAAACCCGCCAGATCGTAATCGCCGGGTTGGTAGATGTCCGGCATGATCGCTGTTTCACCGCCTAGCAACGCGCAGTCTGCAGTCACGCAGCCGCGACTGATGCCATCGACAATTTGTTCCAGCAGCGCGGGTTCATCGCGGCTCATCGCCACATAGTCGAGAAAGAACAGAGGCTCGGCACCACAGCATAAAATGTCGTTTACGCACATGGCAACCAAATCGATACCCACCGAATCGTGTTTGCCCATCCGCTGCGCGACTTTCAACTTCGTCCCGACGCCATCCGTTCCCGAAACTAGGATCGGATCAATGTAATTGCGTTTGAACAGCGCGTCAGCAAAATCGAGGCGAAACAGGCCAGCGAAACCACCGTCATTTCGTACTACCCGCGGACAAAACGTCCGATGCATTAACTTGGGAAGCCGCTTCATGGACTCTTCGTAGAGCTCCAGGTCGACGCCGCTGTCCTTGTAGGTTGTGGGGCTCATTGATATCTCCAAGAACGAAAGCCTCCCATTATGTCCAGACTTGTCAACTTTGCCCATGAGGCAGAAAGTAGAACGATTGTCCCAATCGACTTCTGAGCGGATGCGATTGGTGATTCAGAGCGTTTTTCTGAATTGTGAGTGATTGAGGAAGAGATGCTTTGGCTTGTGAGCGACTGGAGCAATTGGGGACAATTGCTCTACTCTCTGTTAAGTTAGCGCAATTGGACAATCTTTCCGCTCGGATGAGAATTTCCAGCGCATGAACTTATCGGTTTTTCCGAATTCAACACAGGGTCGTAGCCGATTTCAACGGTTGTGCGGAGTGCGACCCCGCTTATCGCAGCCGCGAACCCATGACCCAAAGTCGGCAGAGGAACTGTCGACCGAATGCGTAAAGGATGTCGCAGATGAAGCGTACGATGATCGCCTTGACCCTTTTGACGTTAACGTTTGCGGGTACCGGTTGCCAGCATATGCAGCGCAAAAACTGCAACAGTTGCAATGGACCGATCGGTTGCCGACCTTGCAATCTCGGTTGGCAGCGCGGTGGCACCGATTACCAGCGTTTTCTTGGTCACTCTCAGCACGGTGCCCATGTTCCGGACGCCCAAGGTAACACAGGAACCGCCCAAGTTGCATACCCATATTACACCACGCGCGGTCCTCGCGATTTCTTGTTGAACAATCCGCCAACGATCGGCAACTAGCCAGCCCATGATGCGAGGCCAGGGTTAAATTCGAATGTAGGATGGGCACTCTTGCCCGTCGCCGTCGTAGGTCTCTGGAAAGACGGGCAAGAGCGCCCATCCTACATTCCGCAGTGCCCAAGCGGTTAGCGGTCAATTGTTAGGCGAGCGGCTGATGGGAATTTACCAATACAAGCCCGACGCGCAAGCGAGTGAGAGCCTGGATTGACACGAGCCTGGATTGACACACTCGCTCGTATCTTGAAATTACGGGCAATTTACAGGTCGATGTTACCTGTGATTGCTAGCTTTCGCTAGAGGCGGAAGAATATCGTCTTGTCGTTCGTGAGGAGCGTTTACCACTCGCTGTGGCTTTGACCACTTGCGC
>SXGS01134013.1_pt1 | contig 47947 bp, 40 predicted proteins | sample 3174681 | NCBI WGS metagenome assembly SXGS01 (sample SAMN11356861, study PRJNA531348) | freshwater metagenome | isolation source: freshwater sample F1-80 | place: China: Fuxian Lake, Yuxi | collected 2017-12-25
GAAGAAAATGGTCGATCCCAAGCTTCGTATTCTCGTCGTCGATGACATGTCATCCATGCGCAAAATCATCATCAAGGTTTTGAAGGAAATGGGCTTTACCGAGTTCTCCGAAGCTAACGACGGGCAGCCGGCGTGGGAGCTATTGAACGGCGGACAAACGAAGATCGACCTCGTCATCTCCGACTGGAACATGCCCGGTGTCACGGGCCTAGAGCTTCTCAGAAACGTCCGCGGCCACGCGACGCTTAAGACGACTCCCTTCATCATGGTGACTGCCGAGACAGAGGCTCACCAAATCGCTGAGGCGATCAAGCTTCAGGTCGATAACTACGTAACTAAGCCGGTTGCTCCGGTCGTGCTTCGTGAGAAAATCGAAGCAACTCTCAAACGTAAAGGCCTCTGGAAGGCCGCGGCCTGAGTTGCGCCTAAATTCCGTCCCGGTCTAGATTCCGCGCCTAAGCGGGAATCCTTTTCAAACCCTATCCGGCTCGAACGGATGGGGTTTTGCTTTTTTGTTTCAATGGTTTAGGATCGCACCCCAGGCTGGAGCTGCGCAGCGCATCCCGCAAAGGTGCCAGGCACCTTTGTGTGCCGTTTGCGGGACCTCTTCCGCAAAAACCCTTGTCTCCCTCGGTACTTCGAGGTTATACCTGTGCGTTCCGAAATCCGTTGAACGCTTGCTGCAGGCTAGGCGTAACCGCCAAACCCGCTCCAGGACTTCGTTTGAAGGAAGTCGGTTGAATCATCTGTCCCGGGCTCAAAAGAATTCGCCGTGGTGGCGAGTCGCCTGATCAGAGAAAGGTCACCTTCAGTGAAACAAAAGACGCACTCCGGAGCTAAGAAGCGCATGAAGCTTCTCGCATCCGGCAAAGTGAAGCACAAAAAATCTGGCATGCGCCACTTGCTCAGCCCTTGGAAATCCAAAGGCAAGCGCCAAGCGGGAGCAACTGTCTACGTTCACAGCGCGAACATGAATCAAACGCGCCGTCTTCTTAACTTCTAATTTCCTGAAAGGTTGGTTTGATACATGTCACGCGTTAAAAGAGGCGTAACCGCCCGTCGTCGTCGCAAAAAGGTAATGAAGAGAGCTGAAGGCTACTATGCAATGGGTAGCCGCGCGTTCATCCACGCGAAAGAAAAAAATGACCGCGGTATGGTGTTCAGCTACCGCGATCGCAAGGTGAAGAAGAGAGCGTTCCGCCTCCTCTGGATCCAACGTATCAATGCGGCAGCTCGCTTGAACGGCACGACGTACTCGAAACTCATCAACGCTCTCCTCACTAAGGGAATCGACATGGACCGCAAAGTCCTCGCTGATCTCGCAGTTTCGGATGCGGCTGGTTTCACGGCACTCGTTCGCCAAGTTATTCCTGCAGCGTAAACTTCGCGGGCGATTGCCTGTCGCAAAGTTTTGTTAGACGCTCGAAAAGCCGCTCCCTGGAGCGGCTTTTTCTGTTTCTTGATCTGAACGTTCGAAGCTGACTTTCGTTGCGAACGTTTAGCTTCTTCATCAAAGGCAAATAGCGCATGGCTGTCGTTCACGAAAATCCTGAACTCTTCGAGAGCCGCAAAGCCGATCACATCCGTTTAAGTCTCGAAGATCGCATGCAAGCCACGGGAGCGAGTGGCCTTGATCAAATCGAACTTGTTCACGAAGCATTTCCTGAACTCGATTTCGCAGACGTGACGCTGGAGTCTTCACTCTTTTCTAAAACGATTCGCTCACCGATGTTCGTGAGTTCCATGACGGCTGGTCATGCCGGGAGCGTGAATCTCAATCTCGTCCTCGCAACGGTTTCTGAAAAACGAAACTGGGCGATGGGAGTTGGCTCTCAACGAAGACAGTTGACCGATCCCGCGGCCGATGCCGAGTGGACAAAGATTCGTAAAGCATGTTCTCGCGTACGCTTCTTTGGTAATATAGGCCTGGCGCAACTCATCCGCTCGAAGGTTGAAGAGATTCGGCGATTAGCCGACACTCTAGAAGCCGAAGCCATGTTCGTACACGCCAACCCACTGCAAGAGTGCATGCAGCCCGAAGGCACTCCGCAGTTTGCGGGCGGATTGAAAGCGCTCGAGCGCCTCGTGAAGGAGCTCGGGCTTCCGGTCATCGTGAAAGAAACTGGCTGCGGTTTCTCGGAGCCAACGCTTCGGCGATTGAACGGTATCGGTGTGGCTGCGGTAGATGTCAGCGGACTCGGCGGTACCCACTGGGGTCGCATCGAAGGTGGGCGCTCGAAAGCGGGCGATCCGCTTCAGCGAGCGGCCGAAACTTTCCGCGACTGGGGAGTTTCGACGGTCGAGAGTTTGCTCACGGCCAAGCGCCTTGAGACGGACTACGACGTTTGGGCTTCGGGTGGAGTCAGGACCGGGCTCGATGCAGCTAAGCTTCTTGCGATGGGTGCGTCGATGGTCGGACTCGCAAAGCCTCTCATCGAGGCTGCGCTAGAAGGCGAAGAAGCGCTCGATGCTCGCATGGCGCTTCTAGAGTACGAGCTGAAAACAGCGATGTTCTGCACGGGATCGAAAGATCTCAAAGAACTGCAGGAGAAGATTGTATGGCGACAGGCAAGAAAGTGAAATTGGAATCTCCAGTTCTCGCAAGGGCGGTTTCCTCGGGCGAGCCGTCAGCTGACTTGTTCAAAGGCTTCTCTAAGCTCTCGCGCGAAGAACGTTTCGCACGACTCGTCGAGATGGGCGCACTGAATTCGGAAGACGTCGGATTCCTACGCGGCGGAGGTTTGAAAACTCCCGATCTCGCCGAGAAATTCATCGAGAACGTGATCGGTTACTTTCAACTTCCCCTTGGCGTTGCCACAAACTTCCGCGTCGATGGCCGCGACTACGTCATCCCGCTCGCGGTCGAAGAGACATCGATCATCGCGGCCGCATCGAAGACGGCTAAGTGGGTGCGTGAGTCGGGCGAGATCACGACCGAAACTGTTGGCAATCTCATCATCGGTCAAATTCAGATCGCGAAGGTCAGCGATTTCGGCTCATTCGCGGAAGTGATCGCGAGCAACAAAACAAAATGGATTGAGCTTGCGAACAAAGATGTCGCGCACGGGCTCGTCGCTCGCGGCGGGGGCGTTCGCGACATTCAAGTGCGTGCGGTTCCGCGCGGTGATGGCGGCCAAATGGGCGTCATACATGTTTATGCGGATCCCTGCGACGCGATGGGCGCCAATATCATCAATCAGGTTTGCGAATACCTGAAGACACCGGTCGAACAAGCAACGGGCGAGACGGTTACCATGTGTATCCTCTCGAATCTCGTTGATACGAAACTCACTCGTGCACGCGTTGTGATTCGCGGAATCGAAAAAGATCTCGGCCGAAAGATCGAAGAAGCTTCGCTGTTTGCGCAGCAAGATCCCTATCGTGCGGCGACCAACAACAAAGGCGTGTTGAACGGAATCGATCCGATCTTGATTGCGACCGGTAACGACTGGCGCGCGGTTGAAGCCGGAGTTCATGCCTACGCCGCTCGTGACGGGCAGTATAGCTCGGTAACGAAGTGGAAGATGGAAGGCGATGATCTCGTTGGCATCTTCGAAGCGCCGATCGTCGTCGGCACTGTGGGTGGAGTCACGAAGCTTCACCCCACAGCTCAGCTTTGCTTGAACATGATGGGCATCGACAGTGCATCGCATCTCTCGCGTTTGTGCGCGGCCGTTGGCCTTGTACAAAATCTTGGCGCGCTGAAAGCGCTCACAACTGTCGGGATCATCGAAGGCCATATGAAGTTACACATCAAGAATCTCACGCTCGGAGCCGGCGCGTCGGAACGAGAAGTGCCGATCGTGCAAAAGCGCTTAGAAGAAATCTTGATGCTCACTAAACGCATCTCGTTGAACAACGCCGTTGAGATCTTGCGCGAAATCCGCGCGGGCGCTCAAGCAGGTGCCGCTGGTCAACCATGAGTGAGAGTCGTCCCGGAACTACATTGCTTTCGGTGCCGGGGAAGACTTTCTTAGTCGGTGAGTATTTGGCGATCGCGGGTGGACCGAGCCTCCTTCTTTCAACGGGTCCACGTTTTGAATTGCGATATTGGAATTCGGGTTCTACCCGAGACCGCAGGCAGCCCTTTGCGCCGGCATCTCCAGCAGGGCATTTGCTAGCGCGCCACAGAGAGCGGCAGAGAGAGGCGGCTTCCTCCCTTCGATTTGATTTTACAGATCCTCATCGAGGAAAAGGCGGCCTCGGCGCATCGAGCGCGCAATTTGCGCTCGTCTATGCAGCGCTTGAGAATTGGTCATCGTTTGATGCTGCAAACGTCGACTGGAAGAGGCTTCTCGAAGACTATCGCGCTTGTGCGTGGAACGGCGAGGGGAGTGCACCCTCAGGTGCAGACGTCGTTTCGCAGCTCTGTGGTGACGTGACTTGGTACGATGGGCGTGAATTCCGCACACGTTCGTTTGAGTGGAAGTTTCCGACGCTTGGATTTACTCTTTTGCGAACTGGCGCCAAACTCGCAACGCACGAACATCTTCGCCAAAGTGGAACAACAAGTGAGGCGAAAGCCGCCCTGCACGAGTCGTTGCGGACCGCCGTGTTGCAGGCTACAAATTCCTTTGAAACAAGGAATGAGTCGCAGCTAGTCGCGTCCGTCGATCAAGCGGCCAAGGCCTTAGCGCTGGCGGGATTAACGGCTGAGCGAACGCAAACGCTCTTATCGGAGTTGCGGTCGCGTGATGGGCTGATCGTCGCTGCAAAAGGTTGCGGCGCAATGGGTGCCGACGTGATGCTCTTGATTCACGAGCGCAGTCGCACTCGGGAAATCGAGAGTTGCGCGCGTGAGATGGAGCTTGAGATCTGTGGATCCACCGACTCGCTCTCGCAAGGCCTGAAGATCGAGCCGAGTGTCGGTTGACGCTCCCGACGATCCTCGCTCTGTTGACGTAGGAAGGTTGAAGATGAGCCATCGCTTTCGCGCTACCGCCCCCTCAAATATCGCATTGATCAAATATATGGGGAAGACGGACACAGCCGCCAATCGTCCGACGAATACTTCACTGTCGTACACGTTGAATCACCTCAATAGTATCGTTGAGCTCGAAACCTTGGAGAAAGGCGCACCCGATCGCTGGGAACCTTTGCGCGAACATGAAGGTCAGTCGCTTACACCCATCGAACTTTCCGAAAAAGGGGCCTCGCGATTTCTTGCGCATCTCTCGCGCCTCAAAGCTCGTTTAGGTTATGAGGGATCTTTTGTAGTTCGGTCGGCGAACGATTTTCCTTCCGATTGCGGGCTTGCGTCTTCGGCTTCAAGCTTTGCCGCACTGACACGCGTTACTCTTGCGGCAATTCCTCGGCTGACGGATCAACGAGAGCTCCCGGTGCGCGAAGCCGCGGATCTGAGTCGTCAGGGTTCTGGTTCATCCTGTCGTTCCTTTTTTTCTCCCTGGTCGATTTGGGGCGCCGAGGGAGCCACGGAAGTCAGCGATCTCGGCTTTGGCGATCTTCTCCATCAAGTCATCGTCGTCGACGACGAGAAGAAAGCCGTTTCAAGTTCCGAAGCCCATGTCCGGGTAGCATCGAGTGCTTTGTTTCGGGGTCGACCCGAGCGCGCCGAAGAACGCGTAACCGCGTTGATCAAGAGTCTCCAAGCAGAAGATTGGGGACGCGCGTTCGAGATCACGTGGGCCGAATTCTGGGATATGCATGCGCTCTTCGAAACGAGCGAACCTTCGTTCGGTTACATGACCGCTGGCTCTCTCGACGTTCTGCGCTTCGTGCGAAGCGAGTCGTGGGAGAAGCGTGGAGATGGTCCGCTCGTTACCATGGATGCTGGACCTAACGTCCATCTTCTTCACCGCAATGATCCTTACGGTCGCGCGTTTGCCGCGCAAATCGAGAAAACGCTCGGTGAACGATACAAAGTTTTCTCAAGCCACGGAGGCAGGGTTTGAGCGGCCGAAGCATGGAGACGACGGTTTTCGGAAAATGGATCCTCGCGGGTGAACATGCGGTCTTGCGTGGATGCCCGGCTCTTGTTTTTCCCGTGTTCGCGAAATCTCTCACGCTTCGCTACCTCGATGACGGCAAAGATCTCTCGGCTGATTTTGACGGTGAGCACGGGAGCGAGATGCGGCTTCTCTTCTGGGGCGTTATCGAAAAAGCTCTCGAGATGCGGGGGCGGTCGCGCCAAGATGTCCGCGGGCATTTTCAAATCACGAACTCTGTTCCGGTAGGTGCTGGTTTAGGCGCTTCTGCGGCCCTGTGTGTAGGCGTAGGACGGTGGATGCAGTGGAGCGGTTGGTTGACCGAGAACGAGATCGCGGAGTTTTGCCGTGAGCTCGAGAACCTTTTCCACGGTGAATCGAGCGGTGTCGACATCGCGGTGGCGCTATCGGCAAAAGGCCTTCGCTTCGAACGCCGAGGCAATCGTACTGAAGTCGAGCCGGCGTGGCGTCCGCAGTGGTATCTCTCTTACTCGGGAAAACGCGGCGTCACTTCCGAGTGCGTCTCGCGGGTGAAGGCGCTTTGGCAAGAAGACGCAAGCCTTGGTGAGCGCATCGATCGCGACATGCGCGAGGCTGTAATGCTTGCGGAAAAAGCACTTCAAGCAAACGAAGCCGAGCAGGGTTTTGATCAGCTCGCCGAAGCCATCAACAAAGCGCGGACTTGCTTTGAACATTGGGGCTTAGCTTCCGGAGAGATCGGCAATCACATCCAAATGCTGGTTAATCACGGAGCGTACGCGGTGAAGCCGACGGGTTCTGGTGATGGTGGCTACGTCTTGAGCCTCTGGCGAAAGAAGCCGCCCGCAGACTTGCAGGCGGCGCTGATTCCACTCAGCCGCTAGTTCTTACTTTTGCTCGTCGAGGATGAAGTTGGCCGGCTTCAAAGCTTTCCATCCACGTTCGACGAGTTTTCCGTACTCGTAATTCACCATGTCGGGCTCTTTGTTGTCCGTGTTGCCCCAGAACAGTTCGCTTCCGACTTTTCCGCAAGTAGCTTCTTCTACCTTCGCGGGATCCGTCGGCATCTTTCTCCAGATCAGAGTGAAGGCAATGTGCTGACGCGGCCCTTGATAGTAACGGATGCGGACGGGGATCCGCGACGTGTTCGTGAAATCGAGACCTTGAAGATTACACTTCATTTGAGTTGAGTGGTCTCCATCGTTATCGATGAGGGGCTTCCAGGGCCCATTGGCGGAATCCTTGTACTCAACTTTCGATCCGTCATCCGAGATGATCGCAATCTGATATTTGCCGGCGCTATCGACTCCGGCTTCGAGCTTCAGCAAAGATTCGAGGTTCAGCGCGAAGTATTCCTGAAGGATCTGGCCAGAGTTGTCGCGCAAAATCGAGCCGTCCTGAGTTTTGAAACCAGCCGTAAACGGCATCGTCGGCGTGAAAATCTGCGAGAGGTAAATCACGACGTTCGCGAGCGTACCTTCCGAAATGTAGCGATCTACCGCCTTGGGCGGGTTGAGCTTCTGGTCGCCGGTGAGGTACCAGAGATTCGCTTTCAGACCCTTCTTGCATTGGTCAGCGCCGCTGCCGGATCCGAAAGGATCGCAGACGATTTGGTTCACGCGCCAAGAGATGGGTGTCGAACGCGCGCTATTGCCGGCGATGTCGGTCGCGGCGATTTCGAACTTATGCTCGCCGATCGCTTGATCCATGTACTTAACGGTCGTAAGCGTTTTGCAGTTCTGCGAAGTCTTAGTGCCGAGCGAGGTTTTTTCGCAAACGGCCGAATCGATTCCCGAAGGATCGTTAATCGAGAAGCTGAACTGAGCGTCTTTGTCGTCGTTTGTGAGAACGGGGCCCGTTACGTTGATCTGGGGTCCAGTAATATCCACTTTGAAGGAATATAGCGGAGCCTCGCGCAAGTTGCCCACGTCGTCTTCGGCTACAACTTTCGCTTTATAAGACGCACCGTCCGCGAGTGTACAAGAAGCTCCTTGGAAGAGATGCATCGTCGTCGGTGCCGCAACTGTAACCTCCGGGCAGACAACGGCCGATCCCGATGCATTCAGGATCGAAACTCGATAGCTTTCGGCACTGTTAGAAGCTGTCCAGTGAACGCGCGGAACGGGGACGACACCGAGGTATTCGTCGATTTTCGATTCGCCGGTGCTCGAAATCCCGATCACGTCGAAGGCACCTGAAGGAGCTTGATCGACAACGAACGTGTACGGAGCGATTTCGGCTACGTTACCGGCTTTATCTTTCGCCCAAAGCTTAAAGGTGTAGGTGACGTCCGTGTTAGCGGAGCCAAGGTTATTGATCGAAACGGGAGACGTGCATCCGGGATTTGTCGTGCCTTGCATACTGCCGGTATCGAGTCGACAGTAAACAAGTTCCACTCCGGCAGTCGCATCATCCGCTTCGAAGCGGAACGTCGCGCTTGATTTGCCCGTGCGTGCGGGAGGAGTTGCGGTCAAACGAACATTCGGCGGCGTCTGGTCGATAACCCAACCGTGTTCGATGGGGTTGGAAACGTTACCTGCGCGGTCAATTGCGCGAACTTGCACGCGCTGTGCGCCTTCAGTGAGACCGCTCGAGAGGTAAGGGCCTTTGCACTTTGCCCAAGTGCCGGTGTTGGTTTTACATTCGAATTCATCAGCTCCGCTGAGACTGTCGATTCCGCGGAAGTCGTGGCGAGCTTCTGCAAGCTTCGTGAATGCCGGCGGATGTTCAATAAACTCAGCTGTAGGAGCCGTGTCGTCGTGAGTGATGGAAGCTTCGATACAAGGCAAAGCCGCGCCGTTCTTCGCGGTGAATTTCGCGTAGACGCGAGCCTTCGAGTTCAGTTGGGCTAAGAGCCATGGACGCTCGGCGCGAACGTCTTCCCATTCGCCTCCCGACTCGCAGGAAGAATCATTGGTGAGGTACATTTTGGAAGCCAGCGGTGCGCGAACTTGCACCTTTACACCAACAATGTTCGTGTACTCGGCGCCGTTGTTGATCGCAAGCGACGAAGTGCTGAAGAACTCCTGTTTGTTGGCTTCTTCGGGCTCAAAGCCCATCATCTTGTTGCTGCAGTTTTGAAACGACAGCACGAGGCCTAGTGAAGCTGTTGCGAGGAGAGTCGGGTACAAACGTCGCTTAGTAATTCTCATGCAGACCTCTTCGGCACGTTCGGCCACGTCTTAAAATTCGACGTCGCTGTTAGAGCCGCGCTTTGAGCAAATTGAGTCTTTCTAAGATATCATGAGGCTAAGTGAGCGATCCAACGTCAGTGTAAAGTTGGTCTCAAGCTGAGATGTTTAATTGCGAGTTGTCTCGAAATGAAACGTCAACTGCCCGTCGGCAGGTACTTTTGCAAAACGTCTTCGACGTCGGAGTAGGTGTAAGGCTTAGGGAGCATGCCGTCCATGCCGCACTCGCTGCAACGAAGACGGTTCTCGAGCGAGTCATCCGAAGTGAAAGCGATGATGTTGCTGCGACGGCCGGATTCGTTCGTTTCGCGCTTTCTGATTTCGGCGGCGACTTCGTAACCATCCATTGTGGGCATGCTGCAATCAAGGAGTACGAGATCAAACGATCGTTCTTCAAGAAGCTCGAGCGCTTTTGAACCACAGTCGATCGTTTCCGGCTCCAGACCAAAGCCGCGTAGCATTTGTTCAATCAGTTTGAGGGTGATCCAGTTGTCATCGACAACCAAAACGTCACCGTTGAATTTCCTCTCGACCGAGCTATACGACATGGTGACATTTTCGTCTTCTTTATCTCTTAACACAAGATCCAGCCAGCGAGAGATCGTAGAAATTGGTTTAGTCAGGTGGAACGTCCGTAGGCATTTCAGCCCCGAGCTAAAGTCGCGTACTGGACCGCACACGTTGCGCGTGCGGTCCAGTTACTTACGGTCGAAGGAGTTCTTTTGCTCGCGTGATCTGTTCTCGCACGCACTCGGGGCTTGTACCACCCCGAGAGGTGCGCGCATTCATCACGGCCGAATGAGCCAGCGACTTGACCGAGCTTTCATCAAACGTCGGATGAAAAGCGCAAAGTTCGCCAGCCGACATGGATTCCAGGGCGCGCCCGGATCGCAAACAATGTCGAACGATTTGACCGACGATTTCGTGAGCTTCGCGAAATGGAACGCCTTTTCTCGCCAGTTCATCGGCGAGGTCCGTCGCGTTTGAGAAATCTCCTTTCAATGCCTCTGACATCTGCTCGCGGTGGAACTGCGCGTTTTCGAACATTCTACGCATGAGGCGCGCGCAGTCGAGTGCGTTATCCAAGCCTTGAAAGAGATGAATTTTATCCTCTTGCTGATCACGATTGTAAGCGAGCGGCAAGGATTTCATCATCGTGAGAGCGCCCACGAGCGCGCCGTACGCCCGGCCGGTTCTGCCGCGAATAAGCTCCGCGACGTCGGGATTCTTTTTCTGCGGCATGATGCTTGAGCCTGTCGTCACGCTATCATCGAGCGTAAGGAAGCCGAACGTCGGAGACGTCCAAATCACGATCTCTTCGGAGAGCCGAGACAAATGCATCGCGAAAATCGATCCTGCGCTCAGGATCTCGAGCACGAAGTCACGATCGGAAACCGCATCCATGCTGTTTTCGGCGAGGCTAACAAAACCGAGCTCCTTGCTGACAGATTCGCGATCGAGCGCGAACGAAGTTCCCGCGAGCGCTGCGGAACCAAGGGGAAGGCTCAGCGTTCTTTTGACGGCGTCGGTATAACGCTCGTGATCGCGTTGAAACATCCAGAAGTACGCCATCAAATGATGCGCAAGGCTCACCGGTTGTGCGGGCTGGAAATGCGTAAGACCAGGAAGCAGGGTTTCAACTTCTGCTTCCGCGGTCTCGCAGAGCCAGGCCTGAAGCGCGCGGATCTCCGTTTGCAGCTCGGTAATTTGCCGAGCTGCCGCCAAGCGCGTAGCCGTCGCGACTTGGTCGTTACGGCTGCGCGCTGTGTGCAGTTTTCCTGCGACAGGTCCGACTTCTTCACGCAAAAGGCGCTCGATTTCGGAGTGTACGTCTTCTGCCTCGGGCGAAAAAATCTCTTCGCCCTTTGCGAAGGCGTTTTCGATTCTTGCGTGGACGCGCTGAAGGCCCGTGAGCAAGGCATCTGCTTCGTTTTGAGGGAGTATGCCTTGTTGGCCCAGCATCCGTGCGTGCGCGACTGAGCCTTCGATATCGGCGCTCCAAAGGCGGGCGTCGCAGGAAAGCGAGGAAGAAAAACGCGCAACTTGCGTGTCGAGATCCTTTTCAAAACGCCCGCCCCAGAGTTTCGACATCGTTATTTCCCTTTCAATGCCTGAAGGTGATGAAACATCCTTGCTTGGAGGCCGAAGTTCTTCACTGCGCCGGTGCTCTCGCGTTGATCAAACGTCTGGCTATCGAAGGAGGCTAGGTCTTCTGAGTAGAGCGCCCAATCGCTCTTTCGGCCCAAGACCGTGCATTGTCCTTTGTAAAGCGAGAGTCGAACTTCTCCTGAAACTCGCGTTTGCGTCGTATCGATGAAAGCTGAAAGCGCCATTTTCAAAGGATCTTGCCAGAGTCCTTCGTAAGCCAAGCGACTCCATTCAAGATCGACCGATTTCTTGAAGCGAAGCTCGTCTCTTGTCAGCACAAGGGCTTCGAGGGCCTGGTGAGCTTTGAGCAAGAGCGTAGCTCCAGGGCACTCGTAATTTTCCCGGACCTTCAAGCCCATCAAGCGATCTTCCATGATGTCGATGCGACCAACACCATGCTGACCCGCGATTTCGTTTGCGAGCTGCACCAATGCACCGGGCGCATAGTTTCTTCCGTCGATGGCAACGGGAAGTCCTTGGTCAAAGGTGATCGTGACTTCCTGACGTTGAGACGGAGCTTTCTCTGGGCTCTGCGTCCATTGGAAAATTTCCTCCGGCGGAGCGAAGTCCGGCTCTTCAAGGCGCCCACCTTCGATCGAACGGCCCCAAAGGTTTTCGTCGATGCTCCAAATTTTCTCAAGGCTCTGCTGGATCGGCACACCTTTGCTTTGGGCGTATTCGATCTCCCAGCTCCGCGTGAGGTTGCGCTCACGGATGGGGGCGTGGATCACGGCATCGGGCATCAACGCGCGAAGCGTGAATTCGATGCGAAACTGATCGTTACCCTTACCTGTGCAACCGTGCGCAAAGCTTTTTGCGCCGAGTGAATTTGCGACTTCCGCTGCCTTTGCCGCGATGAGGGGGCGCGCGATCGAAGTGCTCATCGGGTAACCTTGATAGTCGCCATTTGCCTTCAAAGCGGGGAAGCAATAGTCACGAACGAACTCATCCTTCGCGTCGACCGTGAAGTGCTTGGTCTTGAGAGTTTTTGCTTTAGCTTCGGCTTGCTCAATATCTTCTTTCGGTTGTCCGACATCGACCGTAACTGTGACGACTTCTTTATAGCCGTACTCCTCGCGCATCATGGGAATGCAGATCGAAGTATCGAGACCTCCGGAGTAGACGAGGACGACAGTCTCAGCGCCAGCGTTTTGCGAACGCGAGGTCTGTGTCAGTTTCAGGTCAGGATTGGGATTCTTTTGTTCGGTCGGCTTCATTTCGCCTCCTCTCGCTGATTTAATGGCCACTGTTTCAATAGCATTGTTTTAGTTCAAGTTGCCAATACAAGTCGCGCTGGCAATCGCAAATTGTCTCGGTTTTTGTTTAGTGAGCCGAAGCCATCTCTGTTCTGCTCCGCTCACTTAGGGCTTCCTGCCCTTAGTTCAAATCTCAGTCCTCCGCGGCCGAGTTCGGCTGTCTCGCGCCTTTTTCGGTTTTGCATATCTATGCACGATTTTTCTTGCAAACAAAAGAAAAATTTGACATTTATGCATTCGTACCGAAACTTTATGCAAGAGCGTGCATAAGAATTAAGTAGGCGCGTCGGGGCGTCAGGCCCAATTCCGTGGGTCAACCGTTAGCGGTAGGTTGATCAGCGGTAGGTTGATGGGCAGCTGACTGCGCATTAGCTAATTGATGATGAGCTGATTGACGAGAGGGAAGAGCAAATGACGGTGACGCAAAAGAGTGCAAAACAAGCATCTCAAGGCCGTGCGAAGGTTCGCGTCGCCGTGGTCGGCGCCCGCGGGTACGCCGGCCTCGAGCTTACACGTCTTTTGCTCAAACATCCCATGGCGAATCTCGTAAGCTGCTTTGCGACTTCCTCTTTTCAACTCTCCGATTCACTAGGGGAGCGCCGAGCGCGGGATGTGCGCTGCTTGTCGATCGAGGCACTTGATGCCGAAGTTTCGGCTCAAGGAATCGAAGTCGTTTTTCTCGCGACGCCCGCAGAGACTTCAGTTCAGCTTGCGCCTCGTTTGTTGAGCCTCGGTGCGCACGTCATCGATCTCAGTGGAGCGTTTCGCTTGCCCGGTCGAAACCCCACAGGCTGCATCGAGATGTATGAGAAGTGGTACGGTTTTGCGCACGCCGCACCTGAACTTGTGGCACGTGCTGAGTACGGATTGGTGCCGTGGTACTCCGAAAATGAGCGTCCCGAAGGACCAAGACTTGTCGCGAACCCTGGCTGCTTCGCTACGGCCGTGTTGATGGCGGTTCTTCCGCTCTTCAAAAACGGACTCATCGATGCGTCATCGCTCGTGATCGATGCGAAGTCCGGTACGACGGGAGCCGGTCGGAAGGCCGAAGAGCGTCTGCTTCATGCCGAGGTCGACGGGCTTTGTCTTCCGTACCGGATCGGACGTCATCAGCACGAGCCGGAGATTCAGCAGGCCGCGCAAACTTTTGGGGGTGTTGCGTTTCAACCCTTCTTCACGACGCACCTTTTGAACGTGCGGCGCGGAATCGTGGCGAGCATCTATGCCAAATGCGCGACTGAAACGGATGGTAGAGCCGTTGAGCAAGCTTTTGAAGGAGCATACGGCAGCAGCGCGCTCGTAGAGGTCGCATGCTTAGATGAAGCAGGGGCGGACAAGCTTTTGAATTTGAGAAGAGTTGTAGGAACTCCGCGCACGCAGATTGCGTGGCGGATTGTGGATGGCCGGCTCTATTTGTTCTCGTTGATCGACAATTTATTGAAAGGCGCCGCTTCGCAAGCGGTCGAGAACTTCAACCGCGTGATCTCATGCGCCGCTGAAACCGGGCTTGAGGAAATGGAGGGATTGCTATGACCCCCGGACCTGGAATTAACCGAACTCCTTTGCCTAAAGGTTTCTTCGCGTCGGGCGTTAACTGCGGAGTGCGCCGTTATCGTCCTGATTTGGGGATCATCCTCAGTGAGAAGCCGGCCGTAGCCGCAGGCGTCTTCACGCTCAATCAGTGTGCAGGCGCGCCGGTTCGCTACTGTCGCGAGATTCTTCCGAGCGAGTCGGTGCGCGCGATCATCACCAATAGTGGTCAAGCTAACGCCGCAACGGGAGTTGAAGGCGAGCGCGCCAATCGCGAGATGGTCTTTGAAGTCGCGAAAGAACTCGGCTGCTACCCGAAGGAAATCTTGGCGGCATCGACTGGCGTCATCGGACCTCAGCTCGACCTCAAAAAGATTTTGCCGGCGATCAGCCACATGGTATCGCGCGCGGACGAAACGGCCGAAAGCTTCGCGCTCGCGATCCTTACCACGGATCTCGTACCGAAAACGGTGACGGAAACCGTCGAGCTTTCGGGTGGCGTCGTTCGCATCACCGGAATCTGCAAAGGCTCCGGAATGATTCACCCGAATATGGCAACGATGCTCGGCTACTTGCTCACGGACGCGGAAATATCGGCAGCGCGTGCGGACAAGTACCTGCGCGAGGCGGTCGATGCGAGCTTCAACATGATCTCGGTCGATGGCGATACGTCGACGAACGACTCCGTTTTTCTTCTCGCCAATGGCGCTTCGGGCGTTTCGGTGATGTCGGAAGCGGACGAAGTCAAGTTCCGTCGTGCGCTCAACGATGTCGCGATCTTCTTGGCGCAAGCGATTGCCGCTGACGGAGAGGGCGCAAGCAAACTCGTCGAGGTCCGCGTAACGGGCGCGACTTCACTGGATGTCGCAAAACGGGCGGCTCGTGGAGTCACCGTTAGTCCGCTGGTGAAAACGGCGATGCACGGGGAAGATCCGAATTGGGGCCGCATCATCGCGAGGCTCGGAGCTGAGCAAGTGAGCGAAGCTGAGCTTCAGCGGATGGTCTTGAAAATTCAAGGCACGATTCTCTTCGCTGAGGGACGACCGGCAACGTTCGACCGCGATCAAGTGAAGAGTTCGCTGAAGAAGCACAAAATTGAAGTCGAGATCGACTTTCGTGCGGGTGAACATCGCGCGACGGCATGGGGCTGCGATCTCTCGAAGAAGTACGTCGACATCAACACGGAATACACGACATGACAGTGGGATTGAGTCAGTACGAAATGAATCACGATGTTCTCGCAGCTTTGCGCTACGTGCGCGAATTTCACGGCACTACGATCGTCGTGAAGCTGGGTGGATCCGTCCTTCAGGACGAGGGACTTCTCCACTCGATTTGCCGCGATCTCAGCATGATCCGAAAAGTTGGGGTCGCGGTCGTCGTCGTGCACGGAGGCGGTCCCGAGATCAACCAAGAACTCACGCGTCGCGGGATCGAGTGGTCCTTCGTGAACGGTCTTCGCGTTACGACGCCCGAGATGATGGAAGTCGTCGAAATGGTCCTTTGCGGAAAAGTGAACCGACGCATCGTGCGCGCTCTCGGTGAGGCCGGGCTCAAACCAGTGGGATTCTCCGGCGCCGATGCGGCGACACTCGTATGCAAGGCCTCAGACGCTAAACTCGGACGCGTTGGCGAGATCGAGCGCGTGGGAACGCGGTTGATAAATGATGTACTCGCGATCGAAGACGAGCTTGGTGTGCGCGGGATTCCGGTTTTGGCGCCGGTCGGTCTGGGACGCGATGGTCTTTCATACAATATAAACGCCGACTGGGCCGCCAGCCGGGTCGCAACCGAGCTTGGAGTGACGAAGATGCTCTTTCTTACGGATCAAGACGGAATTCTCGATCCTCAAGGAAAACTGTTGCCAGAGCTCGACGCGGGCGAGCTCGAGCAACTGATTGAAGACGGAGTCGTTAAAGGCGGAATGCTCGCGAAAGCGCAAACGATTCTTCACGCGTTGAAGAACCGGGTGACCAACGTCCACGTGCTGAATGCGAGAAGGCCGCATGCTTTGATCGAGGAGCTCTTTACGGATCGCGGAGTCGGTACGGTTTGCCGCTTGCGCTCGCGCGCAACGGCCGAGGACTTCAGCGAAAAATATGCTGAAGAGTCGTGGTCGAATTGAGTCCCTTTGCTCGGGCCAAAACTTGACTCGAAGATTGTCAAGGACCGGGCTTCGTTCCGGAAAGGAGGATCGAAATGCTGAAGTTGAAAACCAAACATTTTCTGACCGGGACGGAGCTCTCGCGCCAAGAGCTGTGGGATCTTTTGTTCCTCGCGGAGAGTTGTCGTGAGCAGCGTTTGGCGGGATTCAATCGCGATGACCTGCGTGCGAAGACCGTCGTTCTGCTTTTCGAAAAGCCCTCGCTCCGCACGCGCGTAAGCTTTACGGTCGCGATTCAGGAGCTCGGCGGCTTTGCGATGGAGCTCGATAGCATCGGCCGAAAGAAAGAAGATCCAGCCGATACCGTGCGCGTGCTCGGCGGATACTGCCACGGGGTGATGGTGCGAACTCATTCGCACGCCATTCTCGAGACGATGGCGAAGCACTCAACCATCCCGATCATCAATGGGCTTTCGGACTCGCATCATCCTTGTCAGGTGCTTGCGGATTTGCAGACGCTCATGCAGACGTATAAGGATTTGAAGGGTCTGAAGCTTGCTTACGTCGGCGATGGCAACAACATGCTCCACAGCTTGTTGCTGCTTGCGCCTTACCTCGGTGTCGAACTTCATTACGCCTGCCCAGTAGGTTACGAGCCAAGTGCGCTGATTCTACGGCAAGCGAAGAAGCGCGCGGAAAGCGGAGGCGGAAGAATCGTCGGCCACCGTGACCCGGTGAAAGCTGTCGAAGGTGCGAGCGCCGTTTACACCGACGTGTGGACGAGTATGGGGTTCGAGCAAGAGGAAACCGACCGTGACGTCGTCTTTAAGCCTTACTCGCTGACGGAGGACTTGTACGGGCACTCGGCGCCCGGAGCATTGATCATGCACTGCATGCCGATGATTCGCGATAAGGAGATCGCGAGTTCGCTCGTTGAGCACGAGCGCTCCGCTTTGTTCAGGCAGAGCGAGAACCGTATGCACGCGCAAAAGGCGTTGCTCGTGGGCCTGATGGGGAAGTAAAGCTTTGAGACAGTCGCAGTTTTTAGTTGTGAACAAGGCGGAGGCTGAAATGCCGTCAACAGACGCGCGAGCACGGTTACAGGCTTTAAAGGGGCTTCTTGAAAGGGAAGAAGCGAGCACGCAAGAAGAGCTGCGCGAACAGCTCGAAAAGCTCGACTTTGAAGTCACGCAGAGTACCGTCTCGCGCGATCTGCGCCGGATCGGCGCGATCAAGATGACGGATAATGAGGGAGTGACGACTTATCGACTTCCGCTTGAACATCCTGCAACCGCGCCGCTGATCGACAGCCTCGGGGATCTCGTGCGAACCATTGAGCACAATGGTGCGATGATCGTCGTCCAAACCACACCGGGCTCCGCTTCTTTAGTCGCGCGCCACATTGATGGTCTGCGCTCGGATGATGTTCTTGGCACGATCGCGGGAGACGACACCATCTTCGTTGCGCCATCTAGTCTCAAAAAGCTCGATGCGCTCGTGAAGCGCCTCGAGGCTTCTTTTTACTCTCCCGCACGTTGACGAGTGATCGTCTTCACGCATTCGTAAAATATTTCGAAACTTCCTGATCTTATTCACAGCTGCGTGATTCTCCGCGCGCCATTCTCAATTAGTTTTTAGTTCGAATTTGGAAGCGGTGTACGGCTCGTTCTCAACGGGTGATTCACCGACGCCTACTAAGAATGAAAACTCGTCGATGAACTTTAGCAATTCAGCAAAGGAGAAACGAAATGTTGATTTATGAAGCGCTCAAGAAGGATCACGACGCACTGAAGCCGCTCCTCGATCGTCTTGTCCAGTCTGCCGACGCGGATGATGCGACTCGCATGGCGCTGATCGGTCAGATCCGTGATGAACTCGTGCCTCACTCTCGCGCTGAAGAAGCGGTTTTCTACAACTCGCTTCGTTCCATCGATGAGACGAAAGATCTCGTCATGCACGGATACGCCGAGCACATGGAAGCTGAAACAATGCTCCGCGCTCTTCAAGGCCAAGAAGCAGTGAAAGTTGATTGGACGACAACTGCTCAAAAACTTCGGGAAGCGCTTCTCCATCACATCGAGGAAGAAGAAGGCCGCATCTTCGAATCGGCTCGCCAAGTCCTCGCTGAAGAAGAAGCCATCGCGATGGCAGAAGCTTTCGAGCAAATGAAGCCCGAAGTTCGCGAAGGTGGATTCATGCAGAACACGCTCGATCTAATTGCGAACGTCATGCCGCAACGGTTTGCGACTCCGCTTCGCAACTTCTTACATAAGTGAGTTCGTAAGCAGTGAACTTGAGTGAGTCACCAGCTTCCTTGACCACACCTCGAGAAGAGGTGGCTCACTTTCATCTGAATCACTAGAAGTGTTTCACTATTTTCTGAAGACCCAGCCCAGGCTTACCTTCGATAGTGGGGGGCAGGAGGCTCGGCATGAATAATCAAAAAGCAAATCCACCCCAGCATCAACATTCCGGCGAAGGCGGCCGTAAATTTCAGGAACAAGGTCAAAAAGGCCACGATCTTCTGAATACGGATAGCAACACCGCAGGTGTAGGCAGCCATATTGATTCGCCTCAAGATGCCAAACGTGCAGACACCGGCATTGCGGATCAAGGTGAGGAAGCTAACGATCAAAGCAGCGATGAGCGTAGCGACCGCTGAAAACAAGCAGGATCGATCAGCGGTTAAGACTGCGAAGATCTGTAAGAATAAAGCGCGATGCTTGCGGCGACGGTTGCGTTGAGAGACTCAACCGTCGCGGCCATCGGAATAGAGACGAGGGTATGATCAAGCTTGTTCGGGACGCCCGGACCCTCTTCACCTATGAGTAAGCGGCAGTTTTTAGGCCACCGAAAATCAAAAAGAGATTCGCCCTTCATGTCGAGTGCTATGACGTTCGTCGCACCGATCTCATGAATGGAAGGGCCTTTTTCTAAAGCTACCGCCCGCGTCGTCGCGCTGGCGGCTCGAGTCGCTTTCGGATGGAACGGCGACGCGCTCTCTTTCAAGAAAACAATTTTTGTTGCGCCGAACGCAGCGGCACTCCGAACAAGAGCGCCGACGTTTGCGGGGTCTCCCATCGCACACAGGACTTCAAGTCCTTCAGGGGCGACGGTAAGATCAGCGATCTTAAGCTCCGGCGTTCGCAGCACGAGGAGGGGCTCTTTGGTGCCGAAGAGATCTAATTCTTCGAACAGGGCGCGCGAGAGTTCGATGAGTGTTGCGCGTGAATCCGCGGCCTTTGCAAAAAACTTACGAACGAGCGCATGGTCTTCGCCGTGAGTTTCGGCGCAGATGAGGAGGTCGCGAACCTCTGGGCTCCGAGTTTCTAAAAGTTCGCCAACAGCTCGATCGCCTGAAACGATGTACAATCCGTGCTTCCGGATCCCTTTCGAAGCCAGGCACTCGCGCAGTTCGCGAAAGACCGCATTCTGTTCGCTAGAAACAATTTTCTTCGGAGGTGGTTTCGTCATTCCGTGCCTGCGCCGAATTCTTTTTCCCACCGCAGATCGAGCTCTTCAAAATCTGGCAGAGGATGAGGTTTCAACTTGCGGTAGACGAGGAGCCTGCGTTCGTGAGGAGTTTTCGGCAACTCGTAGGCAATGTCGCTTTCGAGTTCAAAATATTCGCCCCAAGCTTGCCGAGCCATCTCGATCTCTGGGTCACAGTTTGGGCCCTTCATCAAATACACTTTGCCGCCTGTCTGGAGACAGTTGACGACGTTCCCGAGCGTGTTACGCGCATCTTCAACCGCGCGTGTGATAACCCCATTCACGGGATAGAAACACTCGAAGTTGATATTGCGACCGAGGATCAGCAGATTTTTGAGCCCCATTTCTTCGCGAACGCGCTTTAAAAACTCAACGCGCTTTTGAACGCCTTCAGCGAGAATGATCTTCTCTTCGGGAAAATGAATTTTCAGCGGGATTCCCGGAAATCCCGGTCCAGTTCCCATGTCTAAGAGAGGAAACTGAAGTTCCGTTAAATTGGCGACGATCAGCGAATCGATGAAATGTTTGATCGCGACGTCTTTCACGGTTAGGAGGCGTGTGAAGTTCTGCTCGTTTTGGTTCGCCATGAGAAGTTGGTAGAACCGGGTCAGCTGTCCGCGTTTGTCGTGGGGATAATCACCAAAGCCATGATTTCGGAAGACGTCGTACATCCGGTCGTCTGCCTCGTGGAAGCTATACTGCTCCTGCGGGCGACGGTGGCGCGAGTTAGCTTCATGAGGAGTACCGGTGGATGCCGCGTTTGACTGCGGCCCCGAGCTTTTCCCTCTTGCCTTCTGACGAGCCTTGTAAGGGCTCCAGTTTGATCGATTCTTATGCGCCATGTTGGTCGCGGATACTATTTGAAAATCGGGTGTAAATCATCGAATAATTGCAGGAAATCGGGAACCTGGGTGGAAATTACAGTCAATTAGAAAGCCGATAATCACGGTGCCTTCAACGAGTTTTTGACCGTGTTTTATTTGCCGTTGAATCCGCGTCCATCTCGCTAGCTTTTGACCGCCGTCTTCCATCCTCATGACCGAACTGATCAAGTTATTCAACCGAATGCCGCTGAAAGCCCAAGCATGAGAGCTCAATCATGAGTATGAACGCGAAAATCGACCAGATCCGCAGCGAAGCCGCGCAGGCTTTCGAAAAAGCGGGCAGCGTAAAGGACCTCTACGAAACGAAAGTTCAGTTCCTCGGTAAACAGGGAAGCTTTTCCGCTCTCATGAAGGAGATGGGAAAACTCTCGGCTGAGGAAAAGCCGCTTTTCGGGAAGCTGGTGAACGAGGCTAAGCAGAGTCTGGAGGCCTTGTATTCCGAGCGCGAGGAAAAACTTCGCACCCAGGAGCTGGAGGCAAAGCTTCAATCGGAACATCTCGATCTGACGCTTCCGGGACCGCAACGCCCACCCGGAGCAAAACATCCGATTTCTTCCGTGATCGAAGAGATCTCGGGGATTTTGGGTCGTCTCGGTTATGCCGTCCGCACGGGACCCTTGATCGAAAAAGATAGCTTCAACTTCGAAGGCCTTAACATGCCGAAGGACCATCCGGCCCGCGACATGCAAGATACCTTCTATATCGACGACAACTACGTTCTCCGCACGCACACTTCGCCCATTCAAGTGCACGCGATGTTCAACGAGAAGCCTCCGTTCAAAATCACGGGCGTCGGTCCCGTCTTCCGCGTCGATTACGATATCTCGCACTTGCCGAACTTCCACCAGATCGAAGGTTTCTGCGTGGATCGCAAAGTTTCGATGGCGGATTTGAAAGGCACGATCACGTTCTTCGTTCGTGAGTTCTTCGGTTCGAATTTGAAGACGCGTTTTCGTCCGAGCTTCTTTCCGTTCACCGAGCCGTCGGCGGAAGTCGATTGCCAATGTCCGATCTGCTCGGGCAAGGGCTGTCGCATGTGTAAAGAGTCGGGTTGGGTTGAAATCGGCGGATGCGGACTCACGCATCCGAACGTCTTGAAATTTGCGGGCATCAACACGAATGACTGGCAAGCGTTCGCCTTTGGTTTCGGAATCGAACGCATGGCGATCATCAAGTACGGGATCGACGACATCCGCTTGTTCAACGAAAACGACGTTCGCTTCTTAAGGCAGTTCTCGCTATGAAAATTTCATTGAAATGGCTCAACGACTACATCGATATCAAAGACTATCTCGCAAAGCCCGATGATCTTGCAGCGCTCCTGACGGCCGCCGGCATCGAAGTCGAAGCCGTGCAAAATCTCGCTAAGGACTTCGAGCACGTTGTTGTCGGCCACATCTTGCAAAAAGGTCAGCATCCGAACGCGGATCGACTGACACTTTGCCAAGTGTCGACCGGTGAGGGAGTTGTTCACCAAATCGTCTGCGGAGCGAAAAACCATAATCAAGGTGACCGCATCGTCGTCGCTCTGCCGGGAGCAGTTTTACCCGGTAACTTTGTCATCAAACGCTCCAAGATTCGCGACGTCGAATCGGGCGGAATGCTTTGCTCTGAAAAAGAACTCGGTTTGAAGAGCGAAAGCGAAGGCATTTTGATTTTACCGGCCGATGCGCCGGTCGGTCAGCCTTTTGCGAAGTACATGGGCCTTGACGACATTCTGTTCGAGCTTAAAGTCACGCCCAACCGTGCAGATTGCCTTTCGCACTTTGGCGTCGCGCGTGAAATCGCGGCGGTCCTCGGCCGGGAAGTTAAGTTCCCCATTGAAAGTTTGATCGAAGATGGTGGATCCACGCGCCAGCAAATGGCGCTCGATCTTCGCGATTCAGAGATGTGCCCACGTTACGCCGGTCGCGGCGTGGCGGGAGTCAAGGTAGGGCCCTCTCCTCAATGGCTCAAGGCGCGTCTTGAAAGTGTCGGCGTGAATTCGATCAACAACGTCGTCGACGTTACAAACTTCGTCATGATGGAGTTGGGGCAGCCGCTTCACGCATTCGATGTTCGCGAAGTCAAAGGGCGCAAGATCATCGTCGATCGTGCCGTCAAAGGTGAAACCTTCGTCACGCTCGACGGAAGCGAAATCAAACTCGAAGGTACGGAACTTACCATTCGCGATGCGGAGCGGGCGGTAGCGCTTGCCGGAATCGTCGGTGGAAAAAACTCAGGCGTCCAAGACGACACGTCCGAAGTTTTCATCGAAGCGGCCTACTTTGCGCCAGGTGCGGTTCGCCGTACGGCTCGCAAGTTCGGAATTGAAACGGATTCATCCTATCGCTTCGCGCGTGGCACGAATCCAGAAGCCGTGCCGCTAGCTCTCAATCGTGCGGCTCAGCTGATCCAAAAAGTAGCGGGCGGAAAAATCATGGGCGAAGCTTATGATAGTTATCCGAATCCGCTCCGTCGTCAGCCGATCGAGATTTCACTTTCAACGGTTGAAGATCGCCTTGGCTACAAAGTCGAAGCGCAGAACTTCGCGCAGTGGATGAAGCGATTGGGTTGCACAATCGAGCCGACCTCTGCGGCAGCGGGAACAGCTTGGAAAGTGCTTCCGCCGATGTTCCGCTGGGATCTGAGCGTTGACGTCGATCTCGTCGAAGAATATGCGCGCCTCAATGGCTACCAGCATATTCCCGAAACGATTCCGGCTTCGGATATCGCTCCCGCTACTCACGATCTCATGTTCACGCTTGAGTCGAAAATGCGTCGCCTTCTTCAAGGAGAAGGTTGTTTGCAGGCTTTGAACTTCGCGTTTCTTTCACGCACCTTCCAGGACCGCATTCTCGGCGATCTTGATCGCGTGAAGCTCGCGGGCTTAACGACTTCAAATGAACCAATCGCGATCGTTAATCCGCTGAACGAAGAGTTCAACGTGATGCGGACGTCGCTTGTTCCGTGGCTTGTGAAAAACATCGTGCACAACTCACGGCAGGGAAATGCGTTCGGCCGACTTTTTGAAATCGGTCACGCCCACTTCCCGGGAAAAACAAACGACGGTCAGAAAACTTACGCCCAAGAATCCCGTTTGGCGTTCGCGTTCTGGGGTGAGTCGACGGATCTCTGGAAGAAGACGTCATCAGCTCCGCTCGTGCTTGAACTCAAAGCAAACGTCGAGAATCTTCTTCGCGGCATGGGTATTTTGAAATGGCGCTGGGTTCAGCCGGCGGCCAAAGAAATTCCTGAGTTTCTCCATCCGGGTCAGGCGGCTCGTTTAGAGTTTGAAGGAAAATCAGTCGGCATCATCGGTACGCTTCATCCCGTGCTTCAAGATGAACTCAAAATCCGCGAAAACGTTGCGGTCGCGGAGTTCAATCTCGATCTTTTGATGAAGGGACAGCCGCGGAGTCCGAAGTATCAGCCGATCTCGAAGATGCCGTTTGTTGATCGCGACATCGCACTTTTGATGCCCAAAGAGCTGGCAGCGGGCGCGGTGGAGACTGAGATCCGGAAGGCTGGTGGCGAGCTTCTCAAAGAAGTTCGCGTCTTCGATATCTTCGAAGGTGGTAGTCTCCAGGCAGGACAAAAGTCCGTAGCGTTCCGCATGATCTTCCAGGCACAAGACGCGACCCTCGAAGATGCAAAGGTCAACGAGCTGCGCGATAAGATTGTCAATGCTGTGAGCCAGAAGTTTGGCGTTTCCATCCGTTGATAGCGCTTTAGAGCGTTCGCTCCGCGAGGAAAAGCGGGGCGTCGGATTCTAAAGCTTGAAACTTATCAATGACTTGGTAGCCTTTACGAAGAGATCATAAAGACGGGGCTTTTAGGCAGGATGACAGGCTCCAGGGAAAGGCATTAAACATCATGAGCGGCGGACAAAACCTCGGACGTTCAACGATGACCAAAGCGGACATTGTCGAAAAGGTCTATCAGAAGATCGGTTTCTCGAAGAAGGAAGCTTCGGAGCTGGTCGAGCTCGTATTTACGAGCTTAAAAGACGTCCTGACTAAAGGCGATAAGGTCAAGATCTCGGGTTTCGGGAACTTCGTCGTGCGTGAAAAGAATGAACGCGTCGGACGTAACCCGCAAACTGGCGAGCAGATCAAGATCAGTGCTCGTCGAGTCCTTACGTTCCGTCCCTCGCAAGTCTTAAAGGCGATGCTCAATGGAGAAGACGTTACCGGACTCAAGGATGATGACGACGACGACGACGAATAATAGGTCGAATCATTCGTCGAATGAAGATTCCCCTCCGCAAGAGCCTGGCTCCGAGCAGGTTCAAGCGGAGACCGAGGAATCTTCACGCGCCATCGAAGCTTCTGACATTTCTAGCTCGTCAATCGAGGGCCAATCGGTTGGCTCACTCGACGACGAGGAAGGCGATGCAAAACACCAGCTCCATTTCGAGCTAAGCGGTTTTGACTTTGCTCCTTCGTCGACGGATGCGCCGGCGCAAGCCGTATCGATGTCGAACGAAGCGGAAGAACTCTCGATGATCCAGGCTCCCGCAATCGAAAAGCGGGTCGAGGCCGGCACCGAACTCATCGAAAACATCGAAGCGATTCCCGAAAAAATGGCGTTTAAAATCGGCGAGGCGGCCGAGATGGTGGGTGTTAAACAATACGTTCTTCGTTATTGGGAGACGGAGTTTGAGATGCTTCGCCCTCGTAAGTCGAAGAACGGTCAGCGCGTCTACTCTCGAAAAGACGTTCAAACCGCGATGATGATCAAAAAACTTCTCTACGAAGATCGCTTCTCCATCGAGGGAGCGCGCACGGCGCTTCGCCAGTTGAAGAATCAAGTCAAAGAGGAGCGCGGAATCAAAGTCATGGCGCAAAGTCAGGAGACAGCAGTCGCGAAGCTTCGCGGACTCGTCTCGGAAATTCGCCGTATGCAGCAAATCTTCTCGTAAAGTCATGGTTTGATGTCGTCACCTTCTCCTAGCCCTTCGCCATTGCGCGGGCACGAGCTAGAGTTTTTAACGGCCGTTCAGAACTCTGAGCATGGCTTTGCCGGCATCGTTGATGTTGCGGCTTTGAGTGCAGGCATTGCCGTGGGTGCGGGCGTTGCGCTCATTTTTTCCCTAGCGATCGTGCGCTTTGTTTATCCTCCGCCTCTGCGCGATACCCGGTCTTACCTACTAGCCTTCGGTCTTCACGTACTCACTCTTCCTCTTGCGGGCTGGCTCAGTTGGATTTGGGTTGGACCGCGGGGCAGCTTGCGCTCAGGAGCAACGGATCCCTCAATGGCTTTGGTCTTCGCCACGCCGTTGGTGCTTGTTCCAACGGTGACCTGCTTAGCCGTGATCACGCTCCGTTGGTTGCTGCATCCACGGCGTTTGTGAAGCCGTAAACTCGGCGCAAACGGTCTCGCTTAAATTTGTTTATATCTAAAATTGTTTACCTCTCGCCCGCACTATTCGATTTTTTAACATCGCGGCGAGAGCAGTTGGTTTATGTTGTCCTTCCGATACGGTACCGACAAAGGATGACCCTTGACCAACGATTGCGCCATCACATCTTTTGAATCGGCTTTGGATCAAAACGCCGAGCTCCGCACGGCATTTTCCCTCATCAACGATGCGTTGTTTTGGATCGATGATCGAGGTTCTGTGGTCAGCGTCAATCCTCGTGCCGAGAAGCTTTTGGGCGGACTCATCCACGAATCTGAAAAACCCGTGATCTGGAATTTGAATCCCTTTCGTCTGCGCTCAAGCTGTGAGGAAGAGGCAAAAAAAGCGCGACAATACGGAGCTGCCGCAAATTTCACGATTGAGAACGATGAAGAGCTTTACGACTGCACGATCGCGCCAATGCAACGTGGACTTTTAGTCAGCCTCCGCGATCGGTCGGGCGAACGGCAAAGCTCGCGGAGAATCAAGGCCTGTGAGGAGTTCAATGTCCGGATGCTTCAGAGCAGCTGTGATTGTATAAAGGTGCTTGAGCTTGACGGTCGTATTTCCCTGCTGAACGAAGCAAGCCAACATCTTCTTGAAATTTGTGATCGACGCATGTTGATCGGTTTTAATTGGCTCGATTTCTGGGATCGGCCGAATGATCGCAATGCCGCCGAGCAAGCACTCGAAGAAGCAAGACGCGGTCGAATCGGCCGATTTACCGGAACCGCGCATCTCAGAAACGGTCGGGTCAAACGTTGGGACGAAATCGTGACCCCGATCTTAGGCAGTGATCATCAACCGGAAAAAATTCTCATTATCGCGCGAGACATCACGGAACAAGTCGAAGCCGAAGAACAGCTCAAGCGAGCCAAGGACGCCGCCGAAGTCGCAAACTCTTTAAAGAGTGCGTTTTTAGCTAACATGAGTCACGAAATCCGTACGCCACTCGGCGCGATCTTGGGATTCGCGGAGTTGCTCAACGATCGGGGCTTGAGCGAAAAAGATCGCGCCACGTACATCGACGTCATAAATCGAAATGGGGAGCAGCTCGCCTCGTTGATCAACGATATTCTAGACTTATCAAAAGTGGAGTCCGGCCACTTCAAGACCGTAAAGGCGAGATTCAATCCGCGTGAACTTGTTGAAGATGTCATCTCGCTCCTGAGCGTGAAGGCACGTCAGAAAAGCTTGTCATTAAAACTTGAAATCGAAGAAGGTTTCCCGACCGTCGCTGTTTCTGATCCGGTGAGGTTGCGCCAGATCTTGATGAACATCATCGGGAATGCCGTGAAGTTCACGGACCAAGGATCTGTGCTCTTACAATGCGGTCGTCGCGGTCAAAAGTTGAAGTTTATCGTTGAAGATACTGGCATCGGAATCGCGCCGGATAAGGTGAGCGAACTCTTCAAGCCTTTTTCTCAGGCGGACGTTTCGTCAACCCGAACTTACGGTGGGACTGGGCTCGGACTCGTGCTCGCGCGAAGGATGGCCAGGCTCCTCGGGGGAGATCTTCAGCTCGAGCACTCGGAGAAAGGGCGCGGCAGTTGTTTTGAGATCACGGTGGAGAACGACTGCCGAGAAGCCGTAAACGTTGAGGAAGCTGAAGTGTCATCGGCCGCCCATCAGGCCTTGGATGTAATGTCGAACTTGAGTCTAGAGGGCTACTCAGTTCTGATCGTCGACGATGCGCCCGATAACCAACAGCTCATCGCAAGAATTTTGAAACGGGCAGGAGCGCGCGTCGAAATCGCGACCAATGGAGGCGAAGCTGTGTTCCGAGCGATGCATGAGGCATTCGACATCGTCTTGATGGACATCCAAATGCCTGTGCTCGACGGTTACTCCGCAACTCAGGTGCTAAGGGATAGTGGCTTCCGACGCCCGATCATCGCGCTGACCGCTCATGCTATGCAAGAGGTACGGGATAAGTGTTTACGCTGCGGCTTTGACAATTATCTAACCAAGCCCATTCGGCGCACGGATTTGCTTGATCTCGTTTCGCGAACGTTGCACGACGGGCACAGGGACCAGCCCCATGATGCCGGCGATTTTCATTGAGACCCTCTGCTGAAACCAACGCCCAGTGCTTTAGCCTTGATTAGGCAATCTATTCAGGAACCAGTGCCGCAACGGAGCTAGCTAAGAAATACACGAGTTCGTTTTGCGGGGGCCAAATCGAAATGATTTGCCACTCGTGACGTCGGCTGACGACATTCCTTCAATTCAACTTCGGCACGCTGGCTGCAGTAAGGGCCAGCATACGAATTCAAGTCGATTACGACGAAACACTCAATTAGGAGAAGTTCTAGATGAAGTCTCAGATCTTTGCTGCATTTGCGTTGTTGGCTGCTGTTCCTGCTTTCGCCGCTCTTACTGATGGCGAGAAGAAGGCGATCGAAGACGCCGTTTACGCGAACGAAGAAGTCCAAAAGGTTTTGCCCGCAATTCTCCCGATCGTTGGTGAAGACGGGATCGGTCAATCCTACCAGGCTAACCTTAAGATCGAGCGCAAGAGCAGCACGTTGGTCGTTGGTGTCTTAAAAACTCAAGTTCTTAAAGTAAATAAAAACCAAGAAGTCGTTGAAGAAGGCAAACCCGTTTGCCGTGATCTCGAAATCACGGGTCCTTCGAAAGAAGCTGATTCTAAAAAATTGAAAGTCGAGATCGTCTCTGAAGCTAAAGACTGCTAATCGCAGTTGCTTCTAGCAGTGGTCCTTCAAAAAGGCTTCTCGTACTTAGCGAGAGGCCTTTTTTATTCTCTGCCTTGAGTGGAGTGCGGCTCTGGGCTGACCGCTTCCGAAATTCAAACTTCCGATGCAAATAATTCCGTCAACAAACGTGCAACTTCCGAGTCGAAGTTAGCGAGTGGGGATGTCTTTTGAAGAGTCGGATAGATGTTCGCGATAGCCTTCGATGAGCGAAACTCAATGACGATTTGCACGTGATCTCCGAGTAGCGCCCGCAAGATCAGTTTGTACTCTCGAGATTGCGGAGAAACGACGTCGTAAGAAAAGCTGCACAGAACATGGGAGTGGCCGTAGAGGTCGATTTCATCAGGCTCTTCGGCGTACGAGTTCGGGACGATGAACAGCTCTCGAATTGAACGTCGAGACACGAGCTGCGTCTTCATCCTTTCAAGGGCCTCACTGCATTGGTCATCGGCTTTATTTCTGAGCCGGTAGGTTGGCTGCGAATTCATTTGGTTGTCTCCCGAACCCATCCTCGATTTGGCCCATCCCTAAAAGCCCTAAGAGATATAGAGGCATGAGTTACCGAAGGTGTAGGTGAATTCATTGGTTGATCTGAGTCAACGTGACGCGACTCAGTTCAATAATTGAACACGAATCGGGGGGAGTAGTTCTGTGAATGTTGGAAAGTAAAGTTACCTGCTTGGCTTAACTCGTGCCTGTACTTCCCAGGGAGGTTAAAGGTGTCTTAATGAATATGAATTTATATCGATAAATGAGTTTGGCTATTACATAGAAAGACGACTCCGCTACACCTGTCGGCTTTGCGCCGTTGACGCCAAAATCATCGCTAGCTAGCGTACTTTCGAAAGAACCTGTGAGCAGTCATGAGTCCAATTTTCCTGAGCGGAAATTCTAAAGTCTCCGAGTTCGCGCGGAAGATCGATTGGGCTAGTCATCCACTCGGTCATCCTGACACTTGGAACTCAGAACTCAAGACGACAACTTCGCTGATGCTCAGCTCAGCTTTCCCCATGTTCGTTGCTTGGGGGGAAAAACGTACGATTCTCTACAATGATGCGTACGGAAAGATCCTTGGCGAAAAACATCCAGATGCTTTTGGCCAACCCTTTGAAGAGGTCTGGAGCGAGAATTGGTCAGAGCTTCTTCCTCTCGTAAAGAGAGTGGATCAAGGCGAAACCGTCTACCTTGAAAACCTAAAGCTCATGGTTCGCCGAAGTAGCCAGGACGAGCTAAGCGAAGCGTACTTCACTTTTTCTTACAGCCCAATTCGCGATGAGCGGGGAAGAGTTCAAGGGCTCTTCTGCTCAGTCGTGGAAACAACAACCGAGTTCACGACAAAAAATCAGCTTGAACTCAGCGAAGCGAAGTACCGCACTTTGTTCCATTCCGTTGATCAAGGTTTTTGTATTCTCGAGATGATTTACGATGAAGCGGATGAGCCTGTGGACTATCGCTTTATCGAAGTTAATCCCATGTTCGAAAAGCAGACGGGCCTCATAGATGCGCAAGGGAAACGGGTCAGCGAGCTCGTTCCGGATCTCGATGATTTTTGGTTTAAAACGTACCGAAAGGTTGCGAAATCCGGAAAGGCGATTCGATTCGAGCAGGAAGCCCCCGCAATGGGACGAATCTTTGACGTCTTTGCCTTTCGGATCGCTGATGACCAATTCAATCGAGTCGGTCTTCTCTTCAGCGATATTACGGAAAAGAAAATCGCGCAGTTGGAATACGAACGCAGCGTCGACGTTTCGCCAGCAATCCTTTGGATCACCGAAGTGGATGGCTCCTGTTCCTACCTGAGCAAGCAGTGGTACCAATATACGGGTCAGACGGAAGAAGAAGCCCTGGGCTTTGGATGGTTGAACGCAACTCACCCGGACGACAAAGAAAAAACGGCTAATATTTACCTCAACGCCAATCGCGAACAGAGGCCGTTCTATTGCGAGTACCGTTTGAAAACTCATGATGGAAGCTATCGATGGGCAATCGACGCCGGTAATCCTCGCTACGATAAATACGGAAAATACCTCGGATACGCTGGTACCGTCTTCGATATCCACGAACGAAAGTTAGCAGAAGAAGCAGCTGAAAAAGCTCAGGAACAAACTCTCAAAGAGTGGATCACGTTCCAAGAAGTTCTGAATCAAACGACGATTCCGATCGCACTCCTCGAAGGTCCTGACCACCGATTTACCTTCACGAACGACGCTTACAACGATGCGTTTGGATTTACGAGTTCGCCTATCGGGAAATTAGCTGGCGAAGTTTTCCCCGATGCGTTTGCCCAAGGTTTCGGTAACCTTCTCGATAAGGTTTATCGCACGGGCGAAACTTTCCGAGGGACAGAAATCTTCTTCGAAAGACAAAGTCCGGGCGGGGAGAAGAAAGAATTTTTCATCGACTTCACCTATGCGGCTAAGAGAAATACCAATGGCGAAATCCACGGTGTGCTCGCTGCCATTGTCGACGTCAGCGAAAAAGTCATCGCGAGAAGATCGATTGAAGAAAGTCGCCACGTCTTGAAGACCATCACGGATAACGCAGCTTCATCTCTCTTCATGATGGATAAAGCAGGGCGTCCGACTTTCATGAATCCGTCTGCGGAACGACTGACGGGTTACAAGCTGGAGGAGATCAAAGATCGCCCTTTGCATTACGCTGTTCATTACAAGCGGCCTGACGGAACGCACTACCCAATGGAAGAGTGTCCGATCGATAATGCACAATCGACCATGAAAGTGGTGCAAAACCAGGAAGAAGTTTTCGTCGACAAATCGGGGAGGCTTTTTCCCGTTTCGTTTTCGGTTTCGCCGCTCCAGGCTGATGGCGAAGTCAGCGGTTCCGTTCTCGAGTTTCAGGATATCTCAAAGCAGAAGGAATCCGAGCAGGCCTTGGTTCTTGCAAGAGATGAGGCCGAGCGCGCGAATCAATTGAAGTCGGCGTTTCTGGCTAACATGTCTCACGAGATCCGCACACCGTTGGGCGCTATGATCGGGTTTGCGGATTTACTCCGGGATCCTGGGCTCTCCGAGACGGAGCGAATCAACTACATCGACATTCTCTCGCGAAACGGTGAGAATCTCTCGTTGATCATCAACGATATTCTCGATCTCTCGAAGGTCGAAGCCGGTCACCTTACGCTTGAATACACGGACGCTTATCCCGATCAGATCGCGGCGGACGTTGTTTCGCTCCTTCGAGTGAAAGCGAAGGAGAAGGACCTCACTCTTGATTACACTTATGACGAGAGTTCCCCGCGATCGATCGTATCCGATCCGCTGCGCGTGCGCCAAATTCTCCTCAACCTCGTGGGCAATGCGATCAAGTTCACGCAGTACGGCTCAGTCAAAATCCGTAGCTACGGTTGTAAGACGGATGACGGACGACCGGCGGTCTGCTTTGAAGTTGCGGACACCGGCATCGGCATTCCAACTTCCCAGCAGGACCGAATTTTCGAGATGTTCGTTCAGGCTGACGGCACGATGACGAGGCGGTTCGGAGGAACGGGCTTAGGCTTGGCGCTTTCGCGTCGCCTTGCACGCTCCATGGGCGGTGATGTGTCCGTCATCAAAACGCAAGAGGGCGTGGGTACGACATTCTTAGTGAAGATCGAGGATCAACCTCATCGAAGAACTTCAAGAAGCTTAGGCCCGTCGCGAGAGAAGACAGCTGTCATCGAAATCAAAGACAGGGCACTTGAGGGAATCCGTGTGCTCGTCGTTGACGACGCTCCCGACAACCAGCAACTCATCTGGCGATACCTCACTAAACAAGGGGCGCTCATCGAAACCGCGGAGAACGGCTGGATCGGATACCGTGCGGCCCTCGGCGGAAATTTCGATATTGTCCTCATGGACATCCAGATGCCCGTAATGGACGGCTATACAGCAACGCAAAAACTTCGCGAGAACGGATTTTCACAACCGATCATCGCCCTCACGGCCCACGCCATGACCGAGATCCGAAAGAAGTGTTTGAACGTGGGTTGTAATGCGCAGCTAACGAAGCCGATTAATCCGAAAGAGCTGATTCACACGATTGCAACTTTCGTTGGCCGATAAGGTGGCGACCGGCGGAATGAGGCGAATCGAGTTCGTGGATTCGCTCCGTTCCGGCGGTGCAACTCCGCAGCGGTTTCGCGGCGCAGCTTCGTTGAAGCGCCATGCCAGTTGTTTGAGCAGCAGCTCCGGTGCTCTTGCGGGAACCTTCTGACGAGCCCGCCGGGCGCCGTTTGAATTAGGCTTTTCCCCTTGATTTCGAGCCACTGGTTCCCTAGATTACCAATTCCTTTTGCGTCGGCGCGTGGCTCAGCTTGGTAGAGCACCAGCTTGGGGTGCTGGGGGTCGCTGGTTCAAATCCAGTCGCGCCGACCATTTTCTCTTCCCCTCCGAAGCCCGCATTTTCAGTTTCCCAATCGAGTTAAGTAGTTGAATCAGCTTCGGCACGAGAAGATCTCGGTCGCTCATCTTTCCCAAAATTTCAGCAGATTTCCGCGCGTATTAACTCGGTGGTGACTGGGTGTTAACCGGAATGTTCCACTCTCTTCCCGCTAAAAAAATATGAGCGTCGTGGGCGGCGCAAAATTCTAAGCGAGGAATTGCGTTTGCCGTCCCCTCGAGAATACATTTGGGAATGACAACTCCGGTTCCAATCTCAACGCCAGCAATTGATAACGATCTCATCTCCAAATCCGAAACTGCTGGTTGAGTTCAAACGACTGATCTCAAAACTCACTATGATTTCGCATCCGACATCGTTGGGTTCATTGCTTGGCCACTCGTTGTCCTGCTCGTATTTTATGGACTAACGGCGCATCTCGCCCAACTGATCTAGGAGGAAGTCTCACCTCATTCTTAAAGGTCTCCCAATCTCCGACCTCTCGCGCTCAAAGCATCGCTTTCACTCCAAAAATTCTGCTTGAGTCACCCCTCCGCAACCGTCAGCACCCATACCCTTTGAGTGCTGGTGCTAACGTTTCCTACGGGGTGAGCACGATTTGTTACGTGAAAGCAAGGAAGGAGGGCGAGATTAAATAAATTTTGATTTGAAGGATTTTGTGTTCAAACCGGAGTTACTGCAGCGGATGAAAAAAGGATCGAGTTAACGGAACGTGATTTGGAGATACTTCGATTCTGTCTTGAGATGTAGTTTTCGGATCTCGAATCGATTCATCGCATGTTATTCACGACCAACAACGACGGATCAAAAAGTAAGTCCATGCTTTGGGCCCGCGAGCGCGTGAATCAACTCAACCGATTCGGCTATCATCATTCACAGCGAGCGCCGTTCTATGGCTACGCTTACTTCTTCACGACGAAACTTGGTCAACTCGCTCTTAGAATACATAGAACGTGAGGTAAAAGATCGAGAAGAGTATGAGCGGCAGCCACTTCAGAATCGAGTAAGTGCTGAACTGCGATTTCAATTTCGCGTACTCACCAGTTTAGACTAGGGGATGGTAAATTCGCGATCAAGTCGCGATTGGCAGAACAGGCTGAAGGCTCGTAACGGCATTGCGCCGTCACGATCGTTGCACTCGGAGATCGCAAGCATCCGCGATGCTTTGCGATCGGCTCGAATTTGCTTCAGCGCGTGTTACCTTCGGTGGTGAATGCGTGCTAAGTGATTTCCGAGGCATGACGAGCAATGAAGAGTCATCGAGATTGAGTGGGATTTAATCTCGAACTACTCAGATCGGTTCGTTACTCGAAAGGATCTCTGGCTTAAGACCTAGTTGCTGGCCTCTTAACTTGTGAGAAGGCGTTCGATCTCTGGACTGGATTCAAACACGCCCAACGCCGCTCTACTGGGTTGGAAAGATGCGCCGCCCAGTTCTAGAAAATCCGGCCGCGGAAAGAAATAGATTCCCGACTTTCCGGGAATGCGGATGATCTCCCCGGTTTGGGGGTTCCGACCCTCGCGTCCAGGTTCAAAATGCCTATGAATTACGCCTAAGGTTCCCAGTGCGACCGTCGCAGTTTTGTCGAGTGCTTGTATCGCCTGTGCACAGCACTCTTTGATCTCTCTCGCTGCTGACGTCTTACTGTTAGCGTTCGCCCATGTCTCAAAGTCCGGCCCGGCGAAAGGCTCTCCCGAATCCGAATTGGAGACGAGCACTTTCTCAGTCCCGAGCATCTTGATTCCGAGACGTGCGATTCCTGGAAGCGAAAATTCACCATGATCCTGGATCTGGCGAATATACTCTGCAATCACACCGACAGTTTCGTTCTTCAGCATTCATAAATCTTGCCGAGAAAATTTTAGGGTTTCAATGATTTTCAAAAGAGCGAATAGGGCGCCAAACAAATCCCCTTGAAGCACAACCCCGCCACACTTAATCGCGCAGAGATTCGGCCATTCAGTTTCCAACCGTGAAGCCACCGGGCACGGCCCAGCTACATTGTTCGAAAGACTGACCATGCACGTGATCAGTGAATCCGCCGCGAACTTCGTACGAGAAGCCACCGGTCGGAAGCCAATATGAGTTTATGAACGATCCGTCGCGGCTTTCTACGCGGACGCAAGCTTCCGCAAACGTCGTCGTGGCATTGAAAGAAGATCGCTCATAAATACGCACTAGAAGTCTCTGAGTGTCGTTAGCATCGATCCAGCAAATCGCTTTGTGAATATAAGAGCCGTCCACCGGCTGAACCTCGGGTCCGCAGAGATCTACCGGCGAGGCCATCGACATCGAACAGAATGCCGAAAGCATAAAGGTCGCAAGCGCCGTAGCCATTTTCATTTTGAATTCCCTTTCGAGGTTTATGATGTTCAGCGACGCTTCTATCAGAGGCCTTGCCAGAATTCGACATATACTCAGTTCATCATTGCGAACATGTCGTCGGCTGACGACATGTTAGAGAACGCCCACCAGCCCTTGTTCTTCTACATGATGACGCGTGCGGTACCCAGGAATTGAAAAGGAAATGTAAGGGCTTCAGGTGAGCCCGTCATCAGTTTGGAAATTCTCAGCAAAACCTATCGTCTCAATCTGAGACGTAGATGGTCCACTACCATGTTGTTAAACCTTTGTGCGCGCGAAAGCCGAAAAATGGTCAGCCCTTCCGTCAGAGCAAATCGGACTCGAGCCCAAGCAGGTATGGAGTCTGCAATTTCCCTTAGTATGCGTAAGCTAGGTGAAACAATACTCCTTACAACGTTAGTGGCGGTGTTGTCCGGATCAGCGGATGCACGCGCCACTGATCCGAACTGCGTTGTTGCGGGCGTGAAAGCGACCAATTCGTTTGAGGAAATCCGCAAACTGGCTAACGCCAAATCTCAAACGCGATTCGAGGCCGCCAAGCAAGAGTTCCTGCAGGATCGTGAAGAGCGCCTCCCAAAGCTTGGTGATTCTAAGCACGCGCCCAGTCTTATGGATCACGGCAAAGAAACTGAATACGTCGTCGTTCTCACCCACGGGCTTTTTGATTCTCCTTACGCACAGAAGGTTTTGGGCGAAGTGTTCTACCGAAGAGGAATGAACGTTCTGATGCCCTTGTTGCCGCGGCATTGGGAAAAAGACATCAAGTCGATTGAACGGTTGACGGCCGAAGAGATGATGGCCGAGCAGGAAAAAGCCATCGCGCTTGCCAAGCGATTAGGAAAAAAAGTCATCGTCGTAGGTCACTCCACGGGCGGGCTTCTGGCCGCACGTTCAGCCCTCCGGGATCAAACTATCGCCGGAGTCATGCTCTATGCGCCAGCACTTGAACTTTCAAATCGGACTTACGCCGCCACTGCAGTTGGTAGAACACTAGGTCTTAGTTTGAACACTCTTCAGTGGTCCACTCCAGATGCCAAGACAACGCCGTATTTTTCTCCGCAGGCCGGGCGCGAGGTAGCGCGATTGGTCCAAATCGTTCGAGACGAAAACACGAAGGTAGATCCGAAAACGGCAACGGCAGAAGAAGTTTACAGGAGCATCGGAAAGCAGATCGACAAACCAGTCGCGCTCGTCGTGTCGAAGAATGAATCTACAACCCACAATAAGACCGCGCGTTGGGTAGCGGGCTCAACGCAAGGATTGAAATCGCATCTCAAGCTCGAATACCTTGATCATGCCGGAACGGGGCGGATCGCACCCGAGGACATGAAATCGATTCATGACAACTCTCCCGCGAGTCGCGACCGCAAAAAGATTCTGGAGCACGCGGAAGAATTCGTTTCGAAAAACTTTCCGACGGCGGGATGATTGGGGTCGAGATTCTTATTTGGCGGGCGGGCAGGTCCCCAAGTTCATCGCATCATCCGGGTCGCAGGACGCAAAACCCTCAAGAGCCGAAAGTTCATTCGTGTACGCCTCTTTTTTTAGGCTTGCGCACGCGATCTCGGTCCGTTTTTTCGCCGCTGGTGTCACCGCAACGCCTGCGATATCGACCGCCGGTTTGCTGTCGCCATCATAGACGCGATAAATTTCGTAGCTAACGCCCTTGTTTTCAAAGCGAAGCGTGGTGTTATCAAATTGCGCACGAAAGTGGTGAGCGTAAAAAAATGTTTTGGTCGATCCCTTGCGCTCTTTCGGAAACTCGAGCTCGACAAAGCCTTTCTTGCCATAGCGGTACTGAAGGTAGCTTTGAGCTTGTGAGAGCTCAGTGCTTCCGCAGATAGAAATCACTTTTTTCTGCTTGGTTTCGCACGTGAAGTAGATCTTTTCGCTAGGGGCGCAATGTGAAGTTGGCGAAGCCGCTTGAGCAGAACTAAATATTAGCCCGCTGGCGAGGCATGCGAGGGTCATCCATTCAGCTTTCATTGGTTCTCCAAGTTCCCGATGTTGTTCACCCATTAAGGTATCGCGCTAGGACCAGTTGTCGACGTCAAAATCCGGAAAACAATCAAAGCGCATGCGAACCCGTAGATGATCTTTGGCAACCATTCGTTGATGCGAGCGATTTTGACTCGAACTTCTTGCCGGAGCTCTTTGCAAACTTCTTCGAGCGTATGTTCGAGAGCTCCGGTCTGCTCTCCGATCCGAATTGCCGCAAGATGACGGTCACGAAAAATTCCGGTTCGTGCAAACGATTCAGCTAATCCCTGCGCCGTTCCTTTGCGACGAATGAAAACAGAAGCGGCGCGGAGTTGGTCGTCGTTTGCAGCGTCTTCGGCGGCTTTCATCATGGATTCAAGATCAGCGCCTGCGCGGTACGAGAGCCAGATCGCCGTGAAGAAGCGCTCGTAGGCGGAGGTCTTCATCAAGTCGCGAGCAACGGGAACAGATTGAAAAAGTTTGTGAATCTTCCTGGCTAGCCGAGGTTCTCGCGAGGAGCGTCGAAGTAACTCAAAACTCCACCAGAGAACTCCGACGGCCGCACCGATCAAACCTAGTGTTCTGAGAATGTAGTCATAGCCTGAGATTGAGCCATTGACGAAGGAGGGGAGATAGAAGGTGAATTGTGAGATGATCAGGAGCAGGCCCGGCTTCAAAAGGGCCCACTTGATACTGCGCTCGGTCTCGTATCTTTCAAAATAGTAATCGGCCAGTAGCTTGGAAGTCTCAGCCATGAATCCGGTTTGCTCCGCAAGCTTCATCAAAGAAGTTTCGAGGGGAGGAAAACCATTTCTCGCCATCGCTCCGTGGAGCGATGATCCACGCTGCACGCCGTGGATCAAGCGGTGAGCCATCTGCTGTTCTTTGGGACCGACAGACTGTTTCAGCAGTTCGAGACTTGAAATCAAACCGTTTCCAGCATCGTGCATCGCCGAGAACGTGCGGTACGAGGTACTGATCTCAAGAGCGTTTTTACCGAACATGGCTCCATTATAGGGAACCAATGCTCAGTTAGCATCCACAATCCCCTTTGAATGAGAATCGGCTCGATTCACGACCTCGCTTCACGTTCACTTTGAGATCATATCGAGTCACTTCGCAGCCTTCATCGGAAGGGGCGCAAACGAATGTCGTTTTGTGATCCAAGCTGACGCGATACCTTGAATCTTTGTAAATCTTTGTGAAACGGTCTCCGACCGCCGGAGAACTATCTTCCGTCGAAGAGACAAAGTTGAGCTTTCGGAGTCGACCATCAATTTTGGCGATAAGCTGAGCGCGATCCTCGGGACCGCTAAAGAAGAAGACATCGTCCCCTCGGTAAGCACTGCAGCCGCAGCCGCCTTCAAAATCGCTTCCTAAACTGAGTTTCTCAATGCGTGGTTTCGACCGATCATTGAAGGATTCAGCCTGGCAAAATTCCGTGAAAAGGAAAAACAGGACGAATGCGGAAAGCAGAGATTTCATTTGGACTCCTTTATGATTTGGATTAAATCGCGATCGCCGCCATCATTCGGCTCCTCAAGCAACGTGGCAAGTGTAGGTGACAACATATTTTGTTTATCGATCGAAACGGTTTTGCTTAAATATTCGGCGATGAGGAGTTCAATGAGCGAGAAACCTTCCGTTTTGAGACACGCGGTTGGCACGGTTGCGATCGATCTGTTCGTTAGGCTGAGTTCGCCGTAATCTGAAGAAGTGCGAGTTCTCACCACAAGGATCTCAAAAGGAGACTTCCATGAAAGCGGTTCTATTTGCGGCAGCGGTACTATCGATGACTTCGGTGGCGCAAGCGGCTGACGGCACGCATCTCTGCAAGCAAGGCAAGATGGAACGATCAGTCACCGTCGTTTACGCCAAAGAAGGCAAGAAGGCGCCCTGCGAAGTGAAGTACAAGCGCGCCGCAGATGACGAAAAGACTCTCTTTAACGCTCAAACCGACGAGAAGTTTTGCGAAACGAAAGCGCAAGAGTTCGTTGAGAAGTTGAAAGGCATGGGCTGGCAATGTGAGGGCTAAAAAAGAGACGTAAACAGAGCCCGCGATCGCGGGCTCTCGATCCTTAAGCTGCGCGCCCGACGGGGCGCGCTTTATTTTTGCCTTTGGGAGAAAACTCCAAAATATTGGTGTTCGACGGAGGGCTGCTTTCGAGTTGTCCGCCGCCTTCGACGATGGAGCGAAGCCCGATCACAAGCTCTCGAAGCTGCGCGGATTGGCTGGTGAGGTCGCTTGCCGTCGAAGCGGCTTCACCGGCCGTTGCGGCATTCGCATTGGTTACGTGATCCAGCTGCTGGATGGCCAAGTTGATGGAATCGATGCCTTGAGCCTGTTCGCGAGAGGCCGAGGCGATTTCATCCGACATATCGCGCATGAGAGACACCTGGGTCACGATCTCGGAAATAACTTCGCCGCAAGATTTCGCGACGGCTGTGCCTTCTTTGATTCGGGCTTCGCTGTTGGAGAGAAGTCGCGAAGTTTCGCTTTGCGTGTCTCGGACAATCGATTCTACGCGGTTGACGCTTTCCGAAAGAAGTGAGCTGATTTCTCGAGACGCATCGCCTGACATCCGTGCGAGGTTACCGACTTCTTCCGCAACAACGGCAAACCCTTTGCCGTGTTCGCCGGCGCGTGCCGCCTCTACGGAAGCGTTGAAAGAGAGCAGCTTTGTTTGGAAAACGATCTCGTTGATGACTTTGGTTTTGCTACCGATCTCGTTGATGACATTCACGATGCCAGATAGCTGTTGATTATTCGTCGCGATTTGCTTTGCGATATCCGCGTTGCTTGAAGCGATCGCGTTGATAGCTTCGATGACCTCTTGAGATGACTGAAGGCCACGGTCGCTTGAGCGGTGGCACGCGTCGGCGGTATCTTTAGTACGGATCGCATTATCAGAGTTTTTCCCAACCATGGCGCTGATCTCTTCGAGTGAAGCCGAGGTCTCCTGAAGTGAGCTGGCTTGTTGCTGTGAGGCTGACGAGAGTTGCTCGCTTGCGCTGGAGATCCGGCTTGCGGTGCCTGCCACGTCGTTGGCACCTGCATTGAGGCGAGCAACTAAGCCTGCAAATTGAGAATCGATTCGGCCCGAGGCCACGTAGCCGATCGCGATCGAAGCGCTGGCGCCGACGATGATCACGAGGGTTAACCAAAAGCGACCTTGTTCGGCGGCCGAATTTGCGGCGGTCGTCCAATGCTGACTATCTTTTAATTGGTCATCCTCTACCATTTTTAGCTTTGCGTAAAAATCGGCCGCCATGGCGGAGCAGTCCTTCAGAACGAATTCGCGAAATTGATCGCGTTGTTTCGGATCTTTTGATATGGCGAGGTTCAGGTTCTGCACACCCGCGGATTTAAATTTTTCCCACGAGGCTAGCGTCTCTTTGAAGAGAGCCTTTTCGCGATCGGTCGTGGGAAGCTTTTCAAATTTTGCAACAGAGCTTTCAAAGTGGGCGATTTCGTCCGCCACAGCTTTCGCGAATCCCGCGATCTGATCATCGCTAAGACCAGGAATAGCCAGCGTTCTCAACTCGATCCGGATGGCGCGGAAGTTGTTTCCCATTTCACCGATGGCGAGTGATTTCGGAAGATTCTTCGCAGCGACGTGATCGTAATTTAAGACGACGTTTCTCAGCGAAACGTAGCTGACAAGCCCGACGGTTCCCAAGAGTAGGGTCATCAAGCCGAAAGTGCTCCAAAGTTTAAATCTAAGACTTTGATTCTTGAACAAGCGAACCTCCCGAATGGGCTCAGCACTTCTTCGACGTCAAAGTTCCGTCGATTCAGTCGTCGCTCCGACTATCTAGAAATCATGTTGTAGGTAAATGGCCGGCCTTTAGAGCGATGTTTCAATTGAACCTAGTAGTTGGGGGGTACAGTTCAGTGAAGACTAAAGACCTTCTCGAAGGCGTCTCAATTGTAAACAAACTAGCCAAGAGGCTGGTCGGCCGTGCGCCGGAAAGTGCTGAAGTCTAAAAATAGTGTGAATCGCGACTAATAAACCCCCGGGCTCGAGCGTACTCTATTTGAACCCGGAGGATTCATGCATAAGCTTTGTTTAGTTGCGCTCATTGGTGCTTTCGCCTTTTCATTTCAAGCCCAAGCCCAAGCCCAGTTCTTGCCCGGGCCCCCAAAATCAGAGATGCCCGGCCGACCTTTTTTCTCGGTTGAAACGGATCAAGCGAAAGCGTTGACCGTCTCTGACGTGAAAGCCGATGTCTCATTAAAGGGAGCTTTTGCGGAAACCGTTCTCGATATCGCTTATAAAAACTCAACTCATCAGAGCGTCCAAGGACTCTTCAAAATTCAGTTGCCAAATGGTTCGCTCGTCCGCGATTTCGCATTGCGAATTGGCGAGAAATGGCAGTACGGGACTCTGACGGAGAAGCACAAAGCACGCGAGACGTTTGAGGAGATCGTCCGTCGCGGCGATGATCCCGCCGTCCTTGCTTGGAAAGACGGCGCAGAATATCAGGTAAGAATTTTCCCCTTCCCCGCTAACGGGAAGCGTTGGATTCGCGTCAAATACTGGCAAGATCTGAACGAAATCAACGACCGATTCGCGTATTCGCTCCCCCTCCCGCAGGGTTTGAAGCTTGATTCGTTCTCGTTAAAGCTTGAAGCAAAAGCCACTTCGCTTTCAGGCGTCGTGATCGGCGAGGCTTACGCAAAACGTGCCTACCTGAAACCGATTGCCGAAGATAAGACGACGTTCGGTGCGATGCTCGATGAGAAATCCTTTGTACTTCCCGGTTCCTTCAACGTCGCGATCGCCGAAGCTCCCGGAACCAAGGGTGCGACGTGGACCGCAGTCACAAAACCCAAAGGCGATATGCCCTATGTCGGAGCCCGGTGGTTTCAAGAACTGCCGAGGCAGAAACGAGCGGCTGCGAAAACATGGTTGGCTTTCATCGACACCAGCCGAAGTTCTAAGCCAACTGATCTCACTGCACTCGCAAAATTTTTAGAGAAGGTGAAAATCTCAACCGGCGCATCCATGAAATTCTACGAGTTTAACTCAGCTGTCTCGGGGATTGATCCTTCGAAGTTGAGTCAGCTCGACTTTGACGGTGGAACAAACTTCAAAGCCGTGTTCGACGAAATTCAGGAACAGCAAAAGAAAGCGGGTAGTGAGGTTGAAGCCCTCATCGTGAGCGACGCGGTTCCGACGATGCAAAAAGAGTCGGAGTTAATGCAGCAGAATTTTTCGAAATCAAAGATTCACTTCCTACCGGCCTCGTCACGATTTAATCCGCATTTTGCCGCGAAAGTCGCAGAGAGGTCGGGAGGTACGGTTTTGCCGCTCATCCAAACGGCAAGCCTTGACTCGGCCGTTGAGACTTTACTTACAGCCCCGTGGATCTTCTCCGGGCTTGTCGTAGAGGGTGGAGTTGCATCCGACGCCTATCCCGAGCAAGGTTCGCGGCTCGATTTTCAAGAGGGAGCTTACGTCTATTTTCGCGCGAAATCGGGACGACTTCCCAAGAGTGTAACGGTCACGGTCTCTAACGGTTCGAAGTCTCAAGAACTGAAAGCAGACTTCACGAATGCGAGAGATATTCCGCAAGTGGAGCAGCTCTGGGCAATGAAGAAGCTTATGAGTCTCGTTCCGCAGGCGGATGAGTACGAGAAAGAGCTGATGGCGCACGCGACTCGTTACCAACTCGTTTCACCAAAGACCTCCTTCATCGTTCTTGAACTCGAAAGCGATTATCAACAGTTCAACCTCACTCGGCGCGAGGATTCGAGTGATGAGTTGGCAGAGTCATCCGATCTTGCGGAAGCGGGCGAGTCGGCGCAAAGTAACTTCGCCGCAGCTGCTCCAAGACCTAGCGCAAAGGTCTCTTCAAGATCCGTTCGGCGCGGGGAGGGCGGCGGCTCAGGTGCGGTCGGAGCTGCTCGGCGCGCCAGTGATATCGCTGGTCAAAGCGCAATCGGCTTCGGCGGTGCGGAATCAGACCTCGCAATGGAAGAACCAGCACCTATGGCGGCGCCGGCATCAGCGGCCTTGGCTGCTCCGCCTCCTCCCTTTGAGATGAAAAAGCAGAAAGAGGCTGAGCCGTCATCAGTCAGTGCCGAAAGCGTCATGCAGCACTATTTCGCGGATGCGAAGTCGCTTCGCGAATTGCGAGCTAAGTACACGGCTTTGAACAAAGCTGAGATGAACGATCCTTGGTTCTTCATCGAGTCGGCTCAGCGGTTTGCGCAGTACCGCGAGAAGAGTCAAGCGCTGCGGGCGCTTTCAAATCTCTTCGAGATTTCAGAAGAAGACGGCAAGGCGATTCGCGCTTTGGGGCTTCTCGGATGTTTCGAGGGTCATTGTGAGTGGGCGGTTCAAGCTTTCCGACTCGCGATCGACCTTCGCCCCGAGGAGCCGCAAAACTACCGCGATCTTGCGTGGCTGTTTTTGGAAATGGGCGATTCCAAGCAGGCGATGGCAACATTTGAGTTGTTAAAGGGTAAGAAGTTTCACGCACGTTTCCCGGGCATGGATCAGCTTTTGGCGCGCGAGCAGGCGTGGATAAAGCAGATGTCCGGCGATCGTTTGCCGGCCTCCATCAATCCAGCGCTGAAAATTTCGCCTACTTACTCGTGGATCACGTGGAATAACGATAACAGCGATGTGGATTTCCATATCTACGAGAAGAGCGGCACCATGGTTTATTACGGTCATCGCAACGGAGAAGGCGAGCTTTCAAACGACTTCACTCAAGGCCTCGGGCCCGAGACTTACGCGTCGAAATCAACTAAGCCCAAGTTGAGCTACTTCGTTAAGTACTTCCGCAACGATCGAACGAACGTAAGTTCAGCTGTCATCATGAAGTTCTCAACGATTGAATCGTGGGCGCCTGGCAAAATCAAAGTGAGTTCTAAAGTAGTGCCTCTGTATGGAGTCCAAGACTTCGTAAAATTGAAGTGAACCGTCCTAATCAGAGCCCCGATTCTTCCGGGGCTCTTTGTGCTCCTTCATTGTTCGTCAAATGAAGATCGCAATGTGATCGATCATGAGACACGCGCACCGTTGATTGTTCAAGACACAAACAAAATTTGAGAAATCACGTTGGATGCCGATCTCTTCATAGCAGGGCCCGAGCACGGGCCTTGTTTTCCCAAAAATTGAAGGGGTGTTCATGGGGCAACGTTTTGGTCGCAAGGCTCGGTTCTTAGCGCCTGTCGGAATTTTGACGTCACTTTTGGGTCTGATGCTTTTTACGCAGAACTTTGGTGTAGCGACTCACCAAGCTGAACTCGATAGCATTCGTGCTTGGGATTTTCCGCTTTACGATAGCCTCGTTTCGGCGGAGCGACGGATGGAGCAGTATCGTCGTGAACGTCCTAACTGCGCGGTGCAAAAGCTCGATGCGGTGAACGAGAGTCTGATCTCGCGTAACGCTCTCTTGAAGAACGCAATTATTCACTCCCATTTGTATATGCTCCCGCCGCCAGCTGTGCATTCGCTCCTCAAGAGTGCAGAAGTCAAACTCACCGAATTGAGAAGTGTCGAAGCCGCGACCGCGCGTTTGAATTACTTCGTCCTCGACATCACCGATCCGGGACCCGCACCTACGACGCCTAGCCACATTCCGCTCGATATCAAAGTCGTTCTTTCAGGGTCGGCGATGGGACTACCCGCTCCCGGTGCGGAGCCAAAAATGGCGGAGATGGGACTTCTCGTTGTAGACAATACGGCTTATCCACGTGCGCCCATTCGCATCATCGTCGAACGTGATCCTCAAGCCTACTTCCCCGTGCACGTTCGGAATGCGATCATCCGATCGCGCAATTTCGTGGATATCGTAGGCCGTGTCCCAATTCAGGTGGCAAGACTGAGCGCGGTGGACCAACCGTTCCCGATCAACAATTCGTCGTCTGCACGTCTTCTCTTGGAGAAAACAATGCAGATGCGTCCCAGTGTTTCCGGTTTAGCTCCGTGTGAGCCGGTAAAATTTTGGGCGTACGTCACCGGCGCGAAACCCGGAGGCACTTATACGATTCGTCCTCCCGAGACTCCGCACATTCCTCCCGAAAAGAGTTGCGTCGTCGACTTAAGCGGAACACGCGTGACATCATCGCAAGCTTCGTTAGCGGCTTGCCGAAAATATGCAGAATTGTTCGCTGGAAATATCCGTCCGTCTGATTTGCAGATTCCTTCTGGGCAATCCGATTGGACCGTCATGTACGCAGGCACGATGCAGGCGCCTTTCGAATTACTCAGCTGTAGTGTCAATACAGCAGCTGGAGTAGCGACAAGCCAGCAAATGGCTGCGCCGATGCAACTTGAGTGTTTGAATCGAGCCGCACCACTTGCCGCGTCGAATCCTGCAGCGACCAGTGTTACGTTCGGCACGGCACGATTGCTTGCGAAAGGTGTTTGCACCCTCGTGGATCAGAAAGGCGTCATCGTGAAACAAGCGGCCGCGGCGACTCAAGCTGATTGCCATATGATCTTTGACGCCTACATGCGTCCGGTTCCGCCCGCGTTGCCCCCGTCGGTGCCGCAGGGATATTTTGGATTTTTGCGCTTTCGTTAATTGAATGAATCAACCAGCTATTCGTGCTGGCACGCTTAAAGCTCCGGAAAGATGCGAATCCGCTTCTTTCCGGAGTCATCCACCGATAATAAAAATATCTGAAGTTCTTCGGGAAAACGGTTGGTGAGGGCCGTGATATTCACTTGGTGCGTGATCCAAACTTCGCGTCTTTTCTTACGGGCATTCTCTCTTAATCGTGCCTCCATCGCTGCTACAGCTGAAGCCTCCTCGCTCTTAGCATTGAAAAATGAATTGAGCGGCTCCCAAACTTCGTGCCGTCCGAATGCGATTTGACCGGTGTCTTTGCATCGGCACCACGTACTTGTGAGAACCGCATCAGGCACCAAAGCTTTGAATCGTTCGCCGAACTCTTTAGCCTCCTTTTTACCCTCAGCACTCAAATTACGCTGAGTTGAACAAGCGCCTTCGCCGTGGATCCGGAACCCAGGTGGATCACCCGTGCCTGGCGCCGTGCGCGCATGACGAATAATCAGCGTCGTTCCAGGTGGCCAAGCTGATTTCAGCTCCGCGCCCAGACTTGATTGAGGAGCGAGAGAGAGTACTGCTATCAGGACCAAAAACCAGCTTGTCATGGTGCGAGCGTACCGTGATTCAGGATCCGATGCGGTTTTAATTTTCTTGATTGGGTTTGCGTCAGCCCTTCGTGGGAGCTCGATCTTTGTCGGAGTAGTTCAAGCGAGCCACACTGCGTCCCGATAACAAAACATGGACTTCGTTTTCACTCTTCATCGTTTGTTCGTCGCAGCGATTTTGCTGCTCTGGACAACTGTTTGTTCAGCTGAAGTCAGTCACTTCGACGTCTCAATCACGAGTCAGTGGAAGCTCCAGCCATCTGTTTTCGCTGGACAGATTTATCGTAAATCGGGCTCAACCAATGACGAGTTCATTGTGACTTACGTCCGACCTAAGGTCGGTCCTTTCGATTATGAAAAAACAAAACACCTTCTTGACCAAATTTCGGCGGCGCGAAGCGAAGTTCTGTCTCTTTTTGCTTCGTCGGCATTCAATATTCTGAGTCTGGAATTACGCGAGTTCGCTCACGCTCGGGGCACACGAGTCGTTATTTTTGAATCGTCCTATATTTCGCCTTCAGGTCAGGAGACCCGGCAAGTCGAGCGGCATTACTACGGTGTCGACGCGATTTACTCGGTGGTCTATTCGCGGGTCTCGGCTTCTTTCGGTGATCGAAGGCAGCTCGAAGAACTCATGAACAACTTCGTTCCGAGAATTCAAGGATCTCGATTGCCAGCGGCCAGCGAAACTGTCCAGAGTGCTGGCCATGCTCGGGGGACAAGTCGTCAATTGCTCCCTTCTGAATCTAGCACTTCCAAAATCGCCACTCAAACATCTCAAGCGGGCGTCTGCGACGATGTTGAGCCGTCGATTCGAAAGTCTTCTTCGGATCCCCAGACATTTTCGCTCGAGGGTCTGAAATCAGCCGGCGGTGGTTGCTGGCAAGGTGTAAAGGATTCGATCCCCACTCTTTACGAAAGTCTTTTGAAGACGGGCGAATACATCGGGAAAGCCTGGAAGTACGTAAAGGAGACGGATCAAGGAACATTTACGACGCAAGTTTACTCGGGAGCCACGGTGGCCATCGAAGCCATTCGCAACGGCGATAAGCTCGCGCAGAAAGCTTGGAACAACGTCATCGAACTCATGACAACGGGAACCCGAAAGTTCGCATGCCTGAGACTTGATCTTCAGATGAAGGCGTTTTGCAAATTTGTCGCGCTCTCCGCCGAAAGTGCTGTACTTGGAGCCTTCGCTTGGAAGGGTGCGAAGGTGGGCAGTGAACTCCTCGTGAAGGGCGTGAAGTTTGCGAATTCCGCCGTTGAAGAAGTCATTTCTGACGTGGCCGCAAATGGTAAAAAAACCTTGGCAACGGAAACCGCAGTCTTGGAAAAGTCGGTAGTCCAAGCGGTAAAATCCGAACCGGCGAATCCGCCAACTGCTCTAACAAAGAATGCGGAGCAGCCGAACGGCCCAGCCGCTAAGCCGTTACCGAGC
>SXGS01665851.1_pt1 | contig 47908 bp, 34 predicted proteins | sample 3174681 | NCBI WGS metagenome assembly SXGS01 (sample SAMN11356861, study PRJNA531348) | freshwater metagenome | isolation source: freshwater sample F1-80 | place: China: Fuxian Lake, Yuxi | collected 2017-12-25
GCCGCGTCGCCGTGGATCAGGACGGCGAGCCCGGTCGCGCCATCGACGTCGCCGGCACGATCCATGCGCGCGCGCACGCGGCCTTGCGCGACCGTGTTGACGAACTCGAGGTGGCTCGGGTTGAAGCACAGCGACAAGCGCACCTTGCGGCCGCCGCGCGTGGCGTGTTCGCTGGTGTGGCCGAGGTGGTACTTCACGTCGCCGCCGCCGAGGTGCAGCGCGCCGTCGACGTCGGCGAACTCGCGGAAGATCTGCCGCGCGCCCTTGCCCATCACGTTGGCCAGCACGTTGAGGCGGCCGCGGTGGTCCATGCCCAGCACGATGTCCGAGACCCCGTGCTCGGAGGCGCGCTCGACGAGGTTGTCGAGCAGCGGGATCAAGCTCTCGGAACCCTGCAGCGAGAAGCTCTTGGCGCCGAGGAACTTCTTCTGGACGAACTCCTCGAACAGCACCGCGTCGGTCAGGCGCTCGAGAGTGCGCACCTGCTCCTCGCGCGACATCTGCAGGCGGTTCTCGCATTGCTCCATGCGCCGCTGCAGCCATTCGACCTTGCGCAGGTCGTCGATGTGCATGAACTGCACGCCGATCGAGCGGCAATACGTAGTGCGCAGCTTGTCCAGGATCTCGGACAAGGTCATCGAGCTCGCTCCGAACAGGCGCTCGGTCGAGAAGCGCTCGCCCATGTCGGCCGCGCCGAAGCCGTGGTACTCGGGGTCGAGCTCGGGGAACTGCGGCCGCGGCTGCTCGAGCGGATCGATCTTCGCGATCATGTGCCCGCGCACGCGGTAGGCGCGCACGAGCTGGTCGAGGCTCTCCTGGCCGCGCGCGTCCACGCCGGCGGCAGGACCCGCGCTCGCGGGTTCGGGCCGCGGCTCGGAGCCGTCGGACGGCAGCGACTCGAAGTAGGTGCGCCAGTCTGGCGACACGGACTGCGGGTCGTGGCGCCAGCGCAGGTAGAGGTCCTCGGCGAACAAGAGGGACGAGGCGTCGGGAGGTAGGGCCGTGTCGGGCATCGCTTTGGGCTCGCTTTGCGGGGCGGAGAGGATACCAGAACACGGCTCCGGTCCCGGGCGCCACCCATGGTCGCAAGAGGTCCGGGAGCATGGGCTTGCACCGGCCAGCCAAGCTCCTCAGGCGGGCTTGCGCCAGCCTCCGCGCGCCTCGCGAGCCAAGAGCGCCGATCCCAACGCCAATCCGATCCAGAACAGGGCCACGCCAAGGCGCCACGAGTCCGGCGAGTACCACAGCTCGAGGCGCCACTGCCCCGGCGGCACTTCGATGGCTTGGAAGGCGTAGTTGGCGCGCAGCACCTCGGCCTGCTCGCCGTTCAGGGTCGCGCGCCAACCCGGATACCAAGTCTGCGAGACGAGCAGCCAACCGGGTTCGCGCCGCGCGAGGTCCAGCACCACGCGACCAGGCGCTTCTTCGACCACCTTGATCGGCACGGCGAACTGGGAGGGCGGCGTGACGATGCGCAAGCCGTGGCGTCGCTTGCCCTCGCGGTCGCCGTCGTCGTGGACGACGAAGCGGGCCTTGTCCTCGATGGGCAGGTGCTCGATCTGCTCCCAGCGGAACTTGTTGGCGAGGAAGGTGACTTCGTCGTCCACGTGGACCAGCGTCTTGCCATCCTCGGACAGCATGTAGACCCAATCCTTGTCGGGGAACTGCAGCAGGCGCCGCTTGGACGGATCGAAGGCCTGCGCCTCGCGTCGCGTCGCGTCGGATGGCAGCACGACCACCTTGTGCGGATCGAAGGTCGGTACGCGCAGCAGGTCGATCTCCTCCTGGCGCGAGTCCGCGTGCACCGCTCCGCCGACCAGCGTGTACTTGTCGAGCGCGTCGACGAAGCGGTAGAGCCCGTACTCCGCGATGTCCGCCACCTTCTCGTACTGGTCGGCTCCATCGTAGGAGAAGTCGAAGGCGCACTCGCCGGCGAGCTTGCGGCCGGCGTGGCGCGACTCTCCTTCCCCGTAGCCCCACAAGGGATGCGACCAAGCGTACACGCAGTTGCCCGAGCTCGAGTCCGAGCTGGACAGCACGGCGCGGTAGAGCTTGCCATCGCTCTTCGCTTGCGGCTCGAAGCGGAACACGAACGGGCGGCCATGCGGCTCGATCTTCGGCTCGTGGGGCCAGACGACATGCTTGTTCGAGTACACCGTCGAGACCACGTCTTCGATGCGCACCTGGTAGTCGTCGACGACCCTCCCGGTCTCGAGCTCCTGCAGGCGGAAGCGCAGCTTCGAATCGCGCGCTTCGGGCCAAGCCGACAGCAGGAACATGACCTGCTGCAATCCGTCGGAGCGCGCGCGGAAGGTCTGTTCGATCATCGCCCGCGGCACGATCTCGTGGCGGACCAGTCGCTGGCCCGCGGCCTTGCCGAAGCTCGCCAGGCCATTGTCGAGGAAGATCCAGTCCCACTTCGCCAGCACCCACTTGACGCCGAAGATCTGCAGCGAGCGCTTGGTGCCCTCGAGCATGGGGCGCCAGTTGTTCGAGTCGCCGAAGTGGTCGCGATAGAGGAAGTCGTAGTCGCGCACCCACATGCCATCGTAGTTCTGCGGGCTGTCGAGCCCGTACGCGAGGTTCGACGAAGGCGGGATCATGTCCTCGCCGAGGATGGCCAGTCGGTCCTTGCCGACGTGGCGCGAGAGTTCTTCGATGGCCGCGGTGCGCGGGAAGAAGTGGCGGTCTTCGCAGACCGGGTTGTAGCCGCGCCACAAGTCGCCCGTGGACATGTACGCGCCGACGGCCAGCAACGCGGCGAGGGAGCCGCGCGCGACGCGCGAGCGCACCACCAGCATGGTCGCCACGCAAGCGATGGCTCCGGCGAACAGCAGGCTCGCCTCGCGCAGGTGGGCTGGCACATGGGCGAGGAAGAGATGGTTGTTCGGCGTGGGGATGTGCGAGTGGGACTCGATCAGCCGATCGACGCCCAGCAGGCAGACGAACAAGGCCGCCGCGCCCCCGGCCACGATCAGCGCCGCGGAGCCGAACCTGCGCGGTCCCTCGGCACGCAGCAGCCTGTCGACCGCCAAGCCCGCCAAGCATGCGACGAAGAAGTTCCACAGGCCCTGGCTGCGGTTCATGGGCGCCATCTCGAGGCCCGGCAGGAGCCTGAAGAGGTCGTAGGCGCCGAACAGGTCGTAGGCGTAGAAGAGCCAGAGCGCGGCCGCCAGCGCGTGCGCGCGCGCCAGGCGATCCTTCCAAGCCAGCGCGCCACCTACCGCCGCCAGCAGCGTGCACACGCCGCCCATGCAAGCCATGTTGACCAGCTCGTAGTTGGGCGCGGGGATGTCGATCGAGATCTTGTAGGGACTGGCCGGGTTGCCCAGCGCGTCCGGGAACAGCATCAACGGCCACCACGACCAATCGAGCGGTGTCTGTCGATCCGAGCGCTGCTCGAGCACCCTGCTCTGCAGCAGGTACTCGAAGAAGGGCAGCAGTTGGAAGGCCGCCAGCACGATCGCGAAGCCCGCCGCGGCGAGGAGCTTGCCGCCGAGGAGCGAGACAGGCTTCCAGCCGCACTCGCGCACGAGGCTCGCGAGCCTCCATGTCGTGTAGGGCGCGATGAACAGGACGTTGAAGAAGAACGGCTCGGGATTCCCGGCGAGCAGCCCGGTCCACAGCGAGAGCGAGATGCCGAGCAAGGGCGGCGCGAGCCGCGGACGGGTTCCCGCGAGGCGCGCGGACCGGAAGCGCTGCACGGCCAGTTCGACGCACCACAAGGTCGCCGGCAGCGACACCATCGAGCCCACGTGCGGGAAGTACAGCAGCAGCACCTGGTGGCCGCCGTACATGAAGCCCGTTCCGCCCAGCAGCGCGCCCGCGAAGCCGAGTCCCGCGACGCGCAGGTACAGGTACGCGAAGAAGCCGATGAGGAAGAGCTTGAGGGCCGCCGACACGACGAGCGCGGCCTTGAACGAGAGGAAGTAGTAAGGCAGCGAGAAGGGCGAGAAGACCGCCGACTGGTAATTCGCCAGGTGCGGCGCGCCCGCGCCATTCGACGGGTTCCACAACGGCACGCGGCCGGCCGCGAACTCGTCGCGGTTCCACATCAGCCATGGCTCCATCTGCGTCACCGCGTCGGACATCAGCTGGTTGCCCGCCGGATGCCCCGGATCGATGCGCGTGAGGCTGAAGGCCTGCGTCAAGTCCGCGGGCGCGTAGTGGACTTCGTCCCAGCGCAGCAGCGGATCGCGCAGGAACATCGCCAGCGTGGCGAGGATCGCCAAGGCCGCCGCCAGCGTCTGGCGCCAGGACGAGGGCGAGGCCGAGAAGCCGCCGCTCATCGCCGCTCCTCCAGCAGATGCAGCGCCTCGGAGGCCGCGTGCAGTCCGATCAGGTCGTGTCCGCAGGCGTTGAGGTCCTCGTCGTCGTCGAACAGCGCGCGCGGATCCCCGGCCGTCGAGATCGCCGCGCGGCCATCGAGCAGGCGTGTCGAGCTTGTCGCCGCCACGGCGGCGAGGATCTCCGAGTAGCGGTCCCTGATTGAAGCGTCGCTCGAGCCGCTGGCGCTCGGCAGGACGATGAACATCGGTTGCACGCCCATGGCGCGTGCTTCACGGGCGATCGCGAGCGCGGCGGCTTCGTACTCGTCGGGCATCACGCGTCGCTCGCCACCCCACTCGACCTGCCGCCACCTTTGCAGGTAGCGCCGGCCGACGAACCACGCGTAGCGACCCTCCCAATACGCTTCGTCGAAGCCGGCGGAGGCCACCCAGCGCAGCGCGTGGCAGACGCGCAGGCTGTCCTTCAGCGCGAGCGCGTCCCAGTCCGCCAGGAGATCGGGGTTCGCGCGCACCGCTTCCATGCGTTCCTCGTCGGACAGCTCCATCGGCGCCGGGCGGCACGAGTTCGCCATGGAGTACGCGGCCACCACGACATCGGGCTTCCAGCGCGGCCCCAGTTGGCGCAGCCGCTCGAGCCCCTGGCGCAGCGAGTGGTGCGGCACGGCCGCGTTGACGATCTCGGCGGCGACGCCGTGCGAGGCGAGTTGCTCCCGCATGCGCTCGGGCCAGCGCGCCGTCGGCTCGACGCCCGGCGCCAAGGTGCTGTCGCTGCCGAGCACGAGGATGCGCCACACGCCGGGCGTGCGCTCGATCGCCGGCACGGGGCCCACGAGGCCATCGCGACCGTGCGTCTCGCCCGGCCAGCCCGCTGGCGAGCCTTCGATCGGCAACCACAGGCAAGCGCGATCGAACTTCAGGTTGCTCGTGCCGGAGCGGATGCGCGCGTCCTCCGTCGCGTCGAGCACGATGAAGCGCAACTCCTCGCAGGGCCACGCGAAGCCGATGCCGCGCAAGGTCCACTCCGCGGCCAGCAACAGCACCGCCCCCAGCGCTGCGGCGCGCAGCACGCGAACTTTCGTGGAGAGGGGAGTGTGGGGAGACAACGGAATCATGCCCTTGCCGATCCGCAAGGCATCGACCTGGCTTGCCTAGAGGACACGCCCAAGGCGCTGCGAGTCAAGGCGATGCGATGCCTGCAATCTGCGTTCTCCAGGCCTGCGCGGTCAGGATGCGCTCATGTCCGCGTGGCTTGGCTCGCGCGGGATGCAAGCCTGGAGCTCATTCAAGTCCCGCAACCAGCTACTAGAGAGGTCTTTGGCAATGCCTGAGATAGAATAACGCATTTAGTTGTTGCGCGAAAATTCGATGTTATGTCTTTTACTTAAAGGTATTTACGCCTGTTGGCAGGCGCCTTGGTGTGCTCTTCTCGCCGAGGCGGTGTTCCTTGATTGGTCTGGACCAGTTCAAGCCTGCCAGCAGACCGCGGATGAGCGCACAATTGGGCGGCTAGCCGTTTTCCCCGACTCACTCCACGCCTTGCGCACCCTCCTCTCTTCGCATCTGGTGCTCGCGACCGTCCTTGGCGGTTGCGCGTCCACGCACGACCAAGCTTCCGCTCCCATGGATCGACACAGCCACTCGCGTCCCGACCAGGTCGTCGTGCGCCATCTGGACATGGACCTGCGCCTGGACTTCGACCGACGCGAGGTGCGTGGAGTCGCGCGGCTCGATCTCGAGCGCAAGGACCCCGCCGCGCCCCTCGTGCTCGACGCGCAAGGCTTGGGCATCGAGGCCGTGGCCGGACTCGACGGCGCGCCGCGCTCGTTCCGGTTGGAGCCCGAGCACGACGGACTCGGCGGGGCGCTGGTCATCGAGCTCGAGCGCGGCGACGCTGCCGTGCGCGTGGCTTGGCGCACCACCGAGCACGCCGACGCGTTGCAGTGGCTCGAGGCGGAGCAGACCGGCGACGGCGTCGCGCCGTTCCTCTACACGCAAGGTCAAGCAGTCTTGACGCGCACCTGGATCCCGACGCAGGACTCGCCCGGCGTGCGCGCGACTTGGGAGGCGCGCGTGGAGGCTCCGCCGGGGGTCGAGGTCGTGATGAGCGCCGAGCGCCGTTGGCGCGATGCGGACGGGGCCTTCCGCTTCTCGCTCTCGCGTCCAGTGCCGGCCTACCTCGTGGCGCTGGCCGCCGGGCGCATCGAGTTCCGGCCCGTGTCCGAACGCGCGGGCGTGTGGGCCGAGCCGGGCATGCTGGCGCGCGCGCACGAGGAGTTCTCCGACATGGAGGCGATGGTCGCCGCGGCCGAGCGCCTGTTCGGCTCCTATCGCTGGGGACGCTACGACCTGATCGTGCTTCCTCCGAGCTTCCCCTTCGGAGGCATGGAAAACCCGTGCATGACCTTCGCCACCCCGACCGTCGTGGCCGGCGACAAGTCGTTGGTCTCCTTGGTGGCGCACGAGTTGGCGCACAGCTGGTCGGGCCACCTCGTCACCAACGCCACTTGGGGCGACTTCTGGCTCAACGAGGGCTTCACCGTGTACTTCGAGCACCGGATCATGGAGGAGATCTACGGACTCGAGCGCGCGCAGATGGAACGGACGCTGGCGCGCGGCGAGCTCGAGCGCGAGTTGAAGGAACTCGCGCCGCGCGACACCGTGCTGCACATCGACCTCGACGGCCGCCATCCCGACGACGGCTTCTCGGGCGTGCCCTACGTGAAGGGATGCTTGTTCCTGATGCGGCTCGAGGAGATCGTCGGCCGCGAACGCTTCGACCAGTTCCTGCGCGAGTGGTTCGACGAGCAGGCCTTCACATCGACGACCACGGCGGTGCTGCTCGAGCGGCTGCGCACGCGGCTCCTGACGGCCGAGGAGCTCGCGTGCATCGACCTGGATCTGTGGATCCGCGGCGTCGGCCTGCCGGATGACGCGCCGCGTCCCGCGAGTTCCGCCTTCGCCTCCGTCGACGCGGAGGCGCGCGCGCTGCTGGCTGCGCGCGACGCGACGCGCGTCGAGGCGGCGGGCTGGAACACGCACCAGTGGCTGCGCTTCCTCGAGGCCATCGAGCCGGGCGCCGACGCCGCGCTGCTCGAGGCGCTCGAGGCGCGCCACGCGTTGCTTGCTTCGGGCAACAGCGAGATCCTCGCCGCGTGGCTGCGTCTGGGCGTGCGGGCGGGCTGGGGTCGCGCCGACGAGTCGTTGGAGCGCTTCCTCGCCTCCGTCGGCCGCCGCAAGTTCCTCAAGCCGCTCTACGCCGCGCTGCTCGAGCGTCCTGGCGGGCGGGAGCGGGCGCTCGCGATCTACGCCAAGGCTCGTCCGCGCTACCACGCCGTGGCGACGGGCACGCTGGACGAGTTGCTCGGCTGGAAGCCCTGACCGGGGCGCCGGCCGAGGCTGTCAAGCATCCTTGACAGAGCCGTCGCCTTGGTCGGGGGCTTCGCGCCACTCGAGCACGCGCTCCAGCGGCTTCTTCGCCAGCGCCGCGCGCGGGACGCGCAGTCCCTCGGCCGGCCATCCCAGGGGGATCAGCACGAAGGGCTTCTCGTGCGGCCCGCGCGCCAGGATCCGCTGCAGGAAGCCCATCGGACTGGGCGTGTGCACCAGGCTGGCGAGCCCCGCCTGCTGCGCCGCCGCGAGCAGCAGCCCGGTGGCGATGCCGACCGATTCCTCGGCGTAGTAGACCTGTCCGCCGTCGTCCTCGCGCGCGAGCTTGAACACGACCACCAGCCACGGCGCCACTTCGAGGAACCGCTTGTCGGCGTCCGTGCCCAGCGGAGCGAGGTCCGCCAGCCAGCGTTCGCTGGCGCGCGAGGCGTAGAACTCGCGCTCTTCGGCTTCGGCGCCCAGCCGGATCTCGCGCTTCAAGGCGGGGTCTGAGACGCACACGAAGCGCCACGGTTGCTTGTTCGCGCCGCTGGGCGCGCTGGCGGCGCAGCGCACCACCCACTCGACCAGCTCGCGCGGCACAGGCTCGCTCGAGAACTCCCGCACGCTGCGTCGGCGCCGCAGCCGATCATGCAACGCCCGCAGCGCCTCGAGGGGATCGGCGGGCCGCGGCGTCGGATCGGGACAGGGGATGAATTCGGCTTCCATCGCGCGCGCAACGGCCTTGGTGCGCGCGGATCAGCGCGAACCGAGGATGCGGTCGACCTCGCCGTGCGAACGATTCAGCTTGATCGTCGCCACGGGGAAGGCGGGAGTCTTGGGGTTCGCCACCTTGGCGGTGATGACCATGCCCTTGGTCGTCGCTTCCATCAAGGTGCGCCGCGGCAGGTCCGAGTCCAGCGCCCAGGCGAAGCCGCACTTGGGCAGGTACGTGTCGCGGAACCACTTGATCGACACGAACGACAGATGCGGTTCGGCCTCGGCCAGCGCCAGCGCGCGCACGAGGTCCTCGAGCGGGCGTCCGCTGGATTCGATCTCCTTCTCGTCGCCGTCCTTCTCCTCGAGCGGTCCTTCGTAGACCAGCCACGCGCCGCAGGAGCGCGAGTGGAACGAGTTGGCGAGGAAGCTGCGCCGGATCTGCCGGCCCTTCTCGCGGTGCCTCAAGGAGACGTGCACGCTGCCGCCAGCCGGCGGGGCGAGCTTCAAGAGCGGCTTGAGCTCGGCGGGCAGCGCGGCGCGAGCTTCGAGTTCGCGCAACGCCTCCAGGGCGGTCGCGAGCTCGGCTTCCAGCTCGGCGATGGTCTTCTCCGCGACTGGCTTTTCCGTGACGAACGTGTTGGCCGCGTTCGCGGCGGCGACGGCATTGGACATGCGCTTGGGATCCCCGGGCAGTTCTAGTGGACGGAGGACACCCTCCTTCCAAGGCGTCATTGTGGCTCGCCGCAGGGGGGGCGTGTCAAGTCGAGGTGGTCGCAGCGCCGGCGCGCCGCGTCCTGGAAAGCACGCGGGCCGCGCGGATGTCCTCCGCGCGGCCCGCGCCGTACTGTCAAGTTTCCTTGACGGTGGCGCTCAGGGGGCCCACGCCACCTCGACGCCGTTCGTCAGGTTGAACGTGCTCGGCGTGCAGAAGGCCGCAGCGTTGCGGTACCAGGCTTGGTAGGTGCGCGTCGCGCCGGCCGGCACGAGTCCGCGCACGGACACCAACGCGTCCGCCGGGCCCGGGTACTGGGACGAACCCGCCAAGTTCAGCTTGGTGCCGAGGCGGATCACCGTGCCGCCCGCGCAGCGCAAGCCGTCGCCGAACACCGCGCCCGCGCCGGCCGACAGGCGCGTGGTGCCTTGGAAGTACAGCGCGTTGCTGTTGGTCATCGCGCCCCCTTGCAGCACGAGGCTGTCGTTGGCCACGCTGGCCGAACCCGCTGCGCGCAGGGTCGCGCCGCCACCGAGCGAGCTGAGGCAGCCCGCCTCCGCTCCGACCGCCGAAGCGTTGCCGCACGGACAGGCCGTGCCGCTGCCGTCGCCGTAGCAGAACGTCGGGAAGCCGCCGCCGATCTCGACCACGCCCGAAGGGTTGGCGTGGTAGCCGGTGGGCGCGTCGGGCAGGTCGTTCCACAGGCCGAGCGGATTGTTCTTGCGCAGGTTCGCGTAGTCTTCGCCTCCGCCCGCGTTGTTGGGCTCGCCGAGGTCCCAAAGCACGAAGCTGGAGGCTTCGCCACTGACCCAGGTGAACTGTCCTTCGACGGCCACGTCGTTGAAGCCCGTCCACAGATCGCGCGTCACGCCGCCGATGGTGTGCAGGTTCGCGAGCAGGAAGTCCTGCTCGGCCTGGTCGTTGATCGTCACGAGGTTGCCGCCGAGCTGCACGGCGCGCGCTTGCGCCGTGCTCCACGACGAGCCCTCGAGCAAGTGGTAGGTGTGCCCGTTGGCCGGATTGACCACCGTGGCGAGGATCGCGAGCGGCGGCACCACTTCGAGCTTGAACTGGCCGGCTCCCACGGCGGCGCCTGGATACAGCCCGAGGCGGATCGTGTAGGTCGTGCCGGCGACGGCGTCGAACTCGAGGCGCGACTGCAGGGCGCACGCGTCGTCGTTGCACGCGACCACGACGCCGGCGCAGCCTCCCGTCAGCACGGCGACCTTCGTGTCGATGCCGGTCAACGTGCAGGTCTCGAGGCGCATGCGATCGCTCGTCGTCGCCGTCCACGTGAACCACACGTCGTTGGCGATGTCGGAGAGGCCGAAGAACGTGCAGCTCGCGTCTGGCACTCCGTCGGTGGTGGCCGTCGTCAGGTCGAACGGGAAGGTGCCGGTGCCCGTCAGCGCCTGCGCGGTGGCGCAGCTATCGGAGCCTTGCGCGGAGGCGAAGGACGCGCACAGGGCGAGCGCGATGGAGGTGTAGGCGTGCTTCATGGTCGTGGTCGTCTCGGGGAGGTCGGGTCGGGTTCGCGCGTCGCGCGAGGGACCAGCAAAGCCTATCCGCATCGCCCGGTTCCTGCCGGACGCGGGTCGCCCCGCTAGGATGGGGGCATGCCGGCCGCGCCGACCGCCCTGCTGCTCCTCGCCGCCCTCGCGCCCGAGGGCCCGCGCGGCGATCCCTGGGACGAGGTCGTGCAGCCCTTCGTCGCGACGCATTGCCTCGCGTGCCACGACTCCGACGAGGCCACGGCCGAGATCGTGCTCGATGGAGGCGCCGCGTCGTTGGACTCCGACCTGGGCGCGTGGAAGAAGGCGCTGGCGGAGCTGGTCGGCGGCAGCATGCCTCCCAAGGGTTCCGAACGCCCCGCGCCCGCCGAGGTCGAGGCGGTGGCCACCGCCTTGCGCTCGATGATCGCCGAGCGCGATGTGGATCCCGGCCAAGCGCCGGTGCTGCGTCGACTGACGCGCCGCGAATGGAGGAACAGCGTCGAGGCGCTCTATTCCGTCGACGCGTTCGAGGCGGACGAGTTCCCCGACGACGAAGTGGCGGCGGGCTTCGACAACCTGGGCGCCGTGCTGGCGACCACCGAGGTGCACCTCGAGAAGCAGCTCCACGCCGCGGAGCGGATCGCCGCGCGCGTCGTGCAGGACGAGGATCCACCAGCGCCACGCCGTCGTCGCGTGCAGGGCGGAGAGGGACCCAAGGCCGGTCATCACGCGCCGCGCGGCGACGAGCGCGTGATCTTCAGCAACGGCGCATGGGGCTTCGAGGAGCGCCTGCCGCGCGAAGGCGAGTACGCGGTGCGCGTGGCGTGGCGTCCGCAGCAAGCCGGACCGGACGACGTGCGCGCCGAACTGCGCTCGGGCGGGCGCGTGCTCGAGTCCGTGCGGCTCGCGGGCGCAGGCGAGCGCGTGCACGAATGGCGCGGTCGCTTGCCCGCCGGGCGCGCGCGCCTCGCCGCCGCCTTCGCCAACGACTACTTCAAGCCCGCCGTGCCCGCCGTGGGCGAAGTGGCGCCGCGCCCCGCCGAGGATCGCAACCTCGTGGTCCTCTGGCTGGAGATCGAGGGGCCGCTCGACCCGCAATCCTTCGGCGCTTGGCAGGCGTCCCGCCTGCGCGTCGAACCGCGTCCGACGATCGAGGCGCTGGTGCGCCGGTTGTTGCGCGAGGCGTGGCGCCGTCCGCCGACCGACGCGGAGGTGGAGCGCGTCTGCGCGGCCTCCGAAGCGTCGTCGCCGTTGGAAGAGCGCGTGCGCACCGCCATCGTGGCCGCCCTCGCCTCGCCGCACTTCCTCTACAGGGTCGAACGCGCCTCGGGTCCGGGATTGTCAAGGGAACTTGACGCGCACGAGCTCGCCACGCGGCTCTCGTACTACTTGCATGGGGCGCCGCCGGACGCGGAACTCGCGCGTCGCGCGGACGAGGGCGCGCTGTCCGCTCCCGGCGAGCTGGAGCGCCAGGCGCGGCGCCTGCTCTCATCTCCGCCAGCCGACGGCTTCGTCCAGGATTGGGCCGAGCAGTGGCTGTCCTTGCGCGCGCTCGAGCACCACCGGCCCGATCCCGCGCTGGGATCCGGTTGGGACGAGTCGTTGGCGCGCTCGGCGCGCGCGGAGACCATCGCGCTCGTCGCGCGCGTGCTGCGCTCGGGCGCGCCGGCGCGCGAGTTGCTCGAGTCCGACACCACGAGCCTGGACGCCGTGCTCGCGGCCCATTACGGGGTCGCCGCGCCGTCCGATGCGCAAGGGCGCTTCGAGCATCGCTTCGAGGAGGGCTCTCGTCGGGGCTTGCTGGGGCACGCTTCGATCCTCGCGCTCACCAGCCGCCCTGGCCGCACTTCGCCGGTGTTGCGCGGCAAGTGGGTGCTCGAGGCGCTGCTCGGCACGCCACCTCCGGCGCCGCCGCCGGGAGTGGGCGCGCTGGAGGATGTGGTCTCGGCCGAGGCGGCCAGCTTGCGCGAGAAGCTCGAGTTGCATCGCTCGAAGCCCGAGTGCGCCGCCTGCCATGCGGCGCTCGATCCGCTGGGCTTCGGGTTGGAGCGCTACGACGCGCTCGGCCGAGAACGCGCCACCGACGAGGGCTTCCCCATCGACGACGAGGGACTCCTGCCCGACGGACGCTCCTTTCGCGGCCCGGTCGGCTTGCGCGAGCTGATCCTCGCCGACGAGCGCTTCGAGCTCGCGCTGTTCGAGAAGCTCTTCACCTACGCCAGCGGTCGCGTGGCCGAGGACGCGGATCGGCGCGAGATGGCGCGGGAACTGGCCCGGCTCGGCCCGCGTCCCGCGCTGGCCGAGCTCGTGCTCGGGGTTTGCAGGCTGCCCTCCTTCACGCGGCGCGTGGAGCGTGGCACGCTGGGGGAGCGCAGGCGCTAGCCGCGCGATCGCGACCATGCACTCCACACGACAGGACTCCGCCTTCGATCGCCGCGCAGTGCTGCGCGCGGCCGGACTGGCCGTGTCGCTGCCGTTCTTCGAGTCGTTGGCGCCACGCGCCTCCGCCGCCGAGTCGCGCAAGGCCGTGGCGCGCAGGCGCGTCTTGTGGATCTACGCGCCCAACGGAGTGAATCCCGACCAGTGGAGTCCGCGCCGCGGCGCGCAGGGCTTGGAGCTTGGCGCATCGACCACGCCCTTCGCGCCGTTCCTCCCGTGGTTGTCCTGCTTCGAGGGATTGGTGCTCGACAAGGCGCGCGCCAATGGCGACGGCCCCGGCGACCACGCGCGCGCCAACGCCGCCTTCCTGACCACGCGCCAACCGCTGAAGAGCGATGGGGGCGAGATTCGCTGCGGCGTGTCCATCGACCAAGCCATCGCGCACCAAGTCGGTCGCGCCACGCGCTTGTCGTCGCTGGTGCTCGGCCCCGAAGGTGGTTCGGCCAGCGGGCAGTGCGATTCGGGCTACTCCTGCGCCTACTCCAACCACCTGTCGTGGGCCGACGCATCCACGCCCATGCCGAAGGAGACCGATCCGCGGCGCTTGTTCCAGCGCTTGTTCGCCGATGGCGATCCCGACGAGTCCGCTGCCGAGCGCGCCACGCGCCTCGCGCGCCGGCGCAGCGTGCTGGATAGCGTGCTCTCCGACGCCAAGTCGCTGGAGGGTCGCTTGTCGCGCGTCGACCGCGACAAGCTCGAGCAGTACTTCACCGCCGTGCGCGAGCTCGAGCGTCGCCTCGAGGCGGCGCGCGCCGGAGCCGCCGCGGTGCCCGCGGGTGGAGCCGCACCGGGTGCATGGGCCAATCGCACCGAGCAGTTGCACCTGTTGTCCGACGTGCTCGTGCTCGCCTTGCGCGCCGACGCGACGCGCGTCGCGACCTTCGCGTTGGCGAACGAGGGCTCCGGCCGCAGCTTCCCCGAACTCTCCATCCACGAGGGCCACCACGAGTTGTCCCATCACGCCGGCGACGCCTCCAAGATGGAGAAGATCGCGCGCATCGATCGCCACCACTGCGAGGTCGTCGCGCGGCTCTTGGCGGCGCTCGCGGCGGCCGAGGAGGACGGCGAGCCGCTGCTCGCGCGCACCATGGTCGTCTACGGCTCCGGCATCCGCGACGGCAACCGCCACGACCACGACCATCTGCCGCTCTTCTTGTTCGGCGGCGGGCATGGGTTCCAACGCGGCTTCGTGGAAGCTCCGGGGATCCCCTTGGCGAACTTCCACCTGGCGCTGGCCGAGCTCATGGGCGCCAAGCTCGATTCGTTCGGCGACTCGACCGGCGTGCTGCGCGCCTGAAGCAAGCTCCAGCCGCGCAGACCGCCGTATTCAGCCGCGCAACGCCTCGATCGGCGCGGTGCGCAGCGCCCGCCATGAACCCGCCAGTCCGGCGAGCGCGGCGAGGAGCGCGGCGCAGACCGGCACCGCCGGCAGCAGGATCCACGGCAACTCCGCGGGGATGGCCAGCGCGTCCTCGAGCACGAAGTGCGCCACGACGAAGGCCGCCACGCCACCCAAGGCTCCAGCCACCACGCCCTGCAGCGCGTGCTCCAACGCCACGAGCAGCAGCACCTCTCTCCGCGTGCAGCCGAGCGCCTTCAGGAGGCCGATCTCCTTGACGCGGCGCCCGGCCTGGGTGCCCACGACTCCGGCGAGGATCGCGATCCCGACCAGCACGACGAACAAGCCCAGCACGCGCACCCCTACCGCGAGGCGCGACAACAAGTCGAGGGCCTTCTCGAGCAGCGGCCGCACGCGGATGGCGGTGATGTTGGCGTGCTCGAGCGCGACTTCGGCTTCGATCGCTTCCTCGCGCTCGAGCGGCAGTCGCGCGGCGACCAGCACTTGGTGCGGCGCCGATTCGAGCACGCCGGGTTCGACTTGCAGGAAGAAGTTGATGCCGAAGCTCTCCCAGCGGACCTTGCGGATGGAGGACACCAGCAGGTCGACCTGCAGGCCCTGCACATCCATCGTCAGCACGCTTCCGACGCTCGCGCCCAGATCCGCCGCGTAGCGCTCTTCGATCGAGACTTCGGCGCGCGCGGGGTCGCTCCACAACGCGCCCGCGACGATCTCGTTGTCGCCAGGCAGCGTCGGTCCGAAGGTCAGGCGCTGCTCGCGCGTCAACACCCACAATTCACGGTCCACGCCGGAGTCGCCCTTGCGCTCGGCGGCGATCTCGGAGACCAAGCGGCCATCGAGCTTCGCCAGGCGCGCGGTCACGATGGGGGCGGCGCGGATGGACTCGGCTCCTTGCTCGCGCAGCGTCTGCACGAGGTCCTCGCGCTGGTCGGGCTGCACATCGACGAAGAACGCGCTGGGCGCGTCGGGCGGCAAGGCGTTGGCGAGGTAGGCGGACATGCGCCGCTCGACCAGCGATGTGCCTGCCACCACCAGCACGCCGATGCCCAGCGCCACGACGGCACCCGCCGTGCCACGGCCGGGTCGCGCCAAGGCGGCCACGCCGTGCAGGAGGAGCGGCGGCAACTCGCGGCGCGGCACGGCGCGCGCCAGCGCGATCAAGCCCTTGGCGCCGGCCCACAAGCAGGCGGACAAGCCGACGAGCGCGCCGGCGAAGGCGAACGCGTTGCGCCAACTTCCACCTTGCCAGCGCGCCACCAGCAGGATTCCGACGGCAAGCAGCATCCAAGAGACCAGCTGCAGCGCTCGTGGCGCCGGCAGGGGCTCGGCCTCGTGGCGCAAGGCGCGCGCGGGCGGCACGCGCCACGCCGCCAACACCGGCGGCAGCGCGAAGAGCAGCGCCACCAGCACGCCGACGGCGATGGCCGCCAACGGCGCCCACGGGTCGAAGCGCAGCGCGAACGCCTCCGGCAAGACCCCTGGCAGGAGAGTCGGCAACGCGAACGGCAGGATGGCGCCCGCGATCGCGCCCAAGGCGCTGGAGAGGAGCGACAGCCCCGCCACGTGCATGAGCTGCACCTGCAGCACCTCGCGCGGCCGCAGTCCGAGCGCGCGTTGCACGGCGATGGCGCCCGCGCGCGCGTCGATGTGCGAGTGCACCAGCTGCGCCACGCCTGCTCCGCCCAGGCACAAGGACAGGAGCGCCACCAGCGCCAGCCAGTCCTCGACGCGTTCGATGCTGCGTCGCAGGGCCGGTTGCGCGTCGCGCGCCGTCTCGACGCGCAGGTAGGCGGCGTCGGGCAGGTCCTCGCGCAGGCGCTTGGCCAACTGCTCGAGTCGCGCGGCGCCGACTTCGTAGTCGAAGGCCCACAAGCGGCGCTCGACGACACGTCGGCCGAAGCCCTCGAGCTTGGCCGCCTCCAAGCCCGCCAAGCCGACGAGCACGCGCGGACCCAGCGTGAAGGAGAAGTCCAGTCGTCCCGGCTCGGAGCGCACGACGGCCGCGATGGTGAAGGCCTGTTCGCCGATCCTGAGCTTGTCGCCGAGTCGCGCGCCGAGTTGCTCCAGCACTTCGGGCGCGACCGCGCATTCGTCGACGCCCAGCGACCCCGGCTCGCGTTGCGGATCGAGCACGATGCGGCCGTGGAAGGGGAACTCCGGACCAATCGCCTTGAGGTCCACCAAGCGAGAGCGCCCGCCGGACGATGCCATGGTGGCGAGGTTCTTCGTGGTGGTGCTGCGCGCCGAACCCAGTTCGGCCACCATGATGGAGCTCTCCGGCGGGATCGCGCGGCGCGATTCGATCGACAAGTCGGCGCCCAGGAGTTCGCGCGCCTGGGCTCGCAACCCGCCCTCGATGGCGGCCGACAGCGAGCCGACGCCGGACACCGCGGCGGTGCCGAGCGCAAGGCACGCGACGAGGAACGCGAGCCGCGCCAGCGAACCGCGCGACTCGCGCCAAGCGGCCTTGACCAGCGTCCCGACCATCTCAGTCGCGTCCCGCCTGGCCCCGTCCGACCTCGACGCGCTCGACGCGGCCCGCGCGCAGATGAATGCTGCGATCGGCGCGCGCGGCGACATCCTTGTCGTGCGTCACGAGCACCAACGTCGAGCCCTCCTTCGCGCGCAGTTCCTCGAGCAACGCCAACACTTGCGCGCCGGTGGCCGCGTCGAGGTTGCCGGTCGGCTCGTCGGCGTACAGGATCGCCGGCGACGGGCCGAAGGCGCGCGCCAAGGCCACGCGTTGCTGCTCGCCGCCCGAGAGTTGCGAGGGGTAGTGGTGCAGTCGCTCGCCGAGACCTGTGGCGCGCAGCAGCTCTTCGGCGCGCGCGCGCGCACCGGGCTTCTTGGCGAGCTCGAGCGGCAGCAGGACATTCTCCAGCGCAGTCAGGTTCGGCAACAGTTGGAACGACTGGAACACGAAGCCGATCTTGGCTCGACGCAAGAGCGCCAACTGGTCCTCGTCGAGGTCGTCGATGCGGCGGCCGTCGATCTCGACTACTCCCGCGGTGGGACGATCGAGGCCCGCCAAGAGCGCCAGCAGGGTCGACTTGCCGCTGCCCGACGGCCCCACGATGGCGACCGTCTCGCCCGGAGCGATGGCCAGATCCACATCGTCGAGGATCTGCAGCATGGTCGAACCCGAGGCGAGTCGCTTGGACAGGCCTTTGGCGGCGATGCGCGGCGTGAGGGGTGGGTTCGCTTGCATGCGGCGCGGGATTGTACGGAGCAGCCATGGCCTTGGAGGCGTCCAAGGACGGCACTTGCGTGCCTCGAACGGTCTTGCGTGGCCGACCTTCCAACTCCAGCGTGGAGGGACTCGGTGCTTGGTACTAGAGTCGCAGGCCGCATGGCGACCCACACGGCGACCCGGTTCGCGAGCCAGTTCGCGACTCAGTTCGTGGCCCAGTTCGTGGCCCAGTTCGCGACTGGGCGCCGCGCGGACTTCGCGACGCGCATCGCCTCGGTCCTCGTGGCTTGCTTCGTCTGCGTCGCGTGCTCGAGCGAGTCCGACGCGCCGCGTTCCATGCCGGGCGATGGGGCTTCGCGCGCCGCCAAGCTCGATGGTGCCGTCGAGCGTTCGGTTCCGCTGGAGATCCCGGCCGATGCGCCGCTCGTGGCCTTCCTCGGCGACAGCATCGCGGCGGGCCTGCACCTCGACGCTTCGGCCGCCTTCCCGTCCGTCTTGCAGCGGCGCCTGTCTGCCGCGGGGCGCCCCTTCCGCCTGGTCAACGCGGGCGTCTCCGGCGACACGAGCGCCGGAGGCTTGCGGCGCGTCGATTGGATCCTCTCGCAGCGTCCCGCCGTGCTGGTGCTCGAGCTTGGCGGCAACGACGCGCTGCGCGGCCGGAGCGTGTCCGAAACGCTTGACAACCTGCGCGCCATCGTGCGCAAGGCCAAGTCCGCCGGCGCGGCCGTGCTGGTGTGCGGGGTGCGCGTGCCCACCAGCCTCGGCACCGAGTACTCCGCCGCGTTCGACGGACTCTATCCGACCTTGGCGCGCGAGGAAGGCGTCGAGCTGGCGCCCTACTTCATGCAAGGCGTCGGCGGCGTGCCCGAGATGAACCTCGAGGATGGCCTGCACCCGACGGTCGCGGGCCACGAGCGCATCGCCGCCAACCTCGCGCCGCACTTGGAACGCGTGCTGGTCGCCCTGCCTGCCGCGCGCGAACGCTAGGCGCGCGCCCGGCCTTCAATTGGCGCGCCGCGCGACCATCTCGTCGACGCGCCGCTCCATGTCGTCCGAGGGGATCTCGTGCAGGCGGTGGATGAAGGTCCACTCGCAGCCATGCGGATCCAGGACCTGGCCGTGCTCGGCGCCATGCGCGGCGGGTCCGAAGGGCGCCAGTTGCCGCGCGCCCGCCGCCAGCGACCGGGCGTGCAGCTCCCGCGCGCGCGGCGATTCGAGCACGAGCATGATCGGACGCGGCGCGCCGTGCGCCGCGAGGCGCGTGCCGAACTGGGCGTGGTCGTCGGCTAGTTGCAGCGCGCCCCCGTGCCCGCGCAGTTCGGCATGCAGCACGCGCCCGTCCTCGGGGTGCGGCACCAGCGCGACCAGCTCGAAGCCCAGCACCGTTTCGTACCACGCGATGGCCGCTCCGGCGTCCGCCACGACGAGGTGCGGCACAAGGCGTTCGACGGCTGGACCAAGCATGGCGTCGACGCAGTCCAGCGTGCATCATGCGGCCATGCAAGTGGCGACATCGTGGATGCTGGGTGCCTTGCTCTCGACGGGTTGCGCGGTCGAGGAGCAGCGCTTGGCGGCGGTGCATGCTCCCGCGGCGGATGCTCCGCTCGCGCAGGCGCGGGCGGCGGCTCCGGCGCCCCGCGCTGGTTGGACCATGCGCGCGGACCTCGCGAAGGAACTGCCTGCGTCCATCCGCGTGCACGAGCATGTCGTCGCCGATCCACCGCTGCGTGCGTGGATGGTGGAGGCGCTGCCCGACGCCGCTTGGCGCCCGGAGGCCAGCCAGCCGGAGCGCGGCTTGCGGACCACTTCGTCGCAGGCACGCGGCTTGGGGGCGCTGGTGGCGGTGAACGCGGGCTTCTTCGCCGCCACGGGATCCGTCAGCGCCGTGGTGGACGAAGGCCGCCTCGTGGCCAAGGGCGCGACCGAGGTGCGCCGCGGCGAGCATCTGCATCCGGTCGCGCGCGCCGCCATCGGCTTCGACGCCAAGGGCCGCGCGGATTGCGCGTGGACATGGGTGCGCGATGGCGCTCTGGTGGCGCTCGACGAACCGGTGCCCAACCAACCCGGCAAGCCCGGACCAGCTCCGGACGCTTCGCGGGGACGTGCGTGGCAGGCGGAGGAGCTGCTGGGCGCTGGACCGATGCTCGTCGTCGGCGGAGTCGCCAGGAACACCGAGGCCGAAGAGTGCTTTCAAGGCGTGGGCGCGGGCTCGCGCCACCCGCGCACGGCGGCGGGATGGTGCAAGGATGGACGCCTGCTCCTGCTGGTGGTCGATGGCCGCAGCTCGGCGAGCCGAGGCGCGACGCTCGAGGAGACAGCTGCCTTGTTGGTGGCCTTCGGAGCCGAGGAGGCGCTCAACTTCGATGGCGGCGGTTCCACCACGCTGTGGGTGGCGGGCAAGGTGTTCAACGCGCCCAGCGACAAGACCGGCGAGCGGCCGGTGGCTTCGATCCTGGCCTTGGTGCCGGATGGGCCCACGAAGCCCGTCAAGTAAGCCAAGGCTTGGTGGACTAAGTCAAAGCCACGCCGTCACTGGCGCGATGCCAATTCGCGCGCCTTGGCGTCCAACTCGGCCAACTTGCCGGCCGAGAAGCCGCGGTCGTGGAACCACGCCACCTTGCCTTGCGCGTCGAGCAGAAAGACGCGGCCGTTGCGCGGCGACTGGTTGCCCGTGATGGCGACGATCTTCTTGGCGTCCGCGCCATACACGCACACCACCGAGGCCCAGTCCTCGGCTGGGATGCCGCTGCGCATGCCTGAGTCGATCCAGCCCGAAATCATGCTGGGCACGAGGCCCGGGATGGTCGGCACCTCCACGGCGGGCACGGGCAGCTTGGCCATCGTCAGGCCCACGGCCCAACGATCAAGGTCGAACTGGGTCTCCTGCACATACCCGACCAGCAGCACCACCGGCTTGCCAGCGTAGGCGCCGGGGATGGGGACGGGTTGCTTCTGCAGCGACTGACCGGCGACGCTCGGGAAGACCTGGCCGAGCGGATCGACGTTCTTGACAGTCGAGCCGCAGGCGGCGAGGGCGGGAAGGCAGGCGGCGAGGGTCAGGATCGGCTTCATGGTGGTCGTGTGCGTTCGGATCGATGCGCGTCGCGGGAGGCGCGCGGATTCGTCCATCATGTCTTGGCCGGGCGCCGCCGCGCCACGACTTCCAGTTCCTCGAGGCTCGGATGGTCGCCTGCGTGGCGTGCGCGCCGCGCCCACGCGATGCGTCCCTCGGACACGAGGAAGAAGCCGCCGAGCCGCAGCGGATCCCCGCTGGGCAGGCCGATGCCGTTGCCCTTGAGGATGGCGCCCAGCGCGCTGGCGATCACGGCTGGTCCAATCAGTTGCGCCACGCCGCCGCATCCAAGGCCGAAGGCTTGCCACAGCGCGCCTTCTGGATCGGCGATGCAGCGTTCCTCGGGCGCGAAGTCCGCGAAGAAGCGGCGCGTGGCCTCGCCATCGGCGCTGCCCACGAAGATCACCTCGGCCCACTCGTCCCGGCGCGCACGGCGCAGGTCGCGAATCACTTCGCGGCAGAAAGTTCACCCATAGTGCCGCAGGAAGACGAACAACACCGGCCCGCGCTCCGTCAGCCTGCGCAGCGTTGGAGCGACCGCGCGCGGCGTGCCGTCGTCGTAGGCGCATTGCTCGAGCCTGTGACCGTCGAGTGCGCGGTCCAACACGGCATCAGCGAGCATTGCTCCAGCGGCTGCGTGGCCTTGGTCCTCGTCGAGGATGGATGCCTGAGTTCGAGTCATGGTGGGTCGAGCAGGGGCTGCGTGGCGTGCTGGTCGTGGTCGATGCGGCCAGGACTCACCCTTCGTGGGAGGGGTGGCGTCCACCCTTCGCATGCGCGGCAAACGCAGGCGCCCTCCATCGGGTCGCGAGCCGACTGCGTAGGCATTGCGGACCATGGTGTACGTCGATCTCGTCCGGCCGGATGCGCCCCAAGCCCACGCGAGGGTCTTCGCCCAAGCCCTGACCAAGGCGCGAGGCAAGCACGAGGCGGGCGTTGAACCCACGATTTGGCACTACGTGCCCTACGACCAACTCACCTGGGACCACGCCCCCTGGACCAGGCTCGCGCCGCGCTCCAGCGGCTTGGTCTTCGTCGAGTCGGCCGAGAAGGCGCGTCGCAGGCCTTACCACCAGCAGAAGCTCGCCTTCGTGCTGGCGAACCAGCGCCGCTACGCGCTCGAGGCCGTCGAGCGCGGCCACCCGATCGCCTACTTGGCCTCGGAAGCCCCCGTGGCGGATGTCCTGCGCACCTGGTGCACGCGCCATGGCGCGTTGACCATGATGCAGGCCGCCGAGCGCGAGTTGCGCGTCGAGTTGGGCCCGTTGGCGCGCGAAGGACTGTTGACGGTCGTGGCGCACGAAGGTTGGTTGACCACCGCGGACCTGTTCGAGCGCGCGTGCGGTGCGCAATCCCCATGGCGCATGGACGCCTTCTACCGCGAAGCGCGACGCAAGAGCGGCATCCTGATGGAGCGTGGCAAGCCCGTCGGCGGCCGCTTCAGCTTCGATGGCGAGAACCGCGAGGCCTGGAGCGGCGATCCGCCCGCGCCCAAGGACCTGCGCCACGAGCACGGCGAGGTGGAGGAGGAGGTCGAAGCCCTGGTGCGCGCGCGCTTCGGCGACCACCCCGGCCGCGTGGACCTCGCCGCGCTGCCCACGACGGCGCGGCAGGCCGAGGAGGCGTGGCTGCACGCGGAGCGCGAGTGCCTCGAGCACTTCGGGCCCTACGAGGACGCCATGTCGCGCTCATCGCGCGGCCTGTTCCACGCGCGCATCGCGCACCTGCTCAACATCCAGCGACTCTCGGCGCGCCGCGTGCTGCGTGGCGCGCTCGATTCGGGCGCGCCGCTCCCGAGCGTCGAAGGCTTCGTGCGCCAAGTGCTGGGCTGGCGCGAGTTCGTGCGCCACGTGCACGAGCGCACCGACGGCTTCCGCGACCTGCCCGGCGTGCCGCGGGCCGACGCGCCGCGCCGACGCGACGCGGGCTGGTGGAGCTTGTCAGGCAAACCGGACAGCGCTCCGCATGCCGAGCCTGCTCCCGCCGCCCTCGGCGCCGCGCTGCCGCTGCCTCCGGCATGGTGGGGCCGCCCCTCCGGCCTCGCCTGCCTCGACCGGGTGGTCGCGGGCGTGATGGAGGACGGCTGGTGCCACCACATCGAACGCCTGATGGTGCTGGCGAACATCGGCACGCTCTTGGATGTGGACGCGCGCGAGTTGACCGACTGGTTCTGGTGCGCGTACATCGACGCCTACGACTGGGTGGTCGAGCCCAATGTGCTGGGCATGGGCACCTTCGCCGCGGGCGAGTGCATGACGACCAAGCCCTACATCTCGGGCTCGGCCTACATCGACAAGATGGGCGACGACTGCGCGACCTGCGCCTTCAAGCCCGGCGTCGACTGCCCGCTGACCCAGCTCTACTGGGCCTTCCTCGCCCGCCACGAACAGCGCCTAGCCGGCAACCAACGCATGCTGATGCCCCTGCGTTCCCTCGCGCGCCGCGACCCCGCCAAGCGCCGCGAGGACGCGCGCATCCACGCGGTCGTGGTCGAGGTCCTGGTGCGTGGCGCACGCCTGTCCCCGCGCGACTTGGCGACGCGGCAGTGAGGAGGGACCGCGGCCGAGCGGCGCCAGTGCGAGCAACCGCGTCGCCGCCATGTTGCTGGCATGGCAGCGCTGGCCTGCAGCACCTGCCGAAGCTCGCCTTGGCTGGTGCGTGACCTCGAACGCGCCTCGAGCGTGCCGCTAGACTGCACGCATGGCGCAAGACGCGCGGGAATTTGGTCGCGACCAGGCAGCGCAGGCCGCGGATCTGTACGCGGAAGCGACCGCGGATGGCGAGGTGGCCGATGTCGACGCGTTGTGCGCGGCGCATCCTGACTTGGCCGAGGAACTGCGGCGGTTGCATGGGCGGCAGGCGCGCTGGGGAGGACTGGTGGCGGAGCCTGGGTCGGACGTGGAGCCGGGGGACGGGGTGGAGGTCGGCTCGCCCACCTCGGCGGGCGGCGCGGAGGGGCCTGCGCTGTTCCACCGCTCGGGCGCGGGCGCGGCGGCGCAGCCTGCGCGCGGGCTTTCCTTCGTGGGTGGCGAGGTGGTGGGCGGATTCCGACTTGTCAAGTTCCTTGGACGGGGCGGCATGGGCGAGGTGTGGGAGGCCGAGCAACAAGGGTTGCGCCGGCGCGTGGCCCTGAAGTTCCTGCTCGGCGCGCGCCTTGACGAGCGTGTCTTGCAGTACTTCCTGCGCGAAGCGCGCGCCGGGGGCCGCGTGCGGCACCCGAATGTAGTCGCGACCATCGCCAGCGGATCGGATGGCGGAGTGGATTGGATCGCCCAGGAATTGGTGCCCGGTTCGCGTTCCTTGCGTGATGCGATCGAGGACTTCCGGCGCCAAGGCCAAGCTCCGGCGGGTTACTTCCTCGGGGTCGCGCGACTCGTCGAAGGCATCGCGCGCGGCATGCAGGCGGCGCACGAGGCGGGCGTCATCCATCGCGACTTGAAGCCGCAGAACATCATGGTCGACGAACGCGACCAAGCGCGCATCGTCGACTTCGGACTGGCGCGCGTGGCCGACGAGTCGATGTTGTCCAAGAGCGGCGAAGTGGTCGGCACATGGCACTACATGAGCCCCGAGCAAGTCTCCGGCAGCCGCGGCGGTCTCGACCACCGCAGCGACATCTTCAGCCTGGGTGTCGTGCTCTATGAACTCCTGACGCTCGAGCGGCCGTTCACCGGCGACTCGGAGGCGGCCGTGGCGCGACGCGTCTTGCAGGACGAGCCGGCCGACCCGCGCGGCTTGCGCTCGCAATGTCCGCGAGACTTGGCGGTCGTGTGCCTCAAGGCCTTGGAGAAGCGTCCCGAGGCGCGCTACCAGTCGATGGAGCAGCTCGCCGAGGACCTGCGCCGCGTGCAGGCGCACGAACCGATCCGCGCGCGTCCCGCCGGCGCGGTCGAGCGCACGCGCAAGTGGCTCCGGCGCAATCCGGTGCTGGGCGTGGGCCTTGGAGCGGGAGTGCTGTTCCTTGCTTCCGTGTCGGCGCTCGCCATCGTCGCGGTGGCGCAAGCACGCCGCGCCGAGCTCGCCGCCGAGGATTCGCGGCGCAAGACCGCCGATGTGCTGGCGTTGTCGGCGCAGAAGGAGCATGACGAGTTGGTGGCCGAGGCGAGCGCGTTGTGGCCCATCGATGAATCCCTGGCGCCGCGCTGCGAGGCTTGGCTGGCGCGGGCGCGGCGCTTGGTCGAGGGTGGGGATGGAGACGCGGCGACGGACGCAACGCCGCGTTCGTCGCTTGCCGAGCATCGCGCCAAGCTCGAGTCCCTGCGCGCCGCCGCGGCGCTCGCGCCGCTCGGCGTGGCGGACGCGTGGTGGGAGCAGCAACTCGCCAAGCTGGTGGCCGACCTCGAACTGCTGGTCGACGAAGCGCGCGGCGGACTGGCCACGCGTGGCATTTCGGCCGCCACTGGTTGGGGTGTCGCGCGCAGGCTCGAGGCCGCGCGCGGGCTGCGCGAGCGCACCGTCGACGGTGCCGAGGCGTCGCGGCGTTGGAGCGTGGCGCTCTCGGCCATCGGCGCTTCGGAACGTTATCGCCAGGCGCGCTGGCCCGGTGGTCGCTTGGCGCCGCAGGTCGGCTTGCTGCCGCTGGAGCCGGATCCTCGGTCCGGGCTGTGGGAGTTCCTCGTCGAGTCGAGCGGCGACGAACCCGCGCGCGGCGCGGACGGCCAACTCGCGCGCGACGAGCGTGGTCAAATGCGCTTGACGCCGGCCACGGGCCTCGTCCTGGTGTTGCTGCCCGGTGGCGAGGCTTGGCACGGCGCCCAGGCCACCGATCCCGCGGGGCGCAACTACGACCCGCAGGCGGAACCGGTCGAAGGACCGCCCAAGCGGTACTTGTTGTCGCCGTACTTCGTGGGCAAGCACGAGGTGGCCCAGGCGCAATGGCTCCGGTTGACGGGAACCAACGCGGCGTACTACACGAAGGAGCGCGTGCCCGAGTACATCGCCGGCACCGAGCACCCCTTGGAGCAAGTGTCCCAGCGCGACGCCACCGCGGCCTTGGCGTGGCTCGGCCTCGAGTTGCCCACGCATGTGCAATGGGCCCACGCCGCGCGAGGCGGCACTTCGACCCCGTGGTGGACCGGCGCGGAGCGCGAGTCCTTGCGCGGCAACATCAACATCGCCGACGCCGCGGTGCTGCGCGCCGGAGCGGGTTGGACCACGGCCAAGGACTGGCCCGACCTCGACGACGGCTTCGTGCTCGCCGCTCCGCCGGGCTCCTTCCCCGCCAACCCCTTCGGGCTCCACGAGGTGCTCGGGAACGTCTCCGAGTGGTGCCGCGACGGTCGCCTCGCCGACGATCTGGAGGGCACCCTCGATCCCGTGGGCGCCATGGGCGAGTACTCGCGCCAGTATCGAGGCGGCTGCTACTCGGACCGCGCCTCGACGCTGCGCGCGTCGTACTGGGTCGAGGAGTCGGACGGCTACCGCGATTCCAGCGTGGGCGTGCGCGTTTCGCGGGCGGTCCAGCCCTGACGCGCGCGCGGCTTCCTTGGCATCATGTCGAGGATGGGAGACGCCCACGACTCGTCGCCGCCGATGTTCGGCTCGCGCGGCCCATCGTCGTTCGAACGCGAGCGGCGCGCGGCCGAGCTGCGCTCGACCCTGGGCCAGCCGCTCGACGAACCGGACGCGGAGGCGACCGTGCTGCTGCTCGACCGCGCCCGTGGCGGCGACAAGGACGCGGAAGGGCGGATCTTCGAGCGCTACCACGACCGGCTGGCGCGCTACGTGCGCATCGAGATGCGCGCCCGGCGCGCCGTGGACGCCGACGACATCGTGCAGGAGGCCTGCCTCGGCCTACTGCGCAGCCTCGACACCTTCGAGTACCGCGGCAAGGACTCGTTGTACGCCTACCTGAAGCGCATCGCCTGCAACCTGATGCTGATGGAGGCGCGCAAGGGCGGCGGTCGCGCGCCGACCACCGGCGAGCCGGCCGAGCTGGAGATCCAGAAGCGCTTCGACGCGCTGCCGTCGCCTTCGATGCTGGCGCGCTCGGCCGAGCTGCAGCGCATCCTCGAGGAGAGCATGGCCGAGCTGCCGCCGGCGATGCGCGAAGTGCTGCTGAACCGCCAAGTGCTCCAGGCGCCGTCGAAGTTGGTGGCGGAGTGGATGGGCCTCGCCGACGAGCACCAGGTCAACCGCCTCGCGCATCAGGCGCGCACGCGTTGGCTGGCGATCGCCGGGCCGCGACTCGACGCATGGCTGGAGGCCGAGTGAGCGGCGCGGCTCCGAGCGGAACCGGTTCCGCCACGGCCGAGTCGTTGTTCGAGGAGCACTGCGCGCGCCTCGAGCGCGGCGTGCCGTCCGACCTCGATGCGTTGTGCGCCAGGCATCCGGGCCAGGCCGCGGAGCTGCGCGCGCTGGAGTCCGAGTGGCGACGCTGGATGGTCGCCCTCGACCGCCTGGCCGAGCTCGCGCCGCGCACGATCGGCCGCCACGAGGACATCGAGGCGGTGCTGGCCGAGCTGGCCCGCCACCCGCCGCGCGCGGGACGCTTCCGCGCCGGAGAGGAGCTCGGTCGCGGCGGCATGGGCGCCGTGCTGCGCGTGCGCGACGGCGACCTGAAGCGCGACATGGCGATGAAGGTCGCCTTGCGCCGCGACGACGCCTCGGCGCTGCGCCGCTTCCTGGCCGAGGCGCAGGTCACGGCGCAGCTCGACCACCCCGGCGTCGTCGCCGTCCACGACCTGGGCGTGGACGAGCTCGGCAGGCCGTACTTCACCATGCGGCTCGTGGCGGGAGACGACCTCGGGCGCATCTTCGAGCGGGTGGCGCGCGGCGAAGACGGCTGGACGCTGGCGCGCGCGGTCGGCGTGCTGCTGCGCGTGTGCGAGACGATGGCCTACGCGCACGCCAAGGGCGTGGTCCACCGCGATTTGAAGCCCGCCAACGTCATGGTCGGGCCGTGGGGCGAAGTGCAGGTCATGGACTGGGGCCTCGCCAAGGTGGCGGGACGCTCCGACCTGCACGACCTGCGGTTGCGCGTCGATGTTCCCGGGCTCGAGATCGACGAGCACGGCGACGACGCCCTGGCGACGATGGATGGCGTCGCGCTGGGGACGCCCGCGTACATGTCGCCCGAGCAGGCCGCGGGCGAGTGGTCGAAGATCGGCCCGCGCTCGGACGTCTACGGCGTGGGGGCGATGCTGCACCAGTTGCTCGCGGGGCGCCAACCCTACCAGGGCGGAGGCGCGCGGCTCGGAGCGCGCGCCGTGCTCGAACTCGTGCGGCGCGGACCGCCCGAGGCGTTGTCGAGCCTCGCGCCCGACGCGCCCGCCGAGCTGGTCGCCATCTGCGAGCAAGCCATGCGTCGCGATCCCGAGCAGCGCTACGCCGGCATGGCGGAGCTCGCCGAGGACTTGCGCGCCTGGCTCGAGGGCCGCGTGGTCAAGGCGCACGAGGTCGGCACGTGGGTGGAGACGCGCAAGTGGGTGCGACGCAACCAAGGCCTCGCCGCGGCCATCTGCCTAGTCGTGCTGGCCATGGCGGTGGGCATGGTCGTCAGCGCGCGGTACGCCGCCGAAGCCGGCCGACAGGCCAAGTTGGCCGAGAGCGGCAAGCAGGCCGCCACCGCTGCGGGCGAGCGCCTCGACGCGCAGGCGCGCCAGTTGCGCGTGCAGGCCGTCGAGCAGGAACTCGAACGCCTCGCGACATGGACGAGCGACTGGCGCGAGGGTCGGCGCCTGGGCGCGAACGCGCGCGAGCGGTGGATCGAGGAGGCGCGCCTGCTCGTGCGTGGTCGCGCGGCGGAGGGTGGCGACTGGCACCCGGGCATCGAGGATGTGCGCGCGGCGCTGGCGAACCTGCGCGCGAAGGCCTTGCCGTGGAGCGAGGCGGAGCAGGCGCTCGACGCGGCGGCCGCGTCGCGGGGGGAAGACGCGCAGGTCGATGCCGAACTCGATGCGCTGGCGTGGAACGCGGAGATCCTCGCGGCCAAGGTCCTGCACGCGTGGCGGCAGTTGGGCCTGGCGGCGTGGCCGACGGACGAGGAATCCGCGGCCGTCTCGGCGTTCACGACCCATTCGAACAGCGCCGGCCAGATGGAGCAGAGGGCGGCCATGTGGCTTGGCATGTCCATGGGCACCGACGATCGCTCCAACGGTTCCCACCGCCATGGCAGGGAGCGCATGGCGCTCCTCCTGGTCGAAAAGGCCCGCGCGTTGCGTGGTGGAGAGCCGAGCGTGGAATCGCTGCTGCTGGAGGCGCGGGCCCGCATGGTCCTGATGGATCATGACGGGGCGCGGCGAGTGCTGCGCAGCCTGGCCGCGCGCTGCGATGGAGCGCAGCTCGAGGAGGTGGAGGCCAGGCAGGCGGAGCTGGAGGCCGATGCGTCGCGCTGGCGCGTCGAAGCGCTGGAGGATCGGCGCGCCGAGCTGCGGGCGATGGAGGAGGAACTCGCGCGGCTGCGTTCCGAGGTGGCGTCGCGTCGCGCTGGCTCGGCGCCTGTGGATCCGGGCCGACGCACATGGCGCTTCGCCGACCTCGACGCCCAATGGATGCACGATTCGCTCGCTCGCACCGTCCTCGCGCTCGAAGTGCTGGAGTCCAAGCTGGCCGCGGCGGAGATGGCCTGCACGGACGGAGCCTCGCGCGCATGGTCCGAGGCTCTCGCGGCCATCGCGGCGCATCCCGCCTACGCCAAGGCGCGCTGGCCCGGCGGTCGCTTGTCGCCGCAGCTCGGCCTCGTCCCGCTCGGCCCCGATCCGAGCAGCGGCCTGCACGAGTTCGTCCATGTGCAAAGCGGCGCGACGCCCGAGCGCGGCGCGGACGGGCGACTCGGGTTGCGCGCGGAGCACGGCGTGGTGTTCGTGCTCCTCCCCGGCGGAGTTCCCTACCTGGGTCCGCAGAGCGATCTGGCCGAACTGCACGCCAACCTGCACCTCGAGCCGTACTTCATCGCCAAGCACGAGCTGACGCAGGCGCAGTGGAACCGGCTCGCCGGCTCGGGCGGCGGCCACGCCGATCCCGGACCCATGCACCCGGCCAACAACCTCAGCTGGCTCAACTGCAAGCAGGTCTTCGCCCGCGCGCTGGGCTGGATCGGGCTTCCCACCGAAGCGCAGTGGGAGCACGCCTGCCGCGCCGGCACGACGACGCCGTGGTCGACCGGCGAGGTGGAGCAGAGCCTCGTCGGCTCGGCGAACTGCGCCTTCGACGGCGAATCGCGCTCGCTGGAGGATGTCGACGCCCGTCGTCCGAACGCGTGGGGCTTCCACGACATGCACGGCAACGCTTGGGAGTGGTGCCGCGACACCTGGGGCGGACGTTCCAGCCTGCCCGACGACGGTCTGATCGACCACGACGCGGACGGCCAGTTTGACCGCGTCTTCCGCGGCGGAAGCTGCACGAATGCGCCGGGCATGGCGCGTTCGGGTCGACGCTTCAGCTACGCGCCCACGCGTCGCCTGCCCAATCTTGGCGTGCGTCCTGCGATCGCCGTCATGCCCTGAGGGCGTCGCGCGCGGGGTCGGGGAAGCACTGGGGATCGCCCGGGAAGCGCGCGTCATTACCCCTTGACGGTCTAGGGGTGGGCGTCTACCCTAGACAATCTAGGGGAAAATCCGCCATGGCCGAAGCCGCCGAAGAACTGCCGCCCGGAACTCTCGAACTGCTGGTGCTGAAGGTGCTGCAGTCCGGACCGATGCACGGCTACGCGATCGTGCGCACCATCCTCGCCCGCGCCGGCACCGAGCTGCGCATCGAGGAGGGCACGCTCTATCCCGCGCTGCACCGCATGGAGCGCCGCGGCTGGATCGACAGCGAATGGGGCCTGTCCGAGTCCAACCGCAAGGCCAAGTACTACAGCCTCACGACCGCCGGCCGGCGCGAACTGCGTGCGCGGGAATCGGCTTGGCGCCGCGTGGCTGGCGCCGTGGAGCAAGTGCTGGGCGGCGGCCGGGTGGAGCGTGCCTGACATGCCTTCCTGGCTCGAACGGCTGGGCGTGCATGCACGTCCGCCCGATCCTCGCCCGCGCGCCGAGATCGAACGGGAGAGCGACGACGAGTTGCAGTTCCACCTCGACGAACTCGCCGGCGAACTGCGATCGGCCGGCATGGACGCCGACGTGGCGCGGCACGAGGCAGGCCGCTTGTTCGGCGACTACGACCAGGTGCGCGTCGACTGCGCACGAATCCAACTAGGAGAGAGACTCATGCTGCAGAGATTCCAGATGTTGGCGACCGTGTTGCTCCTGCTCGCCGTCGGTTGGCTCGCCTGGGAGGGCGTCGCTTCGCGCGAGGAGCTGCGCTCGCAAGCGCAGGCGAACATGCGCTTGCTCGCCGCGATGGAGCGGTTGGAGACGCGCCTGCCGCCAAGCGTCGGCGACACGCCCGGTGGTTCCGCGACGGTCGTGGATCGCAAGCCGGCGCCGTGGACCGCCGCCACGCTCGAGGATGCCGGTCGCACGGCGATCCGCGACAAGAAGCTGGTGCTGGTCGTGTTCGCCTCGGGCGCATCGGCGGACACGGGTGGCGCGATCCACGCGGTCATGACCCTGCCGAGCGTGCGCCGGGCGCTGGGCTCCTACGAAACGGTACTGCTGCGCCTGGACGATCCCGAGCAGGGCGTCGCGCACCGCAGGTTGATGGAGACGACGGCGGGCCCGAAGGTCGAGCCGGCCTTCATGGTCTACCAACCGCGCACCGGATCGTCGCTGCGCGCCATCGAAGGGTTGCCGGATGCGCAGCAGCTGGCGAAGTTCCTGCTGGCCGACGCGCGTTGGACTTCGGGCATCGTCGTCGGCGGTTCCGACTTCGGAGCAGACATGCGGGCGCTGGGCTACAGCGGCGACGAGGGTCCGGCGATCGTGGAGCCCGCCGCGCCGCGCGCGGCGCCTATCGATCGCAAGGTCGTCGTCCCGGTCGCGAGGCTCGACACGCCCAAGGTGCATGCCGGCCTCGACTATCTCGATATCGCCATCGGCGACTTCCCGGCGACTCCGCTGGATCCGTTGGACTGCCCCGGCTTCGTCGCCGCGGCGCAAGGACGCGAACTCGTCCTGCGCCTGCGCGTGGACGCCGCGGGTGCGGTGCAGGATCCGGAGATCGTGTCCTCGGGCGGCGGCCCGCTGGATTTGGTGGCGCTCGATTGCGAGAGATCGTGGCGCTTCACGCCTGCGAGGCGCGGCGATCTGCTCGTGCCGTCGATGCTGGAGGTGCGCCTGCCCGCCGCCCTCGCCAAGGCACGCTGAGCGCCGGGCGGGCGCTCAGCGCCGCAGCGCGAAGCCACGGGCTTCGAGGGCCTGCTCGACTTGCTCGCCTTGTCCGGCCTTGCGCGTCTCGACCAGCACGTCGATGTCGACGAAGCCCAGCGGCACGCGCCAACCCGCCCGGTAGTGCTGCACATCGACGATGTTGCAGCCATGCTCGGCCAGCACCTCGACGATGCGCTTCAACTGGCCGGGCGCGTCGGGCGTGCGCAGTCGCAGCACGTGCGTGCGGCCGGCGCGCTCGAGCCCGTTCTCGATGATGCGCGCCATCAAGTGCAGGTCGATGTTGCCGCCGCTGACGATCGTGCCGACCTTGGTGGCGCCTTGGATCTTGCCGGCGAGGATGGCGGCGATTCCCGGCACGCCGGCTGCCTCGGCCACGACCTTGCTCTTCTCGATCGTCTGCAGCACGGCGTCGACGATCTCGTCCTCTTCGACCACCACGCACTCGTCGACGTGCCGGCGGATGAGTTGCCAAGTCCACTCGCCCACGACGCCGACGCGGATGCCGTCGGCGATCGTGCGCGGATCGGCCACGGGCGAGGGTGTGCCGGAGTGGAACGAACGCACCATCGGCGCGGCGCCCGAGGCCTGCACGCCGATGATGCGCGTGCGCGGCGACAGCGCCTTGAAGGCCAGCGCCATGCCGCTGCACAAGCCACCGCCGCCGATCGGGACGACCAGGGCATCGAGGTCGGGCACGTCCTCGGCGAACTCAACTCCCGCCGTGCCTTGGCCGAGGATGATGTCGGGGTCGTCGAAGGCCGGAACGACCAACAGGCCTTCCCGTGCAGCCAACTCGCGCATGTGCGCGTTGGCTTGGTCGAAGCTCTCGCCGTGCAGCAGGACCCGCGCGCCGAAGCCCTCGGTGCGTTGGACCTTCAGGATCGGCGTCGTCGTCGGCATGACGATCGTCGCCTGCGTGCCCGCGAGGCGCGCGGCCAGCGCCAAGCCTTGCGCGTGGTTGCCAGCCGAGGCTGCCACCAAGCCTCGCGCCAAGTCCTGCGCGGACAACTGCAGCACCTTGTTGAGAGCCCCGCGGATCTTGAAGGCGCCCGTGCGCTGGAGGTTCTCGAGCTTGAGGTGCACCTCCATCCCCGTGGCCTCCGACAACCAATGCGCGTGCACGGTGGGCGTCCGACGCGCGTAAGGTTGGAGGCGCTCCTCGGCCGCGCGCAACAAGGGCAGGGCCTCCTGCGGCGTCATGTCGACGGCCAAGCGTGTGGTGGGAGTGCTGGTCTGCATCTGCTGGTGCGGATCGTCTCAGAGTCGCGGCGGTGGCGCGCGCAGGGCTTGCATGGCCCGCTCGCGCGTGCGCCCGTCCTTGGCCGCTTTCTCCAGGAGCGCACGGCCCTCGGTTTCGCGCCCGGCTGCGCGCAACGCTTGTCCCGCACCGTACCACACGAGCGGCGAGGTCCAGTACGCGTCGCGCGCCTCCATTTCGCGCACGGCAGCCTCGTACTGCGCGACGCCGCCCGCGAGGTCGCCGCGCCGCGCCAGCAGGTGGTTGGCGAGGTTGACGCGCACGATCCAAGGCGGGAAGTAGCCCTCCAAGGCGCGCGTCCATGCGGCCACGGCCTCGCTCGATCGACCCGCTGGATCGAGGCGATCGAGCGCGTCGCCCACGCCGGCGTGCGCGCGCCAGTTGCGCGGGTTGGAGGCGACCGCGCGTTGGAAGGCAACCAGCGCATCGACGGCGCGATCGCGCGCGAGGAGCATGTTGCCGCGCGCCTGCCAGCCGATCGAGGATTCCGGATGCACCGCCAGCACGCGCGCGAAGAGGGCTTCGTCGTCGCGCCAGTGGCGGCACTGCGCGCGCGTGGCGGGCACGAGGAGCGCCGCGAGCACGAGCGAGGTGCTCCACGACAGTGGCGCCGCGCGCGGGACCAAGAGACCCGCCGCGAGCAGTCCCAGCGGGATCGAAGCGAGGTAGGCGTAGCGGTCGGCCACGAACTGCGGGCCGGCTTGCTGCAGGCCCAACACGGGCGAGACGAGCACGAGGTAGGTGAACAGCGCGAGGCCCAAGAGCGGCAGGCGCCTGCGCAGCACGAAGGCGAGCGTCGCCAGCGCCGCCACCAGCGCGGCGCTGGCGAAGGTGCGCGGCTCGAAGGGGTTCCAAGCATGCGGCAACTCGTGGATGGCGCACAGCCCTTGCGCGTCCAGCGTGCGCGCCGCGTACCAGACCAGTCCTTGCGCCGCTTGGCCGGCGCGTTGGAGCAGGCTCCATTCGTCGAGGCCGCGCGTCACATCGGGCGCGCTGCGGATGGCCCATGAGGCGATCGCGATCGAAGCCAGGCCCAGCGCGATGTGCGGGGTCTTCTCGAGGAGCCGAGCGCGCCAACCCATGCCGCGTGCCAAGAGAGCGTGATCGAGAGCCAGCATCACGACCCACAGGGTCATGCCCCACGCCTTGGCCAAGAGCGAAACGGCCAGCAGCGCGATGCTCGCGAACCACAAGGCGCGCGAGCGCAGCTTGCCCGAGCCGGGTTCCACGCAACCGAGCCAGGCCAGCAGCGAAAGCAACAGGAAGAAGGCCGCCAGCAAGTCGCGTCGTTCGGTGACCCAGGCCACCGACTCGACGCGCAAGGGGTGCAGCGCGAAGGTGCCCGCCGCGACGAGCGCGCCGCCCCATGCTCGCCATGGCGCTCGCGCCAGCGAAGGTCGCGCCAGCGCAAGGATGCGCGCCGACAACAGCAGCACGAGCAGCGCGTTGGCCGCGTGCAGGAGGACATTCGTGCGGTGGTAGGCGCGCGGGTCGAGCCCGCCTTGCGCGTGGTCGAGTGCGAAGCTCAGCCAAGCCAACGGCTGCCAGTGGCCCATGTGGCGCGTGGTGAAGGCCCACTCGAGCGTCCGTGCGTCGACTCCGCGGAAATCCTCGTTGAGGAGGATCGTCTGGTCGTCGTCGAACGACACGAAGCCGGCCTCCAGCGCCGGCGCGAACGCCATGAGCGTCGCGCCGAGGAGCAGCGCCAGCGCCATGCAAGCGGCGAGGACCGAGGACCGAGTCGCGCTCACGAGCCCTCGCTCGCCTTGCGGCGCGCGCCCTTCGTCCGGCCCGACTTGACGCCCTTGGCCGAGTTGGCGCCTTCGCGGGTCGGCGACCACCACAGTCCTTCCAGCGTCGCGCGGCGGCGCGCGAGGTCGGCCAGCGTGTAGCTGTCGAGCACGCGCAGGAAGGCGTCGCGCGCCTCCGCCAAGGCGCCCTTGAACCCGCAGGCGGGCGCGATGGGACAGGTGTTGCGTCCGCGATCGAAGCACTCGGCGATGTCGAAGTCGGGTTCCACGCGCCGCACGACGGCGCCGACGACGATCAGGCCGGGCTCCTTCTTCAGGCGCAGCCCGCCGTTGCGACCGCGCACCGCCTCGACATAGCCCAGATGCGCGAGCTTCGAGCCCACCTTGACCAGGTGATGCCGCGAGACGCCGTAGGCCTGCGCCAACTCGCCCGCGTCGACGAGCCGATCGGGGTGCGCGGCGAGGTGGATCAGGATCCGCAGGGAGTAGTCGGCGTGGAGCGTCAGTTGCATGGCGTGTCCGGCGTGGGGCACGCTAGCAGCTTCGGCTCGCACCAGATCCGAAAAAGTGGCATGCGAAATACCACTTAATGGCTTCGCATGGCGCCACGGGGCCGTGCATGGCCCGCGCGCCTGGTTCCTAGCCTTGGGCGGGAGGTTGGCTCTTCGCCGGACTTGATCCCTTGGCGCGCCGACAACGATCGGAGCAGTACCTGACCTCGTCCCAGTCGCGCTCCCACTTCTTGCGCCAGGTGAAGGGGCGCCCGCAGGCGAGGCAGGTCTTCTGGGGCAGGTGCTGCTTCTTGACTCCGCGCATGGTCGGGCTCGTTGGTCGAAGGTCGTGAAGTTCGCTGTTGGCGTGAAGGACCGCTGGGTTCAAGCACGCGCGTAGGCTGCCAGCAAGCGTTCTGCCGCCGCGAGCCCGCTCAGCACGGCACCTTCGACGCGCGGACCGCCGTGGGCATCGCCAGCGAGCAGCAGCGTGCCGTCGTCGGAGCTGGCGCAGCGCTTGCTCGAAGGCGCGAGTGGGATCGAGTGGCGCCAGCGATGGGCCACGAGGTGGGACGGACGTGCGGCGACGCGGGCACCCTCGAAGTCACCGACCGTGCGCAGCCAGTCGACCCATGCCTCCAGCAGCTTGCCCGCCGCCTCTTCGGCCTCGAGCTCGAGGTGCACGCGGCTCCAAGCGGCCGAGGCGTGGATGGTCCAGCGCCCACCGGGTTGGCGCGCGGGCTTCGACGACTCGCGCGCCGCCCACCCCAACGCGTGGTCGTTGAGGAACACGCCGTCGCGACCGGCGAGGATCGGGCCCGGCGCATCGAGCATCAGCGCCCAGCAGGGGGCCGCCTCGAGGCTTGCCGCGAGGCGCGCGAGTCGCTCATCGTGCGCGGCGACCAACCCCGCTGCTTGCGCCGCGGGCGCGGTGCAGACGATGGCCGCCCAAGGTCCGAGCCAAGTTCCGTCCTGCAGGCACAGCTCCCATGCGCGCACCTGCGCAATGGGGGCGCGGCGCAGCGACTTGACCGCCGCCTCGACGCGCACCTCGACATCGCGGGCCAGATGGCGGCCCAAGGCGCTCATGCCGGGGACGCCTACATGGCGCTCGGTGCCCTCGTCCTTCTCCTGCCAACCGCCGCGCGGATCCCAAGCGGCGATGCGTCCGTTCCAACGCGCCGCGACCCCGGCCTCCAACCATTCGCGGTGGATGGCCTCGAAGGCGGGATCGCGGACGGTGTAGTACTGGGCCCCGTGGTCGAAGGCGCGGGTCTCGAGGGCCGTCGCGGCCGACGGCGTCGCATCCACCGCGGTGCTGCGGGCTGCGCGCCGCGTGGCGCAACGCCCGGAGGGTCCGCGCGCCTTCTCGAACACGACGACTGGCACGCCGGCCTCGATCAGGCGTCGCGCGCAGGCCAATCCCGCCAGCCCGGCGCCCACCACCGCTACGGGGGCATCCGGAACCGCGATCCGCTCGTAGCGTCCTTGCACGGTCGTGGCTTACGCTCGGAACGCGACGGCGGTTGCGCGGCGTCGGCGTCGACCGTGGACGCCGTGCGCGGCGCGCCGCTCGCCCACCCACGACCCATGAGCCTCAGGAACTACGCTCTGCTCGCCACCCTGTGCTTGGCCGCCGCCGTCGTGGCGGCGGGAGGATGCGCTTCCATGGACCATGCCGAGATCGGCCGGCGCCTCCTGGCCATCGAGAAGAACGCTCCCTTGCGCGGCGCCGTGCAGGAGCGCGAGGTCGAGTGCGTGCTCGATGGCGTCAAGACGCTCGGCCTGCAGCGTTGGACGCGCTTTGGCGATCCCGACGGCCCGAAGGTCGTGCTGGTGCACGGCACGCCCTCGTCGATGGTGACCTGGACCGAGGTGGTGCACGGCTCGGGCGGCAAGCCCGGGCTCGCCGCCACCTGCGACGTGTGGACCCCCGAGATCGTCGGCCACGGGACTTGCCCGACCACCCTCGACGCTTGCACCTTCCAGGCTTGCGCCGACTGGTTGTCTAGTTTTCTTGACATGCACGACCTGCGCGACGCGACGCTCGTCGGCCAAAGCTACGGCGGCGAGTTCGCCTGGAGGTGCGCCCTCGACCGGCCGGACCGGGTGTCGCGCCTCGTGTTGATGAGCAGCGCCGGCTTGCCCCGCATGGACGGCGAGTGGCTGCCCGAGGAGGTCAAGATGCGCGAGTGGGGCTTCCTCGCCTACATCGGGTGGATGCTCAACTCGCCCGAGCGCGTCGCGCCCGCGTTGCAGTTGCACTTCCAATCGCCCTTGCCGGCCTGGCGCGTCGACGAGGTGTGCTTGTCCGTGTCGAACCGCCACAACTGGCGCGCGATGGTGGACCTCGCGCGCGACGAAGAGGGGCATCGCGCCGCCGAGCTCGGCTCGATCCGCCAACCGACCCTGCTCTTGTGGGGCGAGAAGGACGTGGCCTACCGTCCCGAGCGCTTCGCCGTGGGCTTCCGCGACGCCATCCCGGGCTCGACGCTGCTCCTCGCGCCGGGAAGCGGGCACTATCCGCAGGAGGAGGTGCCGCAGTTCGTCGTCGACGCGCTGGCCGCCTTCGCGCACGGTCGTCCGTTGCCGGAGGGAGCTTCGCAACAGGCCTTGCCCGCGAGCAGCCGATGAAGGCGCGCATGGCGACGAAGGAACGTCGATTCGAGTCGGGGCGCGCCGCGCGGCGCGCGCTGCTTGGATTGGCCTGCGCCTTGCTCGCATCCACTCCGGCCGCGGCCGATGGACCCGCGCGCGGGCCCGAGGCCGCCACCGCGGCCGAGCCGGCGGCGCGCAAGGTCGCTTGGTCGGCGGTGCGCGAGGTGTTCGATCCCGCCTGCGCACTGCCCGACGCGCTCGCCCTGTCCGGCGAAGGTCCTTGGCCCGCCGTGCAGCTGGTCGACGAGTGGCGCGAGCTGGCGAAGCTCGTGGCGGAGCCGTCCGTCGACGATCCCGACGCGCCGCGTTGCTTCGGCGACCTCGCGCGCGAGTGGACGCGCGCCGTGGACGCCAAGGAGCGCGAGCGCTTGTTCGAGCGCATGGCGCGCGCGCAGCCAGTGTTGTGGAAGCGCTTGCAGCCCTTCGCTTCCGAAGTGCTCGCGGACGACGCGCTGCGTCGCAAGAAGTGGACGCCGGACGACGACCTCGTCGACGATGGCTGCGCGTTCGCCATGCCGTTGACGCTCGAGGGTGCGCGCGCGCCCTACGCCAAGATCGACGGCTCGCGCCTGGTGCAGCAAGCGGTCGTCTTCATGCGCGCCGATCTCGTGGCCTTGAAGACGGCGGAGAACGACTATCCCGCGTACTTGCGGCGACCGGGCAGCGCGTACGAGCGCATCCACCCGCTCGCAGGCAGCTTGATCGAGGGCGACGACGAGGCCGGGCGTCCCTTCCAAGCGTTGAAGGTGGGCTTCAAGAGCGACCTGCCGTGGCCGTTCAGCCACTACGAGTGCGACTTGCGCGTGTTCAACCGTTTTGACACGCGCGGCGATTTCGTGTGCGACGTGCGCGCCTGGAACGATGGGCGCGACGACGACTTCGTGTGGCTCTCCGGTCGCGACCACTACCACGAGGTGCGCGATGCGCGCGGGGAGTGGCAAGGCACCCTCGTCGTGCGCTGGTTCGGCTTCGACTTGCGCGGCGTGCCCGACACCGACTCGGCGCGACGCGCCGGGTTGCGCGCCGGAATCCTGTGCCTCAAGCGCGAGGCGGAGTTGCTGCAGCGCGCCCATTCCGGGCCGCCCAGGCTCTTGGGTGGAGCCCTGCCGTCGGCTCCGGTGCGCGGCTGGCGCTAAGGTCTGCCGCGGGTTGGCGCGCACTGGCGCGGCCAGACCTCCGGACCGGCTGCCTGCATCCAAGCCGCGCAGCAGGGCGTAACCGACCCCATGCTCCCTTGCGCCTACCTCTTGTGTGTCGCCGCGACCCTCTGCGGCGGTGGCGACGCCGCGCCGACCACGGCTCCGGTTCCCGCGACGGTCGCAGCCGCCCAGGTGCTGCCCACGACCGACCCGGGCAAGGAGGCGCGCGCCGCCGCTGCCGAGGCCATCAACGCCAGCTTGCAGCTGACCGCCAAGGCTCCCCCCAAGGAAGCGCGTGCCGCGTTGGCCGCCGCCGTGGGAGAAGCCATGCGTGGGCTTGGGGAAGGCGCTCGCAACCACGCGCGCCTCGAGGCGAGCCTCGCTGCGCATCCCTTGCCGGAGGGGGCGAGCGGAGTCGAGGCCGAGCGCGTCCTGCGCCGCCTGCGCCGCGAGCTTGAGTCCGCGAGCCTCGATTTGTCCTTCGAGCCGCGCGTCGAAGCACCCACGCCGGTCGGTTGGCCGAACGCGACGCCGGTCAACGAACTGGCGATCCTCGACTATCCGACCTATCGCTTGGCCCGCACTTCGATGCAGGGCGCCACGCGCGGCCAGAACGGCGCCTTCTGGAAGCTCTTCCGCCACATCGACTCGAACAAGATCGCCATGACCGCCCCGGTCGAGATGTCCTACACCGGCCGCGCCGGCGCGCAAGAGCCGGATTGGATGGCGTTCCTCTACGCCAACCAGGCGATCGGCGCCCCGGGCACCGAGGGCGAGGTCGAGATCGTCGATGTCCCCGCCGCCCGTGTCCTCTCCATCGGCCACCGCGGTTCCATGGGAGAGCGGACCATGCAGCAGAAGAAGGCGGAGCTAGACGCCTGGTTGGCGGCGCACCCGGAGTGGGAGGTGTGCGGGCCGATGCGGAGCATGGGGTGGAACAGCCCGATGGTGGCGGATGCGCGGAAGTACTGGGAGTTGCAGGTGCAAGTACGGCTCAAGGAGCGCAAGACCTGAGGATTCCGATGCTGGCCCCGGTCGTTGTGCGCGATCCGGACCTCGCATTGTCGCCCTAGGCCGCGAATTCCGGCTGGCACCGCCACGGGACGCCTGCCGCGGACGTTCATGGGGGAAATGGGGCCATGGTTCCCGACCTGCCCGAGGCCGGGTGAAACCCCACTAGCGCGTTTCCAACTCGGGTCCGGTGCCCTAGGGCGCGTTTGGGCGGCAAGCACAGTGTCCGGCCTTGAAGACGGCTGGACCAGCCGCCTCGTGTGCATCGACGAGGACCCGCCGCTGGCCACTCACGATGTCGTGTTTGGCAACACTCCTCGCTGCGGCTCCTCACGCCCACTACCCATGGGGCCATGGGGCGGTGTCGCCTTGGGGGGGGGTGGCTGTGGCCGACGCATCGACGAGCTCCTTCCCACTCCTCGGGAGGCACGCCCAACGAAAGGGGCCAGCATCAAGAAAACGGAGCGCGAGCAGAGAGCTACTCTGCGTGCGCTCCGTGTCCGCGGCGCGGGCGCGGGCTCGGTCAGGACGACGCATCGTCCTTGTTCCATGGGGGGGCGAGGTTCGGGAGCGCTTGACGGCCGGGGCAGGTTGGTGGCCCCGTGCCGGCAGCTCAAGTATTTGCTCTTCAGTGGTTTGGAGACCAGCTCCGCGCTGCGTCGCGCGATCGCTTGTGGCCGAGGACGTGTCCCGAATGCGCGTCCGTCGGAGTGGCGCCTATCAGACCGTAGGTCTCAGGAAGTTGCAATCGCAAAAATGCCACTTCTGTGCGGGAAACAAGGGCTCGCGCCTAAGTGTTTGCGGACTGCCGATCGAGACGCGCAGGCAGCCGCAGGCCGGCGTTCGGAGTGGCCGTCGCACGCGTCGGTGAAGCTCGTGGCTAGTGCCCGCGCTTGCCGGTCTTGCGGCTGCGCTTGCGTGCGCTTGCGGGCTTCGCCCCGGCGCGCGGAGACTTGCGCTCCGGCTTCTTGGCCTCGTGATCGTCGTGGTTCTTCGCCAGAAGCTCTGCTGCTTCAGCCACCTCGCGCCGCAGTTCCGGCGGCGAGACCACCTCCACGACGCCACCGAAACGCAGTATCGCCCGACGTACTTCGAACAGCGCCGAAGTCTGGAAACGCACCGTCGCGGAACCACCGCGATGGCGATGGAGCTTCTGGGCTTGGGCCCATGGCCGCTCGTCGGCGAGGTGTGCGTGGTTGGGTGGGAAGCGCAGCACCACGGTGCGCTTGGGGCCGCTGTGCTCGAGGGCATTGAACTCGCCCTCCCAATGCCGCTCGAGCTCGAAACCGGGCGGCGGTTCGAAGCGCTCGGTCGTGCGCCGCACCGACTTGATGCGCGGCAGGTAGTACGTCAGCGGCGACTTGGACTCGATGGACCACGCCAGCAGGAACCACTCGCGGTCGCGCACGACCAGTTGCAGTGGATCGAGCAAGCGCTTGGTCGTCTGCCGCGCGCCTGGCTTGAGGTATTCGATCTCGACGCGCTCGCGCTGCTGGGTGGCGGCGAGCAGCGTGGCCCACACTCCCGGATCCAGGATCGCGGCGGGCAGGCCGCCGAAGCGCACCAGCCCGGCCATCTGCTTGTGACGTCCCTGCGCTTCGCCGGGCAGATGCTTGAGCACCTTGTCGAAGGCGGCCTTCAGGTAGCCGTGGAGCGGCGTGCCCTCGTACTGGTGCAGGGCCTGCTCGGCGATCATCATCGCGAACAGCTCGTGCTCGGTCAGGGCCGCGGCGGGGACCAGGAAGCCGCCGCGTCGGTAGGCGTAGCCGCCGCGCTCGGGGTCCCACTCGATGGGCGCGCCCAACTCGGAGCGCAACGCCTCGATGTCGCGGTAGATCGTCTTGATCGACACGCCGCACTCGCGCGCCAAGGTCTTGGCGGTCGGCCGCGTGCCTTCGCGCAGGCGGAGGTCGACGTGCAGCAATCGCTTCCAGCGAGCGAGGTACTCGCCGTCTCCGGCGGAGTAGGGACGGAGCTGAGGCATCGGAACGGGCACGCGGAGCGGCCGCATGCCTCTCCAGCCCGGGAAGCGCAAATCGGCAGGCGATGCGGACAAGCAAGTGGGACTTTCAAATGCAGCCACCTAGCGATTTTTTGCAGGCAAACGATTTGCGCTTGCAAATCGCCAAAGCCGCGCAGATCGCCAGAGTGCGCGTGCGGAGGTTCCAGTCCGGTTCAGCCGCGGGTGCCCTCCGGACATCCGCGCCCTTCCCCGCTTCGTACTCCGGCTCGTGGAAGGCAGGGTCGAACTGGTCTGGTTGAAGCGCGACCTGCGCGTGGGCGACCACCAGCCGCTCGCCGAGGCGGCGAGGCGCGGACCGGTGGTCGCGCTGCACGTCTTCGAGCCCGAGGTGCTCCAGTCCGCGGAGTTCGACGGGCAGCATCTCGCCTACCAGTTGGAGGCGTTGCGCGAGCTGTCGCGGGCGTTGGCGCGGCGCGGCATCCCGCTCCTCCTGCGCACGGGCAGCATGCCGCACGTGTTCGCCGAACTGCGGCGCGAGCTGCCCTTCGCGCGGTTGTGGAGCCACGAGGAGACCGGGCTCCTGGCGACGTTCGCGCGCGACCTGCGCGTCGGCGAGTGGGCGCGCGAAGCTGGCGTCGAGTGGCGCGAACTGCCGCAGACCGGCGTGGTGCGTCGACTCAAGTCGCGCGACGGTTGGGCGCGCTTGTGGAGCGGGCGCATGGAAGCCGAGGAGTCGCGCCTGGTCGTGCGCCCGCAGTGGCGCCTCGCGCGCGCCCCCGACCCCGTGCCCGAGCGCGAGGTGCTGGGCGTGGTGGCGCGTTGGCGTGGCGACGCCGGGTGGTCGAACCATGGTCGGGCCGGCGAGGCCGCGGCGCGGCGCGTGCTGGAGGACTTCCTCGAGCAGCGCGGCCTCGACTACGTGCCAGCCATGTCGGCGCCTGGGCCGGCGCGCGCGGGTTGCTCGCGCTTGTCCGAGCACCTCGCCTTCGGCGCCATCTCGATGCGCTCGGTGTGGCAGGCGACGCGCGCGCGCCTCGACGAACTCGAGGACCGCCTCGCGGCGACGCGCGGCGCGGAGCCGGGCCGCAAGCGCATCTCGGCCGCGACCGCCTCGCCGGAAGTGGCCCAGCTCCTGCGCTGGAGGCGGTCGCTGTCGGCCTTCGCGCAGCGCTTGCATTGGCACTGCCACTTCATGCAGAAGCTCGAGGACAAGCCCGATCTCGAGCTGCGCAACTTGCACTCGGGCCACGACGGCTTGCGCGAGGCGGAGTTCGACGCGGCGCGCTTCGAGGCGTGGAAGGCGGGCGCGACCGGCTATCCGATAGTCGATGCGTGCATGCGCTCCTTGGTGGCGAGCGGTTGGCTCAACTTCCGCATGCGAGCCATGCTCATGTCGTTCGCGGCGTACCACCTGTGGCTGCATTGGCGCGAGCCGGCCAGGTGGTTGGGCGCGCAGTTCCTCGACTTCGAGCCGGGCATCCACTACGCGCAGGCGCAGATGCAAAGCGGCACGACCGGCATCAACACGCTGCGCATGTACTCGCCGGCGAAGCAGGCGCAAGACCACGATCCGCGTGGCGAGTTCATCCGCCGCTTCGTGCCGGAACTCGCCGGCGTTCCCGACGAGCACCTGTCGGAGCCGCACCTGATGACGCGCGCCGAGCAGGAAGCCGCCGGTTGCCGCGTGGGCCGCGACTACCCCGCGCCCATCGTCGACCACAAGCTCGCCATCGCGGAGGCGCGCGCCCGTTTCGCCGCGCTGCGGCGCGATCCGGCGGTGCGCGCGGAATCGAAGGAGGTGTTGGCGCGGCACGGAAGCCGCAAGCGACCCGCGGGCGCGCGACGACGTGCGGGAACCAAGCGCTCGCGCGTGCCAAGCGCCGAGGAGGCGCGAGGGGAAGCGCCGCGGCAGGCGGGCTTGTTCGACGCGCTCGATGCGGACTGAGCACGCGAGCGGCACCTGTCGCCTGGCCGCCGCGCGAGTCCGCGCCAGGAGGCTCGACAAGCGCCCACGCCACCACCTATGTTCGGCTGGCATGAACGCCACCATGACGCTCTCCGTGCTGCTCGCATGCCTCGCCACCTCGTGCTCCGGACCACGCTGGGGCAAGGTCTCGACCACCTCCGACGGCGCCGTCGTGCGCTGCGATCGAGGGCCCATCGTCGAATCGCGCGTCTCCTGGTTCGAAGTGCGCGAGACGAGCGGCGCCACCAAGCTCTCCTCGTGCACGTTGATCGTATGGCAGGACCTCGACGGCGACGGCCAGCGCGGCGAAGAAGAGCCCGTGCGCGAGTTCCTGGTCGAAGGCCTCGAACCGCGTTCGCACCTTCGCGTGGAGCCCATCGACTTCGCGCATGGCGCCGAGTTGTCGCGTTCGCTCTGGGAAGCGCGCTACACGACGAGCGGCGGCCAGGGTGGCGTGCTGGCCGGCCGCTTCGACTGAACGTGCTCGTGGCGCCGCGTCAGAACGCGGCGCCGATGAACACGCCGACCTGCGCGTAGTCGGTCGAGATGTCGATGCCCTCGAACTCGGCTTCCGAGCCCAGCACGCCGCGCAGGTCGAGGCCGAGGCGCAGCACGTCGGTGGCGCGCCAGCCGACGCCCAACCCGAGCAGGGCCCCGATGCTCGACTCGGATTCCTCCATCGACGGGCCGCCACCGAGGATGCGAGCCTTGATCGTGCTGTCCTGCCAGGCGACGCCGAGCGCGAAGTAGGCCTCGGACCGCGAGTCCGGGATGTCGATGATGTAGCGGCCCGCGAGGCTGGCTTCGACGAACTCCGCTTCGAACTTGAGCACGTCGACGCCGTCGGTGAGCCGCGCGTCGTCGTTGGAAGTCGAGGCGCCGACTTCGATGGCCCAACCTTCCTCGCCGATACGGCGCGTGACGAGCACGCCCAGCGAAGTCTGAGTGTCGACCGGGGCCCAGTCGTCTTCGTCGAAGGCCCGACTTCCCACCAGCAGGTCGATCGTCCAAAGGCGTTCGTCGGAGCTCCCTTCGGCGAGGCCGCGCGTGGCGCGAATGCTCGCGCCCGCGGGTTGCACGAAGGCTGGATCGGGGATCGTGGCGGCGGTCGAGGCATGCGCTAGCAGGCAGAGGGCGATCAAGTGCATGTGTGTCGTTCTTGCGGGCCGGCACCAGCGCCGAGCCGCGCAGGATGTGATTGGGCCGTCGCGTGCGCGTCGCGGACATTCGCGTCACGCCCTAGTCGAGTCGCGCGCTGTGCGCAGGATCACCTCCGCACTTCCTCCAACGCGCCTTGGGTGGCGCTGCATGTTCCTCCCGCGGCCGGGAACGAACGACCCGGGAAACGCCGCCATCCAGCCTGGAACTCGCGGCCGCTCAAGTCGCCGTCGTGGACGCACCGATGGGACTGGCGCGACCACCACCATGCGCCCGTCCACGGGCGTCGCACCACAAAAGTGCACCTGCGGAGGCCGGTGCAACCACCCACCACATGAATTGGCGCTCCATTCGCACGAGGCTGGCTCTCGCCTTCCTCGCACTGGGTCTGATCCCCTTGTTCGTCGTCGGCGTCCTCGCCTACGAGCAGTCCAGTCGCGTGCTCGAGGAGAACGCGGGCAACCGCCTGCGCGCCGAAGCCGAATCGGCGATGCAGAAGATCGACCGCAACTTGTTCGAGCGCTACGGCGATGTGCAAGCCTTCGCCTTCAATCCGATGGCGCAAGGCGGCGCCGACGAACTGCGCCGCGCCGCGAACTTCTACACTCAAGCCTACGGCATCTACGACCTGATGATCGTGGCCGACTCCGAGGGGCGCATCGTCGCCGCCAACACGGTGCGCCACGACGGCACGCCGCTCGACACCAGCGCCTTGATCGGAGCGAGCGTCAAGGGCGAGGCGTGGTTCGAGGAGTGCATCTCGGGGCGAGTGGCGCAGGGACAGGCTTGGCATGGCGAGCTGGAGGCGGATCCGCTGGTGGCGAAGCTCCTCGGGGGGCGCGGGCTCGCCTTGGGCTTCGCGGCTCCGGTGCGGGACGCGCAAGGCGCGCCCGTGCGCGTTTGGTCGAACCGCGCGTCCTGGGAGCGCATCGTCGGCGAGATCATGGTCGAGACGCGCACGCGCTTGGCGCAGGAGGGCATCGACGCCGAGACGCAGGTCGTTTCGCGCGAGGGCTTGCTGCTGGACGATGCCGACGCCACGGCCGTGTTGTCGTTCAACCTCGCCGACGCGGGCCTCGAGGCGGCGCGGGCAGGTGGCGCGGGTGGAGTCGGCTTCACGCGCGAGTTGCACAAGCGCCGCGGCGTGGAGCAGGTCAACGGCTACGCGGCCTCGAAGGGCGCCTTGGGCTTCGCCGGGCACGGTTGGACCGTGCTGGTGCGGCAGGACTCCGACGAGGCCTTCGCCGCGGCGCACGAGTTGCGCTGGTTGGTGCTGGGGCTCCTCGTGGGCGCGGCCATCGTGATCCTGTGGGTCTCGCGCAAGGTGGCCCTGTCCATCTCGGTGCCCGTCATGCGCACGGCCGAGGCGCTCGGCGCCATCGCGCGGGGCGATCTCTCCATCCGCCTCGACGAAGACGCCGCCGGCGAGTTGGGCGAGATGGCCAAGTCGTTGAACTCCACGACGGCCGTGCTCAAGGGCGTGATGGACGAGACCCACGCCTTGATCGAGGCTTCGCGCCGCGGGGAACTGTCCTCGCAGGCGGATGCCAGCCGCTTCGCGGGTTGCTATCGCGAGCAGATCGAGGGCTTGAACGCCATGTTCGCCTCCATCGCCGAACCGCTGCGGGAGACGGCGCGCACGCTCGAGCGCATCGCGCGCGGCCAGGTGGATGCTCGCGTCGAGGGCGAGTTCCCCGGTGAACTGCGTCCGATCCGCGCCGCGTTGGAGGAGACCACCAAGGTGCTCGGCAGGCTCTTGGAGGACACGCGCGCCTTGATCGAGGCCACGCGCGAAGGCCGCCTCGACGCGCGGGCCGACGCGACGGAGTACGAGGGCGGCTATCGCGAGCTGTGCGAAGGCTTGAACCTGATGCTGGCTGGAGTCGCCGGCCCCGTGGCCGAGTGCAGCGCGGCCATGCAACGAGTCGCGGTCGGAGACCTCGACGTGGAATTGGAAGCCGATGGGCAAGGCGAGTACTTGCGCATGCGCCAAGCGCTGGCGGCGACCGTGGACACCCTGAGGCGCCTGTTGTCCGAGACAGGTGCGTTGGTGGAGGCTGCCGGACGCGGGGACTTGTCGCGGCGCGCGGACGCGGGCTCCTTCCAGGGCGGTTTCCGCCAGTTGTGCGAAGGCGTCAACGGCATGCTCGAGCGCACGACTCGTCCCATGGAGGAGTCGCGCGCGGTGCTGGAGCGGCTCGGTGGTCGCGACCTCACGGCGCGCGTGCGAGGCGACTACAAGGGCGACCATGCGCGCGTGAAGGAATCGCTCAACCAAGCCGTGATGGCCATGGGCGAGGCCTTGGGTTCGATCTCGGGCAGCTCGCGCAGCTTGCACGCGGCTGCCAGCGGCTTGGCCAAGGCCTCTGGCGATGTCGGCACGAGCGTGGAGGAGACCGCCGCGCAGGCCAGGGTGCTGTCCCGCGCGGCCGGCGCGGTGGACGCCAACCTGCAAAGCGTCGCCGGAGCGGCGGAGGAGATGCTGGCGAGCGTCAAGGAGATCGCCGCCAACGTCTCCGAGGCCGGAGGCGTCGCGCAGGAAGCCGTGTCGGTGGCCGGCGAGGTCGGCCGCGTGATGGACAAGCTCGCCGACAGCAGCGGTGGCATCGGCGAGGTGGTCAAGCTCATCCGCGAGATCGCGTCGCAGACGAACCTGCTCGC
>SXGS01650555.1_pt1 | contig 47874 bp, 38 predicted proteins | sample 3174681 | NCBI WGS metagenome assembly SXGS01 (sample SAMN11356861, study PRJNA531348) | freshwater metagenome | isolation source: freshwater sample F1-80 | place: China: Fuxian Lake, Yuxi | collected 2017-12-25
GAGCAGTTCGACCTCAGGGCTAAAGGCGTTGGGGGAGGTGCGACCTTTTCTGCGTTTGTCAGTCATCTCGATCTCCATGGGAAGGGGCTCGACGCCCTATTTTACCCCAGGGCTATCTTACACACCTCATCATACAGTCCCTATTCATCTGGACAGGCGCCCTTCCTGGAGGCGGACATGGCACCACCCATCGGACTGACGCGTTTGGCGCTCCTGAACGCTCTGTACAAGTCCTGTGAACAGGGGTTCATCGATCTCGGTTACGAGGTGGTTGTCATCGATGAAGGTGTCGAGCAGGAGTGGACCATCCGCTCATCACCTCGGGGTTGGCAGGCGTGTTTCAACGGTCGTCCCATGACGAACCTCTACTCGGAGCGAGAGGTCGAAACTTTTGTAGGGCTGCGCTCGCGTCGCCGTCTTCAATGATTTCTTCGGGTGGAGGCAATAATGCCAGCGTTGACTCCATTTGTTTTCGACGAGGCGATTCTTGGCTTTGCGCCCGCGTGGCGGATCGAAGGCCATGAGGGGCAGGTCTTCGTGCGCTCGCGCACGTCCGAGGCCGTCTACTCGCTCAAGGGATCGGAGTGTACCTGCCCTGCGGGCTTTCATGGGCACCTTTGCTGGCACCTGGAGGCGGCGGCGCTGGCTTCCTCGTGGGAGGAGGCCGTCCGCACGCTCCAGCAGGGCGGATGTGGTCCCGAAGACATCAAGGAGATCTGGACGGGGTGCTTCGAAGGGCGCCAGAGCGCTGTCGTGGCGGCCATGAGGCGGTTTATTGAAAATGCCGGCGTTGCTGGTGTTTCGGCGATCCCGTGATGCCAGCGCCAACCCAGCGCGACAGGATCCTGGAGGCGGTCGCGAGGACCGGGCGCGTGCGCGTCTCGTCGCTGGTCGCGCAGCTGCCCGACGTCCCCAGGGAGAGCCTGTCGGCCCAGGTGCGCTATCTGGTACGCAACGGGCGTCTGGCCAGGGTTGGTCAAGGAGAGGTGGAGATCCCCGGCGGGTTGCCGGACGACGCGGATGTGCCGCGGCCAGACGAGGCCGTGCTGCGGTCCTGGATGCGGACGATCCGGGACGCGGGGTCGATGACCGCTTGGAGGCTGCCGGACCTCGTCTGGGAGGAGCTCGATGAGCGAGGGTGGATTGAGGACTTCTACCCGGGAGACGACTGGAGGGCTGACCGCAGGGTGAGGCTGTCCCAGCCTGGAGTCGACGCGCTTGATGGAGGTCACCCCAACCCCGAGGGGTGTGAGCCCGGGGGGCAGAGATGAGCGGCTTGAAGGGCTCTGAGCTTCGAGGGCGCTCGTTGAAGGCCAGCAGGCCGCTCAAGGGCGTCGCGCGGCGCCTCGGGTTGAGCCTCGATGAGGTCCTGAACCGCCGATGTGACGAGTGGCCCGGCGGGCTGCTCGATGAGCGCGCCTTCGAGGCGCTGAACAAGTCCGGCGCCCTGATGCGAACAGGCCGGAGAACCACCGAGGAAGATCGATGAGCGAGAAGAACGCAGGGAGCTGGATGAGCGCCTTGGGCCTGATGCTGGCGCTCCTGTGTGTGGCCTTCATCACGCTGAAGCTGACGGGCCACATCGTCTGGCCGTGGTGGTTGGTGCTCGCGCCTGGGGGGTTGCTTGCGCTGCCGGTGGTGCTCGCATTGGCGGTCTCTGGCGGGGGGATGCTGGCGCTTGCGGTGCATGGCCTGCGCGGCCTCCTGCGCCTCGTTGGGGGTCTTTGGCGCGGCAGGGACATCACCAGGGGGCGCTGAGTTCTGGGAGGGGAAGCCGCATACCGCCCGGCTCGGGCTTCGCCTCCATCGGCTTCAGGGTCGGGCGTTTGGCGCTCGGCGGCGTCTGGCGCCGCCACAACTGTCCGGTTCGATCCCGGCGGGCGCCTTTGGGCAGTGGAGAAGCAGGAGGAGGGTCGATGACACGATCGAAGATCGAGTGGACAGCGCGGACATGGAACCCGACGCGGGGCTGCTCGCGGGTCAGCGAGGGCTGCCGCAACTGCTACGCCGAGCACCAAGCCGCTCGGTTGTGCGGGTCCGGTGAGCCCTTTGAGGGGTTCGTGGAGAGCAAGGCGTCCGGCCCTCGGTGGACAGGCCGGGTGGAGTTGGTGCCGGCCAGGCTTGAGGAGCCGCTGCGCTGGAGGAAGCCCGCGAGAGTGTTCGTCAACTCAATGAGCGATCTGTTCCACGAGGCGGTGCCCTTCGAGATCATCGCTGCGATCTTCGGGGTGATGGCGGCGTCTCCACGGCTCACCTTCCAAGTGCTGACGAAGCGGCCCCGGCGAGCCGTAGAGTTCTTTGGGTGGATCAAGACTCAGAGGCGCGGCTACATGCACGGAGAACAGAGGCTCCTGTGGAAGTGCCTGACGGACCTCGACGAGGCCGTGACCCGCGCGCTTGAAGGCAAGGAGATCAAGGATGAAGAAGATGGGGAAGAAGAGGCCACCGCGGCCAACATCGAAGGAGCCCATCGGGCTGAGCCAGGCTGCGTGTCAGAGGCACATGCCCTCTCTGGCGGCGGTGCTGCCAGCGGGCTTCTGGAAGAGGTCCTTGCGGGAGCAGTTCGTGGAGATGGCGGTGTGCTTCAACACCGCCATGTCGGGGCGATGGCAGTGCGATGACGCCAAGGTCAAGGCGGCGCAGGCGCTCGATGAGGATGAACTGACCGCGCTGCTGGATGTCCTGGAGGGCGCATCGCAGAGGCTGTGCGATCGAGTGCCTGACATAAAGGCGCTGATCGAGGCGGGCCAGAGTGGTCAGGACGTCGCCAGGGTCGAGCTGGGCTTCTTTCTTCTGATGGAGCCGCTGTTCGAAGAGCGTGCCCGTCGCCAACCTCAAGGTGAGGCGCCTTAAAATGCTGGCGTTGCTGGTGTTGGTGGAGCGCTTCTTGAAGGACCCCTACGACGGCAAGGTGCTCAAGCATCTGGCGCTGTCTCTCGGAAGCTCGCGGGCGGGCCGCGTGCTGTGCGCCGCGCAGCGCGCGTGGTGGAGGCGCCGCGGCGTGGTGCCGGCCGTGACGATCTGGAGGGTTGATGATCTGCGGGCCGCTCGCCGAGGCAGCGCGCCCGAGGCGCTCGTTGAGTGGGCGAAGGTCAACGACGTGGATCTGGAGCAGACGCGGATTCTCCTGGAGCAGATCGAGGCCCTGGGGTGTGCGGAGCTCGCGCAGCTCATCGTGCTCCACGATCTTGTCCACGTCGTCCTCGGCGCTGACACGGGGCAGGGCGGCGAGCTGCGGGTCATCGGGGCGCAGATCGGGGCGGGGAGCCCGGACATGCTGGCGTGGGGGTGGCTGGCCTTGATGCCACTGCTCGTGGAGAGATCGCCGAGTCGAGCAAGGGCGCTCAGGGCCTTCCTGGGGGGCGTCAAGGAAGGGCTGCAAAGACCGGAGCTTGCGCGCCTGGCTCAGAAGGACTGGAGGCAGGCGACCATCGCCGCGCTGGGGGGTTGGGGATGATTGGGATGTTGGTGGGCATCGCGGGCAAGAAGCGCTCGGGCAAGGACACGGCGGCGCTGGGGCTGGTGCGCCGGTGCGGGTTTGAACGGCTGGCGCTGGCCGACCCGCTCAAGGCAGCGGCGAGAGAGATCTTCGGGCTCAGTTGGGAGCAGACCGACGGAGGCCTCAAAGAGACCGTGGACCCGCGATGGGCCGCGACGCCTCGACAGATCCTCCAGCGCCTCGGGACTGAGGGCGTTCGCGAGGGCTTCGGTGGCGCGATGGTGAAGGCTGGGCAGTGGTCTCCCGAGGACGTGGCGCAGACCTGGGTTCGAGCGCTGATGGTGCGCGCCGAGGGTCACCCGCGCGTCGTGGTGCCCGACGTGCGCTTCGGCAACGAGGCCTTGGCGATCCTCGACCGGGGCGGGCTGCTCCTAGTCGTCAAGCGTCCTGACCTGCTGGGCGCCGACGACCATGCCAGCGAGTGGGAGATGGAGGCGGCCCTGCCGGACCTGGAGCGCCGCTATCCGGGGCAGATCGGGATCTTGCTCAACAGCGGGTCGGTCGATGAGTTGCAGGCGCTGGCCTGCAAGGCCATTGAGCGCGGGTGGGAGTTGAAGGGGCTACCGCCCAGGGAGGACGGGCGATGACGACCTGGTTGACCACCGAGGAGGCCGCTGATCACCTGCGGCTCGCCGGCCCCTCATCGATCCGAGCGCTGGTGCAGCGCGGCGAGCTCGTCCCCGATGGGCGCCGAGGGCGGCGCGGCCCCTACCTCTTCCGTGCTTCGACCCTGAACGCCTGGGCCGCCGCTTGCCTGGACGGGCGCGATCAGGCCACACTTCCCGGCGCACCTGTCGCCGGGTCGGCCTCCAACAATGGAGACGATGGCGATGACACGGAAGAAGAAAGGCCCAGCGCCGGGGGTAACGCTCCTCGGCGACGGGCGCTACGAGGTGCTGGCGACGGCGCGCACCTCAACGGGGAGGCGGTATGCACAGGAGACGATGCCCGTTGGGTCGACCCTCGGGCAAGCGATCGACAGGAGGGCGAAGCTCGCCGCCCAGCTCCGGGCAGGCGGGCCGGACAGAAGAGCCGATCTGCCTACCTTCGAGGTCTTCTCGAAGGCCTGGATCGCGCGGATGGCCCGTGAGGGCTACGCGCGGGGCACGGTCGAGCACAACGCCTACAAGCTCTCGTGGGGGCTGCCGGCGCTGGGTCGGCTGCGGGTGGACCTCGTGACCCTCGCGGCGCTGGAGAGGGCGCGCGACGAGATCGAGGCGGCATCGACGATCTCGCACCGGACAGGCTCGGAGGTCTGGGCGACGATCCGTCAGGTCGTCAGGCGGGCCTGGGTCGAGCACGACTGCGCGCCGCCCGTTGACCTCTTCAACGTGATCCGGCCGCCTCGGTGTCGGGGAGGCCGAAGCACCGACAAGAGGGCGCTGACCGCCCAGGAGGTCGCAGCCATCCTCGACAAGGCCGAGGCCAACGTCGAGCAGGGCAACCCCGGTGCAGGCCGTCAGCGGCGGCTGGAGGCCGAAGTCATCCTCGCGGGCGGCTTCAGGGCCGGCGAGATCCTGTCGCTGACGTGGGACTGCTTCGACGCCGAGCGGGGGACGATCTCGATCCGCCCCACGGTCGAGAAGACCCGAAGGGGTCGAGAGGTGGCGCTGCCTCGGCGGATCGTCGCCGAGCTGGTGTCATGGCGCCGAGAGATGATCGCGGCCCAGCACATCGGCCTCGGCTCGGGGCTCGTGTTCCCGTCGCCCGTGACGGGTCGCAGGCGCTGCGGAGACGGGCTGCGGATGGCGCTCAAGAACGCGGCGCGCGGGGTCGGGGTTGAGGTGGACGTCCACGTCCACACCCTGCGCCGGACGGCCAACCGGCTTGCGATGGAGGCCGGGGTGGAGCGCTCAGACCTGCGGGCGCAGCTCGGCCACACCAGCGCGGCGATGACCGACCTGTATCGGGGCGTTCGGCTCACCGACAAGAGGGCGGTTGCGGAGGCTGGATCGGCGGGGTGGTTGGACCTGGTGGTTGGACCTGGAGAGGGCGAGGGGGGCTCGACGCCCTAGAGCCGAGGGTGGGATTCGAACCCACGGTTGCTGCCTTACCATGGCAGTGCCTTTCCGCTTGGCCACATCGGCGAGTTGAGGTGGTGGGATTCGAACCCACGGTTTCCTCTTTGTAAGAGAGGGGCCTTGAGCCTCTTGGCGACACCTCATTGGCCCCTGCGAGGGGGGCGGATTCAGGAGCCAGGGTTCGAACCTGGATAAAGGGCACCAAAAACCCTTGTCCTGCCCGTTGGACGACTCCCGAGTTCGGAGACCAGGGTTCGAACCTGGATTTGCGGGTTCAGAGCCCGCCGTGCTGCCGGTTGCACCATCTCCGAGTGCGAGCGCGTTTGCCGGCACGAGGACCTGGCGCGCTCGGCTCAGAGGTCTGAGGCGATGGCCAGGGTCGTGCTTCACGGGGCGACCGTGGCAGCAGGTCGCCCCGATGTGTTGGTGTTTTGATCGCATGTCCTCGTGTCTCCTTGTGATCCAGCGGACGTGGGTCGAGTGAACCAGGCAGGGGTCGAACCTGCGACCTGCGGCTTAGGAGGCCGCCGCTCTATCCAGCTGAGCTACTGATTCAGGAGTAGACCCACCCCGACTCGAACAGGGAACCTCCGGGTAGAAACCGGAGATGATCTCCATTTCACCATGGGTCCGTTCTCATCGGACGCTCAGGGGCCATCGCATCGGACGTGCCAGGGGCGCGGTCGTGGTCAGCGCGGGATCGGCGTCAGGAGGCAGGAGACGGTTGTATCAATGGCGATAGGGGCGGATAGGCGTCTGGCGAGAGGGTGGAGAGGGGTGAGGGTGCGGGCAAGAAACAACTTCGGCGGCTTTGAACATGCGCAGCATCGGTACCACAGAGAGCTGTTCAAAGCCGCCGAGATGGGGGGCGCAAGAGCAATCGCCGGGCCAGGATCGTCGATGTCGTAGATGAGGGGATCGGTGGTGTCTGGGGAGGATCTGGGGGGTGCAAAAAGTGCGATCGGGGGTCGATCGAGGGTCAATGTTGCGCGTGGTTCCAGAGGGCGCGCGTCCTGGCTCCCTTGGGGATCAGGGCCTCCTTTCTGGCGCGCCAGAGCGCGCCGTATCGGTAGAAGGGGACGCCGGGGTGGAGGTGGTGGATGAGGTGGTAGTTCTGGAAGAACATCAGGGCGGTGAGCAAGGGTCCGCCGTCGATGTTGTGGGTGGCCTTGAAGCGATCGTCGGAGGCGGCGGTGCCGTGGGGCCAGTGGGGGAGGTAGTCGAAGGAGAAGGCGAGGATGGCGATGGCGAGCCTGGCGGGGATAGCCCAGAGGAAGAGGACCTCAAGGCCGAAGCCGGCCAGGGAGAGGGCGATGGCCAGGGCCGAGACGAGGGCGGCGGTGGTGACGACCTCGATGCGCTCGGCGAGGGGCCGCTCTGACCAGAGGCGGGCGTAGACGACGTAGTAGTGGATGTCCTGGGTCAGCCATCGCAGCGGGAGGGTCCAGACGCGGCCGCCGCCGCTCCACATGTCGGGGTCCTCGTGGGCCTCGTTGGTCTTCTTGTGGTGGCGCAGGTGCGAGACCTTGAAGCCGTGGAAGGGGGCCATGAGGATAAAGGCGCAGGCGCGGCCGACGATGGCGTTGATCCAGCGAGCGCGGCCCACGCTGCCGTGGGCGCTGTCGTGCATGGGGGTGAAGAGCGCGTAGCCGATGGCCGTCAAGACCGGCACCAGCGCCCACAAGGGGGCGATGCCCGAGATCCCGACGCCGATGAGCGTGACCCAGAGCGCGACGCAGGCGGAGAAGAGGCCGAGCGTCGGCCACGCCATGGGGGGGTTGTTCATCAGGTCCCGGTCGGGCCGGGCGGTGGCGGAGGCGGTTCGATTCGGCGTTGAGGTTGTCGCTGTTGCACTCATGGCGCTCCTCCCGTCTTCAAAGATCGCGCGGCGATGTGCGCGACGGGGTGGTGGAAGGCGCTTGTTCCATCAAGCGCTGGAGTATTAATCCATCACGTGATGTAAGTTGTCAAGAGGGAAGCGAAGGGCGAGGGCGAGGGGGGGTTAAAACCCGGAGAGCATCTCCTGCTTCTTGCGCTCGAACTCCTCCTGGGTCAGCAGGCCCTCGGCGTAGGCCTCCTTGAGCTGCTCAAGGCGCTCCTTGAGGGTTTCGTTCTTCTTGTGTTCGGACTGTTTTTCGGCCTTCTTGCTCTGGTAGACCTTCTCGAACATGGCCTTGAGCTCCGCGGTCGGGACGCCGCGGCCGTTGAGGAAGTAATGGTTGCTCACCTCGCCGATGGCGTAGGTCAGGGCGAAGGCCATCGAGATGCTCACGATCCAGCCGAAGAAGGGGACGAACTTGGCCGCGGCCATGATCACGTTCTGAGCCACGATGCTGGCGCCGAAGGTGCTGAGCATCTCCAGGACGGAGCGCGTGTCGAGCGTGTAGCCGTGGACTCGCCCGATGGCCTGGACGAGGGCGACCTGGATGGGGGAGATGAGCGCCACGTCGAGGAAGGGGATGGGCTGGATGGTGACGGCCGCGGCGGCGGCGCTGCAGATCTGGATGAGGTCGCGGATCGCCGCCTCCTTCTCGGCGTCGCTGGCGTGCTTGTAGTCGCCCTCCATGACGCGCCGAACCGTCTCGATGTAGCTGGCCATGTCGCTCGTCTCCTGATGTTCTGGAATCCTGAGGTTCCCTGGAAGGGTCCACAGCGTAAGGATGCCGGATGGCGCAGGCCAGGGCAAACTCCCAGGCGCCGCCGCCCCGTGCCTGAACAGGACAGGGCGGGCGGGTCTTCCGGTGCCCTGCGGTGTGACCGGGCCGCTCGACGAGCACGGCGTTCGTGGGCGTGGGGGCGCGGCCTCAAGGGTGGCCCTGCTTGTTCCGATGCTGGGCAGGAACTGGGGAATGGGATTGGGCCCACGAGAGGGGAATCGCCCCGCGGGCCTTGTCGGCGACCTTGATTCTTGTAGGATGGTGTCGTGCAGGACAGGGTTTCGATTCTGATTTTGAACCTTCAACAGACGTCGAGGATACGATGATTCGCTCTTCTGAACGCCCCTCTCGCAGGCCAGGCGCCTCGCTCTTGATCTGGCTCTTGTTGTCGTTGTCGGCCTTCGGGGCGGGCTGCGACAACGACGACCAGGGCTCCGAGGCCGAGGTGATCCTTGACCCCGACGGCGACGGTGTGGAGCAGGACAACTGCCCTGAGGACGCCAACGCCGATCAGGCCGATCTGGACGACGACGGCCTCGGCGACGCTTGCGACGACGACGTGGACGGCGACACCGTCCTGAACGACGACGACAACTGCCGCGAGGCCGCCAACACCGATCAGGCGGACCTCGACGGGGACGGTGAGGGAGACGCCTGCGACGACGCCGCCGAGCTCGACCGCGACGAGGATGGCGTGGTCGACGGGGAGGACAACTGCCCGGAGGACGCCAACGCCGATCAAGCCGACGCGGACGAGGACGGGATCGGCGACGCCTGCGACGACGACCGCGACGGCGACACCATCCTCAACGACGAGGACAACTGCCTGGATGCTCCCAACGCCGACCAGAGCGACGGCGACGACGATGGCCTCGGCGACGCCTGCGATGACGACGTGGACGGCGACGGCGTCCTGAACGACGAGGACAACTGCCCCGAGGATCCCAACGACGATCAGGACGACCTCGACCGGGACGATGAGGGCGACGCCTGCGACGTCGACGTCGATGGTGACGGCGTCGTCAACGACGATGACAACTGCCCCAGGGCGCCGAACGCCGATCAGACCGACGGCGACGAGGACGGCGAAGGCGACGCTTGCGAGGGCGACGTGGACGGCGACGGCGTCCTTGATGGGGACGACAACTGCCCAGAGGACCCCAACGTCGATCAGGTCAACCTCGACGGCGACGACGAGGGCGATGCCTGCGATGACGACGTGGACGGCGACACGGTCCCCAACGACGACGACAACTGCCTCGTCGACCCCAACGCCGATCAGGCCGATCTGGATCAGGACGGCACGGGCGACATCTGCGACGACGACATCGACGGCGACGGCGTCCTCAACGGCGAGGACAACTGCCCTTCGGTCCCCAACGCCGATCAGGCCAACCTCGACGGCGATCCTCAAGGAGACGCCTGCGACGACGACACGGACGGTGACGGCGTGGTCAACGGGGATGACAACTGCCCGGTGGACGCCAACGCCGATCAGGTCGACCTCGACCGGGACGACGAGGGCGACATCTGCGACGACGACCTCGACGGCGACGAGATCCTCAACGGCCTCGACAACTGCCCTGTCGACCCCAACGCCGATCAAGCCGATCTGGATCAAGACGATCTGGGGGACGCCTGCGACGATGACCTCGACGGCGACGAGGTGATCAACACCAGCGACAACTGCCCTCTGGACGCCAACGCCGATCAGGCCGACCTCGACGAGGACGATGAGGGCGACGCCTGCGACGGCGACATCGACGGCGACGAGGTGGCCAACATCCGAGACAACTGCCCCCTGGATGCCAACGCCGATCAGGCCGATCTGGATCAGGACGGCACGGGCGACATCTGCGACGACGACATCGACGGCGACGAGGTGCCCAACGACGAGGACAACTGCCCTCTGGACGCCAACGCCGATCAGGACGACCTCGACGGGGACAGCCTGGGCGACGCCTGCGACGACGACATCGACGGCGACACCATCCTCAACGACGAGGACAACTGCCCCGTCGACCCCAACGCCGATCAGGCGGACGCCAATCAGGACGGCGAGGGCGATGTCTGCGATCCCTGCCCCGAGTGCGTGTGCGGCAACGAGATCTGCGATGAGGACGAGGACTTCGAGATTTGTCCCGAGGATTGCACCTGTGGCAATGGGATCTGCGATGAAGTCGAGAACCTTGAGACGTGCTTCGACGACTGCTTCGTAGACGTGTGCGCGGACGCGCTCCCCTTGCCGAACAACGGCCAGGACGCCGGCTCGACGGTTGAGCAGGACAACAGCCTCGACAGCGGCTGCTTCTCGATCGGCGGCCCGGACGTCGTCTACAGCTTCACCTCGCCTGGCGCCCTGGTGTCGCTGTCGGTGTCGCTGGCCGGTTCGAGCTACGACACCGGGCTGCACGTCTACCGTGAGCGGTGTGCCCCGCAGGATCAGATCGCGTGCAACGATGACTCGATTGGCCTTCAGTCCTTCGCCGAGGTGTTCGAGCAGCCTGCGGGGGATTACCGCGTGGTGGTCGACGGCTTCGGCACGGGCGCGGGCAACTATGTGGTGACCGTCCTGGGTCGGCTCGCGAGCGGCGAGCCCTGCGATCCGGCGCTGACCTTTTTGACCTGCGACGTGGGCGTCTGCGCGGACAACGGCCAGGGGCAGTTCAGGTGCGGCGGTCTGCTGGACTGCGGCGACGGGATCGACATCGACAACGACGGCGACATCGACGAGGACGATCAGTGCGTGGCGCCGCCCGCGGTGGTCTGCCCCGAGGATCGGGTGGTGCCGGTGCTGGGGAGGGCCCAGTTCGAGGCGCTGGATGAGGACGAGGGCCAGGTCGCGCGCCGCCGCTGGGAGGTGGTCGAGGCCCCCCCGGGCTCCACGGTGACGCCATCGCCGGCCAACGCGGGGGCCTCGTCGCTGACGCCGCTGCTGGCCGGGGTGTACCGCCTGCGCTACTCGGCGACGGACAACGACGGCAACACGGTGGCCTGCGAGTTCAACCTGACGGCCGGGACCGACGACGACTTCCGCATCGAGATCGTCTGGAACGTGGAGGTCCCCGAGGCCGACGATCCCACGGACGTCGATCTCCACCTCCTGCACCCGACGGCGTCGGTCTGGTTCGACAGGGTCACGAACCTGGATTGCTTCTACTCCAATTGCGTGGGAGACGGCGTCGAGTGGGGGTTGCCCGGCGCGGAGGACAACCCGCGGCTCGACGTGGACGACACCAATGGTCGAGGTCCTGAGAACATCAACATCTTCGCGCCGGAGGTCGGGGTGCCCTATCGGGTCGGTGTCCATTACTTCTCGGACGACGGCTTTGGCCCCTCGGACGTGTTCGTCAACATCTTCTGCGGCGGTCAGAGCGCGGCGATCCTTGGCGTGGTGACGTTGGAGGACTTCGGGGCCGACACCGAGAACGAGTTCTGGAAGGTCGCCGACGTGACCTTCGACGAGGCGGGCAACTGCTCCGTCGAAGCCCTCGAAGACGAGCTCAACGGGCCGCTCATCGTGATCGCCTCCGAGGCGGCGCTGGCCCGCTGAGGCTGATGTCCGGCGGTGGCCGGCGAGGGCGTCGTGCCGGCGGGGCGTCCCGCTCGCCGTTAGGCGGGGTGTTCCGCTCGCCGTCGCCTCGCCTGCCTTCGCCTGCCGGTTGTTCCGTTCGCCGTCGTCTCCCTTCGCCCGGCGGGTTGTTCCGTTCGCCGTCGCCTCGCCTGCCTTCGCTCTGCCGGTTGCCGCCCTTCGCGTCGAGGGCCGGGCGCGCCTGACGGCGTGCTCCGCCGTCCCCTGCCCAGTCATGAAACCGAAGTAATTCTAATGGGTTGCGCGATAGACGGCGTTGGCGGCGTCGAAGGCGGCCTCAAGGTCGCCCTTGCCGAGGTGGGTCGGCCAGCCGGCGTCAGGCCGCGCCCGGATCCTGGCCGCGAGCCGAAGCTGTCCGGGCGAGAGGAGGTCGGCGGGGTCCAGGCCGCGGGCGATGGCGGCGTTGGCGCGCGCGGCCTGGGTGGGCGTCATGGGGACGTGTCGCCATGGGGTCCTTGCGAGGGCGTGCTTGTCGTCCTTGGGCGAGGGCTTGAAGGCGGCGTTGGCCTGGAGGGGATCGCCGATGGTCTGGGCGCGTTGGTCGAAGGCCTCCGGGTGGATGGCGCGGGGGTCGAAGTGGACCTCGACGACCTCTCGGCCCTGGGCGAAGCCCGTGTTTGTCTCCACCACGCCCTCCAGCGCCCCCAGGTCCGCCTCGCCCTGCCAGAAGCAGGACATGGCGTAGGTCGCTCGCCGGGTGCCGTGCTTGCGGGCTCGGGCCTCATCGGCCAGCGCCTTGAGCCAGGGCGGCGGGGTCACCTTGTGGGCTGCGAGGGCTGATATGAGGGTGTCGGCGGTGGCGGCGAGGGTGATGTCGTCGGCCAGCCGCGGGGCGAGCGGGCGGCGGTCGGGGGTGATGATGCGGACGACGGGGTTGTTCCAGGAGGGCTCTTCGAACTCTGCCAGCAGCTCCCGATCCCGGCCGACGAGGCGGTTGTTGTAGACGACCACGGGGACGAAGTGGTCCTCGATGGCCTCGACGATCAAGGGGTGGCTCAGGACGTTCTTGCCGTAGCTCAGGACGGTATGGCAGCCCGGGACCTCGTCGAAGAGGACGAGGGCGGGCTTGTTCTCCTTGCGGGCGCGCTCCATGGCGGCGTCGAAGTCGCGCTCCCAGCGGACCCGTCCGAGCTCCTGGGGTTGGTCGGTCGTGGCCTCGTCGATCTCGGGGCCGGGGTCGGCGCCGGCCTCGCGGGTCTGGTGGGACAGCGAGCAGCCGGCGGTGATGGCGGTGGTCAGGGCGAGCGTCTTGAGTCTGTTCGTCGGCATGGTTTCACTTCAGGCAGGCGAAGACGGGTCGCCGTCGTCGCGGTCTGCTTCGAGGTACGCTGGCGCGCGTCGGGCGGTTACAAGGCCAGCGGGGCTTTATCGGGTCTGGATCGGGCTGGGTTTTCCGGGGTGTTTTGCAGAGGGGTCGCGGGACTTGTTTCCCTTTGAGGGCGACAAGGTTTACCTTCTGGGGCCTGTGGACTCAGGGGGGGTAGGATGGGTGACACATTGGGAGCATCGGCGAGCGGGCTTTCCGAAGGTGCGTTGTTTGCGGGCAAGTACCGCATCGAGCGTCTGCTGGCCGAAGGGGCGATGGGGCAGGTCTATGTGGCCAGCCAGGAGCCCATCGGCCGGCCCGTGGCGATCAAGGTGCTCAAGAGCGCGCTGGCGACCGATCAGGAGCTTGTCGAGCGCTTCCTGCGCGAGGCGGTGGCCGTCAGCAATCTGCATCACCCCAACACGATCACCGTGCTCGATTACGGCGAGAGCGAGCAGGGCATCCTGTACATCGCGATGGAGTACCTGGATGGGCAGAACCTTGAGGCGTTGCTGGACAGGGTGGGTCCGCTGAAGGTCGATCGGGCCGTGGACATCGCCTGTCAGGTGGCCAGCGCGCTGACCGAGGCCCATCACAACGGCGTCCTTCATCGGGATCTGAAGCCGCCGAACATCTTCATCAGCGAGGTCAAGGGCAAGGGCGAGTTCGTCAAGGTGCTCGACTTCGGGATCGCCAAGCTGCTCGACAGCACGAAGGCGCCGCTGACCCGCGCGGGGATGGTCTTCGGGACGCCGGAGTACATGGCGCCGGAGCAGTCGTCGGGGGGGACGCTGGACGGCCGCACGGATCTCTACGCGCTGGGGGTGGTGCTGTGGCAGATGCTCACGGCGAAGCTGCCCTACACGGGGACCAACCCCGTGGACACGCTCCTGAAGCACACCACACAGCCCATTCCGCCGCTGCCCGAGCATATCCCCGCGCCGATCAGGCACTTTGTCAGCAGAGCGATGGCCAAGAACATGGCCGATCGGCCCGCTGACGCCGAGACCTTCATCAAGGAGCTTCGTCAGGCCCAGGCCGAGGCCAGCGGCCTCGATCCGGCGAAGTCGCCCACGTCGGGGGCGTCGAGCGAGAGGCCCGCGCCGGTGGGCGAGCGCAGGCGGCCGTGGCTGTCGGTTGCCCTCGTGCTGGCGCTCTTGATCGTCGGCGGGCTGGTCGTCGGCGGGATCGCCTGGCTGATCTCGGCCCAGGGCAAGGGAGAGGACGCCCCGGAGGTGCGCGCCGGGGTGGTCGCCGACAAGGACGACGAGGACGACGAGGGCGAGGAGGCGCGGGCCAAGAAGCAGGAGGAGGAGCGCGAGACGGTGCTGGAGATTGACTGCGCGCAGGGCCGCGCGGAGGTGCTCCAGGGGTCGAAGTCGTTGGGCAAGACCCCGGTGGAGATCACCGGCAAGCCCGGTCGCAAGCTCTCCTTCGTGGTCGAGAAGAGCGGCTTCAAGCCAGAGAAGGAGACGGCCACCTTCCCGAAGAAGGGCAAGAAGCGCGTCGTGGTCGAGCTTCGCAAGAAAGAGGTCGAGAAGCCGGCTCAGGACGAGGAGAAGGGAGAGGACGAGAAGGGAGGGGGCGACTCCTGGGGTGGAGGGTCCGGGGACAAGGAGGGGGGCTCGACCTATTGAGATCGGCGCGCTTTGTTCATCGGGGGATGAAGGGGAGCTGCCAGGTGGGGTCGTTGCCGGTCTGGATGTGGCTCATGTGGAGGGAGTCGGCCAGAGCCGAGTCGTTGGGCTGGTAGTGCGAGGCCCAGAGCTGGGGCAAGTAGAGACGTGCCAGGGAGCTTGCGGGGCTGAGATCCTTGAGGTCGCGCGCGATGCTGTCGGGGATGGGGTTGAGGTAGAGGTTGAGGTGCGTCATCGCGGGCAGCCCGTGGGCGCTGATGAGCGCCAGCGCGCCGCGGGTCTGGATCTTGTTGGAGCCCAGGCTCAGGAGGGCGAGGTTGCGCAGGTGAGGGGAGTCGGCCAGGGCGCGGGCGCCTTCGTCCGAGATGCCGTTGTTGTCGAGCCTGAGGCGCTTGAGGGCGCCGAGGCGGGGGTTTGAGGCCAGGATTTCGGCGGCGCGGCAGGTCAGGGCGTTGAAGGACAGGCAGAGGTGTTCGAGGCGGTCGAGGTGGGCGGCGTCGAGCAGCGCCTTGAGGTCGTCGTCCGTGAGGCGCCGGTTGCTCAAGTCGAGGGCGATCAGGGGAGAGGGGCGCGGGGTGGCGCTCGGGTCTGGCCCCGAGATCAGGCCGCTGGTGCTCAGGTCGAGGATCTGGAGGGAGGGCAGGGCGGGGGGAGCCAGGAGCGCCGCGACGCCTCGCATCGGGATGAAGCAGGAGTTGAGATCAAGGCGGGTGAGGGCGTTGAGCGAGGCGGCCTCGGCCAGGGCCAGGGCGCCGGGCTCGCGGATCGTCGTGTTGGACAGGGTCAGGCAGGTCAGGCGCGAGAGGTGGGGGGAGCGCGCCAGGGCCATGGCGCCGTCGTCGAGCAGGGGGTTGTAGGCCAGGTTCAGGCGGGTGATGTTGTCGAAGTGGTTGTCTCGAAAGAGGATTTCGACAACCTCAGGGGGGAGGTTCTGGCCTTCGAGGGAGAGGTCTTCGAGAAATGTGAGATGAGGGGATTCGGTGAGGGCGAGGGCGAGGGGCAGGCCGAGGTGCTGCCCGTTGATGCGGAGCTGTCGGAGGGCGGCGGAGGCGGGGCGGGCGAGCAAGGCGCTGATCTGCGCGGCGTCGGTGGGGATGGAGGACAGGTCGAGGTGTGTGAGGGCGAGGTCGTCGAGGCGGCGCGCGAGGCGCCCGACCATGTCTGGGAGCCAGGGGAAGGGCTGGACGCCGTAGCGGAAGAACTGAGCGCAGGAGAGGGCGCGGACGGTGGCCCATTGGGGTGGGGCGGGCTCGATATGGGTGTTCAGCTCCTCCATCAGAGAGCGTATCCAGCGGGGTTGAGGGGTGCGGAGGGCGTCGGGCCAGCGGTCGAAGCGGGGGGCGTTGTCGGCGATGAGCTGGCGCAGGGCCTCGTGGTCGGTTGTCGGCCAGACGTCGAAGATCGTGCAGAGGGACTGCCAGTTGGCGAGGTCGGGTTCGGCGTCGAGGAGCTCGTTGACGCGCTCGGCGCGCCTTTGGGGGTCGTTGCCCTCGGTCAGCGCGGCGGCGTTGGTGTCGCGCAGCCGGTTGTGGGACAGGTCGAGGTCGCAGCGGAGTGAGACCGAGCCGGCGATCTGTCGGGCGGCGTGGTAGGCCAGGGTGTTGTGGGACAGGTCGAGGGCCTGGAGGTGGGGGAGCCTGGGCCACGCCAGCAGGTGCGGGCTGCAGGCGTCCGCGAGGCGGTTGTGGGACAGGTCCAGGTGGGTGAGGCGATCGAGGCGGCTGGTGGCGAGCGCGCGCAGGGCGTTGGCGCGCAGGGCGTTGTCGGCAAGATCGAGGTGGGTGAGGTTTCGCGCCAGGCCGGCGTTGATGAGGGCTCGGATCTCCTGGGGGCCGATCCCGGCGTCGCGCATCGAGAGGTGTGTCAGTGCGGCGAGGCTGTCGGCGCGGGAGATGGCGCGGGCGCCGTGGATGCCGAGCTTGACCTTGTCCAGCGTGAGGATGGTGACGCGGGCCAGCAGATCGGAAGAGGCGATGACGCGCCCGATCTGCGCGGCGCGCTTGTCGCCGGTCAGATCGAGGTGCCGGATGAGGGACCAGCGCAGGCAGGCGTCGGGGGCCGGGGGTTGCTCCAGGGTCAAGGCCGCGCACCAGGCTTGCGGGGCGACTCTGAGGCGATCGGGCCAGGGTACGGCGAGCCGCGAGGCGTAGTCGAGCGCGAGCCGGAGGCCGTCGTCGTCGAGATCGTCGGCCTGGATGGCGCTGTCGATGAGGTTGCAGACGCTCAGCCAGCCCTGGACAGAGGGCGCGCCATAGAGCGCGGCGCGGAGGTCTTCGAGCAGGCTTGAGGTCGAGGTTCTGGTGAGGCTCAAGGGGATCTCCGTCGTTGGAGGGCAGGAGCAAGGTGGGCTTCTGGGGCGCTTCAGGCAAGCGCTTCGTGTCGAGGCAGGCCGCCGGAGCGGATCGGTTCGATCCCCAGGCGGGGTTCTGGTAGAAAATCCGGGGCTGTTGTCGAGGGAGGTCAGGATGAAGGTTGTGTGGGCGATCCTGATGCTGGCGCTGGCGCTGGCGGCGGGGTGCGGCGAGGAGGTCGGGGGCGCCCCGGTCGAGGCGGACGCGGGATCACCGGACGCGGGTGAGGAGGTCGAGCCTGAGCCGGAGGTGGTCCCCGATTATTGCAGCCTCCAGAAGCCCGAGGGCCTGTGTCCGAGCGCCCAGCTCTGCCTCGACGGCGCGTGCGTGTCGATCGGGCTGGTGTGCTCGCCGGGCCAGCCCGAGGGGCTGTGCAAGCACGGGGGTCGCTGTCTGGATGGCCGCTGCTGGGGGGCCGAGGAGGTGTGCAGCGCGCTGACGCCGATCGGGGTGTGCCCGAGCGGGCAGTTCTGCGATCAGGGCGAGTGCACGACAGGCCAGCCCTGCGGCCCGGAGGAGCCGCAGGGGTCTTGCGAGCGGGGCTCGGTGTGCTTTGGCGGCGCCTGTCGAGCGGCCGACGAGGTCTGCGGCTTCGCCAACGTGAGCGGGGCGTGCCCGCAGTCGCGGGTCTGCCTGCACGGGGCCTGCGTGCCGGAGGAGTTCCTGTGCTCTGCGGAGGTGCGCGGCGGTCGCTGCGCGCCGGGGGAGACGTGCAGCGGCGGCGAGTGTCTGGCGATCGGCCAGGCGTGCAGCCTGGCCAACCCGCAAGGGAGCTGTGGGGGCGACTTCTCGTGTCTGGAGGGGGCGTGCAGGCACCCGGAGGATCTGTGCAGCGCGACGAACCCGCACGGCTTCTGCGCGATGGGGCTGTCGTGCGTCGCGGGTGCGTGCGTCGAGCAGACCCTGACCTGCGATCCGCAGGTCTTCGACGGGCTGTGTCCGGCCGGCATGGAGTGCAGCGCGGGCCACTGTCACGGGCCCGTAGCCTGCGACGATGTCTTCGTTTTTGGGTCGTGTCCCGCCTCCCAGACCTGTCTCTGCTCGCCCGTCGGGGGCCAGTCGGTCTCGGCCTGCTCGGCGGACTTCGCGCCCGAGAGCGCCAGCGCGCAGCAGCGGCTGGCGATAGAGCGCACCAACGAGCTGCGCAACAGCATCGGGCTGTGGTCGATCGTGCAGGACGCGCGGATCAACGACGCGGCGCTGGCGCACGCCGAGTACCTGGTCAACGAGGTCAACGAGGCGCACGACGAGACGCGCACGGGGAGCCCCTACTTCACGGGGGAGCGCTTCTGGGATCGGATGGAGGCGGCCGGCTACCAGGGCTCGCCGCTGGGCGAGGTGATCTCGTACACGGGGGACGCGGTCAGGGCGGTGGACGGGCTGATCGCGACGGTCTACCACCGCGAGCCCTTCTTCAACCCCTTCGCGCTGGACATGGGCTACGGGGGGGCGACGGGGCCAAACGGCGCGGCGGACGTGATCGACTTCGGCGGGGCGGCCCAGTCCTGCCTCGACTCGGTCCTGGTGGTCTACCCGCCCCACGGCGCCGTGGGGGTCGACACCTCCTGGGATGGCCTGGAGAGCCCGCAGCCGCCGATCCCGCCGGGGGGCTACCCGAGCGGCCCGATCATCTCGGTGCACGGCAGCGGCGAGCTGCAGATCGATGAGCACGTGCTGTCGGTCGGCGACACGCCCATCGAGCACGTCCACCTGACCTCGGAGAACGACCCCAACGGCGCCGTCGGCCGACAGCACTATTTCCTCTACGCCAACGCGCCCTTGCGGCCCGAGACGACCCACACGGTCGTCGTCTCTGGGCGCCACGACGGCGAGCCCTTCTTCCTGCGGTGGTCCTTCACGACGGGGCGTTGACGCCTTGACCTGCCCGGGCGCGGCGTGCCATGAAGTCGTCGCGTGGGGCTGGGCAGGGTTCGCGGTGGACGGTCAAGGCGGTTCGAGAGGTTGGATCATGGAGATTTCAGGGACGCTTCGGAAGGGATCGAAGGGCGAGGATGTCAAGGAGCTTCAGCGCAGCCTCAAGGCGCTGGGCTTTGACACGGGCGGCGTCGACGGCGTCTTCGGCGAAGAGACCGAGGCCGCGGTGCTGGCCTTTCAGAACAGCTACGACCTCTACGACGACGGGACGGTCGGGCAGCACTTCGTCGACACCCTCAACGGCGCTCTGTCCAGCGATCGCCCCGAGCTGTGCAAGCGCCTGATCGCGCGGGGCCACCGCGGCGACGACGTCCGAATCCTCCAGACCATCCTCGGCGCGCTGGGCTTTGACGCTGGCCGCCCCGATGGGGTCTTCGGCGGCGGCACCCACGACGCCGTGGTGGGCTTCCAGACGGCGCTGGGCCTCAAGGCCGACGGCGTCGTCGGGGCAAGGACGGTCGACGCGCTCTTTCGCGCGCTGGCCGTATCGACCAAGGACGACTCCAGCGCCGATGTCTAGAGCGCGTCCCAGCGTCGCGGCGCTGGCCGCCGCGCTCGCCGGTGCGGCGATCTTGTCCTGCGACAGATCGCCGCCGCCCCCGGCCCTCGCCACGCAGGCTGACGCTGGCGCTGAGATCGCGCCCCCTGCGTCAGAGGCCAGCTTCCACGTTCAGATCGTCAAGTCCGCGCAAAGACTACGGATTGCGCGCGGCGATGAGGTGCTCTCGCCCGTCGCCTACCGCGTCCTGATCAGCGGGCTCTCCGGGGAGGCCGGCGCCTCGGTCCAGGCGGGCTTCTGTCGTGGGCTGGTCGGGTCGGGCGCCGGGATAGGGTGCTCGGACGGCGCGAAGGTCGCGGCGGGGACGATCCGGGTGCAGCTCTTCAGCGTCGGGGCCGCGTCGACGGCGCGCGTCTCCGGTGGCCTCTCGATGAGCAGCGGCGATCCGGTCGTGGCCGATCTGGAGTTCCTGGCGTCCACCGCGAGCGCTCCCCAGGGCGCGGGGTGGTACGGCGCGCTCGGGCAGGCGCTGGCCAACCGCTGGTTGACCGAGGTGCAGCGCGCCCTGTCCGGCGCCGACGCCATGGCCGCCGCCCGCCCCGATGCCCCTGCCCCTGTGGGCCTGCGCTGGATCGGGGCGCCGGGCATGCACCTGCGCGATCTGTGGCCGCTGCGCGACGGCGCCTCGGTGCCCGTGGCCGACGGGGTCTGGACCGTCCAGATGTCCGAGGCCGGGGAGCTGGCCGCCTTCCTCCTCGACGCCTCGGGCAACATCCAGGCGCGGCCGCGCTTCAAGGCCGCCGCCGCCGACTCTCCCGGGGCCATGCGCGCCTGGGCCGACCACGGCGCGGCGAGGCTCCTCGTGACGCTGGCCAGCGCGGACGCCTCGGTCGGGGGCGGGCAGGCCCCGGTCGTCGTGGCGTTGAGCCGCGCGGGCGCCGAGGCGATCGGCGAGCTCCCCGGTCACCCGCTCGGCGCCGCCGTGGCCGCCGCCGACGGCCTGCTCTTCGCGCCTGTGTCGGTCGAGGGGGCCGCGGCGCTCGTCCGCCTGCCCCGAGGGGCGTCCGAGGGGGCCGAGGCCAGGGAGGCCGTCGCCGGCGCGCGGTGGCTCTTGCCGCTCCCAGGGGACCTCCCCGCGCCGGCCGCAGCGCTGGTCTGGATCGACGCCAACAACCTCGCCGTCGTCGTCGATCGCCCCCATCCGGCGGTCTATGCGATCGACATCCGAGAGACAGGGCGCGACGCGCGGATCCTCTGGCGCTGGTCCGATCCCGAAGGCCGACCGGCGCTGGCGCCGGGGCATGTGCCGGTGATCGCGGACGGTCAAGGCGGCGCGATCATCCTCGACGCCAGCGCGCAGGGGCCGCAGGCGGTGGTCCGGGTGGACGGCGCGGGGGGGCGCGTGTGGTCGTCGCCGATGGAGGGCGGCGCGCGGCCGACGCCGCTCTTGATGGAGGGGAAGATCGCGGTCGGCGGCCCGGACACGCGCGTCTTCGGCTTCAACGACGGCGCGCCCTGGGCCACGATCGACCAGCCGGCTCGCGCCCTGGCCGACGGCGGCCAGGGCTGGCTGATCGCGTGCACCGAGATCGGGGCCGCGGCGCTGGATCCCAGGACCGGGCGCAAGCTCAAGGAGATCGCCTTCGGCAGAGGGTGCGCCGCCCTTCGCGCGCTGAGCGACGGCGGGGGCTTTGTCGGCGGCGAAACCCTCTCTGGGGTCGGCCTCGGGCCGGTCAGCGCGTGGTGAAGCGGGTGACCCTCAAGATCGCGGCGGCACCGTGTCCGTCGATGTCGATGAGGGCGGCGACGCCCGCGCTCCTGGCGGCGGTGATCCTGGCCTGCTCCCCGCCCGCGCGCCCGGATCGCGCCGCGTCCGCCCTCGACGCGGAGGCCCCCGATCTTGAGCGCGCCGCGCAGGTGGGGGCGCCCGTCCGCTCCGAATCTTCGCAGGGGGTGGCTGCTGCTTCGCGATCTGCGGTCGACGCGGGCCTCGCGGCGGACCCGGCCCCGGAGGACCTCCCCGACGCCGACCCTCGGGCGGGCGCCCTGGCGGACGCCGAGGCGCTGCCGCCCGCCCCGGAGGCCCCTGCGCAGGCCGAGCCGCTCGACGTGATCGGCTTCGCGCCGGCCTCCCACGCGGGGCCGGATTTCGCGGCGGCGCCGGTCTGGCCGAGGCCCGTGACGGTCGTGATCCACGGGACGCTCTACCGGCCCGAGTGGGAGTGCCACCGCTGGAAGCCGGTCATGGGCTGGTACGGCTGGGTGCTGTGCCCGCGCGGCGTCCGTGATCTGCGCGCCCCGCTGGCGCAGGATCGGTGGACCTTCAAGGGGCGCGACAAGGTCATGCTCGAGATCGAGGCGGGCCTCAAGGCGCTGGAGGCGCGCTACCCTGGCCGCGTCTCCCGCCAGGGCATGGTCTACGTCGGGGCATCGCTCGGGGCGAACATGGCCACCGATATCGTCCGCCGCTCGCCGGGCCAGTACGACCACCTCGTGCTGGTCGAGGGCGGCGCGATGGAGCTGGGCGAGCTGGCGATCTGGGAGGCCGCGGGCGTCAAGGGGGTCGCGCTGGCGATGAGCGTGCCCGGCCGCCGCAAGCGCGCCCAGGCCTTGATGGGGCCGCTGGAGGCGGCGGGCTTCCGGGCGGCCTTCATCGACATGGAGGGCGCCGGCCACAATTACCGGGGCGACTTCCTCGACACCGGGAGGGCGGGGATGCGATCGCTGATTCTCGGTGAAAGTCGTTGAAGTACAATCACTTGGGCGATCTTGACGCTGTCGGGATGTGAGAGCCGGCCGTCGGGGCGGGTCAGTCCCGGTGGCGCGCCATGTAGTCGACGAGCATGTCGAGGGGGAGGGCGGGGATGAAGCGGCCGTCGCGGCCTTCGAGCGGCTCGGCCATGCACAGGGCGTTGAGGATGGCCTCCTCGGTGGCGTCGACGACGGCGTCGTAGAGGTTGTTGAGCAGGGCGTTGGCCAGGACCTCCAGGGTGTAGGTGCGCCCCGTGAGCACGCGCGGGACGGTGTTGGCGGTCGAGAAGGAGATGACGATCTCGCCGGAGCCGTGGGCGGCGGTCGAGCCGCAGCGGCCGATGCCGAGCGCGGCCCGCTTGCTCAGGCGGTTGAGCTGGTGGCTGGTCAAGGGTGCGTCGGTGGCCACGACGCAGATGATGCTGCCGTAGTTGACTCGGCGGCGGCCCTCCTCCTCGACCGTGTTGCGATCGAGCCATCGGCCGAAGGGCAGCCCGTCGACGCGCAGCTGGCGCAGCCAGCCGAAGTTGGACATGACCAGGACGCCGACGGTGAAGTTGAGCCCGTCGGCGTCGACGAGGCGCGACGAGGTGCCGATGCCGCCCTTGAGATCGCAGGTGATCATGCCTGCGCCGCCGCCGACATTGCCCTCGGCCGGCAGGCCCGGCGACGCGTCCCTCAGGGCGGCGAAGGCGTGCTCCTGGCGCACGTGGCCGCCTGCGGCGTCGTTGAGCCAGGAGTCGTCGCACTCGCCGACGAGGGGGATGATGACGTCGTGCTGCTGGCCGATGCCCTCATGGCGCTGGATCATCCACTTCACCAGCGCATCGGAGCAGATCCCGACGCTCAGCGTGCTGGTCAGCAGCAGGGGCGTCTCGATCAGCCCCCACTCCATCACCTGGGTCATCCCCGCGAACTCGCCGGCGCCGTTGAGGATGAAGCCGCCGCCGCTGATCCGCTCGTCGAAGATGTCGCCGCCGTTGGGCAGGATGGCCGTGACGCCGGTGCAGATCGGCCCCACGCCGACCTCCAGCGGCCCATGACCCTGGATGATGGTGGCGTGGCCCACCTGGACCCCCGCGACGTCCGTGATGGCGTTGAGGGGGCCTGGTTGGAGGGTCCCGACGGCGATCCCAAGCTCTCTGAGGCGCCTTCGTTCGGTCATGGGCGTCAACCCTGACGTTGGACGTGGAGGCGCCGCAGGGCCGGGGTCATGATCTCCTGGATCAAGCTCTCGTAGGACATCCCGATGGAGTTGGCGATGAGGCACAGGTCCGACCAGCCCGGGGTCAGCCCTGGCAGCGGGTTGCACTCGATGAAGTGCGGGATGCCGCGGGCGTCGCAGCGCAGGTCGATCCGGGCGACGTCGCGGCAGCCGAGCGTCTCGAAGCAATCCAGGGCCGTCTGGAGCAGGAGCTGGTTCAGCTCGGGGTCGACCTTGGCCGGCGTATCATTGCGCACCGACAGGTCCGTCTCCTGCTTGTGGTCAAAGGAGTAGACCGGCAGCTCTCCGGCGCCGGCCAGGAAGACGATCTCCATCGCCGGCAGCGCCCGAGGCTCCGTCTCCCCGAGCACCGCGATGGTGAACTCGCGGCCGGTCAAGAAGCCCTCGACGAGCATCGGCTGCGTGTAGCGGCCCGCCAGATCGCGGACGCAGGTGCGCAGCTCCTCCTCGGTGCGCACGACGCTGCGCGGCGAGACGCCCTTGGAGCTGCCCTCGGCGTTGGGCTTGACGATGGCCGGGAAGGGGAAGCCCTCCGGCAGCGGCTCGTCGCCGGTCCGCATCAGCAGGAAGGGCGCGGTGGGGATGCCGGCCTCGCGCACGAGCCGCTTGGCCAGCGCCTTGTCGAGCGTGATGGCCAGCGTCGCGGGGTCCGAGCCCGTGTACTCGATGCCGAGCAACTCCAGCATCGCCGGGATCTGCGCCTCGCGGTTTCGCCCGCTGAGGCCCTCGGCGATGTTGAAGACCATGTCGATGCCGCTGGCCGGCAGGATCGTCATCAGCTCTGCGGTGGCCTCCAGCTCGACGACCTCGTGGCCAGCGCGCTCGATCGCGGCTCTGACCGCCGCCACCGTCGAGGGCGAGTCGTACTCGGCCTCGCGGTCGTCGCCCCCGGCCGGGTTGACGCGCTTGAGGTTGTAGGTCAACCCCACCTTGTACCCGGCCGCCGTGGACGTCGACGCCCGATCGACGCCCTGACGGACGCAAGCGCTCTCGATGATGCGATCCAGCACCGACTTGACCGTCGTGAACCCCTTGAGCGCGGCGCACGCGTAGATCGACGCGCCCGGCTCCAGCGAGGGCAGCGCGTTGGCCTCGATGAAGAAGACCTGGCCGGTCGGCGTCACGCGGAAGTCCACTCGCCCCATGTCCCGCAGGCCGAGCACCTCTACGACCCGCCGGGTGTAGGCGCAGGCCGCCTCGGCGCTCGCCGCCGGGATCTGGGCCGGCACCTGGACATGGACCGATTGGCTCTCTTTGTTCTTGAGCTTGTAGTCGTAGATCGAGTAGGCCCGATCTCCGGCGTCGAAGACGTAGGAGGCCGCGTCGAGCACCCCGCCGCCTGCCTCCAGGTAGGGCACCGTCACGTCCACGCCCTCGACGAACTCCTCGACGATCAGCCCGCTTTCGAATTGCGCCAGCAGCGCCTCGACGACCTCGCCCAGCTGCTCTCTGTCGACCACCACCGATTCCTGGGTCACCCCCTTGGAGCTGCCCTCGAAGTTCGGCTTGACGATCACGGGCATCTGAAGCTCCTCGAAGGAGGGCCTGATGTTCGCGTCGACGAAGAGCGATTTGGGCGAGGGCACGCCGTAGGCCCCCACCATGCGCTTGGTCGCCTGCTTGTCCAGCGCCACGGCGCACGCGTAGGCGTCCGAGCCCGTAAAGGGCAGCCGGAGCTGCTCAAAGAGCGCCGGATAGAAGGCCTCCCTGTAGCGCCCGTGCTCCCCCTCGGCGGTGTTGAACACCAGAGAGGGCCTCAGCGACTCCAGCCGCGCCACGAGCCGCGAGGCTGGCCCTGAGACGTCGATCAGGTGGACCTCGTGCCCCAGCCCTTCGAGCGCCGCTGCGATGGCCTGGACTGTCTCAGCGGTGTCAAATTCGGCCTCTTCGACCGTGTCGTGGAGCTTGAAGTTGTGCGTAAAGGCGATGCGCATTGGGGGTTGTCTCCTTCTTATCGTGGACCGCCGGCAAGGGCGCCCAACGACACGCGGCGATCTCAAGGATCCCCTCATCGTTGAGCGCCGGCATGATACACGTTGAGTCTGGACATGCGATCACTTTCACCCCAGGCTAGGGCGCCAGGGGCATTTTTTCAGGCCCAGGCCCCTCGATCCAGCCTCGGAGACCGCGCGGTGCTCAAGCTCGAAGACATCGAGGTCGTCTTCTCCGATCCCGGCGGCGCCCCCTTCACCGCCCTCTCCGTCCCCGAGCTGCGCGTCGAGGCCGGCGAGCAGCTCTGCATCCGAGGCCGATCCGGCTCCGGCAAGACCACCCTCCTGAACGTCATCGCCGGCATCATCCGCCCCCGGCGCGGTCGCGTCCAATTCGGCCAGCGCGACCTCGCCGCGATTTCAGAGGCCGAGCGGGACCGCTTCAGGGCCGCCAACGTCGGCTTCGTCTTCCAGACCTTCAACCTCCTGAACAACCTCTCGGCCCTGGAGAACGTCGCGCTGGCCCACACCCTGGCCGGCGGCCGCAGCGCCGAGGCCCGCGCCCGCGCCGCCGATCTGCTCCAGACCGTCGGCCTGGGCGACCGCCGCCGCGCGCGCCCAGAGCGCCTCTCCGTCGGCGAGCGACAGCGCGTCGCCCTCGCCCGAGCCCTCGTCAACCGACCCGCCCTCGTCCTGGCCGACGAGCCGACCGCCAACCTCGACCCCCGACGCGGCCGCGAGGCCCTCGATCTCCTCCAGCAGATCTGCGCCCAGGCCGACAGCGCCCTCCTGCTCGTCACCCACGACCCCGAGGTCGAGGCCCGCTTCGCGCGCGTCGTCTCCATGGAGGCCCTCTCGCGATGAACCCCCGATCACACCCCGCACCCCAGGGCGACCGATCGCGGCGGGCTCCGCCGCCGCTGAGGCCGCGATGAACCGCTGGGCGCTGATCCTCCGCAACCTCTCGGGCCGACCCCTGGCCTCGTCGCTGACCTCCTCCAGCGTGGCACTGGGCGTCATGCTCGTGTGCGCGATCCTGCTGCTGCGCGCCGAGCTCGAGCGCCGCTTCGAACCCAGCCGCGGCGTCGGGCTCGTCGTCGGCGCCCCCGGCTCCTCCCTCCAGCTCGTCCTCAACGCCATCTACCACCTCGAGCAGAGCCCCGGCCTGCTCCCCTTCGAAGTCTTCGAAGAGCTCGACCGACACCCCTCCACCCGGCTCGCCGTCCCCTACGCCCTCGGCGACTCCTTCCGCGGCTTCCGCGTCGTCGGCACCACCGAGGCCGCCTTCGACCCACGCTTCCCCCTGCCCCCCGCCGAGACGGCCAAGGGCAAGTTCGCCTCCGGCGGCCCCTTTATCGTCGATCCCCGCGCCCTCCAGTCTGCCCTGGCCCTCGAGCCCGCACCCCCCGAGGGCGCGCGGCGCCAGGCCGTCGTGGGCGCCGAGGTGGCCGCCGCGCTGGCCCTGCGCCCCGGCGACAAGATCGAGCCCACCCACGGCCTCGACAGCCTCCACGCCCACGCCCAGGCCGCGCTGTGGGAGATCACCGGGATCCTCAAGCCCACCGGCACGCCCCTGGACGCCGTCGTCTTCATCAACCTCGACTCCTTCTACCGCATCCCCGAGCACGCCGCCGCGCCCAAGCCCGGTCAGGACGGCCGCCCCGGGCTGTCGGCGGTCCTCCTGGTGCCCCGCGGGGGCATGCACAAGGCCCTGCTGCTGGGCAGCCTGCGCAACCGCCCCGAGCTTCAGGTCGCCTCCGTCGAGCGCGAGGTCCGCCGCCTGATGGCCGTCGTCGGCCGCGTCGATCTCCTCTTCCTGTGGATCGCGGCGCTGGTCGTGGTCGTCGGGCTGCTCTCCGTCATGGTCGCGATCTACAACACCATGAACGAGCGGCGCGGCGAGATCGCGATCCTGCGGGCCCTCGGCGCGCGGCGGCGCTTCGTCGTGGCCGTCGTCGTCGGAGAGGCCGCCGCGCTGGCCGCCTCCGGCGCGCTGGCCGGCCTCCTGCTCGGGCACCTGCTCGTCTTCCTGGTCGCCGATCAGGTCACGGCGGCGGCCGGCTTCGCCCCCGACCCCCTGCGCCTCCTGCCCGCCGAACCCCTCCTGCTCGTCGGCGTCACCCTCTGCGGGGCGCTCGCCGGGCTCGCGCCGGCCTGGCGCGCCTACCGCACCGACGCCGCCGCGAACCTCCGATGACCCCTCCGCTGTCCAGCCGCGCCCTCTGCACCCCGAACCCACCCCAGGAGGTGATCCCATGAAGCGCCCCCTGACGATCGCCGCCGCGATCTCCTGCGCCTTCGTGCTCGCGCTCGCGCTGTCCTACGCCATCCTTAAAAATCAAGGCGACACCCACAGTTACAGTGCCGCCAGAGTTTTCAAGGCCCCTCGCCAGGGCTCCCCTGGCCCCCTGGGGGCTGGGGGATCGTCGCCGGGATCGGGACAGGAGGATGGCCCCTCGGATGCGGTGGTCGAGGCGCTCCACGGGGTCTTGAGCGGCGTGCGAGAGGGTCGCCGCGAGGCGGCCGACAGAGCGGCCTACGTGTCGGCGCTGGAGGAGGCGCTGGCCTCGGAGAGCATGGGGAAGCCGTCGACCCGGCTGATCGCCTCGGAGGAGGCCGTGGACGCGATCTTGAAGGCCGACGCGGGCCGCCCCCTGGCGGGGGCGCGCGAGGATCTGGTCTGGAGGCTCGCGGAGGGCTTCGCGCGCGACATCACCGCGCGGCTGGACGGCGGAGCGTTCTTCACGTCGCTCAAGAAATTGCCCGAGGTCAAGGCGCCCAGGGGCTACGCGGTCGCATCCTGGGAGGTGCTCAAGGGCTACGAGCACGTGCCGGGGGTGGCGCCGCCGGCGGAGGTCCTGGCGCTCGACGGCGCGAAGGTGGCGATCAACGGCTACATGGTGCCGCTGGGCGAGGAGGAGCGCTCCAGGTCTTTCTTGATCGTGTCGTCGCTGTGGGATTGCTGCTTCGGGGCTGCGCCGAAGATCAACCACGGGATCGTGGTGGAGGTGGTCGGAGAGGGGGTCAAGCCGACGGACTTCCCGGTCATGGCGGCGGGTCGGCTGTCGGTGGGGGAGGAGCGGGAGGATGGGGAGGTGGTGAGCGTCTACGGGCTGTCGGCCGAGGTCGTGGAGGTGCTCCGGCCTTGAGGGTCAGCCCTGGGGGGCGGTGCTCATGATGGCGTCGTTCTTGATGATCTGGCCGGCGTAGCGCCCCAGGTTCGGCAGCTCTTCGAGCAGCGCCTTGCCCTCGGGGAAGCGGGAGACGCCGAGCAGCAGCGGCGCGAAGAAGTAGTCGGCCAGCGTGGGGGCGTCGGAGGCGAGCCAGGCGCTGTCGGCCAGGGCGTCGTTGAGGACGGCCAGGGTGTGTCGCAGGTCGGGGAGGGTCTTCTCGATGCGGGCGGTGTCGGGCGCGCCGTCCGGGGTGCGGGGGAAGATGTAGGCGAAGATGTAGCCGGGGACGGCCTGGTTGTAGAGGTAGCTGTCGATGACGCTGATCCACTGCTCCATGCGGGCGCGGGCCTTGGGGTCGGCGGGCTGGAGGGCGGGGCCGTCGAAGACCTCGTCGACGTAGCGGGCGATGGCGAGGGTCTCGTAGAGGGTGAAGTCCCCGTGGGAGAAGGCCGGGACCTTGCCGAAGGGGTGCCGGGCGAGGTGCTCGGGGGCCTTGTGGGCGGGGGGCATGATGGCCTGGAAGTCGACGTCGATGCCCTTGGCGGCGCAGATGGCGCGGGCGGTCCAGGTGTAGCTGCTGGGGGGGAAGCCGTGGAGGGTGACTTGAGCCATGGTGTCGCTCCTGATGTGGTGCGCGCCGCGCAGTTTATGGGTGTAAGTGGCTGTAGTGATTGATTTTTATTGTGCGGCGTGGGTCACCTGTCGGGCAGGTGGCTCCAGTCGATGGGGGACTGTCCGTGGCTCTGGAGGGCCTCGTTGGTCTGTGAGAAGGGCTTTGAGCCGAAGAACTTCTTGGCGGACAGCGGTGAGGGGTGTGCGCACTCGATGACGGAGTGCCTCGTGCGGTCGATGATCTGGCCCTTCTTCTGGGCGTAGCCGCCCCAGAGGACGAAGACGATGTGCTCAGCGCGGTTGTTGAGGGTCTGGATGACGGCGTCGGTGAAGGTCTCCCAGCCCTGGTCCTTGTGGGAGTTGGCGCTGTGGGCGCGGACGGTCAGGACGGCGTTGAGCATCAGGACGCCCTGGCTGGCCCAGCCGCCGAGGAAGCCGTGCTTCGGGGCGGTGGCGCCCACGTCGGTCTTGAGCTCCTTGACCATGTTGGCCAGCGAGGGCGGGACCTTGACGCCGGGCTTGACGGAGAAGGACAGGCCGTGGGCCTGGTCGTCGTCGTGGTAGGGGTCCTGGCCGAGGATGACGACCTTGACGGCGTCGAAGGCGGTCATGGAGAAGGCGGAGAAGACCTCGTCCTCGGGGGGGAAGACCTGGTGTTCGGCGCGCTCCTGGTCGATGAAGGCCATCAGCTTCTTGAAGTAGGGCTTGTCGAACTCGGGGCCGAGGGCCTGGACCCAGGCGTCGAGATCGGGCTCGCTGGTCACGGGCGGGGGGAGCCTGGGGGGCCCTTCGGGGCGCGGGCCGTCGACCTCGACGCGGGGGCAGAGGTCGAGGTAGACGCAGTCGGCGCAGTCGGGGTTCTTGGCCGTGCAGGTGTAGCGGCCGTGCAGGACCATGGCGGGGCCGAAGAAGGTCCACTCGTCCTGGGGGACCAGCGCCATGAGGTCCTGCTCGATGGCCTCGGGGGTGGACTGCTTCGACAGGCCCATGCGCTGGCTGACGCGATGGACGTGGGTGTCGACGATGACGCCGGTGGGGTCGTTGAAGCAGCAGTTGAGCACGACGTTGGCGGTCTTGCGGGCCACGCCGCTGATCTTGACCATCTTGGCCATGTCGCGCGGGATCTTGCCGCCGTGCTTGCTGACGAGGGCCTTGTTGATGGACAGGACGGCCTTGGTCTTCTGGCGGTAGAAGCCCGTGGGCTTGAGCTCCTCTTCAAGCTCGGCCGGATCGGCCTCGGCGAAGGACTTCGGGTCGGGGTACTTGACGAAGAGGGTCTTGGTGACCGCCCGGACGCGCTCGTCGGTGCACTGGGCCGCCAGGGAGGTGGCCACGAGCATCTGCTCGGGGGTCTGCCAGTCAAGCTCGTAGGTGGCCTGGGGCCAACGGGCCTTGAGGCGCTCGATGATGGTCCCGATCTGATCCGCTGACACGTGCGCTCCTCCTGTCCGGGGTGATGGGGGGCTGCCTTGTAGCGCCTCCTTCCTTGTCTCGCGACGGGTCAGTATCTTGCCAGATTTTCAGTGGTCTGGGAAGCCCCTTCCGACAAGGGCGAGGTCGTCGTCGGGGTCAGAGTGGCGATCTGGGGACCTTGAGCGATCGACGCCGACCCGTCGGCTCTGAGGGTCCGGAGCCAAGGCGCCGCGGAGTCAGGGGATGATCTTGTCGATCCAGCGCCACCCGAAGGCGCCCTCGTGGGTCACGAGGGTGACGCGGTCGCCCACGGTGGTCATCGAGTAGAGATCCTCGTCGACGTTCAGGTCCGTGCGAGGGCCGTGGACGCCGGGGTCGAGGCTGAGGCGGTAGGTCGTGCTGTTCTTGCCCCGCGTGGCGCTCCTGTCCACGACCCGGGCCTCGACCAGGAGCGTGGGGGAGTCGTCCAGAAGGGCGTTGAGGCTGCTCGCCGCGGTGATGGCGGTGGCCGGCAGGCCGACCGAGAGGCAGACGGCGGCCACGCAGAAGGTCGAGAAGGAGTTGGAGAAGCCGCGCATGGTCAGCATCAGGACGGGCAAGGCCAGCAGCCACAGGCCCGCGCCGATCAGGAAGCCCTCGCTCAGAGAGACGTCGCCAAGCGTCGGCCAGGTGTCTTTCGTGACCATGAAGAGGACGAAGCCGGCCAGGGAGAGCAGGGCCGCCGTCAGGGCGATCGACGTGGCGCGGGTCCAGATCTGGCCCGTGGTGCGCTCGACCTCGACGCTGGGCAGGCCCTCGGCGATGATCGAGAGCGCGTCGAGCTGCCCCTCGAAGGCGCCTTGTTGGAAGGCCCCTGGGACGGGCTTCGGGCTGGTGACCGAGACGGGCGCCTGGGCGGTGAAGAGGTCGACGGAGGTGTAGCCTGCGTCCAGCAGCCTCATGATCGCGGCGCGGGTGGTCGGTCGGCGCAGGATCTGGTGGATGACCTCCGGCGGCGCGTTGGTGTGGACGTAGACCGCCTTGTCGAAGTCGCCGTCGCCGGTCTGGAGCTCCCTGTTGAGCATCAGCCACTTGCCGACGCGGTTGCTCAGCCGCTCGCGGGTCAGCCGCATCGTCGGCAGGTGGGCGAGCCGGATGGGGCGCCCCCACGTCTCCTCGTCCATCGGCGTGAAGGCGCTCGGGTAGCCCTCCTCCGGCGGGTTGAGCGAGACGGTGAAGTGCGCGTGCTTGCCCAGGATATGCTTGACCGTGATCCGGCAGCGGCGGTGCTCCAGCCGCACGCTCCGCTCTCCCTCGTCGTGGCGGCCCTTGTGATGGCTTGCGATGTCCTGGAGCACGGAGTGGCCGAAGCCCGGCACGCCCTTGCGCCCGGCCAGGAAGACGATGAGGGCGGCGACGCCGATGACGACGGCGGCGATCGCGATGATCATGGCGGGGAGGAATGCCATCGAGACTCCAGATCGCGCGACGGGGCGCTCGCCCTTCTCAGGGGACCTCGGCCAGCAAGAGGGCGGCGAAGCCCGCCAGGTTGATCGCGGCGGCCTCGTCGATGGGGGCCGAGGGATCCACCAGCCCGAGGGTGAGGAAGAACCAGCGCTCGTCCTCGCGCCTGAGCAACCACGTCAGGTTCAGCACGCCCGGCTCCGAGCCGCCCTTGAAGCCGATGAAGGGCCAGGCCTGCGCGTCGAAGGGGATCCCGGGGTTGATCGAGAGGATCTGCGCCACGGGCTCGCCGCCCGGCGCCTCGGAGAGCAGCTTGAGGCTGCTCATGGCGCCGCAGAGATCCTCCGGGGAGGCGAACCACTCCAGCTCGTCGACGAAGGTGGGGAAGCTCCAGGGCCGCACCTCGCGCAACGAGCGGCCCGCCAGCTCCCCGTCGAGGAAGGCGCGGCGGCCCTCGGCGTCCAGCGCGATGTAGTCCAGGGCCTGCGGCCGGGTCAGCGCGCCTTTGAGCAGGAAGAGCTCGCGGGTGGACAGGAAGGGGGTGTTGAGCGCCGGGGCGCCGTGGCCCATCTCGGCCTGGAAGTCCTCGACCGCGCCGCGGCCCAGGTGGAAGAGCAGGTGATCGGTGGCCGTGTTGTCGCTGATCGAGATCATCAACCCGGCCATCTCCTCCAGCGTCAAGAGCGTCCCCTCCGGCTCCTGGTGCAGCCTCCCCGAGGGCAGGCTCTTGCGCGCCTCCTGGATCGCCAGCTCGTCCTCCCAGCCCATCTCTCCCGCCTCGATCCGGTCGGCCAGCGCGCCCAGAATGTAGAGCTTGAAGGTCGATCCCAGCGCCAGCGCCCGATCCGCCGCGCGGGCGCCCACCGGCTCGCAGCGCCCGTCGACGATCTCCGCGGCCAGGAAGTTTGACCTCAAGGCCGCCGCGCCGATGCGCTCGGCCAGCTCCTCGAAGTCCGCCGGCCTGTTCGGGTTGAACTGGGGCGCCGCCTCGAAGAGCAGCCCCACCATCCGGAATGGCGTCGCGCGCTCGGTCGCCACCGTGATCCTGAACCAGAGATCCCGGGGCCCCTCGGCGCGCACCGACAGGTTGAAGGGATCCGGCTCGGCCAGCACCCCGTCGACCCGCAAGGGCGCGACCTCCGATCGGAGCTGCCCCATGATCTCGATCAGATCGTCGGCCGGCACCTGGTTGAGGAACTGCGGTGCGAAGTGCTCCTCGACCTCGCCGACGCTCAAGACCCTGGCCGGCCCGTTGATCACCGACAACACCCAGTCGAGCTGCTCGCGCGCCCGGCTGACCTCCTCCTGCGGCGCGTCCGGCTCCTCGATCTCCTCCCCGCCCGTGTCCGCCAGCGCCCCGTCGGGCGCCAGCGCGTCAGCGCCCTCGTCCGCGTCGTCAGGGCCGACGTCGACGAGCCCCGCGTCGTCGCCCTGGCCGCCCACGTCGGCCCCCGGCGCCAGCGCCGGGGAGGTGTCCTCGCCGCAGGCCGCCAGCGCAGCCAGCGCCATCAACCCCACCCAAACCCTCTTCATGAGACCCCCCCGTCGATCCGACGCGCCCTGCTCGCGCCCCACTGGTTGTGCGACCGTTGGAGGTTGACGTCAACAGACGCGCCGCGCCGTCAACACCTCAAAGAAGCGCTCAGGGTCGTAATCGACGATGATCCACACCCCCGAGCCCGGCGCGAGCCTCGACCCCCACGCCCCACGCTCCCGGTACAGCTCGACCTCGGCCCAGCGCCCCACCCCCGGATCGATCGCGCAGCAGGCCGCCAGCGGATCGTGGAACTTCTTGCCCACCTCCTGCGCCTCCTCGTCCGGCATCGGGCCGATCCGCACCGCAGGCATCGGCCCGCGCTGGCGCATCGACCACAGCGCCATCCCCGCCTCCTCGGCCGCGCGCCGCGCCTCGTCCACCCCCAACACGCCCCGGTAATCGCCGCGCTGGTCCACCAGCCGGACCTCGCCGGACGCCGGGAGCACCGCCGGCTGCGGTCGTTGGCTCCGCTTGTGCGACAGGAAGGCCTCCATCCCCTGCCAGATCCGCCCCAGGTGGAACGCCTCGTGTCGCAGCGGCGCGATCCGCGCGTGCATCGCCGCGTCGTAGACCACCCCGTGGCAGACATTCTTGGATACGAAGCGCCGCGCCCCGATCCCCGGGTGCGTCAACGCCCTCAACGCCGCTCTCGGGGCGCCGTTGAGGTTGAAGGTCGGGCACGTCGTCATCCCTCTGAACTTCTCCAGCTGGCGCTCTCGCGGCACCACCCCCTCGCCGGCAAAGCCCCCCTGCGCCACCCAGCGCCCGACGTGGAAGTCCGGGTGCTCCATCGCCGCGCCCAGGTTCTTGACCGGCGCCCCCGTCAGGAGCGTCGTGCCTGCGTCGCAGCACCGCACCAGCACCACATCGGCCCGCTCGGCCTCCAGGGAGGCCGCGACAGGCCCATAGGCCCGCTCATGCCAGCTCGACACGCACGACTTGGGGTGATCGAGATCTCCGGCCCCGACCGGGATGTCGGCCTCGAACCAGCGCAGCGCCTCGCGCACCAGCCCCACCTGCGTCGCCGATCCCGGCGTGATCGTCACCGCCTTGAGGCGCACCCTCGGGTGGCCCAGCAGCAAGAGCAGAGTCAAGAAGTCGTCCGGGTCTTGCGTCTCCATGTCGAAGACGACATCGATGACGCCGCGGGCGTCCTCACCTCGATCTGCGCCCTGGGGGGCATCGGGGGTTCGCAGCTGTCCTGGCTGTCGCATCTTCTGGGCTCCTCGCGGCGGGGCTCATCGATTAAGCACGCCGTCGAGGTTGCAAAAGGGGGCTACTCCTTGGCGGTGCCGACGGCGGGCGACCAGGGGAGCCAGCGGAAGCCGTCGAGCAGGACCATGGAGTTGAGCAGGCCGTCCGAGCCGTCGTGGACCGAGAAGACCAGCTCGATCTCGGGCTCGCCCTGGGCGATGGGGGCGCGGGTCGTCAGCCACCCCGAGCCTGAGCCTCGGCGCCGCAGGCTCTCGGGGGAGGCGCAGTAGGCCGGCAGCGCGCAGCCGGGCTGGTGGAACATGGGCTGGAGGGACTGCACGAGGCACTGGGCCTCGTGGATCTTGCCAAAGGGGGTGACCTCCAGATCCACGGTCCAGTCGTCGGGGTGTTCGAAGAAGGTCGTGTTGATCGTGATCCGCTGCCCGTCTTCGTCAAATGAGATGTTGGTCGGCGCTCGCTCGTGCAGGGCGTCGGTGGTCAGCAAGGCGGTGAAGGCGTCGTTGAAGACGTGGCAGAGGTACTCGGGCCACTCGGCCGACACGAACATGAAGCGGTACTCCAGGCCGAGCGCGTTGGGCGGCGGCGTCAGCCTCAAGCGCCAGATCGCCACGTCCTGCACGAGCTCCTGGGCGTCGGCGGGGTCCGGCGAGCGCACCTCGAAGCTCTGGCCGGGCTGCACCCCGCCGACGCGGAAGTCCGGATGCGTCGGGTCGGTCACGCCCGTGGACAGGGCCGCGAGGCAGGCCCCGGTGTCCTGCCTGCCGAGCCAGGGGTCGCCCTTGAGGACCGCGAACTGGCGAGGGTCGCCGTCGAGGGCGATGTCGGACATGGCGGCGCCGCAGAGGCCGAGCGCGTCGACCATCTGAAGGGCGTCGGCGGCCCGGCGCAGGGGCAGCGTCGGGCAGGGGCAGGGCTCGACCTCATCGACGAGGCCGTCGCAGTCGTCGTCGAAGCCATTGCCGTCGAACTCGACGCCGCCGGGCTGCGTCGTGGCCAGGTTGTCGTCGCAGTCGATCTGATGGGGGCGCTGAGGGATCATGGGGTCGACGCAGCCGTAGAAGCCGTCGCCGTCGCGATCAAAGCAGCGCTCGACGCGCTCGTCCGCGTCGATGTGTCGAATCGACGCGCGCGTCGGCGCCCTCGGCGGGCTCTGGAAGGCGCTCGCCTCGGGCTCACCAGGTCCGGGGCAGTCGGCCGGCGCGCACTCGAAGCGGCCGCCGTGCGCGCAGGTGCACCGCTGGCACAGGAAGGGGTCGTAGGTCGACTCCCCCAGGTCGAGCGACGCACCCTCCACGGCGCAGGTCTCCGCCGGCGACTTCTCAAGCTCCCCGCAGGAGAACAGGGCCAGCGCCGCGAGGAGGTTGATACTGCAAACACCTCGTTTCATTGTGTTTTTATCCGCGGCGCAGGTCGGGCGTCCGCGCCAGGGTCGATCAACGAGCGCAGAGCCTAGCGCTCCTGACGTCCCCCGTCAAAGGACGGCGTCGAGTACGCTGGCGGCTCTGCAGGTTGGGTCCCTGGCGGTTCAAGGGTCCGCCGCCCCGCCGAGCGCTCCGCGCTCCCCGTGGGGCGTTCGGCGGGAGGGGCGTCGCCGTGACTGCGATCAGCAAATGGCGCACAATATCTCAAGGACGCGCTCAGGATCGTGGCTCATGGAAGACCCCATTGGACGAGAGCGGGCCGACGAGGCCCAGGATGAGGGCCAGGCCGTCGAGGCGAGGTCTTCCCTGCCAGCGCAGGCCGCTGAGGCGCAGGGCGTCGGCGCGCGGGTCGCCGAAGAGGTCCAGGCTGTCGAGGAGGAGGGCGGCGCGCTCTTCTGGTGGGTGCGGGACAGGGAGTCGGCGCAGGCGCCAGTGAGGAGGAGCTTTGAGGCCATCGGGGCGCTCTGCGCCGAGGGCGCCGAGCGCCTGGACGTGGCGCCGACGCCGCGAGGCCCTTGGGTGCCGGTGGTGACGGGGTGGGATTACAGCCACCCCGAGATCGGCGAGGGCGCGTTCAACCCCCGGGAGTTGTTGTTCTTTTTGCGGCGAATGCCCGAGGCGGAGCGGGCCGACTTCGTGTTGAGGCACCGGGGCGGGCAGCGGCCGATGGAGGCCTTCCTGGGGGAGGGAGGCGAGGTCCGCTTGTTGTGGTGTTATCGGTCGAGCGGAGGCGAGGGCTTCGTGGCGATCGACGAGGTGGGGTTGCTGCCGGCGAGGCTGGAGGGGGCGGGGGGGATCATCGAGGTGTCCCCGAACCCGGACAGGGTCGGCTGGTCGAGGTTGACGCGGCCGGCGGCCTCGCCGGCGCCCGAGGTCGAGCCGGCCGAGGTGGAGCCCCCTGAAGACGCGCTCTTGCAGGCGATGGGGCAGGGCGACGTGGAGGGGGCGCTGGGGCGTCGGGTCTGGAGCTGGCCGGAGCCGGCGGGGTGGGGCTGGGCGCTCGGGTTGTGGGCGATGCACCTGGTCTACGCGCTGCTGGGCGCGATCCGTCATGTGGAGTTGAGGGCGCTGGTGGTGGTCCCGCTGGTGGTGGGGGCGTGGTCGGCGATCGCGGACGGTCAGGCGCTCAGGCATCGCAGCGAGGGGGGGTTCCGGGCGGCGGACGCGCTGTCCGTGGGTGAGGCGCGGCGTTGGCTGGTGATGGGCGCGGGGTTGACGGCGGGGTTGGTGGTGGCGCTGCTGCCCTACCGCTTCGACACGGCGCCGCTGGAGCTGGCGGTGGCGGTGGCGGTGCTGGGGACGGCGTTGACCTCGCTGGGGATCGACAGGGTCGCGTCGCCGTGGAGGCCCTGCGGGGAGTTGTTCGAGGTCGGCCAGGTGTTGATCCAGCCGGGTCGGGCGATGGCGTTCGGGGCGCTGGTCAACGCCGCGGTGGCGGCGTCGGCGTGGTGGTGGTTCGTGGGTCGAACGGGGGCGTCGCCGGGGCTGGTGGGGGTGTGCTGCGCGGCGGGTGCGGCGGCGGGGTGGCTGCGGCCGCTGGGCGCGCTGGGCGTTCAGCGGCTGTGGGTGGGGTGGCCGCGCGGGCCGATGGATCCTGCCGCGTGGTGGTGGCCGTCCAGCGCTCAGGAGGCGCTGGCGGAGGCCATCTGTCGGGCGGATTACGTCGTCAGGCTGGCGATCCACGGGCCGGCGGTGTTGTCGAGGTCGGGGGCGGACGGCTCGCGCTTCGGGCGGCTGCTGCGCAGGGCGCTGTCGGGCGAGCAGGGGATCAGGGCGCAGGAGGCGCTGGTGGTGCTGGCGCCGATGGGCCCTCAGAACGCCTTTGGGGCGCTCTTGAGCAAGCGCCTGGAGGGGCTCTCGGTGCGGGGCTTCGGGGAGGACGTCTTGAAGGACGCGGCGCTGGCGAGGCTCTTTGAGGGGGTGCGCCGCCGCCTGGAGGCGCTGTCGGAGCAGGGGGGGGAGCTGGCGCCGCGCCACCGGGCGTGGCTGGGCGGGTGGCTGGACGCGCAGGCCCACAACACGGGGGCGTTGACGCCGTCGCGGGCGCGGTGGTCCTTCCACGTCGCCCAGGCCACGCGATCGGCGCTTCAGGCGCGGGGGGCGCTGGAGGATGAGCCGGCGGTGGTGCGCGAGCGGCTGTTGGCGCTGCGCCAGCACACCGAGCGGGTCTTGAGGCTGCTGCAGTCGCCCTCGCACTGGGGCGATCGGCTGCTGGCCTCGCGCGTGGGGGCACGGCGCGGGTGGGCGCAGCGGCTGCTGCTCTTGTTGTGCGCGGCGCTGTGCGCGGTGGCGGCCTGGGGTGTGGGCGGTTGAGGGAGGGGGCGTTGGCGGGCTACGGGACCAGTCGCGGGGCGAGGATGGAGATCGGGGGCTTCTCCCACGATGGGGGTCGCGTGGACGGGCGAGGGTGCTGGTCGCAGCAGGACCACTGGCTCAGCGCGCGGGTGCCGGGCGGCGTGGTGGCGGTGGTGGCCGACGGGGACGGGCGCTGGGATCGCTCGTCGGCGACGGCGCAGCTGGCCTGCGCGGTCTTCGTCCACAAGCTCACCGAGTTGATGGAGCAGCGCGCCTTCGGGCTGGCGCGCGAGGCGCTCACGGACGGGGGCTGCGTGAGGGAGGCGCTGCTGGCGGCGGCGGCGCGCTGCTACGAGGACCACCAGGGGGCGGGGGAGGCCGGCGGGGCGAGCCTCGCGGCGGTGCTGCTGCGCGAGGACGGGGGGGCGTGGACGGCCCATGTGGGCGGGGGGAGGGCGTGGGGGCGGTCGCGGGGCGTGTGGATGTCGCTGCTGGGGCCGGAGCACCGGGACGAGGAGGGGGCGGTCACGCACTGGCTGGGGATGCACCCGGGGCGGCTTGAGCCCTCGGAGCGCTTCGTGTCTGCGGCGTCGACGCCGGGCGTGGACAGGGTGGTGCTGGCGACGGAGGGCTTCTACGCGCAGCTGGAGAACCTCGCGCGGGTGCCTGCGTGGCTTCAGGCCACGGCGGGGGCCGAGCCGGAGGAGGCGGCGCGCTCGCTGGTGCAGGACGCGTTGAGCAGGGCGGGGCGGGACAACGTCACGGCGGTGGTGATTCAGCGGCGCGAGGAGACCGACAGGGTCGTGTGGCCCTACAGGATCGAGATCCCCGTTCAGCTCGTCACGGCGGCGATCTTCCTGATCATGGGCCTGCTGGTTGGCGCAATGATCAAGGATCTCGAGGTGTTACCATCGCCGCCTGCGGGGGTGGCCGGGGATCGCGCGGCGGGGTCGGCGCCTGCGGACCCCGATTGGCGCGTCGACGAGGGCCAGCGGCCCGAGGCGGCCGGGCGGCAGGGGGGCGCTGCGGGGGAGGGCGCCGCCGGGAGGGGCGCCGCCGGGGAAGGCGCTGCGGGGGAGGGCGCCGCCGAGGGAGGCGCCGCCGGGGAAGGCGCCGCCGAGGGAGGCGCCGTTGGGGAGGGCGTCGCCGAGGAAGGCGGATCGCTGCCGCCCGGGAGCGAAGCGGGCGGGGCGTCGCCCGAGGAGCCCGCCGAGGGCGTGGCTCTGGAGGACGAGGCGGTCGAGGTCGATCCCTCGGGGGGCGGGTCGCCGTTGGGGGGTGAGGAGGAGGGAGGCCGCGCGGGCGGTCAGGAGGGAGGAGGCCAAGGGGTCGAGATCGGGGATGAGGAGGCGGGCGACCCGGAGCTTGAAGGGGAGGAGGGCGGGCCGCAGGTGGCGCCGGCGCTGAAGATCAGGGCGCGGGTCGAGGGGGAGGAGGGCGAGGGCTTCGAGTCGGTGGTGTGGGGCCTGTCGCTGGAGGGGGCGTTGGCGCGCGATTGCGGGGCGCGGCTGGCTTCGACCTTGCGGGAGGCTGGCAACAGCTTCCACCTGGCCTTCGTGACGGGGGAAGGTCGGGAGGCGCTCAGGGGCGGGGTCAAGCGCAGGACGACCTACGAGGCTGAGGGCTGGGCGCGGGCGTGGAGCGCGACGCTGGAGGCGTGCCCGTCGTTGGAGGCGGCGTGTCTGGGCGAGCGGTCGGGGTGGTGGGTGATCTTCCCGATCAAGAACAGCGCTTGGGGAGAGCGGATGTGGTATGGCTCGCTCTCGTGTCTCAAGGAGCCACCCTCTCCGTCGATGACCGTCGAGTCCCCGCTGGTGCGCTGCGACGTGCCCCAGGCGGGTTTTGTGACCTGCCGGGTGGACGGGCCGTGAGCGCGAGGTAGCCGCCGCGTGGTTGTGAGGTTGACCTTGACCGAGGGGCGCCGCTGGATATCCTCCGGTCGTCCTGGAGTTCATGGGGGGAGCGGATGGTGCAGGAGCGCGGTGGGCCAAGAGGGCTCGAAGGCTTCATCGAACGTTCGGAGGGCTACGTGCTCGGGCTGGCTGGGCTCGCCGTCCTGTCCTACCTGGCAGAGCTCATGGGCGTCTGGTCCCACATGGGCCTGAAGAAGGTCTACGAGGCGGTGGCGCTCAGCCTGGATCTGATCTTCGTGGCGGACCTGGTGCTCAAGGTGGCCGTGCAGCGGGGTCGTTACCTGCGCGGGCCGTGGTTCGTCATCGACTTGATCTCGGCCTTGCCGGTGTTGAGCTCTCTGGCGATCTTGCCGGCTGCGGGTCAAGGGCTCTATTTTGTACGCGGTTTCAGGCTTTTTCGCATCTTGAGGACGCTTCGGGCGCTCAGGGTGCTGCGCACGCTCAAGGTCTTCAAGTTCGTCAAGCAGGGGGCGCAGATCACGCCCGAGACGCGGGCGTTCAACCGCGCTCTGGTGATCTCGGTGGTGATCTACACCGTGCTCTTCATGGTGCTGGTCACGGGCCTGTACGCCGGGGTGGCCGACGAGGCCGCGGGCGCGATGCAGCGCGCCCGCGAGGTGGAGTTCTACCTCGTGGTCGGCTCCCTGATGGGGATGCTGCTGGTGATGGTCGTGGTGCGCTTCCAGATCCCCGAGATCGCCGCCCAGCAGGTCCGCTCGCTGCTCAACGTGGCGCTGCCCGAGCAGGTCGCCGAGCACTTCATGAAGCACCCCGAGTCCTACGATCGCACCGTGCGCGCCCCGGCGACGGTGATCTTCTGCGACATCAAGGGCTTCACCAGCACCGTCGAGCGCCTCGGCGGGGACCTCGTCACGCTCAAGCACCACCTTGAGCGCGCCATGGACGTCGTCACGGCGGTCCACCGCCGCTACGACCTGATCATCGACAAGTTCATCGGCGACGCGATCATGTCCTTCCGCGGCGGGGATCTGGTCAGCGGCGGGGCCCCCGAGCACGCCTGGAGGGTGGTGCGCGCGACCCTGGACGGCATCCAGGCGCTTGAGGATCTCGACGACCCCTACTTCAAGGAGATGAAGATCGGCGGGGCCTCCTCGGAGGTCGCGCTCATCGGCGCCTTCGGGACCTCGTCGCGGCTGTCCTACACCATCCTCGGCGACAGGGTGAACCTCGCCGCGCGGCTGGAGGGCGCCGTGAGCCAGTGCGGCACCCGGAACCTCTTCTGCGCCCTCACCGTGGAGCTGACCCGCGATCGGCAGGACATCGTCTGGCGGCGCTTCGGCCGCCTGCGCGTCCAGGGCAAGTCCGAGGCGCTGGACATCTACGAGGCCTTCGCGCCCGAGCGCCTCGGCGATCGCGCCTGGATCGACCTCTACCACGCGGCCCTGGACGCCTTCGAGGGCAGCCGCTTCGAAGAGGCCCGCGCGGGCTTCGAGGGCGTCGACGCCGCGCGCCCCGAGGGCGACCCGCCCTCCCGGCGCTACATCGAGCGCTGCGCCCGCCTCATCGAGCAAGGCTCCCCCGCAGGCTGGGAGCCCGTCTTCCAAACCGAAAAGTAGCCTCTCCCGTCAAAAATCTGTTTGAACACCCCCAGTTGCCGCTACAGTGGCGCCATGGTGAGACATCGACCTGAAGGCGAGGTGTCGGGATGAAGATCGCGCTGCCTTTCAAGATCATGTTCGGCTTCTATGCGGTCATGGGGGTTGCCTTCGGGCTGGCGGCCTCGGGCGTGGAGATCCCGATGGTCCTGCCCTACAAGTGGCACAAGCTGCTGCACATCACCGGGGCGATCATGTTCCTGGGTAATGTCGTCGTCACGGGGCTCTGGTCGGGGCTGGCCAGCCGGATGCAGCGGCCGGCCTTCGTGCGCTTCGCCATCCGGGGCGTGGTCTGGGCCGACGTGTGGTTCACCGGGCCGGGCTTCTTGCTCGCGGTGGTCAACGGCGTCGTCATGCTTCCGCCCTGGGGCGGGCTCTATGGCGCCAACTGGCTGATCGCGACGCTCGTGCTCTTCGGGATCTCCGGGGTGCTGGCCAGCGTCGTGATGCCGCTTCAGGTCAAGCTGTGGCGCCTGTGCGAGGGGGAGCTGGACGACCCGCTGCCCGAAGCGCTGGAGCCGACCGTGAAGGTCTGGGCGGTCTGGGGCTCGCTGGCCGTCCTGCCGCTGCTCGGGATCCTGGCCATGATGGTCCTCAAGCCCGAGTTCGGGGGTGGATGAGGCCCGGCTTTCTGTTAGGCTGTCGTCGAAGGCGCCCCTGCTGACGGCCGGGCTCTCTGGAGAGGGCGCCCAACGCAGGGCGCCTTGACTCGGCGGCAGGTTCAACCCCGGATCTTCTCCAGATGGTCGCGCGATCAAATCTCTCCCTCCTCCTCGGCGTCGGCCTGCTCGCCTCGCTCGGGGTGTCGCTGTGGGCCTGCAATGGCGCCGTGCCCATCGACAGCGCCACCTTCGAGCCTCGCCAGGGCTTCTCCCCAGAGCCCGAGCCGGGCGAGCCCGAGCCGGGCGAACCCGAGCCGGGCGAACCCGAGCCGGGCGAGCCCGATGATGCCGAACCCGATGATGCCGAACCCGACGATCCCGAGCCCGACGATCCCGAGCCCGACGATCCCGAGCCGGAGGCCGAGCCGGAGGTTGAGTGCGACAGGTGCCCTGTCGGGCAGGTCTGCGTCGACGAGCGCTGCGTCGATGATCTGTGCCAGGGCGTCGAATGCCCGGCCAGGGAGCCAGAGTGCATGGGCGACTTTGCGTTGAGGGATCGCGCAGACGGCGTCTGCGAGGCGGCCACGGGCCGATGCAGCTTCCGGGATGTCGAGGTGGCCACCGACTGCGCCGCGCTCGGGCGGGTGTGCCGTCAGAGCCAGTGCGTCTCCCTGTGCGGCGGCGCCGGCTGTGTCATGCCCCAGGGCTTCTGCGACGGCGACACCTCCGTCAATTACGACGGCGCGGGGCGGTGCGACATGGAATCCAACACGTGCGACTTCTCCATCGTCGAGCGGCGCGCCGACTGCCGCGCCTTGGCGATGCGCTGCCTCGACGGCGCCTGCGCCGAGGATCCCGGAGCGCGGCTGATGATCTCCGAGGTGCTCTACAACGTGCTCGGAGACGACAGAGAGCGCGAGTGGATCGAGATCTTCAACGGGACCGGGGCCTTCATCAACCTGTCGGGCTACACCCTCGGGATCGGCGGCGAGAGCTACTTGAGCAAGATCGTCCCGCTCTCCGGCGGCCTCGACCCTGGAGAGTGCTTCGTCGTCGGCGGCCCCGACAGCAACTCCAGCAACGGATTCCCCACCTACGACCTGTCGATCAGCGGCGGGCTCAACATGCAGAACGCCACCGGGGAGATCGCCGACGCCGTGGCCCTCTTCGCCTTGAGGGGCGAGGAGCTCACCTCCGCCGCCGTCCCCATCGACGCCCTGATCTACGGCGCGCGCAATGACTCGGGCTTCCTGGACGAGGACGGGCAGATCGTCGATCCCGACATCATCGGGGCCGGCGAGGGCTCGTCGGTGGAGCGCACCGGCCCGGACACGTGGCGCGTCCAGCCCGCCCCGAACCCCAACAACTGCCGGCTGCTTGGCCAGTAGCCTCCCTGCGCCGCGCCGGCCAGCGCAACCGGACCAGCGGCCTCGTGCCCTCATCGCGGTGGTCCGCTGACCCTTCGCCCTGCGCTCTGCCGCCGACTCTCCCCTCGACTCCTCCTTCTGAACGCAGCCCCGCCGCGACGGACGGGCGCGCCGCCCTCGCCTCCCGCGACAGGGTGTGCGCTCAGAGAGGAGGTGGGTGGTCTATGCGTGCCACTTGACGATGGCGCCGAGGGCGCCGAGGCGCTTCTTGATGGCCTGGGCTTCGGGCAGGGTGGCGTTGGCCTTGAGGAGCATGGGGAGGTCTTCGAGGCGGGACTTGAGGGTGCCGGTGTCCTCGCCCGTGATGCTCTTCAGGGCCATCATGAGGGCGAGGTCGATGGCGCGGCTGCTGGTCAGGGCGACGTTGGCGCGGCCCTCGGCGGGCGCAGGCGCGAGCGCGCTGAGCGCGCGGGCTGGGGTAGCCCGCGCCGCCTTGCGGCGGACGATGGGGGGCGCGGCCTGTGCTTCGGGAGGAGGCGCGGCGGCCTCCACCGGCGCGGGCTTCGAGGCCGCCGTCGCGGGCTTCGAGGCCGCCATCGCGGCCTTCTTGGCGACCTTGACGGTGGCGTCGGGCGCGCTGTCCTGATGGGCGGGCTTGACGGTGGCGTCGGGCGCGCTTGCGGCAGGTGGCGCGGCGGCCTTGGCGGCGGCCTGGGCGGCGGGCTCGATGGCCTTGGCGGCCTTGGCGGCCCTGGCGGCGCTGGCGGCGGCCTCGGCGGCGCGCTGCCGGTCGGCCCAGACCAGCTCGGGGCGGTCGGCGGGTCTGCGCGGGGTGAGGCCGACGGCCTGGGCCTTGACCTCGGCGATGACCTCGGCGAGCGTGGCGGCGTCGAAGGTCTCCTGGATCGTCGCCTGGAAGCAACCGTCGATGAAGTCGGCCGGGTGGCATCGGGACTCGACGCTGCGGTCGCCGTAGCGCTCCCCCACGACGACGTCGCGCTCCTCCAGGCGGACGAAGGCGACCCGGCCGGGCCAGTAGATGTCATCTTTCTCCCACAAGAACACCGACCTGTCGGCCTTGATACGGACGATCTTGGGGCTTCGGCCTGCTGCCATGGACCACTCCTTCCTCGTTGTTGAACCTCTCGTGTCCTGCGCAACACTACTGAAAATTTGGCCCCGTGGCAAGGGCTCAGGCGGCCCTCGCTCCGGGGATCGCCGGGTGGGCAGACCAAGGGGATCCGGCGGTGGCGTTGAGCCCGCCTGGGGCGCTCGCGGCCCTCTCGACGAGGGCAATGGGGCGCGGCGAGGCGAGCTTGAGGCGCCTGTTTTTTGTGCGTCGAGAGGAAAAAACCTCGGGGCTCTGCTAGACATGGTGGTGAAGCAAGGCGACAACCATCCGCAGAGCGAGGCCGTGGGTCGGAGATCCGCCGAGAACATTCTTTGGGGAGCGCAGCACGAGGAGCGCGAGGGACGCCATGATATCCAGAAGATCATCCACCTTGATCAGCGCTTTGGCGATCGGGATCATCCTTGGGGTGGGCCTCTCTTCGGTCGCCAGAGCGGAAGGCAGCTTCGAGATCGGGACCAACCAGGGGCTGCGGAGCAACACCGCGATCAACATCGACATCCTCGATCCGGCCAACGAGCGGGTGCGGTGGGTCGGGACCGGGACTCTGACGCTGCGGGCCTCGAACAACGTCGTGATCGGGACGATGACCTCGGGCCAGGCGCTCAACGCGCTGGCGAACGTCGGCGGCGTCTACACGGGCCTGCTCAGCAGCGATCAGGTCTCGGGGACGACCTGGGACGTCTCGGTCGAGGACAGGCGCAATGGGCAGGTTCGGATTGGCCGCGTCTCCTCGCTGCAGTGGCAGTTCGACGCGGGCAACTTCAGCCAGGACCGGGCGACCAACGCGAGCTTCTTCGCCAAGGTCCCGGGCGGCGGCACCACCACCTCGGTCGTCGAGCTGCGCTACAGGGGGCTGGCGGGCTTCATCTTCTCGCTGCTGGTCAACCAGACCGGGATCCAGAACAACTCGGGCCGCAGCGTGCCGCTGGAGCCCGTCCCCTCGGTGACGCTGCCCTTCTTCCCGGTCTACTTCAACCCCCCCGAGGACGCCACCTACTCCTTCATCACCCCGGAGGTGACCGACTTTGGCTTCTTCGGCAGCCAGACGCTCCTGGGCTGCAACCAGGTGCTGCCTGGCCAGACGTCGAGCCTCTTCGTCTTCAACACCAACGTCCAGGCCACCTTCCAGGTCGTGTGCGACCTCGACGGAGACGGCGTCTTTGACCCGACCAACCCCGATGATCACGTGATCTCGGGCGCCTCCCGGGTGGGCCGGAACGCCGTCCCCTGGAACGGGACGACCCGCAATGGCGATATCGTCGAGCCGGGCACCTACGAGTGCCAGGTCAACATCCTCGTCGGCGAAACCCACTATCTTGGTATTGATATCGAGACGAATTACGAGGGTTTGCGGATGTTCATGGTCAACCAGGATCGTTCGCGCACCCCGCTGCGGATGTTCTGGGACGACGCGCTGGTCCAGAGCCGGGCCGTCCTGATGCCCAACGGCCAGTTCGGGCTTGAGTCCTCGGGGCCGCTGGGCATCGACTCGGGCGACCCCAACGCCGCCGCGATCCCCAACGTCAACGCCCGTTCGTGGGGCAACTTCAACCTCGATGCCGACAGCAAGGGCGATCAGGCCGCCCTGGACACCTACACCTTCGCAAGCTCCCGCTCCTCGACCTCCATCGAGGTCGTCGCCGCCAACCCGCTGGGAGACTCCGACGGCGACCAGCTCATCGACTTCCGGGAGTCCTGCGTGCTCGGCACCGACCCCGGCAACCGCGACTCCGACAACGACAGCCTGGACGACTTCGTCGAGACCAACGGCGGCAACCTCGTCAACACCGACGGCGACAACGCCATCGACGCCCTCGACCGCGACTCCGACAACGACAGCATCCTCGACGGCGTCGACGTGAGCTTCCGCAACCCGGACCTGTGCGCCGACGCCGACAACGACACCTGCGACGACTGCGCGATCGGCGTCGACAACTTTGGCCCCCTCCCCGACAACAACCCCGCCAACGACGGCGCCGACTTCGACGGCGACGGCCTGTGCAACCTCGGCGACACCGACGACGACAACGACGGCGTCGCCGACAACCAGGACGGCGCCCCCACCAACCGCTTCGTCTGCCGCGACTCCGACGGCGACACCTGCGACGACTGCTCCACCTCCGGCACCTCCAACCCCGCCAACGACGGCGCCGACTTCGACGGCGACGGCCTGTGCAACCTCGGCGACACCGACGACGACAACGACGGCGTCAACGACAACCAGGACAACGCCCCCACCAACCGCTTCGTCTGCCGCGACTCCGACGGCGACTTCTGCGACGACTGCACCGCCGGCGGCTCCAACCCCGCCAGCGACGGCCCCGACACCGACAGGGACGGGATCTGCGACCTCGGTGACCCCGACGACGACGACGACGGCGTCCCCGACCTCGACGACGGCGAGCCCAACGACCCCACCATCTGCCGCGACGTCGATCGGGACGGCTGCGACGACTGCGCCCTCGGCGCCGATGATCCCGCCAACGACGGCCCCGACTTCGACATCGACGGGATCTGCGATCTCCGCGACCCCGACGACGACGACGACGGCGTCGATGACCAGGACGATCTCGCCCCCCGGAACCCCGACGTCTGCCGCGACGCCGACAGCGACTCCTGCGACGACTGCACCTCCGGCTCCTCCAACCTCGCCAACGACGGAACCGACTCCGACGGCGACGGCCTGTGCGACCTCGGCGACCCCGACGACGACGACGACGGCGTCGACGAC
>SXGS01222312.1_pt1 | contig 47810 bp, 39 predicted proteins | sample 3174681 | NCBI WGS metagenome assembly SXGS01 (sample SAMN11356861, study PRJNA531348) | freshwater metagenome | isolation source: freshwater sample F1-80 | place: China: Fuxian Lake, Yuxi | collected 2017-12-25
CTTTGTCGGTCTTGGTGCCCCGGTGTGAAGGGGATTGAAACTGCTCGCCGAACCAAGCCCTCCATGCCGCATCCCTGTGTCGGTCTTGGTGCCCCGGTGTGAAGGGGATTGAAACGGAAAGGTTACAAGCGACGTTAACGCTCCCAGCGCCGAATGTCGGTCTTGGTGCCCCGATGTGAAGGGGATTGAAACTCCAGCCGCAGGACCGTTGGTTTCTCCACGAGCAGATGCGGTCGGTCTTGGTGCCCCGATGTGAAGGGGATTGAAACGTAAAGGCCCCTTCTTCGATCTGCTGGGACTTGCACAGTCGGTCTTGGTGCCCCGATGTGAAGGGGATTGAAACGGGTGCCTTCGCCGCCGCCGGAGCATCGCCACCATCGGGTGCGTCGGTCTTGGTGCCCCGATGTGAAGGGGATTGAAACAAACCAGTCCCTCTTGGATCACCTCGCTACCGAACTGTGTCGGTCTTGGTGCCCCGATGTGAAGGGGAGTCGGCCTTGGTGCCTGGCGCGCCAGATCCATCCCCAGACTTCGTAGGCGGGGCCCTGAGCAAACCGGAACGGACTGGGACGTTCGCTGGCTTCTGGGATACGCCCCGGGAGGATCTGCCGCGCGTTCGTGGAATCGTCGGCGACGCCCGCTCATGGCGGCGGTTGTGGCTATCGTCGCAATCGCGGCCACGCCGCCGGGCGCGCACCTGGGGTTCAGTCCACTTCCCGCGGCGTTGATGGGCGCCGCGGCATGAGGCGTTCCTTGAAGTCCTTGGCGGGATTCAAGGGTCCTCCGCTTCGAGCAGGAGTACGTTGACCCCGATCTTGGTGAGGGTGTGAACGGCGGCGCCGCCTCTGGAACCGATCACGACCACATCGTGGAAGGGGGCGCTTCGCTGAACTTGGGCCATCCGTCGTCTACTGTACTTCGGGCGGGAGCCGGAGATCCGATCGAGCTTGGCGGCCCGTAGTCTCCAGATATGATCTTCGTGACCGGCGGCACCGGCTACTTGGGACGGCCTTTGGTGGAGGAACTGGTGCGGCTCGGACATCCTGTGCGCGTCCTCGTGCGGCGCGGGTCGGAGGGAAAGGCTCCGGCGGGAGCGGAGACGGTTACGGGCGATCCACTGGACGCGGCCTCCTTCGCCGAGGATGTAAGGGGCTGCCACACGCTGATCCAACTGGTGGGCACGCCGAAGCCGGCGCCGTGGAAGGGCGCGGAGTTCCGGGCGGTGGACCGGGAGTCGGCGTACGCGTCGGTGGCCGCGGCGCAAGCGGCGCGGGTGGAGCACTTCGTGTATCTGAGCGTGGCGCATCCGGCTCCGGTGATGAAGTCGTATATCGAAGTGCGGCGGGATTGCGAGGCGCTGCTGCGGGCATCGGGTCTACGAGCGACGGTGCTTCGACCGTGGTACGTGTTGGGTCCCGGTCATTGGTGGCCCTGGGCGCTGAAGCCGTTCTACGCGCTGGGCGAGGCGATTCCGTCGATGCGCGAGGGGGCGCGGCGGCTGGGTTTGGTGACGCGGGCGGAGATGATCGCGGCGCTGGCGTGGGCGGTGGAGAATCCACCGGATGAGTGGCAAGTGGTGGATGTGCCCGCGATCCTGCGCGGACCCTACCAGTCGACCACGCTGCCGTCCTCGGCGTCGTAGGTCTCCGGATTGCGCCAGTCGTGGCCGATCTTGTCCGCCATGGCGTTGTCGTCGAGTTCGATGCCCAGACCGGGGCCGGTTGGCAGGTCGAGATAGCCTTCGCGGACCTTGAACGGTTGCTTGATATATCCCTCTCCAAGCGATACTTGCTCCTGGATTAGAAAATTCGGGATAGATGCCGCGAGTTGCACGCCGGCGGCCAGCGAGATCGGACCCAGTGGATTGTGCGGCGCGATGCTCGCGTAGTAGGCTTCCGCCATTCCCGCGATCAGCCGGACTTCGGTGATGCCGCCCGCGTGGCACATGTCGGGCTGGAGGATGGTGGCCGCTTTCTTTTCGAGCACCTCGCGGAAGCCCCACTTGGTGAACACGCGTTCGCCGGTGGCGATGGGAAGGTGAGTTCCGCGCGCGATCTCCGCCATGACGTCGTGCTGCTGGCAGTTGACCGGCTCCTCGATGAACATGGGATTGTAAGGCTCGTAGCCCTTGATCAGGAGCTTGGCCGTCGCGGGCGAGATCGCGCCGTGGAAATCGATGCCGATGTCAATGCCATCTCCCATGGCTTGACGGAGTTCCGCGAATTTCTCCACGGCATACTTTACCTCCGCCGGGGACTCGACGTAGCGGGCCGCGCGTCGTTTGGCGGGTCCGGTCTTGAACGCGGTGAAGCCCTGGGCGACGGAGCGCTTCATTGCATCGACCGTGCCGGAATGCGCGTAGACGCGGATGCGCCGGCGCGTGGGACCGCCGAGTAGTTCGTGGACCGGGACGCCGAGCGCCTTCCCCTTGATGTCCCACAACGCCATGTCGATGCCGGAGAGCACCGACGTGAGGATGGGACCGCCGCGGTAGAACGCGTGGCGGTAGATCGCCTGCCAGTGATGGACCACCGGACGCGGATCCTTGCCGATCAGGTACGGTTCGACCTCTTTCACCGCCTGGGCGCAAGTGAGTGCGCGGCCTTCGGTTATGGGTTCGCCCAGGCCGGTGATTCCGGCGTTGGTGTGGATCTTCAGGAAGAGCCAGCGAGGCTTCACCAAGATCGTTTCGACCTTGGTGATCTTCAGCGGGTCGCCGGGTTTGATGGGCGGAGTGCGCACCTGCTGGGCAGCGGCTTGGGCCGCGGCGGCGATTCCCGCGGCGGTGGACACGGCGGCGCGGCGGCTGACGCCGGCCTGTTTATCGGGCATGGATACTCTCCTTCGTTTCTTCTGGCCGGCCTGCACGATGGATTCCTTGACGGCGGGGTCCGCCGCGGCGAGCTTTTGCGCTTCGACGATCGTCGCGGTGTGGAACCTCGGGCTCCCGAGCCGCGAGGGCGATCGGACGAAGCATACAGCATATCCTCTCACGATGCGGGCGGCGGCGCGCGGCCCGGTCCGGTTGCTACAATCGGGTCCCATGAGTTCCCGCTACTCCCGTGCGATTCTGGCCGGCGCCGCGTTTGCCGGTCTGTTCGTGGCCTACACCCAACAACCACCGGCCGTCGATTTGACGGTGACCAAGCTGTTCGACGATCTCCACGTGATCGTCGGATCGGGCGGCAACGTCGCGGTGTACGAGACCGCCGATGGCGCGATCCTGGTGGACGACAAGTTCGAGAAAGACGTTCCGCAAATCCTGGCCAAGGCGAAGTCGGTTACCAGCAAGCCGATCCGCTATCTGCTCAACACGCATCAGCACGGCGACCACACCGGTGGCAATGCGAAGCTGATGGCGGAGAACGTGGAGATCGTGGCGCACGAGAACGCGCGGGTGAACATGGAAGACCGGAAAATGCCGGGTCTGCCACGATTGAGCTTTTCCCATGAGTTCGGCGTGCGGCTGGGCGGCAAACTGGTGCGCTCGCGCCATTTCGGGCGGGCACACACGAACGGCGACGCCGTTGTCTACTTCCCGCGGCGCAAGACCGTCCACATGGGCGACATGTTCGTGGCGGGTGCGCCGTTCGTGGACTACTCGTCGGGCGGCAGCGGCGTCGATTGGCCGCGCACCATCGACGGCGTGTTGCGGTGGGATTTCGACACGGTGATTCCGGGGCACGGTCCGATCATGAAGCGCGCGGAACTGGTCCAGTGGAAGCAGTCGTTCGAACGGCTGCGCGAAGAGCTGCTGACGAAGAAGAAAGCGGGCGGTCTTCGCGAAGACGCTGAGAAAGCGCTGGATCTGGCGGCGTTTCCGGGCTGGGGCAAGGGCTCGGCGTGGCGGAGCTTCGCGCCGTTCTGGGACGAATTGAAGTAGGCTCCGCGCCGGCTGTACCGGTCGCCGGCGCGTCCATCTGAATCTGGACGGCGACGGCGAAAGGCGGTACATTCGATCATGGAGCAGGTCGTTTCCGGCCCCGTGCCGCTGGATTCGCGGATTCGGGAGATGGGTCCGCTGTACGAGCGAGTGGCTCGCAGCCTCGAGCAACAGATCCGGCAGGGCGCGCTCCGCGCCGGTGAGAAGCTACCGTCGATTCGCGCGTTGTGCCGCCAGCGCGGTGTTAGCGTCTCCACGGTGCTGCAGGCCTACGTGGCGCTCGAAAGCGGAGGATGGATCGAGGCGCGGACGCGTTCGGGTTTTTATGTCCGAAGCCGCCCGTCGCTCCGGTTGCCGGAGCCGGATTCGCCGTCGTCGCCGGGAACGCCGGTGGAGATGGGGATGGCGCTGCTGCTGCGCGAATTGCGGGAAGCGGCGCGGCATCCGTTGAACGTGCCGTTGGGAGCGGCGACGCCGCCGGTGGAGTCGATGCCGTGCAAGGCGTTGGCGTCGATCCTGTCGCGAGTGGTCCGTACGGCTCCCGTGGCGGCCCATCGTTACACGTTCACGCCGGGGTATGAACCGCTGCGGCGTCAGATCGCACGGAGGTCGCCCGAGTATGGCTGCAATTTCCATCCGGCCAACGTGGTGATCGCCAACGGCGCGATGGAGGCGTTGAATCTCGCGCTGCGCGCGGTGGCGCGAGCGGGCGACGCGATCGCGGTGGAGTCGCCGGTGTTCTACGGAGCGCTGGAAGCCATCTCTTCGCTGGGAATGCGGATCGTGGAGATTCCCACGCATGCCCGCCGGGGCATGGATCTGGACGAACTGGACCGCGCCATTACGGCGCACCGCGTCCGCGCGGTCTGTGTGTCGGGCAACGCGCAGAATCCGCTCGGATTCGTGCTGCCGGATTCGTGGAAACGCGACTTGGCCCTGTTGGCGGCGCGGCGTGGCGTCCCGGTGATCGAGGACGACGTGTATGGGGACCTGGTGTACGGGTCCGCCGGCCGAAGCACGGTGAAGGGGTTCGACACGGAGGGGCTGGTGCTTTACTGCGGCTCCTTTTCGAAGAGCCTCGGTCCGGGCCTGCGCATCGGCTGGTTGGAGCCGGGCCGGTATCGCGCCGACGTGGAAAGGCTTCAGTTTACCTCCACGGTGGGCGTGGCGACGTTACAACAGATGGCGCTGGCGGAATATCTGGCGGATGGATCGCACGACCGTCACCTACGGCGGCTGCGCACGCGGTTTCAGGCCAACGTCGAGCGCTATTCCGAAGCCGTCGCGGCCCGGTTTCCGCCCGGAACGCGGATGACCAGGCCCGCCGGCGGATTCCTGCTCTGGGTCCAGTTGCCGGGCGGACGCCTCGGGATCGATCTGTTCGGGGCCGCGCGGGAGCGAAGTATCAGCATCGCCCCCGGTGACGTGTTTTCTCCCGGCAACCGCTTTGCCGGGTGCATCCGGCTGAGCTGCGGCGAGGCGTGGTCGGACCGCGTGGAGGCGGCGATCCAGACGCTCGGCAGGCTGTGCTCCAACCTGGCGGCGGCTTAGTTAGCCGGTTCCGAACTGCCACGACGCGTCCGGAGAGGGCATCGCGGGTGGACGCGGCGTCGCTGCGAGCGTCGAAGTTCCGGCCCGCATCGCGCGATGCCGCGATCCGTGGAGCTTCACCTTGCGGCTGGCTTCCGCCCCAGTGAAAACAGAAGCAGCGCGGCGATAGGATGCATGGCGCCCGCAAGCAGGAATGCGGCGGGATATCCGGCGGCCGCGATCACGAACGCAAGCACCTGCGAGAACACGGCGCCGGACAGGCTGCCCGCCGCGCCCATCAATCCGAGAATCGAGGCCGATTGTTCGGCTCCCAGGACATCGGCTCCGAGCGTGGCGATGTTGATCGCCCACACCTGCGTCATGGCCGCCGCGGCCGCCACGAGCAGGATCGCCGCCGCCGCGGTGGGGACGCGCGCCGCCATGGCGCCCAGTGGCGCGAACATCGCGACGCCGATCAGGACGCGCCGCCTCGCCGTGACAGGATCCATTCCCCGGCGCACCAGCCAATCCGACAGCGCGCCGCCGCCCACCGCCCCGATATCGGCCGCCACGAAGGGGATCCAGCCGTAGTAACCGAGTTCGGCGAGCGACAATCCGCGTTCCCGCTGCAGATAGTCGGGCAGCCAGAACAAATAGAAGTACCAGACCGGATCGCTGAACAGACGCGGCGCAACCAGCGCCCAAACGTCGCGCCGGCGCAGCAGGTGGAGCAACGGGACGGGCGCCGCGCGGTTGGGGTCCGGGGGAGCGGGGCGGACCGAGCGATACCACACCGCCGCCAGCAGCAAACCCAACGCGCCCGGAATCAGGAATGCCGCGCGCCAACCGAAGTTCAGCGCGATGGCGGCGATCAAGGGCGGCGCCACGATCGCGCCCGCGGAGGAGCCCGAAGAGAGCACGCCCATCGCCAAGCCTCGGCCGCGCGGACTGAATAGCTCCGCCGACGCCTTGAGCCCGGCCGGATAGATCACCGGTTCGGCCACGCCGAGCAGGAACCGGCAGAGCATCAGGGACCGGACGCCTTGCGCGAGCGACGTCATCGCCGCCGCCACCGACCACCACGCCACGCAGGCCGCGACACCCACGCGGACGCCAACCCGGTCCACCCAACGGCCACCCACGAGATACATCACGCCGTAGGAAATCAGGAACGCGCTGACCACGTGCGAATAGTCGCGCTCGGTCAAGCCGAGTTCGCGCCGCAAGGTTGCGGAAAGGACCGAGAGCGCCTGGCGGTCGACGTAGTTGAGCAGCGTCGCGCAGAACAGCAGCGCGATCGGGATCCAGCGCCGGTCAGCCGTTGAACGGACCGGCATGGATCTGGTCCAACGCTTCCCGAACCTTCCTGCCGTCCAGTTCCTGCGCGGACTTCTTGACCTCGCGCGCCATCGCGGCCGCCGTGCCCGCCGCTTCGCCCATGGCCATCGCCGTGGCGTTGACGCGCGAACTCGACTGGGCCAGCCGCGTCGCGGAATGGCACCGGCCGGCGACGATCAGATTGGAGATCTTCTTCGGCAGCAGCGACCGGTAGGGGATGTCGTAATGGTCGGGCTGGTAGCCGTCGAGCCCACCCAGCCCGCCGGGCTTCACGTTCGCGGAGCCAGTCGTCGCATAGTTGGGATGCAGATCGAGATACCAGGTGCCGGTGGCCACCGCGTCGGGGAACTTCTTCTCTTCCTTGATGTCGGCCTCGGTGAGAACGTATTGGCCTTGCAGCCGCCGGGATTCGCGAATGCCGATGTAGGGGCCGCTGGTGATGTAGTAGGAGTTCTCGAAGCCCGGCACGTTCTCCTTCCAGAGTTCGTACATCGTCCAGGCGTCGCGCCGCCCCTGCATCTCCGCGCGCGTGAGATCGGCCGGATCGAGAGGATCGGCCTTGACGCGGATGGCGTGGAAGTACAGTTCGTCATTGGCGAACATGAACGACATGCCGGGTCCGTAGTAGTTCTTCAGCTTGCCTTCCTTGTGCGCGGCCACCACCACGTCGCGAGCCTTCTGGCGGAGATCCGGCGTGTTGGTGACGTTGCCGATGCGGAAGTGCAGAGTGAGCGGCATGTACTCGGGCGACGTCTCGCAGGGAGCGCCGGCCCAGGCGGCGACATCGGCGTCTCCGGTGCAGTCGATCACGGTCTTGGGCCGGAACCGTTGCAGTCCGCCCTTGTTGGCGACGATCACTTCGTCGATGCGGTCGCCCTTGGTGGTGACGCCGGCGACGAACGAGTGAAAGAGCACCTGCAGCGTCGGTTCGGACGAAACCATCTCGTCGAGCAGGATCTTGAACCGCTCGATGCTGCGGATCACCGGGTTATGCGCGTAGACGGTGTCGTCGCCCGGCTTGCACACTCCCATCTTGATCAGGAACTCGAGCCCGATGCCGCGGTAGACGATCTTGCGGTCCACCTTGCGCGCGATGCCGTCGAAAAACGGCAGCCCGACGGTGGTAATGATGCCGCCGGCGAACCCTGCCCGTTCGACGAGCACGGTTTTGGCTCCGCGGCGAGCCGCCGCCAAAGCCGCCACTACTCCGGCGCATCCCGCGCCGCAGACCATCACGTCCGGTGTGAAATCGATCGCCATGATTCCTCTTCAGAGTCTAGAAGATCAGCTTGAGGCCGAGCTGTCCGGTCCTGTTTCCGCCCTTGGATGTCACGCGTCCGAACAGCGGCGTGTCGACAGTGGTTCCGGGCGAGCCCCACAGCGGATGGTTGAACAAGTTGAAGAACTCCGCCCGGAATTGCAGGTACACGGACTCGGTGAAGCGCGTGTCCTTGAAGAAGCCGGTCGTCCAGTTGTTGACCCCTTGGCCGCGCAGGTCGGGCGAGTAGCGGGTCAGGTTGCCGAAGGTGAAGGGCGCTGGTTGGGAGAAGACGCTGGTGTCGAACCAGCGGTCCGGCGTGCGCTGGCCCTCGTCGATCCTGGCGGACTTGCCGTTGTTCACCGGACGGCTGCCCGCGCCGAATCCAAGCTGATTGACGGGATTGCCGATCGCGAGCGGAACGCCGCTTTGGAAGGTGGTGACGCCATTGACCTGCCAGCCGCCGAGCAGCTTGTGCCGGCGGAGGAAGGGGATTTCCCACACATAGGCGATCGTGAGGCGGTGCGGGATGTCGATGGGCGACAGGCCGCGCTCCGAGCGCAGGTCGTACTGATTCTGCACGCCCGTGCCTTGCCAGTAGCGCTCGCCGACATCGCCGATGTTCTTCGACCAGGCGTAGGAGGCGAGGATCGAATGTCCGCTCGAGAACCGGCGTTCCACCTTCATCTGGAAGGCGTTGTAGTTCATGTTGCCCGAACTCTGGTTGTTATTCTGCACGTCGGTGAACTGCGGGAAGGGAAGCCGGAGTTGTCCGGCGGTGACGGCCGCCGCCGCGAACGGGCCGCGCGGCACAAGGCCGAGGAAGGGATTGGGAACAGTGGCTCGCAACGCGGCGCCGGCGGCGAACTGCTCCGGCCGGAGCTGGTTCATCTGCACGTTGATGAACTGCTTCACTCCATGCGATCCGACGTAGCCGGCATCGATCAGCCAGTTTCGGATCTCGTGCTGGATGCCCAGGTTGTACTGTTGGCTATACGGCGACACGACATCGCGCCGCTGCGTGGTGATGCCTTGGCCGATTAGCGTCGCCGCGCCTTGGCTGCTGCCCGGCGGCAGATTGTATCCGTCCGGGAAGGGATCTCGCAGAGTGCGGAACGGCGTGAGGCCGCCGTCGATCGAGTTCACGAAGGGCGTGTCGCCGTCGAAGCCAGTGGCGCCAAACGCCACCGCGCCGTAGCCGTTCATCAGGTTCGGTTGGTAGAAGATGCCGTACCCGGCTCGCAGCACCGTTTGCTTGCGGAGCTTGTACGCGAGTCCGATCCGCGGGTTGAAGTTGTTCTTGTCGAGCCTCTGCCGGTAGCGCGATGGGACGTCCTTGCCCATGAATTGCAGGCCTCCCACGGCGGAGGCAAGCCGCTGCGTAGCGGCCGACGAAACGTTGAGGTCGAACGTGCTGGCGCGGTTGAACCGTTCGGTGAAGGGCGTTTCGAGGTCGTAACGGATGCCGAGGTTCAGCGTCAGCTTGTCGTTGACGCGCCAGTCGTCTTGCAGATATCCGGCCAGATAAAAAAACTGGATCGCGATCGATCCCGGATATCGATGGTTGCCCGACGCCGGAGTTCCCAGCAGCAACGACGCCAGTCCCCAGCCCGCGTTTGGGCTGGCTGCGAACGGATCCTGTTGCGTCCAGGTGCGGTTGAAGGAGAACGACGGCGTGACGTCCACGGCCTGAATGTCGAAGTAGCGGAAGTTGCGGATGTCGCCGCCCATCTTCATCGTGTGCGAACCGCGGATCCTGGTGAGGCTTCCCTGGATGGAGTGTGTGATGTCGCCGCGGCGCAGCAGGTCGCCATTGGAGCGCGTGCCCAGTCCCTCGAAGTTTTCGACGCTCACGGGCGGAAATACCGGGTAGAACGAACTCGCCGCGAGCGTCCTGGGCAGCCCGAGAGTGGTGATGTCGAACCCGGACGATTGCGGCAGCCTGCTGAGCAACTGGCGGTTCAGCGCATACCGGAGGTCGAGCACGGTGGTGGGCGACATTGCGTTGGTGTATCCGAGCACGAAGTTCTTCGGGTACACGAACAGATCGGAGCCGCCGCCGCGGGCCGAAAACGCTCCGGCCGGATTCTGTTTCCGCAGGCAGGACTCGCAACCCGGTTGCGCGCCGAACAGATTGGCCGCGCCGCCGCCTTGATCGCTGTGCGAGTAGCGTCCGAAGATGCGTTGGGACGAAGTCAGGTTGTGGTCGATTTTCACGCTGTAGGCGTTCTGGCGGTTGTAGCCGGAAGGGCTGGCGATGTAGTTCTGGACGTTGGTGAAGCGGTCGGCGGGCGGTGTGTTGGGGTCGGGATAATGCTTGACCAGATTCGCGCCCACCGGATCGATGCGGCTGGCGGGAATGATGTTGCCGGCGAACGGCGTGCGGGCGTAGCGGTTGGCCTGGCCTGGAACGGCAGTGGTGGTCAGGGGATCGTGGATCGCGACGAGCGTCCCGTTGGCCAGCCGGCGTTCGGAGAAGTTGCCCGCCTTTTCGAGCGCGGTGGGGATGCTCAAAAGGGTCCGCGTCGGCAGCACGTCGCGATAGCCCTCGTAGTTGTGGAAGAAGAACGTCTTGTTGCGGCCGCTGTACACCTTGGGGATCTCGACGGGCCCGCCGATCGTGTAGCCGAACGTGTGGATGTTGGTGAAGTCCCGCCGGTTGCCGGCGCGGTTGTTGAGCCAAGTGTTGGCGTTGAGCGCGCGGTTGCGCCAGAAGTCATAGACGACTCCGTGGAGTTTGTTCGTACCCGACTTGTAGGTGGCGTTGACCACCGCGCCGCCGGTACGGCCGAACTCAGCAGACATCGCGTTGGTGTGGATCTTGAACTCCTCGATGGCGTCGAGCGTCGGCACGATGGAGGCGGCGTTCATGTTGGCGAGGATCGCGGTGGCGCCGTCGAGCATGAACTCGTTGGAGTTCACCTGTCCGCCGTTGGAGCTCCAGCGCCCGAATCCCACCGAACCCGACGTCGCCGGAGCGGCTCCAGCGCCGAAATCGTTCACTCCGGGCACGAGGTTGATGAGCTGGAGCAGGTTGCGGTTCGATAGCGGGATTCGCGTGACCTTGGCGTTGTCGATCAACTGGGCAACGGTGGACGAGGAGGTCTCGAGCAGCGGCGTCTCGCCGGTGACCTGAATGGTCTCGGTCACGTCGCCCGGCGTGAGCGTGACGCCAATCTCGAGCTTGATGCCCGTGTCCAGCTTGATTCCGTTTCGCGTGAAGCGCTTGAAGCCGGGTTGCGAGGCCTCGAGACGGTACGTTCCCGGCGGCAGCAACGCGATTTCGAAATACCCGGTTTCGTTTGACACGGTGTTGCGTTCGGCGCTGGTGGTGGCTTCGATGGCGCGAACGGGCGCGCCGGCGACAGAGGCTCCGGAAGAGTCCCGAACGAATCCGAGAAACGTCCCGGTGAAGGTTTGCGAAAAAGCCGGCAGGGCCAGGAGTACGAGCAACGCGGCGATCATGCGCATGGAGGCGCCCCCTGAAGGAAGTGTCGAGTCACTGGTCAGTATCCGGTAAAGAATTGGTAAATGTCAAGCGGCGAAGGGCCGGGTTCGCGCTACGCTGTCAAGGATGGGACGCACCGATCCGGCGCCGCGGGTGAAGTGGGAGTCCGCCGCTCGCGCGATCGAACGCGGTGTGCGGGATGGGAGCTTCGGCGAGGCCGGATACCTGCCGGCCGAGCGGGAACTGGCCGCGTCGCTCGGCGTGTCGCGGCCGACGTTGCGCAAGGCCATCCAGTCGCTGACCGCGAGCGGCCTGCTGGCAAGCCTGCCGGGCGTCGGCACGCGGGTCAACGAAGAGGCGCACGCGTCCGCCGCGCCGAGGATCGTTGCCTTGGCGCTGCCAGATATTGGGAACCGGTTCTTTGTCGAGGTCACCGAGGCGGTTGAGTACACGCTTCTGCAGCGCGGCTGTCAGTTGCTGTTGAGCAACTACCGCCACCAGCCGGTGCTCGAGGAGCAGCAGCTTCGCCAGTTCCTGCCGCATTCGGTGCGGGGCGTGATTCTGGGACACGAATCGGCGTGGCCGCTACCGGCCGCGCTCGCCGAGTTCGAAGCGCGGTCGATCCCGGTGGTGTTGTTGTTCGGCGTGCCTGCGGAGACGCGGTTCGATACGGTGGTGATCGACGAGCGCGCGGGGGTGGAACAGGCCATGCGCTATCTGTTTTCGCTCGGCCATCGCCGCATCGCGTACTGTCGTCCGTTGCCCGGATTCGGACCGCACGTGCGCGAACTCGCGTTTCTCGACCTGATGCTCGAGGCCGGTCTGGACACTCCCGCCGAGTTCGTGCTGCCGTTCGAAGCGGTGGAGCGTTCCGCCGATCCGATACGGCGGCTGTTCTCGCGCCGCCGTCCACCCACGGCGATCTTCGCGGGAAACGACCGCGCGGCGCTCATCGTGATGAAGCGGCTGGCCGAGTGCGGACTCGAGATTCCAGGCGACGTTTCGGTCATGGGGTTCGACAATCTGGCGCACACCGAGCACCTGCCGGTTCCGTTGACCACCGTGGATCAGCCGAAGGAAGTGATGGGCCGGCGGGCGGCGGAACTGCTGCTCGAGCGGCTCGACTTCGGCGCTGGGATGCCCGCCCGGCGCGAGGTATACCAGCCGCGGCTGGTGATCCGCGCGTCCTGCGCGGCGCGGTAGCCGGGGGCGCCGCGATTCGATATCCTCTGTAGGTGGATCCTGTCCGGCGAACCATTCTCTTCGGCGCTCCCGCGCTTGTCCTTGGCGCTCAGCCGCGCGCGACGGTGCTTTCCGTCAAGACGATTACCAATCAACCGAACTCCTATCACGGTTGGCCGACTCTGGCGCAGCGCGAGAACGGCGAACTGCTGGTGGTCTGCTCCGGCGGCCGGGAAGCGCACGTCTGTCCGGTCGGCCGGGTGGAGCTGATCCGGTCGGTGGACGGAGGCGAGACGTGGAGCTGGCCCGAGGTCCTGATGGACTCGGTGATCGACGACCGCGACGCCGGCGTTTTGGTGACGCCGCGCGGCGCGATCCTGGTCACAACGTTCACCTCGCTCGCCTACGAGCCTCTGCTCGAGAAGACGGGCGACTGGACCGCGGAGAAGCGGGAGCGTTGGCAGTCGGTGAACCGGCGGGCAACGGCGGCGCAGCGGAAGGCGATGCTCGGCACGTGGCTGCTTCGTTCGGCGGATGGTGGCATGACGTGGTCGGCGCCCGGTCGAGTTCCGGTCAACAGTCCGCACGGTCCGATCGGCGGGCTCGCGGGGCGGTTGCTGTATCCGGGCAAGCAGCTTTGGGAGCCGGGGAACAAGAACGGCGTGGCCGAATCGAGCGACGACGGCAAGACGTGGCGTTGGCTGTCGGCGATCCCCACGCGCCCGGGCGACGACGCGGTCGACTACCACGAACTCCACGGCGTGACGGCGGCGGACGGGCGTGTGATCGTGCAGATTCGCAATCACAACCAGGCGAACGAGCGGGAGACGCTCCAGTGCGAGTCGAGCGACGGAGGCAAGTCGTGGACGATGCCGCATTCGATCGGAGTTTGGGGCTTGCCGTCGCACTTGCTCCGGCTGCGGGACGGGCGGCTGGTGATGTCGTACGGATACCGCCGGAAACCGTTCGGGAATCAGGCGCGCGTGAGTTCGGATCACGGGCGGACCTGGTCGGAGCCGATGACGATCTCGGCGGACGGCGCGTCGGGCGATCTCGGCTATCCGTCCACGGTGGAGACGGCCAACGGGCAATTACTCACGATGTGGTACGAGAAGCCTCGCGATTCCACGTTGGCGCTGCTTCGGCTGGCGCGTTGGACGTTGAGTTGACCGGCTACTTCGCCTCGTAAACGGCGCGGCCATCGACCACCGTCAGCACGGGCTCGATCGCGCGGATCTCGTCCTCGGGGACGGTCAGATAGTCCTTGTTCAGCACCGCGAAGTCGGCGAGTTTGCCTTTCTGAATCGAGCCTTTGTCCTTCTCCTCGAAGGTGAGGTAAGCGCCGTTGACGGTCCACAGCTTCAGCGCTTCCTCTCGCGTGATCCGCTCGGAAGGGTTCATCACCGAGCCATCGGCCATCTTGCGCGTCACCGTCATCCACATCGCCTGGAACGGATGATAGGCGTTGATCGCTAACCGCGGATCGTACTTGATCATGTGGTCGGAGCCGCCCGCCACCACCAAGCCGGCGTCCAGCATCGAGCGCAGCGGCAGGAACCAGCGCGACCGCGCCGGGCCGAACACGGGCGCCAACGCGGGTCCGTCGAAGTGGAACCATTGCGGTTGCACGTCGAACAGCACTCCGAGCTGCTTGGCCTTGGCAATGGCGGCGGCGTCGGGGAAGTTGCCGTGCGTCACGGTGAAGCGGCGGTCACGGATGGGCTTTTCGCGATCGGCCTCCTCGTAGGCCTCGAGCAGAGCGTCGATCGCCCCGCCTCCGGTCGCATGGGCGGTCATCTGCCATCCGAGCCGCGCCGCGGCGCGAGCCATCGCCACCAGGTTCTCGCGCGGCACGTTGCGAACGCCGCGGTAATCGGGGTCGGTGTAGCCGTAGACTTGCGTATTGGCGCCGTAGGGCTCGCGCAGGTACGCGGTGCCGATCAGGATTCCTCCGTCGAGCACGGTCTTGACCGGGCCCACGCGGAGCCAGTCGTCTCCGTATCCGGTGGTGAAGGGGAACGCCTCGATCTGGCGCGTCAAGTCCTCCGGCTTACCCGTGCCGGCGATCAAGTAGGTGACCGACGTACGAACCGTCATGCCGCCTTGGCGGCGCAGTTTCTCGTAGAGGCGGAATCCCTCGGGCGATTGGCCGCGGTCGGAAGTCGACGTGATGCCGACGCGGTTGTACGCCTTTTGCATCTGAACGAGCGCCTTCATCCTCTCCTCCTCGGCGAACTGGCGCGACGCGCGCAGCGGTCCGAGTACTTGTTGATAGCCGAGAATCAGCCCCGTCAACTCGCCCCCGGCATCCTTGATGATCTTCCCGTTGGCGGGCGGCGGCGTGTCGCGCGTGATGTTCAACCGCGCGAGCAGTTTCGAATTGAGGACGGAGGCATAGGAATTGTCGGTCATCGCCTCGCGATCGCCGGACACTTCGTCGAGCTCCCGGCGCGTGGGGTAGCGCCGCTCCGCCAGCCGGGTCGAATAGACTTTCGGGACGAAGATCAGCTTGGCAGGAGGCGTGGACGCGGCGAGCTTTTTGACGTACGCCTTGACGTCCGCGATGGACCCCATGACCGGCACCTCGCCGTCGGCTTCCGCAAGCCCGGCGCCGACCGGATGGGTGTGGGAATCGTTCAGCCCCGGCACGACGGTGCGGCGGCGGAGGTCGACTTTCACCGCGCCAGGCGAGGCCGATTGGAGAAGCGCGCGCGCCGCTCCCACCGCGCCGAAGCGGTTGCCATCCACGACGAAAGCCTCCGCGATGGGACGCGCCGGATCGAGCGTCACCACTTTGGCGTTGAAGTAGATCGTTTCGCCGAACGCGGCGGCGGCCGCGAGAGCGATACCGGCAAGCAAGCGCATTCGTCGAGAATAGCCCAGTTGGTACACTGAGGGATTCCGATGCGGCAGGTCTACACCGAGTGCGATATTCCGTTGTCCGGAGAATTGCGGATCGTCGTAGGTAGTATCGTTACGCCCTCGGCGCGCGATCGGGCGCGGGAGCGAGGAGTTGTGATCCGCGAGCTACCGGCCGATCAGGTTTCCACCACGGCGGCGCCGGAACGCACCGTGGCGGTCGGTTCCGATCACGGCGGGTTTCGGATGAAGCAGGCTCTGTTGCCCGTGCTGGCCGGACTGGGTCTCACCGCGCGCGACGTCGGAGTCCACGAAGAAAAGGCGGCCGACTATCCAGACATCGCGGCCCAGGTGGCGGATCTGGTGGCAGGCGGCAAGGCTTCGCGTGGAGTGATCGTGGATGGCGCGGGGATCGGCTCGGCGATGGCGGCCAACAAGATTCGGGGGATTCGCGCGGCGCTGTGCTATGACACCGCGTCGGCGCGCAACAGCCGCGAACACAACGACGCCAACGTGTTGACGCTAGGCGGCCGGCTGCTCACCGAATCGCAGGCCGAGGCGGTGCTCCGCGTCTGGCTCGCCACGCCGTTCGGCGGCGGCCGTCATCAGGCGCGCGTCGACAAGATCATGGAATTGGAGAAGCGGGGATGACGCAGGCGGAGCTCGACCGTTTGGTCGCCGAGATCGGCGAGGAGTTGCTGGCGCGGTTGAACGTTCCCAAGGCGGTCCGGGGCGAAGGGCTGAACATTCCGGAGATGGTCTGTCCGGACTGCACCCAACGCTGCGTTCAGACGTGCGCGCGCAAGACGCGGGAGATCATCGCCGCCGGGGCCGATCGCGTTTCGGCGAGCGAGAAGCTGAACCGCGTCGAATCGGCGATCGCGCGCATGATCGACCACACGCTGTTGAAACCCGACGCCACCGCCGCCGAGATCGACACCGTGTGCCGCGAGGCCTTGAAGCACGGGTTCGCGAGCGTGTGCGTGAATCCGCACTGGGTGGTTCGCGTTGCGCGGGCTCTCGCCGGATCGCCGGTGAAGGTCTGCACGGTGATCGGGTTCCCGCTGGGCGCGACGACGACGGCGTCCAAGAAGGCGGAGACGGAACTGGCGTTGCGCGACGGCGCGCAAGAGATCGACATGGTGCTCAACGTTGGCGCGCTTCGTTCCGGCGACACCGACGCGGTGAAGAACGACATCGCGGCGGTGGTGGAGACGGCGCACGCGGGCGGCGCGATCGTCAAGGTGATCCTCGAGACGGCGTTGCTCGACGACAATCAGAAGGCGGTTGCCTGCGCGCTGGCCAAGATCGCCGGCGCGGATTTCGTCAAGACATCGACCGGATTCGCCAAGGGCGGCGCCACGGCCGCGGATATCGCGCTGATGCGCCGCGTGGTGGGTCCGGACATGGGCGTGAAAGCGTCGGGGGGAATCCGCTCGATCGACGACTTTCGCCAGATGGCCGCCGCCGGAGCCACGCGAATCGGCGCCAGCGCCAGCGTGAAGATCGTCGAAGGATCGGGCGCGGCGGGCGGATACTGACATGGCGTCGCGGCCGGCGCGCACGCGCTTCCGGGACCGGGCCGAACTGCTCGATTTTCTATTGGACGTGACCTCGGCCACGGCGTCGGCGCCCGATCTGGATTCGGTGCTGGCGAGCGTCTCCGAGCACGTCCGGCGCGTTACGCCGTGCGATGTCTTCGCGATCCTGCTGTATTCGGAGCGGCGTAAGGGGCTGGTGGTCCGGTACTCGTTCGGGCTCAAGCTGGAATCGTTCGAGGATCTGGTGATTCCGCTCGACGAGGGGCTGACGGGCGTCGCCGCGTCGTCCAAGGCCCCGGTGATGGTGGGAGACGTCAAGTCCGATCCGCGCTCTCTGCAGGCTCTCGACGCGGTCCAGAGTGAACTGGCGGTGCCGATGCTGGTGGGCAGCCGGCTGGTGGGCGTGCTGGACTTGCAATCTTCCCGGCGGAACGCGTTCACCAGCGAGGATAGCGCGCTGGTGCAACTGATCGCCTCGAGAGTCGCTTCGTTCCTTTTGCGGGCGAAACTGTTCCGCCGTCTCGAGCGCCAGAATCGCACTTTGCGAACGTTGGGGCGCATGGCGCGCGAGTTTTCGTCGTTACTCGACCTGGACGAATTGCTGGCGACCGTTGCGGCGCGCGTCCGCGAACTGGCGCACTACGACGCGCTCGGGATCCTCTTGTACGATCCCCAGGCGAACATGCTGCGGCACCGCTTCAGCATGCGCTACGACCAGCGGGTGCAACTGGACAACATCCCCTTCGGCAAGGGATTGACAGGCGCGGCGGCGCAGTCCCGCGCGGCGGTGCGCGTCGACGACGTGACGGCGGACTCGCGTTATATCGAGACCAGCCCGGGGATCCGCAGCGAGATCGCCGTGCCGCTGTTGACGCAGGACAAGCTGGTCGGCGTGATGAATCTCGAGAGCGAACGGGTGGGCTTCTTCAACGACGATCACGAGCAGGTGCTCGGTCTGGTGGCGCCACAGGTTGCCAGCGCGATCGAGAACGCGCGGCTCTACCGGGAGGTCTCGGAGAAGAACGAGCGTATGGCCGCCGACTTGTCCGCCGCGCGGCGGTTGCAATCGGTGCTGTTGCCGCGCGAAGATCCCGAGATCCACGGGCTCGAGATCGGCATCGGATTCCGTCCGGCGCACGAGATTACCGGCGACGTGTTCGACTTCTTCGAGCACGGAGACGAGTTCGCGATCATCAGTTGCGGCGACGTGAGCGGCAAGAGCGCGGCGGCGGCGCTGTATGGCGCCATGGTGACCGGACTGTTGCGCACGCTGGCTCCGAGGCGGAAGACGCCCTCGGCGTTGATGCAGGCGCTGAACGACGCGTTGATCGAACATAGCGTCGCGGGCAAGTACCTGACGCTGCTCGTGCTGCTGTGGCAGCCCAAGACGCGGATGCTCACGATGTCCAACGCGGCCGCGATTCCGCCGATGGTGTGCCGGGGCGGGGAGATTATTTCGCCGCATCTCGAGGGTTTTCCGCTCGGCATGTTTCCGGACCGCCGCTATGACGAGACCGCCTTTCAGGCCGAGACGGGAGACACGATCCTGCTGTATTCCGACGGAATCCAGGATCAGCAGAACCGCGCCAAGCAGGCGTACGGAGAGGTCCGGCTTCCGGAGTTCTTCCGGGGTTTGTGCGGCCGGCCCGCGCGCGGGATCGTGGACGCGATCCTAGAGGACTTCGACCGGTTCCGCGACGGCACGGCGATCCAGGACGATCAGACGCTGGTGGTCCTGAAAGTGAAATAGGGCCCGTCCAGCGGGCCCTGTTTCTCGCGGCGCTGGGCTTTAGCCCTGGTTTGCCGAGTTCGACATCGACACCGAAATCTTGGAGAAGACCTTGCTGATGTTGGTGGCGACTCCGGGCATGATGGCGCCGGCGGCGACAGCCACGAATCCAGCCATCAGGGCGTATTCGATGAGGTCCTGGCCTTTGGTGTCCTTCCAGATGCGAAGCTTCAGAAGCGTGTCGCTGATTCTTTTCATGATTTCCCCTATCTCCTCTTTGGTTGCCGTGCCTACGTTGGACAGCCGGCCCTCACAGAATGCCTGGGAAATTCGTATCGCGCAGTCCGGTGAATTCCCTAGATGGGTATCGCGGATCTCGGAAATCCGCCGGAAATCCGCCGTAGGAGGCCACCCGCGGCCGCGTTCGCGAGCGGATGGCCGGTACAGGGAGCCTCACGATCTTGCGAGCGGCAACTTCGCGCGCGCCCAATTCGGGCCGATCCGGAGCACCCGGATCAATGGGCGCGAGTTGCAGTTAAGGTTAATGCTGGTCTGACCCGTACGGACGGGCCGCTGGTACCGGGCGCACTAAGTGTTATCACTGATCCCCAGGGACCGCACTCGGGCCGATAGCTTGTCATGCGTTCGATTCTGTCATGGACCATCGCCGCGACCGCCGGCTATTTCGGCTATTCGACGGTCCTGCCTCACGCGATGACCGATGGATGGGCTGTTTATATGAAGGTTGCCGGGAAGGCTCCGGCGTGCAGTTGGGACCGGATCCTCGGGTTCTTCCCCTCGGTGGAACGGCTCGACGAACTCGACCGGCAATACAAGGCGAACTTGAAGGTGGAGGAGTACGACAAGGAAGCGAACCTCGAGCGCTTCTCTTGGCCAGGCGGCCGGAGCTTTTGGGCGCAGCGGCTTTCCGAAAAAGTGCGCGGATACGGCTGGCTGATCGCCGAGCACGAGTGGATGCGCGAGGTGTCGCCGGACCAACAGGTCAAGAAGGGCGATGTCGTCGTGGACTGCGGCGCCCACATCGGTGTTTTCACGTGGCATGCGCTCGAGTCGGGCGCGGCCAAGGTGATTGCCGTGGAGCCGGATCCGGCCAACCTGGAGGCGCTGCGGCGCAATTTCCCGAAAGAGATCGAGGACGGGCGGCTGGTGTTGGCTCCGGTGGCGGTGTGGAACTCGACCGGCACGATGAAGCTGAACCTCGGCGGCGATGGAAACACCGGAATCAACAGCCTGATCAACAACCATGGCGCCCGCTCGATCGATGTTCCGCTGACGACGGTCGATCTGCTCGTCAAAGAGCATAAGCTCGATCGCGTGGACTACATCAAGATGGACATCGAAGGGGCGGAACGCGAGGCTCTGAAAGGTTCGCGGGAAACGCTGGCCAAGTGGAAGCCGCGCTTAATGCTCGACCTCAATCACCGTCCCGACGACATGACGGTGCTGCCGGAGGTGATCCGGGCGGCGAATCCGGCCTACGTGGCGGTGTGTGGTCCGTGCCAAATGAACGAGCATCATGTGTCCGAACTGGTTCCGCACGCCGTGTACTTCCAGTAGCAGGAATTCGCCCTACTCCCGGGGCCTTGCCACTAGCGAGTATGATGGCGGGGATGGTGCATTCGATATCCGGCCCTTCGCGGCGATCGATCCTGGCTTCGACCGGCTTGGCCGCGTTCGCCCAGGGGGACAAACTGCCGCCCGTGCGCCGCGTGACGCGTGGGCCGAAGTTTCACTGGTTCGGCTACTACGACAAGCTCCAGTTCGACCCCTCCAACCGGTACCTACTGGGCATGGAGGTGGATTTCGAGCACCGCTCGCCGGCGCCCACCGACAGGATTCGGATCGGGATGGTGGATCTCGGCGATAACGACCGTTGGATCGGCCTCGGCGAATCGGGCGCGTGGTGTTGGCAGCAGGGCTGCATGCTGCAGTGGTTGCCCGGCTCGCGATCGGAAGTCATCTACAACGATCGCGAGGACGGCCGCCTGGTGTCGCGCATCCTGGACGTGAAAACGGGCAAACGGCGGACGCTCCCGGGTCCCATCTACGCGGTGAGCCCGGACGCTCGAACGGCGGTAGCGTGCGACTTCGCGCGCTTGAACCACCAGAGGCCCGGTTACGGCTACGCGATCGACGATCCTTACAAGGACGTTCCGGCGCCCAAGGAGTCGGGAATCTGGCGGATGGATCTGCGGACCGGCCAGCGCGATCTGATCATCACTCTCGACCGGATCGCGCGGTTCCCCTACACCAACGGCGAGTGGGGCGCGGGGTCGATCCACCGGTTCAACCACCTGCTGTTTTCGCCGGGCGGCGGGCGGTTCATCTTCCTCCATCGCCGCAACGGCGGAGACAATCCGAGGGCCGGCAAGACGCGGATGTTCACGGCGCGGCCCGACGGATCCGGGCTCCATGTGGCCGACCCGTACGGCGACACATCGCACTTCATCTGGCGCGACGACCGCCACATCATGGCGTGGGCTACGCACCCGTCGCACGGTTATGCGTTCTACTTATACCGCGACGAAAGCAACCACGTGGAGCTATTGGATCGCGAGCGGATGCCGGTGAACGGGCACAACACTTATCTGCCCGGCAACCGGTGGATCTTGAACGACACCTATCCGGACAAGGAACGTCTCCAGCATCCCTATCTATACGACACAAAAACCGCGGCGCGGAGGGCGCTGGGACACTTCGCGTCTCCGAAGGAGTACGCGGGGGAATGGCGGTGCGACACGCATCCGCGCTTCAGCCCGAACGGCAAGCTGGTTTGCATCGACTCTCCTCACGACGGCGGCCGCCAGATGTACGTGATCGACATCTCGGAGATCGTGGGCTGACGAGGTGGGAGGCAAACAAATGCGCCGCCCGGAGGCGGCGCTGAAGGAGAGAGAGAGAGAAGGAGAAAGGACGAACCCGTAGACCTACTTGCCGGACTGGGCGCGGCGGGCGCACGCGAACGCGACAAAGAGCGCGCCGGTGCAGGCCATGGCCAGGTTGGAGGGTTCGGGGAGCGGAAGCGCGCCGTATCCTCCCAGCACTGCCAGGAAGGTCTCCGGACCAAGCGTGGCGGCCGCGGAGACGACCGCCGCAATCAGGATCATGTTGGCTCGTGTCATGCTTATACGGTACCGGTGGCAATGCGATAGCCCAATGACCGTTCGGTACCGAACTCGGCGGGTCCCCGGTTCCAGAACGGGAGGGCTCTCAGCGGCGGGCGCGGGTGGAACGGTACCATGTACTTCGGATGCCCCGTTACGCGGCGATCGACATCGGCTCGAATTCGGTCAGGATGCTGGCGGCGGACGCCTTGCCGGATGGGTCGATCCAGACGCTGGCGGCCGACCGTGAGGTGACGCGCCTGGGGGAATCCGTCTTCCGCGACGGTGTCATCGGCGATCAGGCGGCCGATTTCGTATGCGGCGTCCTGGCGCGAATGGCGTCGTCTTACCAGCGGCTGGAGGTGGCGGGCGTGCGCGCGGTGGCGACCGCGGCTGTTCGGGACGCATCCAATCAACGCGAGTTCGTCGAACGCGCCTCGCGAGCACTGGGGGCTCCGGTCGAGATCATTTCCGGCCAGGAGGAGGCCCGGCTGATCCACTTGGGCGTTTCCGCGCTCTGGCCGCATCCCGGCAAGCGGGTGCTGATCGTCGATGTGGGCGGCGGCAGCGCGGAAATCATCCTCGCCGAGGACGGCCGCGTGATCGACGCTTTTTCGAAGCCGCTGGGCGCCGTTCGGCTCACGGGCGTGTTTCTGGGCGACGATCCGCCTAAGCCGGCGCAACTGGGACGGCTGCAGGAGTACATCGCCGAGCGTCTGGCGCCGGCGTTGCGCAAGATCGGAGTGAAGCCGTGCGATCGCGCGATCGCCACGTCCGCCACCGCCGCCGCGATGGTGTGCGCCGTCAACCGGGTTCCACGTCCGCGGCGGGAGGACGCCGACCGGCTCCGTGCGACTCCGTCCCAGGTAAACAAGTTGTTCGCCGAGATCTGCTCGCGCAACACGGCGGGACGGGCGCGGATCACCGGGATCGGACCGCGGCGCGCGCAGATTATCATCCCCGGCGTCGCCGTTCTGCGGGAAGTGATGCGGAGCTTCCAGCTTCCGTCGATGTACTACTCGAAGGCGGGCGTGCGGGAGGGGCTGATCGCCGATTTGGCCGCTCGCGGCGTGGGTTCGGAACAGTTGCGGTTGTCCCGCGATCAGCGCCGCGAAGTGGAACGGATGGCGGCTCGATACCAGGTCCCGCTCCGTCATGGGCGCAAGGTGGCCCATTTGGCGCGGTCCGTCTTCGAAGCGTTGCGGCCGCTGCACCGTTTGCCGCCCGTATGGGCCAAGCTCCTCGAGGCGGCGAGCTATCTGTTCGACACGGGGCACTTCGTGTCCGATACCGGGCATCACAAGCACTCCGAGTATCTGGTGCTCAACTCGGATCTGCCGGGCTTCACCGACCACGAGAAGATTCTGGTCGCGGCGCTGTGCCGGTTCCATCGCAAGTCGATGCCATCGGCCCGGCACACCGCGTTTCAGTCGCTTCCCCTCGACGACCGCCGCGCGCTGACTCTGCTGATCCCCTTACTGCGGCTGGCGGACGCGCTCGATCGCGGCAAGGAGCAGCGGGTCGACGACATTCGCTGCGACGTATCGGACAATGCCGTGGCGATCCGCATCGAGTCGGCGGTTCGCGCCGATCTGGAGTTGTGGGCCGCCGAGGCGGTCGGCGACATCTTCGCCGGGGTCTACCAGCGCGCCCTGAGCGTCGCCCACGCATGATCGCGAATTCATCAACTTTTCGGAGGATACTCACGTATCTGTAAATGACTGAGCGCAATCTGGAACCGATGAGTCCGATGCTGCGGTATATCGAAGCCCGCGACCGCCGGCTGATGCGGCGGGTCCACCGCTGGAGCGCTCCGCGATGGATCCGGCTATGGATGATCTGCGCGACGCGAGGCGGGGACGGCTGGATCTGGTACGCGTTGGGCGCGGTGCTGCTGCTGTTCGGTGGAGAAGCCGGCGCGCGCGCGACCGGAGCGGCATCGCTCGCCGCTTCGACCGGCATCGTGCTGTTTCTTGCCTTGAAGAGGGTGACGGGGCGCCGCCGCCCCTGCCACATCGAGCCGCACTGTTGGTCGACGCTGCTGCCTCCGGACCGGTTTTCCTTCCCGTCGGGCCACACGATCACCGCGTTCGCGTGCGCCATTCCGGTGATGCGGCTCTTCCCGGACATGGCCACGGGACTGCTGTTCGTGGCGATGAGCATCGCCGCGTCGCGCGTGCTGCTGGGCATGCACTTCCTGAGCGATGTCGTGGCCGGCGCGATCCTGGGTGCGAGCCTCGGTTACTCGGCGGCGGCGCTGCTCGGCTGACGCGCTACGATGACCGGGTGACCGCCGCACTGATACACGCCTCCCGCGCCGCCTTGGACCCGGTGTCGCGCTACTACGCCGCGAACGAGCCAGGCTGGACGCTGGTGAATCTGCTCGACGACGGCGTGATGCGAAGGCTCGACGGGCGGGACACCGAGGGCGCCGCGCGGCGACTGGCGTCGATGGTCTCGACGGCGCACCAGGAGTACGGCGCCCAGTCCGCGTTGATCACGTGTTCGGCGCTGTCCGCGCGGGGCATGGGGGCGATTCGCGCCGCGGCTCCCGTTCCCGTGGTGAAGATCGACGAGCCAATGGCGCGGGCAGCGGTGCTCGAGGGACGCCGGATCGGCGTGCTGGCCACGTTTCCGGCCACGGTGGAGACGACGCGCGAGTTGCTGGAGACCGCCGCTGGCGTTCCGCTCGAGATCCAGGTGGAACTGGCCGCCGAGGCGTTGCGTGCGCTGCTCGACGGCGGTGAGGCCGCGCACGACGCGATCTTCTTCCAGGCGCTGGACCGGCTGGCCGCCTGGCGTCCGGACGCGATCGTGCTGGCGCAGGTGTCGATGGCGCGGCTGCACGAGGCCGCTCGCCGGCGGGCGGGAGTTCCGGTGTTTTCGAGCCTGGCGAGCAGCCTCGACGCGATGCGGGCGATCATGCGCAGGGCGTAAATGCGACAATTGGCGTTGGGGCTACAGGAATGAACCGGAACGGCTCGCTATTCGTACCGATGAAACTCGACGAGGCCGAACTGGCCCGGCGAGTGGACGGGATCGTCGACCGGATGTCGCCGGATGTCGTTCGGATTCGTTACACGGTGACGGAGAACTGGGACGGCGATCCCGCCGTCTATTTCCGGGTCGTCCTCTCGGACCAGGCCGCTGCCGGAGCTGCGCGCCGCGAGGCGATCCGTTCGGTTCGCGCCGCGGTGCGGGATGAGCTAAATCTTGCCGAGTGGGGCTATTTTCCCTACTTCAATTTCCGTGGTGTCACGGAACAGAGCGAAGTGGGCGATCCCGCGTGGGAATGAGTTCATGCCTTACGCGGAGGACCTGCTCGACCAGGCGCGGCAACTCGCAACCAAGGAAAGAACCCGGCCGCGGCAAGCGAGTCTCCGCCGGGCGGTCTCAACCGCGTACTACGCGCTGTTCCATCTGTTGATAGCGAGCGCATCGGCTCATTGGACACCCGCCCGCCAACGATTCGGTTTCGGGCGAATGTTCGAGCATGGCAGGATGTATTCGGCATGCCTGAGGAAGCGGCCCGGCTCTCCCGACGATTTGGCGGTCGTTACGGAAGCATTCCGCGAACTCCACGACCACCGGCAGACCGCCGACTACGATGGCTCTCGCGAGTGGAGCCGCCCGGAGGTGATCGACATCGTGGATGAAGCTCGCGCCGCCTTCGACTCCTGGAAGCGCGTCCGCAAGCATCCCGCCGCCCACGATCTGCTGCTGTCCTTTCTCTCGCCGCGCAACAGATTGTGAATCGGGGTACTCTTGTGCTTAGTGCGAGTCCTCCGCCATACGCTGCTGTTCGCGGCCTCCCTCGGCGCCGCCGACTGGAAACAGTTCCGCGCCGGACCGATCGAAGTGTGGACCAACGCCGGGGAGAAGGAAGCCCGTAACACGCTTGCCACGCTCGATCAGCTTCATTGGTGGACCGCCAAGCTGCTCGGCAAGACCGAACTGCGTCCGCTGTGGCCGGTCCGCGTCCTGGTGTTGAAGAACGACAAGACCGCCGCTCCGTACCGCACGCCCCGGCTCGAACTCCGGCGGGAATCCTACTCGGGCGGTATGCTCGCCAACGAGCCGATGCCGCGCGAGTGGATCCGCGACTTCGCCCGTATCCTGCTGAACGACGACACCGCCGTGATGGGGCTCGCCATCGAAAACGGCCTGATCGACACGCTCTCGACGCTCGAAGCCAAGAGCAATATGATCACCGCCGGAGCGCCGCCTCCGCCGGAGAAGCGTACGCGCGACTGGGCTCGGATGCATCTGCTCACAACGCCCGAGGAGAACACCGGCCGGGTCCGCGTCTTCTTCTCGAATCTGCAGCAGGCATCGCCGGTCGACTCGGCGTACCGCAACGCGTTCGGCAAGGGCGAACGGGAAATGGAAGCCGAGATCGACGCTTATCTGAAGGCCGGCCGCTTCGAGCCGCGGCAGGTCAGCGGCAAGCCCATCAGCCTCGAGCGCGATTATCGCCCGAGGCCGCTCAACGAGACACGAGCGCGGGTCGCGCTGGCGGATCTGTTGCCCGCCGCCGCGTCCAAGGCCGCTCATCTTGCGATCGTCAACGCGGGCGAGAAGAACCCCGGAGCGTTCGAAGGCGCGGGGATGCTCGCCGAAGCCACGCAAGCGGGCAGCGAGAATGCGCGCGCCTGGAACGCCTACGCCCTATCGCTGAAGGACGTGGAGAAGGCGAAGACGGCGCTGCAAAAGGCGATGGAACTCGCGCCGCGCTGGGCCGAGCCGCGTCTGCGCTTTTCCGAGCGCATGGTGACGGAAGGAAGGATCGCGCCGCTGAAGAAGGCGTGCGAACTGGAGCCGCGCAACATCGCCTACTGGCGCTTGCTCGCGCAGGCGCAGGTGGAGTTCAAGGACTTCGGCGGCGCGCTCGTGTCGTGGCGGTCCGCCGAGCGCGCGGGAGCCACGCCGGAGGAACGGGCCAAGATCGAGTCCATGCGGCGCGCTTATGAGCAACAGAAGCTCGACCTGGAAGCCGCCGAGAAAAAGCGCGCCGAGGATGAAAAGCAGCGCGAACTCGCCCAATTGAAGGCCGAGGCCGAGGCGCGGGTCCGCGAGGCTGAAGTTCGCGCAAACGCCCGCCTGGGTAAGTTCGAGTCCAGCGAAAAACCGGTGGAATGGTGGGATGGACCCAAGGGCGCGGGTTCCCTACAGGGGTCGCTCGAGCGCGTCGACTGCCTGAAGGGTCCGGCGCGGATCGCGGTTCGTGGCGCCAAGGGCAAGCTCGACCAGTTCCTGATCGCCAACCCTTCCCAGATCGCGATCACCGGCGGCGGCGAGGCGGCGCTTTCGTGCGGTCCGCAGAAGCCAGCCCGGCGCGTGCGGGTGGAGTTCCAGCCCAAGCAGGACGCCAAGCTCGGGACGTCGGGCGAAGTGGTGGCCTTGGAGTTCCTGGATGCCCGCTGAGCGCCGCTCGGAGTGGGGCGCGATGTTCGTCTTCACCATCGCGCTGGCGATCAATTACCTGGACCGGCTGTTGCTATCCGCGCTGCAGCCGACCCTCGAAAGCGAGTTCCATCTTACCGCGCAGGACTACGGATGGCTGCATTCGGCGTTCTACGCGGTGTACGCGCTGGGATCACCCTTGGCGGGCATGGCGATCGACCGGTTCGGGTTGAACACGTCGATCACCTGGGCCGTCGGGCTCTGGTCGGCGGCGGGCATCGCCACCGGGTACACCACGGGATTGAGCGGATTGGTGGGGTGCCGGATGTGGCTCGCCGCCGCCGAAACCGCCGTGATTCCGGGGAACGGCAAAGCGACCGGTCTCTACGTGGAGCCACGCCGGCGGGCGATCGGAGCGGCGTTCGGGCAGATCGGACTCGCGACCGGCATGGCCGCGGCGCCGTTGCTGGCGAGCTTCGTGTCGCCTCGATACGGCTGGCGCGCGGCGTTCCTGGTGGCCGGGCTGCTGGGATTCGCCTGGATTCCGGTGTGGCTTTGGACGGCCCGGCGCGTTCCGCCCAGGCAGGCTCCGCCGCCGGGTCCGCGGCGTCCCGCGGCCTCCGTCTGGAAGGACCGCCGGATCTTCCTCCTGATGCTCGCCAACATGCTCGGGATGCCGGCTTATTATCTGTGGACGACATGGACCACCAAGTTACTCACGGGGACGTACTCGCTTCCGCAGGACGAGGTCAACTTCAAGTTCGCATGGCTGCCGCCGCTGTTCTCGGTCGCCGGGGCGCTCGCCGGCGGCGCGCTGTCGTCTCGGTTGGCGTCGGGTGGCCGCACGCTGGTGCGATCGCGTCTGATCGCCATCGCGGCGGGCGCCGCGGGACTTGTCTGCACCGCGCTCGTGCCATTCGCCGCCACCGCCTCGGTGGCGACCGCTCTGATCTGCGCCAGCTTCTTCTGGTCGCTGATGTTCAGCGTCAACGTGTACTCGCTTCCGCTGGATCTTTTCGGGCCGGAGCGCGCGGGATCGGGTGTTTCAGCGCTGACCGGATCGTTCGGGCTGATGGCGCTGGTGATCTCGCCGGTGCTCGGCGCTTCGGTGGACCGCTGGGGATTCGCGCCGGCGTGCGTCGTTATTGGCGCGATGCCGCTGTTAGCGGCCGCCGTGCTCTTCGGGACGTTGCGCGGAGAGTGAGCCTGAAGGAGGCGGTCAAGCGGATCTGGTTCGGGCTGCGCGGCGTCGAAGCGGAGCCGGTGGTGGTGGTGTTTCGCACTGGACCGGCGGATCTGTGCGACGCGATGGCCGCCGAAGCGCGCCGCTTGCTCCCCGGTCTGCGCCACTTCGAAGCGAGCCCTGACGAGGGCTACTGGAGGCTGCGCCGGCGCTTCGCGCGCCTCCGGATCGGCATGGCGCCGGTGCTGCTCGATGGCGATCCCGCGTTCCGGCGAGCGCGTTGGCGGGCGTTTCAGCTCGCGCCGCGTAAGCTGCTCGCCTACGACCGGCGGCTGGACCGCCACCACCTGAAGCTGTCGCAGCCGCTGGCGAGTCTGCTGTTCTTCCTCGGCGCGCCGCTGGATCGCATCTGGATTCGTCCCCGGTGGTGGCCGTTTCGCAAGGAGCGCTCGAGCGAGACTGGAACGTTCCGCGTACTCGCCGGCCGCCCTCTGTCCGCCACGCGGCAGCCGGTGAGCCTGCTCACTCCATACTTTCCGTGGCCGCTTTCCCATGGCGGCGCGGTACGGATCTTCAATCTGCTGCGGGAGTCGTCGATCGAGTTCGACATCGTGCTGTTCGCCTTCGTCGAAAGCGAGCGCCCAGAGGACTTCGAGGCGCTGCTGCCCTACTGCGCCAAGCTGATCCTGGTCCCGAAGCCGCGCTACCGCGAACCGCGTTGGTCGACGCTGGCGCCGCCGGAGGTGGGCGAGTACGTATCCGCCACGATGAGGGGACTGTTGCGCGAGCACCGCTCCGGGCCGCTCCAGGTGGAATACACACAACTCGCCAGTTATCCGGGCGACGTCTTGGTGGAGCACGACGTTACTTACGATCTGTATCGTCAGATCCACGAGCGGCGCCCGTCGGCGCTTTCCTGGTGGAACCTGTTCCGCTGGCGCCGGTTCGAAATGGCGTCGCTGCGCCGTTATCCCCGCGTGGTGGCGATGTCGGAGAAGGACGCGGTTCTGTGTGCCGGCGCGAGCGTCCAGACCATCCCCAACGGAGTCGACCTCGAGCGGTTCCAGCCGCGCGCGGAGACGCCGGGGCGGCGGCTGCTGTTCATCGGGTCATTCCGCCACTTCCCGAACATCGCGGCTTTTCGGTTTCTCACCGGAGAGGTGCTGCCGCTGCTATCGGGTGTCGAACTGACCGTCGTCGCGGGGCCGGATCCGCAACTCCACTGGTCCGCGTTCACTGGGGAGCGGGCTTGGCCGTCGATCGCCGGCGTAACGGTGCTGGGATTCTTGGCGGACGTGCGTCCTCTTTATGAGGCCGCGAACATCGCGGTGGCGCCGACGCTCGAGTCGGCCGGGACCAATCTGAAAGTGCTCGAGGCGATGGCGGCGGGGCGGGCCATCGTGTCGACGCCGACGGGATGCGCGGGACTCGGGTTGGAGCACGGCGACGGGATCCGCGTGGCCGCATCGCCCCGAGAATTCGCGGCCGAGGTGAGGCGTCTCCTCGAGGATGCGCGGCTTCGCGCGGAGACCGCCGTGCGCGCCCGCGCGATCGTGGAGCAGCGGTTCTCATGGACGTCGCTGGCGCGGATCCAGCGCGAACTGTGGCGCGAGTTCGCTCCCGCGGTGCTGTGCATCCGGTCCGGCGCCGCGGGCGACAGGGCAGCCATCGCAGCCATTCTCGGCGAATCCGCCGGGGCGGGGCAGTGGATGCCGGACGATTGTCTTGTCGCCGAACTGGGCGGACATGCGATCGCACTGCTGGCTGTCCGCGAAACCGCGCCGGGCGAGCACGAGATCCTGAACGTGGCGGTGCGCGCGGCTCAGCGAAGGCAAGGGGTGGCGCGGCGGCTGTTGGAACATTGGCTCGAAGGCGTCCGCGGAGAGGTGTTTCTGGAGGTGCGCGAATCGAACGAGGCGGCGCGCACCCTATACGAAGCGCTCGGTTTCGCCGTAGTGGGAATCCGGGGGGAGTACTACGATTCACCAGTGGAAAACGGGATTGTCATGAGATTGCGAAAGTGTTAAAGTTTTGGTGGGTACTGGGAAACCGGTCGCCCGATCGCCCACCGAGCCTCAGACTCGGCCCGCGTGAAGGATGCATTTCGCGCGAAAGAGCCAAGACGCGGCGTGGAGACCTCAATTGACAAATGGAGGCTACAAGACGCATGGATGGTTTGAATCAAGAACAAATCAAGGCGCACCTGATGCTGACCAATCCCGAATTCCGGGACCTGTACGACCAGCATCACATTTACGACGAGAGATTGGTCGCTTTGGAAGCCAAGGACCGCCTGTCTTATGACGAGCAGATGGAAGAGACCCGGCTGAAGAAGCTCAAGTTGCACGCCAAGGATCGGATGCGGGCCATCATGGCCGACCACTTGCACTTGGCGCCCGTCAACTGATCATCGGGTGCGCTGTGTTCCCGAGCCCGGCCCCTCGCGGCCGGGCTTTCTGCTTTAATGGGCGGGATGCCCACCCCGAACGAAGTCTCCCGCCGTGACTTGATCCGCGCAGGCGCGTGGAGCGCCCTGCTCCTGCCTTCGCCGTTCTCGTCCAGCGCGTTCGCCGCCCCTTCCTTCACCGCGCCGCCGTTCGCCTGCGGCGTCTCGTCGGGCGACCCACTTCCCACGGGCGTCGTGCTCTGGACGCGTCTCATGGGCGATCCAGCGCGAGAATCCGCCTGGACGCGGGAGCGAGTGAATGTGCGCTGGGAGGTGGCCGAGGACGAGCGGATGACGCGCATCGTCAAGCGCGGAGAGGCCGCCGCGACTCCCGAGTTCGCCCATACCGTGCACGCCGACGTTCGCGGCCTGCGCCCCAGCCGCTGGTACTGGTATCGATTCCACGCGGGCTCCGAGACCAGTCCGGTGGGCCGGACTCGCACCGCTCCGGCGGGTCCAGTGGACCGCCTGCGCTTCGCGTTCGCCTCGTGCCAGCATTTCGAGACGGGCTACTACACCGCGTACAAACACATGGCCGCCGAGGAACTCGACCTGGTGGTGCATCTGGGCGACTACATCTACGAGGGTCCGGGCCGCGACAACGGTGTCCGCAAGCACACCGGTGGGGAGATCGTGTCGCTGACCGACTATCGCAACCGGTACGCGCTCTACCGGTCCGACGCCGACCTTCGCGAGGCGCACCGGCTCTTCCCGTGGATCGTCACCTGGGACGACCACGAGGTCGACAATAATTACGCCGCCGATATCCCCGAGGACAAACAGACGCGCGCCGAGTTCCTGGAACGCCGCGCGAACGCCTACCAGGCCTACTACGAGGCGATGCCGCTCCGGCGCTCTTCCATGCCCAAGGGCTCGCGCATGCAACTCTACCGCCGGCTGAGCTTCGGCCCGATGGCGGATTTCCACGTGCTCGACACGCGGCAGTACCGCGGCGATCAACCCTGTGGCGACGGAGATAAGCCGCCCTGCCCGGAGATGTTCGCGCCAGGGTTGACGATGTTCGGCGACGAACAGGAGCGATGGCTGCTGGACGGGCTGTCGAAGTCGCGCGCCAAGTGGAACGTGCTCGCCAATCAGGTAATGATGGCCAAGATCGACCGCGACGGAGGCGAAGGCGAGCGTTATCCGATGGATCAATGGAGCGGTTATGAGGCTGCTCGCACGCGCTTCATGCGGTTCCTCAACGAGCGCAAGCCGTCGAACCCGCTGGTGATCACCGGCGACGTTCACTCCAATTGGGTCTGCGATCTACGGGAGAAATTCCGCGACGCGAACTCACCCATCGCGGCGGTGGAGTTCACCGGCACGTCGATTTCTTCCGGCGGAAACGGCGAGCCGCTGCCCGCCCGCGTGAAGGCTTACCTCGGCGACAATCCGCAGATCAAGTTCTACAACGCGCAGCGAGGCTATGTGCGGTGCGAACTCGCCGCAGCGAGGATGACGGCGGACTACCGCGTGGTCGCCAACGTCACCGAGCGGGACGCGGCCGTTTCGACGATCGCTTCGTTCGCCGTGGTGGACGGCCAGCCCGGAGTGTCGAAGGCATGAGGCGCCGCGACTTACTCGGAGCGGGTGCTGCCGCGGCCGCTCCGGCGCTGCTGGGACAGAACCGGCGCCGCAATATCGTGTTCGTCCTTTGCGACGATCACCGGTTCGATTTCATCGGCGCGCTCGGCCACCCTTGGTTGAAGGGGCACACGCCGAACCTGGACCGGCTGGTGAACAACGGGGTCCACTTTAGGAACGCCTTCGTGACGTCGTCGCTGTGTTCGCCCAGCCGCGCGTCGATCCTGACAGGCCAGTACATGCACGCCCACCGCGTGTACGATAACTTCTCCGCCTTTCCGTCGAACCTCGATACGTTTCCCGCGATGCTGAAGAACGCGGGTTATCGCACGGGTTTCGTGGGGAAGTGGCACATGGGCGGCGATAGCGACGCGCCTCAGCCAGGGTTCGATCACTGGTTCAGCTTCCGCGGCCAGGGCGACTACGAAAATCCCACCGTCAACAAGAACGGCCGTAGCTCGCGGATGAGCGGCTATCTCACCGATATCCTGACCGGCGAAGCGAGCCGGTTCATCAAGGAGAACTCGGCGAGTCCGTTCTGCCTGTATCTCTCGCACAAGGCGATTCACTATCCCTTCGTACCGCATCCGCGCCATGCAAACCTGTTCCAGGGGATGAGAGTGCCGAAGCCCGAGTCGATGGTCTACAAGGGCGAGTATTACGATCAGGTTCCCCGCTGGGTCCACGAGCGCCGCTATACCCGGCACGGCGTGGACGGGCTGTTCGGCCATACCTCGACGTTCGACGACGCATACCGCGGCTACTGCCAAGCCTTGCTGCCTGTCGATGAGTCGCTGGGCGAGGTGTTCAACACGCTCGAGGAACGGAAGCTGTTGAACGACACGCTGGTCGTCTACATGGGCGACAACGGCTACATGTGGGGCGAGCATGGACTGGTGGACAAGCGCGCGATGTACGAGCCTTCGATGCGCGTGCCGATGATCGCGCACTGTCCGGATCTGAGCGGCCGCAGGGAGGAGACGGGCTTCGCGCTGAACATCGATATCGGCTCGACCATCCTGGACGCGGCAGGCGTGAGTTGGCGGAAGCCGGTCCACGGGCGGTCGCTGATGCCTCTGATCCGCGGCCAACGGCCCTCGGACTGGCGGCGGGATTTCATCTACGAGTACGAGTGGGAGCAGGACTATCCCTATACGCCGTCGATGACCGGGTTGCGCACGGAAAAGCACAGCTTCACTTACTATCACGGGATCTGGGACATCAGCGAGTTGTACGACCTCGAGAAGGATCCGGACCAGATGAAGAACCTGGTGGCGGACGTGCGGATTCGCGGGTATCAGCGCGGGCGGCTATCGATGAACCTCGGCGAGGACCGGCGGCCGCTGGTGGACGGGATCCAGACGCGGCTCCAGCAGCTATTGGTGGAGACGGGCGGCGATCCGAGGCGGAGCGGCAAGGGGAGCGAAGGGGACAAGTACGCGCTGTAGGCCGGCTACCTCCGCCCGGCCTCTTGCGGTCCGTCGCGCTTCACGTCCGCCGCGTCCTTGGCCAACTGGCGCCATCGGACCATACTATGGGACGGCGATCCACATCGGCGGGCGGCGGCCGTAACTGAGCCAGCGCCAGATCCACTCGAGCGGGCCGAACCGGAACGTGCGCAGCCACAGGTGGCTCCACGCGGTCTGGATCGCGAACAGGCAGACGGCGGCCGCTCCTACTTCCACCGAGCCGGTCTTTCCCACGAGCCCGAAACCATAGCCGTACGCCAGCACGCCGAAGATCAGGGACTGCGTGAGATAGTTGGTCAACGCCATTCGCCCGGGCGCGGCCAGCACGCCAGTCCAGCCCGGGCGGAGCGAAACGGCGGTGACGTAGGCCGCGGCCAGGAGGATCGCACCCGCCTCTCCGGCCCCGTAAGCCGCGACCGCGCGAGTCGCATGGAAGGGCTCGCCAACCCGCTGCTCGCTGCCCGCCATGGCGAGGACAGTTAGGATCAGGCCGGCGGGAAACGCCCACAGCAGGCGCACCGGTGGACTGGCAGCGGTGAACCATCCAGCCGAACCCGCCGCGAATCCGAGTAACAGGAATCCGAAGATGTGCGGGTACAGGACCACCGACCCGACGGCGATCACCAGGAACCGTTTCACCCGAAGCACGGTGATCTGGGCGAACGATCCCTTCGAGTAGATTTCCCGGTCCCTGATAGTTCGGTAGCGCTCGCTGGCCGACTCCGCGGTTAACCCGTGCTGTGCTTCCGCGACGATCGACCGGCCGGCATTCGTAGACTCGAGCAACGCCACGGGCGCGACGAGCATTACACTCCCGAGAGCGATCACTCCCGCCAGTAGTAGCCCCCGGTTCAGCATCCGCCTCGCCGAAAGGCCGGCCGCGTAACTTGGCAGGACCGCTCCCAGGATGGCGTAGGGTAGGAGAATGTCGCCGGTCCAGAGAAACACGCCGTGAGCGAGACCAGCGGCGCCGAGCACCCGGAGCCGGCGCCTCATTTGGTCCTCCGCGTCCTCGCGATCTCCCCGGCTCACCTGGAGCCAGATCCCGAATCCGAACAGAAACGCGAAGGTTGGGTAGAACTTACCTTGAAAGAGCAGTCTCACCACAAGGACCACCGCTCCGCCCACCGGGCCGTCCATGGCCGCCGGCGCCGGCTCGGCGACGATGTTCAGGAACGAAAACGCGTTGACGACGGCGATGCCGAAGAGGGCGAAGCCCCGCAGCGCGTCGACCGTCCCGATCCTGGCGGCCGTGGGCTCCGGCCGGGCTTCGTTCATCAAGCCGTCCAGCCGTCGATCCCCAACAACTCGTGCGGCCCGATGGCCGACTTATACTCCATCTTCCGGCAGCCGGGCACCCAGTAGCCCAGATAGTAATGAGCCAGATCCAGGCGGCGGGCCGTCTCGATCTCGATCAGCGCCGAGAACGTCCCCAGTCCGCGCTTGGACTCCTCGGGATCGAAGTAGAAGTACACCGTGCTGAGCGCGCGCGGCGTCACGTCGCAGATTCCGGCGCCGATGAGCCGTCCGTCGAGCCAGTAAGTGGCCTCCACCGTCTCCACGGGGGAATCGTAAAGGAACGACTCGAGCGTCGAGACCGCGTCCGTGGTCTCCGGATGCCGGTGGGCGGCATAACGCTGGTACAGCTCCACGCGCTCGCGATTCAACTCCGGAGTGGCCCAGCGAACGCGTACGTCCTCGTTCTTGCGCCGGTTCCGCCGTTGCGACGCCGACGGCTCGAAGGAACGGACATCGACGCGGATCGGGATGCACGACGCGCATTCGCCGCAGGCGGGCCGGTAGAAGAGCCGCCCCGAACGGCGAAAGCGATGATCCATCAAGTCCTGATACAGAGTTCCCGGCATCCTGCCTTGGGACTCGTCCCAGTGGAACGCCTGATGGCGCGCGACGCGGTCCGGTAGGTACGAGCACGGCGAGGGCGCCGAGTGAGGCAGATGCTCGAGGGTCGAGCGCAGACGCGCATCGGTGCTCATCAGGTAGATTATTGCGCGGAACGAGCGGCCCGCGCGCGCCCGGCCCGAGCTAAGATGGCGGATGCCATGACACGGCGCAATTTCGCATCCACGCTCGCGGCGGCCCCGGCGCTCGCGCAGGCCCGGCGGCCCAATATCGTCTACGTGTGCTCCGATCAGCACAACGGCCGAATCGTGGGGGCGAACGGGCGCCCGATGGCGCGGACGCCGAACATGGACCGTCTGGCGGCCATGGGCGTGAACTTCCGCAACGCCTACACGGTAAGTCCGGTCTGCGTGCCGGGCCGCGCCGCGATGATGACCGGGCGGTTCGCCTCCGATGTGGATTCCTACTGCAACAGCACGCCGCTGGGCAGGCATCCGAGCTGGGGTAACTATCTCCGCGACGCCGGCTACCGGTGCATGGCGACCGGCAAGCTGGACCTCACCGGTGGCGCCGACTATGGCTTCGAGGAGATCGAGACCACGCACGGCCATTCGAAGAACCCCGACATCACCTCGCTGTTTCGCGCTCCGCTGTGCTTCCGCGCCAACGAACGCCGCCTGATCACCGGGACCTTCAGCGAGCGGCACGACCACGACGAGACGCTCGCGCGCCGCGCGGTGGACTTCATTCGCGCGCGCAAGGGCGATGACAAACCCTGGGCTGTCTACGTGGGGATGCACATGCCGCATCCGAAGTGGGACGCTCACAAGAGGTTCGAGAGCCTCTACCCAGCCGATAAGATTCCGCTCCCCCGGATCCCCGCCGGTTATTGGGAGAAGCGCCATCCCGCGTTCCAGATGATGGCGAACTTCAAGAACGTCTCGACGCCGGTCCCCGCCGATCGTGTGCGCAAGGCTCGCGCCGCGTATCTGGGGATGGTGACCGAGGTCGACGAGTACCTCGGGCTGGTCCTCGACGAGGTGACGGCGTCCGGTCAACTCGACAACACGCTGTTCATTTACACGAGCGATCACGGCGAGATGGGCGGGGATCACGGGCTGTGGCTGAAGAACGTGCTGCTCGAGAACGCCGCTCGCGTGCCGCTGATGATGGCCGGCGCGGGGCTGCCCAAGGGCGCGGTCGTGGAGACCGCCGTCTCGCACACGGATCTGGTGGCGACGATGGTCGAGATGGCCGGTGCGCGCGCGACCGCGCCGTTGCGCGGCCAATCGCTGATTCCACTGGCGCGGGGCCAGGCCGGCTCGCATCCCGGCTTCGCGTACTGCGAGTCGCACTCGGAGGGCAATTGCACCGGTTCGTTCGCGATCCGGAAGGGCGATTGGAAGTATATCTACTTCACGGGCGACGAACCGTTGCTGTTCAACCTGAAGGACGATCCGGGCGAATTCGTCAACCTCGCCGGCAAACCGGCGACAGCCCCGGTGCAACGCGAACTTCACGCTCATCTGACGTCGCTGGTCGATCCCGACAAAGTGACCGACCGCGCGTTCGCCGAGCAGGAACGCCGGCTGAACGGCCTGGTGAAGAAGCTGAGCCGCGATCAGATGTACAAACAGTTAGTGGGCCGGTTGGGATCCGCGCAGGCGCGCGCGCTGACGAACCGGCTGTACCGGGGGGCCACCGCGTGACGGGGCGGCGCGAGTTTCTGGCGGGCGCGGCGGGTTCCCTGTTGGCGCAGGCGCCGAAACGAAAACCGAACATCGTGTTCATTCTGGCGGACGATCTCGGCTGTTTCGATCTGGGCTGCTACGGCCAGAAGCTGATCAGGACGCCGAATATCGACCGGCTGGCCGCCGAAGGACTCCGCTTCACGCATGCCTACGCCGGCGCGACCGTCTGCGCGCCCTCGCGATGCTCGCTGATGACGGGCATGCATCAGGGGCACGCCACAATCCGCGGCAATCACTCGATGCGCACCCGGGAGCGCGTCCCGCTGAACGCCTCCGACGTCACGGTGGCGGAGACGCTAAAGACCGCGGGCTACGCCACCGGTATCTTCGGTAAGTGGGGGCTCGGCGAGCCGGATACGTCCGGCGAGCCCAACCGGCAGGGTTTCGACGACTGGTTCGGCTTCCTGAACCATGATCACGCGGTCCACTACTTCACCGATCACCTGTGGCGCAACGGGAAGAAGGAGATCCTGCGGGGCAATCTGGACGGCCGCCGGACGGAGTACACCACCGATCTCTTCACGCGGGAAGCGCTCCGGTTCATCCGCGCGCATCGAAACGAGCCGTTCTTTCTCTATTTGCCCTACACCGCGCCCCACGCCGATTTCGAGGCTCCGAGCGACGATCCGTACTCAGCGATGCCTTGGCCGGCCGAGGCGAAGACGCTCGCCGCGATGGTGTCGCGGATGGACGACGGGATCGGTCAGTTGATGCGGCTGTTGCGCGAGTCGAAGCTCGACCAGGACACGATCGTGTTTTTCTCGAGCGATAACGGCGCCGGTCACAAGAGGCTCATCAAGTTCTTCCGCAGCACCGGCGAACTGCGCGGCGCCAAAGGCGAGGTGTACGAAGGCGGCATCCGCGCTCCGATGATCGCGCGATGGCCTGGCCGGATTCGCCCTGGCGCGGTGAGCGGCGAACCGTGGACCTTCTACGAGTTCGCGCCGACGGCGGCCGAACTGGCCGGCGCGGCTCCGATGCAGGGGATCGACGGTGTGTCGATGGTCCCCGCGCTGACGGGCGGCAAGCAGCCCCGGCGCGACTACTTCTATTGGGAGAGCCACAAAGGCAAGCGGTTCGATCAGGCGGCTCGCATCGGAGATTGGAAGGCCGTGCGGCTGGGCGCGGGTCCGGTGGAGCTGTACGATCTCCGCGAGGACGAGGGGGAAGTGAAGGATCTCGGCGCGGACAAGCCGGAACTGGCGGCGCGGGCGCGGGAGATTTTCCGTACGGCAAGGACGGAGTCGGCGGAGTATCCGGGACGGGTCGCGGGTTAATTAGTTATCGCGGCGGACGCACCGTTACGCGATGCGGACTGGACCACGCCAGATTGCCCTCGGCGATCTTGATGTTCGCCGGATAATCGGGCGACGAGCCTTCCAGTTCGATCCGCCAGTAGTACCAGTGGAATCCAGGCCCTGGCCGGTCGGTCCAGTCCTCCGACAGCGACGCCGCGCGGCGCGGGCGCGCATGGATCTCCGAGCCGTCGCGGATCAGCACGGCCTTCACCACCGGCTTCGGCGACTCGACGCGCAGGGTCAGCCGGACCTCGCCGTCCGCCGCCACGTCTTGGCCCATGAGGACCCCGTTCGCGCGCGCGTCGATGAACACCCGCGTGCCGTTGGTGGCGTAGACCCGATGCCGCCGGATCGCATCCAGGATGGACTCAGGTGTCAGCCGCTCCGCCCAAATCGCGGTAAGGCCGCCGCCGATGCCGGGGTTGCGGCGATGGCCGTCGCTGGTGGCGACAAAACCCACCTTGTATCCCGCCGACAGATCGGCGTGGATCTTCTCCGGATTCCGGATGAACGCGCGCCACCCCGACGCGGTCTCGATGTTGCCCTCGCAAGCGCGCGACGTCAGGCGGTACACCTCGTGCTGCGTGTTCATCACGCCTCCGGCCGCTTCCACGGCGTCGCAGAGTTCGTTGAAATTGGCGCGATTCTCGGAATGCCGGACGATCGGAGTTTCCGCGCCGGCGTAGATGACCGTGCGGTGGTTCGGCTTGTTGTCGTGGCCGCGGTGCGTCCATTCGAAGCCGGGCAGGGAGACGAAGCGGCCGGGTTCGGCGAATGACCGGCTCATGTGGACCGAGTAACGATACTCGCCCTCGGTGAGCGCGCGTCCGATGAAGTCGTTCTCCTGGATCACCACCGCGTCGAGCCGCGCCTCGTCCCGCGCGAAGTGAAGCAGTTCGTCGGGTTCGCCCTCCGCGTCGGGAGTCAGTCCGCTGTGGACATGGAGATCGGCCCAATGGAGCGAGTAAGTGACGCCGTCCGCTTGGATGGATTGGCGGGGAGGTTGCGGGCGCGCCGCCACGTCGATGGGCTTCCAGCCGGGCCATTGGCCGAAGGCGAAGTCACGGCCCTGGGTCAGATCGATTTCGAACGCGCGGTAGTCTTGCGGCAGTCCCTTTGCCACGGCGGTGAGTTTGCCGTTGACGGCCTTCGCGGCCGCCTCCACGCGGTAGTCGAGCAGCCCTCGATGGAGCAGTCGTGGCGCGCCCCAGCCGGCTCCATCCAGCCGCCGCCCGCACAACTCGCCGGCGGTGTCGCCGCGGCCATCGTGCACGATCCTGCGCTCCCACAACAGCCATGCGGCGCCGCCATCGGCCACCAGCATCGGATGCCTTCGCCGGCCTTGATAGCCGTAGAGCCCGATCACCTTCGGCTCCACTTCCGGGAGCAGGCTGTGGCGGAGATCGGCGATGTCGCGGCTGCCCTGGTGTTCGAGCTGGACCCAATGTCCGCCGCGCCGGGCCGCGGCCTGCACGGTGAACCACTGGTCGATGACGCCCTCCGCCGCGGTCACGTCCCGCCTCGCGAGCCACGCGACGACGAGTCCCGTGTCCTTGGCGAACACGGCGGTGGGCCGCAAGGCTCCGGCGGAGGTGGCCGACACCGCTTCGATGGCTCCTTGCGCCGGCCATGACTTGCGGCCGTACACGCGGTATCGCCGGTCGCGATAGGAGTCCCAGAACACGAACCTCGATCCGTCGCCATCGGCCGCCAGTGACGGGCGAAACGCGGACTCGCCGGGGGGTGAAAGCACGGTCTCGGCGGACCACGCGCCCATCGACCAGACTCGTGACGCGATCGCCCACTGGCCCGCTTCCTGGCTTTCCCACGCCACCACCACGGCGCCGTTCGCACCGTGCGCGGAGGGCCGGAACGCGTTCGCACCGGCGCGGCTGAGTATCTCGACCGGAAGCCACCGGCCGCGCTCGTAGCGGCGCGCGAGCAGTTGCCAGGCGCCGCCGTCGAAGCGGCTCCAGAAGGCCCACGCCGAGTCCGGTCCGGCGGCCGCGATGGCCGGCCAGTAATAGATGCCCTCGCCCGGAGACAGCATGGAGCGAGTGGGAACCGCTCCGCGAATCGAGGTGCTCATGATGCGCTCGCGGCCGTGTGAGTACGCCGTCCATGCGAGTAAGAGCGGTCCGCCGGGCAGCGCGGCGATCGCGGGCTGGTACGTCACGGCGGGGCGAAAGCCGTCTGGCGTCGCGTGGTCGAAATTCAGATACAGCGGCGATCGCAGGTCCTGTGCGGGCAGGGCAGGGAGCATCAAGAGCGTCAACGCGAAGCGCACCGGCCCAGGCTATCGCAAACCGGGCCCAAGCGCATCCGGAATCGGGGTTATCCTACGAAGGTGAGCTTCCTCGACAGTCTCGAGAACAACCTGAAAGCCCTCGAATCGCGGGACGAGGCCGACCCCGCCGCGCTGGCGCGCCAACAGGCCGAACGAATGGGCGACCGCGAACGCGCCCGCCTGACCGCGCCTCATGCCGAGGCGTTGCGCAGTTCGCCGTTCGTCGGACAACTGCTGTCGGCCTGCCGGCAAATGGGGCACCCGTCGCGGACGCTGGTGCGGCCCACGTGGCTCGATTCGACGCTGCGGCTCGACGCCCGCGACCGGCGGCTGGAATTTCAGCCAGGCCCCAGCGGTATCCTCGCCGTGTTCTTTGAGGGCGGCGTGGAGACCGGCATCGAGACCGTGGATCTGTCGGGGGGCGCGAAGAGTTTCGCCGAACGGCTGCTCCGCGGGTTCGTCAAACCGGAGTAGCCGGGCTACTTCACGCGCGCGAAGCCGGCCGCCTGGAACTCGTAGCCGTGCAGCCCGGCGCGATCGTAGTAGGCCTGCGTGTTGTGCGGAACGCCCAACAGAATCTCGTATTCGTGCGCCACGCCGAGATCGCGCAGGTGCGCGTGCAGCTTCTCCGAGTCCGGGAAGGAAACGTCCATCGTGCCGATCAGCAGCCGGACGCGAAGATGGCCGAGCCTGGCGTAGTTCTTGACGGCGAGTTCGAACACGTCGTCCCCGGCGGAATACCACTGCGCCAGATTCGCCACCCATTTCTGTTGCTCGGGAGCGACGCCCGAGTAGTAGTAGCCGTCCAGGCGGATTCGCCCGTAGGTGCCGGCGATCGCCAGCACCGATCCGAACATCTCCGGATATTTGAGCGCCAGCTTCAGCGAGCCGTTGCCGCCCATCGACATCCCCTCGATCGCGCGGCCGAACGGCGCTGCCTGCGTGCGGTACCGGGCGTCCACCAGCGGGATCAGCTCCTTGACGATCATCGTTTCGGCGAGCACGTTCTGATCCGGCCAGTCCCGGTATTCGGATCGCTTTCCGCCGTTCGGGATCACCATGATGGTGGGCGGCATGGCGCCCGACGCGATCGCCTTGTCGAGCAGGGCGGCCTGCGCCAGCCCCTGCGATTCGTGGCCGCCCGCGCCGTGGAGCCAGTAGATCACCGGATAGCGGCGGCTTCCGGATCCTTCGTAATCCGGCGGCAAGTAGATGTTGAAACCAGCGTCCTTCCCCATCGATTTGCTGGTGAAGACGTGATGCGTCACGCCGCGCGGAGGGTCCTTCGGTGGATTCACCCACGCGATGTCGAACTTCAACGGCTCGCGTTGCGCGAAGGCGGCAGCGGGAATCAGCAGGGCGGCGATGATCAGGTGCATGTTCGTTCGCGCCATTCTCTCAATTTTCGCCGAGCTTCGCCGAGGCCAGGCGCCGCAGCGACTCTTCATAGGGCGCCGTGGCGACTCCATGCTCGGTGATGATCGCCGTCACGTAACGATTGGGCGTTACGTCAAACGCCGGGTTGCGAACCGCGATTCCTTCCGGCGCAACCGGCACGCCGAACACCTCGGTGACTTCCTTGGACGCGCGCTCCTCGATCGGAATGCGGGCGCCCGAATCGAGCGTCAAGTCCAGCGTCGACACCGGCGCGGCGACATAGAACGGCACGCCGTTCTCCTTGGCGAGCACCGCCACCGAATAGGTGCCGACCTTGTTGGCGACATCTCCATTGGCGGCGATCCGGTCCGCGCCCACCACCACGCAGCCGATGCGTCCCTGGTGCATGAACCAGCCGGCCATGTTGTCGGTGATCAGCGTCACCGGTATGCCGTCCTGCTGTAGCTCCCACGCGGTGAGGCGCGCGCCCTGCAGGAACGGCCGGGTCTCGTCGGCGAACACGTCGATCTTCTTGCCGGACTCGATCGCCGCGCGGATCACACCGAGCGCGGTGCCGTAACCGGCCGTCGCCAGCGCACCCGCGTTGCAGTGGGTGAGCACCGTCTTGCCGTCCGGCACCAGCGGAGCACCGTGCGCGCCCATGGCGCGGTTGATCTGGATGTCCTCGGCCTTCACTCGCAGCGCTTCCTCGACCAGCGCGGCGCGGATCTCCTCCACCGGCCGGCCTCGCAGCGAGGCGTACAGCGACTTCATCCGGTCGATCGCCCAGAACAGATTCACCGCGGTCGGCCGCGTTCCCGCCCGCCGCGCGCGGATGGTCTCCATTTCCTGGTCGAGCCGCGCCGGATCGGCTTGCAGCGCGCCGATCGCAACGCCCATCGCCGCCGCCACGCCGATCGCGGGAGCGCCGCGAATCACCATCGTGACGATCGCTTCGGCGACCTCCTCGTAAGTCCCGCAAGTGACGTAGGCGATTTCGCGAGGCAGGCGGGTCTGGTCGATCATCACCACGCCCGATCCGGTCCACTGGATGGTTTCTACCATGAGTCGATCATGTCTCCTTCAGAGGCGAGAAAAGCGAGAAAGGCGCTGAGATTGTAGCCCCCGTGCAACGCGGTGGAGGCGGCGGTGGAGCCGGTTCGATGCCGCGCCCAGCCGAACGCCGATCCCACCACGGTGAGCATCAGGATGTGCTTCCACGACCACTTATACTGCGGGCCGTGCACCAGGGCGAACGGCAGCGCCGCGAGGACGATTCCAGCGCCGGTTCCGGCGGCGCGAACCAACAGCGGTTGGAGGAACCCGCGAAACGCCAGTTCCTCGCACAGCGGGCCGATGGTGGCCGCGCAGGCGCCCACCAGGATCGCGGCTGGCCAACTGGTGAGCAGGTCCTGCAGGGTCGATTGCACTTCCGGTTGGCGGATCGCCACGGAGATCCCTACGACGGCGATCCACAGCGGCGGCCCGAGCAGCGCGCAAAGCAGCACTGGCTTCCAGCGGAGCTCGAACGCCAGCGATCCCCAGAATCCGCGTCCATGCCAGAGGCGGAAGATCGCCCAGAGGGCCGCGAACCAAACGCCCCACCAGGCAAACTGCACCAGCATCGCTTCCGGCGCGCGGCCGATCGGTCCGGCCACCAGCTTGACCAGCGAGTGGAGCGACTTGGCGATCAGCAGCGCCGGAAGCGCCGCGCCGCAGAACAGCAGCAGATCCCGCCAACCCCAGAACGGCGTCATGGCTCGCGATCGGCGAGGATGGCGGCCAGCAGCGGAATCATGATCTCGTGGTGGCCGGTGATCGAGTACCCTTTGCCGCCAGCCTTGGAGTGCGGGCGGTCGACGACATTCGCCTTGGGACGGTAGTGTTGGAGGAAATCGAAGTTGACGGTGGTGAAGCGGGCGAGCGGATGGCCGAGATTGCGCACCGAACTGACCGCTTTGAGAAACACCTCGGGCAGCACCACGGCCGACCCCACGTTGACGTAGACGCCGCCTTCGTCCAGGCCGCGGAGGATCGAGCAGAACAGGCGGAAGTCGTGATGGGTGGCGTAGCCGATCGCCTCTCCGTTGGCGAGAGGATGCGTGTGAGGCGTATCGGAGCCCACGGCGATGTGCACGGTAACGGGGACGTTCGCGCGCCACGCCTCGAGCAGCAAGCTGTCGGAGGCGAAGCGCGGATCGGCCAGCCGGTCGAGCGCGGCGCCATACGCCTCGCCCGCGCCGATGCCCTGCGTCCGCGCATCGAGCAAGGCCCGGTTCATGTCGCGGCCGGTTTCCTCAGCCGAGCCGAAGCTTCCATCGGGGAGCACGGCTTCGACATCTTCGCTGGTGTGGCCGGCCAGCGCGATTTCGAAATCGTGGATCGCGGCGGCGCCGTTCATCGCGAACGCGGTGGCATAGCCGCGCCGCATCAGACCGGCGAGCGTTGTGGCCAGCCCGCATTTGATCACGTGTCCGCCCAGACCCCACACGATCGCGCGTCCGCCGCGGCGCGCCTGGACGAGCGCATCCACCACCGCGCGGAGCGAATCGGCCGCCAGTAGCCTGGGCATTGAATCGAGCAGCCGCGACGCGCCGTTGCCCGGCGGAAGCGGCTGCGCGAAAAGGGCGGTTGTGACTTTACCGCCCCGCGCGTGAAGGGAAACGGTCTCGAGGGAGGTGAACTCTAAGGGCTTTTGGGAATAGCGGCTCAACTAGCGCTTCCGCTGGCCCTTCGAGATGATGCTCACCTTTTTCTTCAAGGAACCACGCGCGACGGTTGTCGCCCGCTTCGGCTTGGGAGCCGCCTTTTTGCGCGCGGTGCGCTTCAGCTTCTTCCGTTCGGTTCTATCGGTGACGTGTTTGGTATTCATTCTTCGATCTTGATTCCCGCGAATTTCGCGACGAGCTTCTTCAGTCCTTGGCCTGGGAACATCACGGTGATTTTGGCTTCATCGCCGTCGCCTTCCTTCCGCACCACCGTGCCGCGGCCATATTTCGGATGAATGACCACGGCTCCTTCCCGCAGACCCTTGCCCTTCGGTTTGGCGAACGGCGTGGGAGGGGGGCTGGAAGCGACCGGCGGCCGGATGGGCGCGCGAGGAGGCGGAGGCGGCATGGAAACCACCGGAGACGGCCGGTTGGCGGACGGCGAAGGTGGAGCCGGAGGAGCGGGAGGCGTCCGGGGAGGTGAAGCGGCGTCCCGCGCCGGCATCCCCTTGGCCGCGATTCCGCGGTCCCGAAAATATCCAGCGATGTTCTCTACAGAATTATAGGTCTTTCCGGGGTACGGCGTCTTGGGGGGCTCCGGAGGAGGCGGCGGACGGTTGGCCGGGGGACGGGGCGGCTGAGTTGGAGAGCGTCCACCCGAGCCGGAATACGACGGCGGCGGCGTCCGCGCCTGCTTGAAGCGATCGGTGGTCCACTTCACCGTTTCGCGAACGAAGCCGCGCTCGGAGAACAGGTCCACTTCGTCGTTGACGATGTCCAGGACTTCGTCGATGTCCGGCTGAACACCCTGGAAGTCGCACAGCTCCTTCGGCACCTCCGCCAGGAAGCGGGACCGCACGGCCGGCTCTTGCGGACCTCCGCCGTAGCGGCGGCGCGACATCGCGGTCGTCAGCACCAGTTGCTTTTCGGCGCGCGTCATGGCGACGTAGCAGAGGCGGCGCTCTTCCTCCATCGCCGCTTCCACGTCAATCGACCGCGAGTGAGGGAACAGCCCTTCCTCGAGACCCGCGACGAATACCAACGGGAACTCGAGCCCCTTGGCATTGTGTACCGTCAGCAGCGAGATCTGCGACGCTTCGTCGACGCTGTCGGCATCGGCGACAAGCGCCGCGTGATCGAGGAACGTGGCGGCCGACTCCTGACGCTCGGACGCTTCCGCCGCCGCGTTGAGCAACTCGTTCAGATTTTCGAGACGGCCCTCGGATGCCGGGTCGCGATCCTCCTCGAGCATCTTGCGGTAGCCGGTCCGCTCGAGAATTTCCGCCAGGATCGCGTGGAGCGGAACCGTTTCGAGCTTGGCCATCAGCTCCTCGATCATGTGGCGGAACACGCGTAGCGCGACTTCGGCCCGGCCGGGCAGTAGTTTGTGTTCGAGCGATTCGCCGATGGCGGCCCACAGCGTCAGCCCATGCTGGCGGGCGTGCTGCTCCAACTGATCGATGGTGGTGCGCCCGATTCCACGCGCGGGCGTGTTGATCACACGCAACAGGCCCACCGAGTCGGTGGGAACCATCAGCAGCTTCAGATAGGCAAGCACGTCCTTGATCTCGGCGCGCTGGTAGAAGCTGAGTCCGCCCACGATCTTGTACGGCCGCCGGTATCGCCGCAGCGCCTCTTCGATCTGCCGCGACTGCGCGTTGGTGCGGTACAGCACCGCCACGCGCCATTTGGGATTCGCCTTGAGGAGATTGTTGATCTCGTCGGCGATGAACAGCCCTTCGTTTTCCGAGTCGAGCGCCTGATAGACGGTGATCCTGGGGCCCGAGCCGGACTCGGTCCACAGCCACTTTCCCTTGCGCTCCTTGTTGTTCGCGATGACGGCGCTGGCCGCTTCCAGGATGGTCTTCGACGATCGATAGTTCTGCTCGAGGCGGATCGTCTTGGCGTTGGGAAAGTCGCTCTCGAAGTCGAGGATGTTGCGGATATCGGCTCCGCGCCAGCTATAGATCGACTGGTCCTCGTCGCCCACCGCGCACACGTTGTTATGCGAGCCCGACAGCAGCCGGACCAGATCGTACTGCGTGCGGTTGGTGTCCTGATACTCGTCGATCATGAGGAACTGGAGCCGCCTGCGCCAGGAATCGCGCGTCGGCTGATGGCTGTGGAGCAGCTTGACAGCCTCGAGCAGCAGATCGTCGAAATCGAGCGCGTTGGCCTTGACCAGCGCTTCGTTGTACTGCTCGTACAGCATCGCCAGATGCTTGGAGCGCGGATCGCGGGAATTGGCCTGCAACTCCGCCGCTCCCTCGCGGCGGTTCTTGGCGGAGCTGATCGCCGAGAGCACCTGGCGGACGGGCATCGCCTTGTCGTCGATCTCGTGATGGCGGTAGAGCGACTTCAGCACCGCGATCTGATCGTCGGCATCGTAGATGAGGAACTGGCGGTTGAACCCGGGACGCCAATCGGCGAGCGGCGATCCATCCTGCCGGAGCAATCGTACGCAGAAGGAATGGAAGGTGAAAAGCCTCGGTCCACGCCCCGGCGCCACCAGCGAGCCGAGCAACCTGGCGATGCGCTCGCGCATCTC